>Ga0181593_10006792_pt1 | contig 10250 bp, 10 predicted proteins | sample 071ome_19_FD_133756 | JGI IMG/M metagenome (GOLD analysis project Ga0181593, IMG submission 133756) | Coastal salt marsh microbial communities from the Groves Creek Marsh, Skidaway Island, Georgia - 071413AT metaG (megahit assembly) | ecosystem: Environmental > Aquatic > Marine > Intertidal...
ACGCCCTGTTCCGCCAGAATGGCCGCCGCGCGCTCATAGGCCTCCAGCGCGGCCTCAAACTCATCCTCGCGGCCCTCTTCGATATGCTGATGCAATGGAAGTACGCCGACACCATCCGGCAACATGCGCACCAATTCTTCCAGCGAGCCCGGACGCATGGTCGGTTTGACGAGGCCAATGACGGGCCGCCAGTTACTAAAAACCTGTGACACGCCCCCTGCCCTTTTTGACTTGGCCGCGTTGTTTCTTGCCATCGAGCCTGCGTTGTTTCGCTGCGCGGGATGGCCGTGTCACGCGGCGTTTCTTCGGCGGCACCAGTGCGCTGCGCACCAATTCGGCAAGGCGCTGTTCTGCATCCTCCCGGTTTTGTATCTGGGTTCGGAACCGTTTGGCCTCTATCACCAGAACACCCGCTGATGTCATGCGATATCCGGCAAGCCCCCGCAGCCGTTCCCTGGCGCCGGAATCAAGCCACGCCAGTTGCGTAATATCGCAGCGCAGCTGCACCGCAGTCGCTACCTTGTTGACATTCTGCCCGCCTGGACCGGACGCGCGCACGAATTCTTCCGTCAATGCGCTGGCGGGAACGCTCAATGTCCCGGTGATTTGCAGATCGTTATCACTCATGCGACCGGGCTAGCGTGTTCATTGCCCCTTATCAACCACTTTCCGCCGTCTGGCCGAAATCCCCGTTGCGGCCTATAAAATCGAATGGGTTTTCTCCATTCGATTAACGCGGCATTCGACCGGTTGCCCGGCCCCATCCGGGCCGGTTTCTGGATCAGCCTGACCGGGGCCACCTTTACCGGCATGATGTCGGTCGCCCGGCACCTGTCGCCGGAGCTGTCGGTATTCGTCATCGTCTTCTTCCGGGCGATTTTCGGATTGCTGTTTCTGTCGCCCATCGTCATGCGGCGCGGCCCTTCGATCCTGAAAACCGGAAAGGGAAGAATCTTCGCGATACGCGGCATTTCCGCCTATCTCAGCCTTGTTCTCTATTTCTTCGCCGCCATTCACATCCCGCTGGCCGATATCGCCGCCATCGGCTTTACCCGCCCGGCCTTTGCCTGTGTCGCGGCCATCCTGATATTGGGAGAACTGGCCCGCACCCGACGCTGGATCGCGATGGGGATCGGTTTTTGCGGCGCGATTATCATCGTCCGCCCCGGATTCGCGGAAATCAATGAAGGCGTCTTTTATGCCTTCGGCGCGGTGGCCTTTACTGTCTGCAACACGATTTTCATCAAATACCTGTCGCGGACGGAACACCCCGACACTATCGCGCTTTATCAGGGGCTGTGCGTCGCCCCGATCGCCCTGATCGGGGCACTTTTCGTCTGGCAGACCCCGACGCTGGAACAGTTGGCCTGGCTGATGTTGCTCGGACTGTTCGGCGCGATGACACAGCGAACTCTGGCGCGTTCCTTCGCCGCGGCGGACGCGACGGTCGTCACAGTGCTGGACTTCCTGCGCCTGCCCATCGCCGCCCTTATCGGGCTAATCCTGTTCAATGAATGGCCGGTGATCTGGGTCTGGATCGGCGGCGCGGTGATTGTCTGCTCATCTTTCCTGCTGACGCAAAAGGAAGCGGCGGACAAGGACGTGAACCGGACCTCTTAATCCCGCCGGGCGTAGTGGCTCTCGATATAGTTTTCGACGATCGCCTGAAATTCCTCGGCGAGCTTCGGCCCACGCAGCGTGGTCGACTTTTCGCCATCGATAAAGACAGGCGCGGCGGGCTCTTCACCCGTCCCCGGCAGGCTGATGCCGATATTGGCGTGCTTGCTCTCGCCCGGCCCGTTCACGATGCAGCCCATGACGGCGACGTTCATTTCCTCAACGCCTTCATATTGTTCACGCCATTCCGGCATGCGGGTCCGGATATGGCCCTGAATTTTATCGGCGAGTTGCTGGAACACCGTGCTGGTCGTGCGCCCGCAGCCGGGGCATGACGTCACCAGCGGCAGGAAGGAACGCAGCCCCATCGTCTGCAATAATTCCTGGGCAACGATAACCTCGCGTGTGCGGTCACCACCCGGTTCCGGAGTCAATGAGATACGGATCGTGTCGCCGATCCCCTGCTGCAACAACACCCCCATCGCGGCTGCTGACGCGACAATACCCTTGGACCCCATTCCGGCCTCTGTCAGACCAAGATGCAGCGCGTAATCGCAGCGTCCGGCGATATCCTGATAGACCGCGATCAGATCCTGCACATCGGAGACCTTGACCGAGATCACGATCTTTTCTGGTCCCATCCCGATCTCATGCGCCCGTTCCGCCGACAAAAGCGCCGATTGAATCATCGCCTCGCGCGTGACCTCAGGCAGTTCTTTCGGGGTTTCCAGCTTCGCATTCTCATCCATCAGATGGGCGAGCATTTCCTGGTCGAGCGAGCCCCAATTGACACCGATACGCACGGGGCGGTCATATTTCAGCGCCACCTCGATCATCGTGGAAAACTGCAAATCGCGCTTTTCGCGAAACCCGACATTGCCGGGATTGATGCGGTATTTGGCGAGCGCCTCCGCGCAATCGGGATATTTGGTTAGCAGCTGGTGACCGATATAGTGAAAATCGCCGACCAGTGGCACATCCACCCCCATCACCATCAGGCGGTCACGGATATGCGCCACAGCGGCGGCGGACTCTTCCCGATCCACCGTGATACGGACGATTTCCGATCCGGCGCGGGCAAGTTCCGCCACCTGCTGAACGGTGGAATCGATATCCGCCGTATCGGTATTGGTCATCGATTGCACGACCACGGGCGCGTCGCCGCCCATGATCACCCCGCCGACATCGACAGGGACGCTTTTACGCCGTGTTACGGGAGAGATATTTCCAGTCATGGCAGGGTTCTAGCGAATTATGGTTACAGCGGGAAGACAGCAATCGAATCGAAAAAGGAACGGGGTTTTGACTCCGTCCATTTGCGGCTGCAGCCATACGGCACCGGCCCGCTCCCCCTCCCGGCCACCCCAAGGATAATCCCGTTGGGTGGCCGGGAGGGGGAGCGGGCCGGACCGAAACGCTAAAAGTCTTACTCAGCCGCCGCGTGACCGCCGGTCTGGACCTCCATATTCACCAGATCCATATGATCTTCGGTTTCTTCCAGCATGCCCCAGCTCTGGATCCACTTTGCCGTGGCTTCCAGCTCATGATCGGGGATCGGTGCGGGGTCGACCACAACGATATGACCCAGGGGAATATCGGAAGCGTTCAGTTCGCCGATCTCCGGGTCCTTTTCCTTGTGATAATCGATGAAGTACTGCGTATATTTCGCCTTATCAGCATCGACACGTTTGACCGCTTCCTTCACCGCGCGGTTGAATCGGGCATAGGTTTCGGCATCCACCTTTTCGGATGCGACCTCCGTTCCGTGATAGAAGGCCGAGCAGATGACCCGGCAACCATTCTTGACCGCAAGGCTCAGATACGGCTCGGTCAGGGTGGTCGCCTCGACCTCTCCCGACATCATCGCGTCATAACGATAGCGAGAGCCGTTCGGGGCCTTGCAGAGTTTGATCTGATCGCGCGGCATGAAGCCTTCCAGCATATGCAGCGTCAGATAATGCGTTCCAAAGAAGAACGGCACGCCGATCAGCTTTCCGGCCAGCTGTTGCGCGGTATAAACCTCGGATTCGGGCCGCACGACGATGCCGGCGAAGGTCACGATGGCGCGCCGGCCGATCTGACGGCCGCTATCGATCTTGGTGTCCTGCACGCGGCAGTAATTGCCCCACTCGCAAGCGTTATACATATCCGCCGCGCCCTGTTCGAACAGCTTTCCGTGACTGGAATGCGCGTTGAGCCCCCTTGGGTCGGTAATGTCGGTGCGCACCTCCTTGTCGACATCCTTGTCGCGATCCGCCCATTCGACGACCAGCCCTTCTTTCTCAAAAAGGCCTTCCTTGTCGGCGACGAGCTCGCACAGCCCCTGAAACGGCGCGGTGGTCTCCAGAACAAGTTTTTTCAGATTGTCAGCCATGGTGAAATTCCTCTCCGTTAAACATTCTCGAATTTTCTCCGCGCCTGTTAGCCGGCTGTTAGTGCAGGAAAGAGCGCAATTCTAAGGCCATTAGCACCTTAATTAATAGCCAAATATCAGCAGTTTTCAGGTCAATCCCATCTGCCGGAACACGGCCTTCGTCAGATCGGCCTCGGGGTCGAGCAGATCCGGCATGGTCGCGAAATGGTGTTTGCCGGGAAGCTCCAGCGTTTCGCACGGCCAGCCGCGCGCCCGCCACTCCATCGCCATCAGGTCGGACTGGCGCTTGAATTCGGATGTCTCATCGCCGCCCCAGGCAAGGATCAACGGACAGGGGACCTTCGGCAGATGATGCACAGGACTGTTGCGATAGGCCTCATCCTTGTCCATCTTCGCCCAATCATTGACGCTGGATAATCGGACGGGTTCCAGATCGAACATGCCGCTGACTGCCGTGGCCCCTTTGATGAGATCGTCGGGCCGGCCCCAGACGCCTTGCCAGTCGGTTGACAGCATCATGCCGGTCAGATGTCCTCCGGCAGACCGCCCGTTGACGTAAATCCGGTTCGGATCGCCGTTGAAGCTTTCGGCATTATCATAGGTCCAGGCGAGCCCGGCGCGGCACTGACGGACGATTTCATCGATCGTGGCGTGTGGCGCCAGAGTGTAATTGACGCTGACATAGGCACAGCCGCGCGGCACAAAGGTCAACGCAAAAAGATCGAGATCACGTTGGTTCGAAGACCGCCAGTAGCCGCCATGAATAAAATAAACGATTGGCGATCCGGGCGTTTCAGCCGGAAACACATCGATGATCTCATCCAGTGTGGGTCCGTAAGGCACCTCAAGGCGGCAATCGAGTTCCTTGATCGCGCGTTCGCTTTCACTGGTCAGAAAATCACGGAATTTCTGCCCGTCGGGCGCGGTTCCCCGTGCATCGTACTGAGCGTTCAACTCACGCTGATTGAATTCCCGGTAAACCCGCTTTCCCTTAATACGCCATGGCGCAGCCGGTTCGTTCGCCATCTATTGTCGTCCGGTCGCGTAATCGGCGGCGGTCCAGGCCGTCTTGTGCCGCCGGGCCACGCCGCGAAGCTCATCGACCGACAGACAGCCCAACTGCCCCAGGGTGGAGCTGAGCTCCGCCTTCAGTACATCGATCATATGCGCCGGTCCGCGTTCGCCCAGCGCACCAAGGCTCCAGAGAAACGCCTTTCCGGCGAAGGCCGCATCCGCGCCAACCGCCAGCGCGCGCGCCGCATCAATGCCGGAGCGAACCCCGGAATCCAGCACGATCGTCGCCTTGTCGCCGACCTCCGCCGCGATTGCCGGGACCGCATCAATGGAGGCCGGCAACGCCTCGATCTGGCGGCCGCCATGATTGCTGACAAACAAACCATCGAGGCCAACCTCCACCGCACGGCGGGCGTCCTCCGGATGGAGAATTCCCTTTATGACCAGCGGTCCCTTGAAGACATCGCGATAGCGCTTGATCTCGTCCCAGGTGAAGGCCCCACCGCCTTCCGTACGCATGAATTTGGCCGCTTCCTCCAGACTGGTCGCGCCGCCCATATAGGGCTTGATGGAAACAAAACGCGGTATGCCATTCCGGACCATCGACATCAGCCAGGGCGGTGAGGACATGGCGTCCATACGCAACCGCATGTTCAGCTTGAACGGGTTGGTGATCCCCGCCTTCACCTCGCGCGGACGCGTGGTGCGCACCGGCGTATCCCAGGTCAGAACCAGCGCCTTGACCCCGGCTTCCTCCGCCCGGCGAGCGAGATCAAGCCCGATCTTGTGATCGTTGCGCGCAAACCGGTAAATCTGCAGCCACAACACGTCCGGCGCGATTTCGGCGGCTTCCTCAATCGTAATGGCGGAGAGAACCCCCAGCGTATAGGGCACCTTTGCCGCCTGCGCCGCGCGGGCGAGAAACCTCTCCGCGCCCGGATAACCAGTGCCCGGCCCGCCGATGGGCGAGATACCGATGGGCGCGTTATAGGGCACACCGAACAGTTCGGTATCGGTCGGCGGTGGGGCGATGACGTTGCCATAGCGCGGCATCAGTTCGATCCCGTCGAGCGAGCCCCAGTTGCGCTTGATATTGCCGTCGGAACCCGCGCCGCCATCGATATATTCGAAGGCGAATCTCGGCAGGCGCTTCCGCGCTTTCTCCCTCAGATCATAGGCATTCGGATAACGCCGCCGTAATTCCAGCGCCAGTTGCTGATCGCGCGACGCGCTACTGTCCACATAGCGTGGATCGACATAGCCCTGCTTTCCCTCGGCGGGTTTTTCGTTCGGAGAACCGGAATCCGGCATTGGTGAAGCCCCTGAATAGTTTGTTGTTTGTTACGGATATCTTACGCGCGGAGCTTCACGCCGAAAAGGGAACACTGCGGCACGCCGGATTCGTAAAAATTCCCGACAATTTGAGGGATCGGCCCGTCGAATTTCGAATATCAGGAAAGTTGGTAGCGGGGGAGGGACTTGAACCCCCGACACGCGGATTATGATTCCGCTGCTCTAACCAGCTGAGCTACCCCGCCACCGGAAGACGCAGCGTAATAAGCAGGAATACCGCCGCCGTCAAGCGGTTATGCTGCCTGATGATCTTCTTCCCGCATTATCCACCCGCCACCGAGAACACGGTCCTCCTGGTAAAAGACGCAAGCCTGTCCGGGAGCAACGCCCCGGGTCGCGGCGGCTAGTTCTACAGTGGCGTTATCCCTGCCTTCCCGCCGGACGATAGCGCGAACCAGCGGCTGGCTGGACCGGACGCGAACCTCGCATTCAATTTCGACCCCCTCTTCGAAGCCGCTCAACCAGTTCACATCCTTCAATCGAACCGTTCGGGTTTCCAGCGCATCCGCCGGCCCGACGAGAACCTGCCGGATCTCGGGCACCAGCCGCACCACATAAAGAGGCGTCTCCGTGCCGCCGATATCCAGCCCGCGCCGCTGCCCCACGGTGTAGTTGATGATCCCGTCATGGCGTCCCATTACCGCGCCGGAGAGATCGACGATATCGCCGGGTTCGGCTGCCTCGGGCCGGATCTTTCTGACGATATCGCTATAGCGCCCCTCCGGCACGAAACAGATATCCTGACTGTCCGGCTTGGCGGCGACCGGCAAATCGAAACGGTCCGCCAATTTGCGGGTTTCCTCCTTGGTCATTTCGCCAAGAGGAAAACGCAACTCCGCCAACTGATCGCGTGTCGTCGCGAACAGAAAGTAACTCTGGTCCTTACTGTCGTCCTTCGCCCGGTAGAGAGCGGGACCGTCTTCCGCCACTTCCCGCCGGATATAGTGACCCGTCGCCATCACATCGGCATCAAGGTCGCGCGCGGTGTCCAGCAAATCGCGAAACTTGACGGTCTGATTGCACAAGACGCAGGGGATCGGCGTTTCCCCCCTGATATAGGAATCCGCGAAGGGCTCGATCACATCTTCACGAAAACGCTGCTCGTAATTCAGCACGTAATGCGGTATGCCGATTGATGCGGCAACCGCACCCGCATCCGCAATATCCTGCCCGGCGCAACACGCGCCTTTCCGGGATATGGCCGCGCCATGATCATAAAGCTGCAACGTGATGCCGACGACGTCATAGCCCTGCTCTTTCAGGAGCGCGGCCGTTACCGAGCTGTCCACCCCGCCCGACATGGCGACGACGACCCGGGTTTCCGCAGGCGGCTTATCTAGTCCGAGAGAGTTCATGGCGGGCAATATAGGTAGCGAGCACCGCTGATCAATTCTTTTCCGCCGCCAGCCCCTGTTCCCAGAAAGCGATTTCCAGCCTTGTTGCCTCGGAAAAAGTACGTTTCAGACTATCCAGCCGGTCCCGCCCGCCCTGCTGCGCCGCCAAATTCTCGATATGCGCCGCGGCATCACGCGCGACCTGCTGGTATTCATCACCGGCATACATCTCGATCCAGGCGGCATAGGGGTTTTGCGATACCGCCTCTTTAGACAATGCCGCGCCGATTTCGGCATATCCCAGCACGCAGGGCGCCAGCGCGACCTGCAAATCCAGCACATCCCCGGCAAGACCGCGTTCCAATACATAACGCGTGTAGGAGAGGGTCGCGGTATCCTCGAGCGTGTTTTCCATTTCCGCCTCCGTCAGGCCCCATCCCCGGCAAAATTCGACATGCAACCCCATCTCAACGTCAACGATGGCGGCGCAGGCCGCTACCGCATTCCGGATATCGGAAAGCGAGTCGGATTTATAGGCCGCCAGGGCGTAGGCCCTCGCGAAATGGATTAGAAACAGGTAATCCTGCGCCAGATAATGACGAAAACAGGCTTCGGGCAGGCTGCCATCTGCGAGCCCTTCGACAAAGGGGTGGTGAAGATAAGCGCGCCATTCGTCCGTCGCGTGATCCCGCAAAGCTTCCAGAATACCGCCGGAAGGAAACAGCGCCGGATCAGCGGCAAACTCCCGTTTGTTCATTTCTTACCCCTGTAGGTCATGCGTTTCAGAGGGCAGAGCGACCACCAGCCCATCCAGCGAGTCTGTCATGACAATCTGGCAGCCGAGCCGGGACGTCGCCGTCACCCCCCAGGCAAGATCAAGGATCGCGTCTTCTTCCTCACCGGGTGGCTCAACCTTCCCGGCCCATTCCGGATCGACGATCATGTGACATGTCGAACAGGCCATAACCCCGCCACAAGCACCCTCGACCGGCAGATGATTATCCCAAGCGATATCGAGCAAAGAATCGCCGGTTTGGCCGTCCAGCATTTGCCGGGTGCCATCGGGCAACACAAAAGTAACGGCTACCATTCCGATCAACCCGCCGCCCGCGCCGACCGCCCCCGATTGCGGGCATGCAGCTTTGACCATTCCGCGACAAAACCGTCGATTTCATCGGCCGTCGTCGTCCAGCCGAGGCTTATCCGAACGGCGCAGGTCGACAGAGCGTCATCGACCCCCATCGCGGTCAGAACATAAGGCGGTTCAACCCTGCCCGCCGCGCAGGCCGAACCGGCGCTGATGGCGTAGCCGGCGAGATCCATCCCCATAACCTGCGTTTCCGATGTCAGCCCCGGCGTCGCGAGCTTGCTGGTATTGGGCAGCCGCGCCTGATCCGCGCCAAAAACTTCGATTGAGGGCTCTATTGCAAGAAGTGCTTCTTCAAGCCGGTCGCGCAACGCCGCCACGGCTCCGAATTCCGCGAGACCGTCAAGCGCCGCCTCTGCCGCGGCTCCGAAACCGGCAATCCCGGCGACATTTTCCGTGCCCGCGCGCAGACCGCCTTCCTGCCCACCGCCATGGACGAAACGATTCAACAGCGTCCGGTCCCGCGCGACAAGAGCGCCGACGCCCTGCGGCCCGCCGATCTTGTGCGCCGAAAGGCTGAGAAAATCGACATCCCATTCCGCCATATCGACAGAGACCTTTCCCGCGGCCTGAATAGCGTCGGTATGAAACATGGACCCGTATTTGCGGGCCACGCGCGATATTTCTTTCATCGGCTGGAGAACACCGGTTTCGTTATTCGCAGCCATCACGGATATCAGTGTTTTACCTTTGCTGGCCGCCAAGGCTTCCTCCAGTAAGGAGAGGTCGATTACTCCGTTAGCGCCGACCGGAATTCTGACCGCATCGGAACGCGCCAGCAGGACCGCTTCATGCTCAATGGCGGAAATCAGAACCGTATCAGCCCCGGCACAACGTAATACCTGATTGTCTGCTTCGGTGCCGCTTCCGCAGAAAATTACCCAGCCACGCTCCGCCCCGACCAGAGCAGCCACCGAAGCCCGGGCTTTTTCGACGGTTGCACGTGCGGCCCTGCCTGTCGCGTGAACGGATGACGCGTTACCGCCCGCAGCCATTGCCTCGTTGACCGCGTCAATCACCACGCCTCGCGTGGGCGCGGTGGCATTGAAATCGAAATAGACTTGCAACATATAGATAATGGCCCATTTTGGCGAAAACCGACGGGTTGGAGATAGCATCCGAACCGCGCCGGTCAAAACGAATTCCCGATGAATGCAACAGCGGGCTTGTAATTGAGGGTGCCGTTTCTCTATATTCCCGCGCCTGTTACAGGTTTATCCCCTTTCCGCCGGGCCACGCCACGATTTTCGGTCCGCTGAATTGGTGCCGACATGGCGGCAAATTGAACAAGTGAAAGGCAATCGACGATGCCAGAAGTGATTTTCGCGGGTCCGGAAGGCCGGCTAGAAGGACGTTATCACCATGCGCGCGATGAGAACGCGCCGATCGCCCTGATTCTGCACCCGCACCC
>Ga0181593_10006795_pt1 | contig 10247 bp, 11 predicted proteins | sample 071ome_19_FD_133756 | JGI IMG/M metagenome (GOLD analysis project Ga0181593, IMG submission 133756) | Coastal salt marsh microbial communities from the Groves Creek Marsh, Skidaway Island, Georgia - 071413AT metaG (megahit assembly) | ecosystem: Environmental > Aquatic > Marine > Intertidal...
CCCGCGACGCAGTCCCGGAGTGCGTATCCGCGCCGGGCTGCGCGGTCGCATCAACACACACGAAGCCAAGGGAGAGGACACATGCACGTAGGCTACACCCCGATTTTTCAGAATCCCGGCAATGCGCGCTCTGACGCGGAGGTCTATCGCGAGGAGGTGCGCCTGGCTGAGCTGGCTGAGCCGCTCGGCTTCGATTCGGTTTGGGGCATTGAGCACCATTTCACCGACTACACCATGTGTCCTGATGTGGTGCAGTTCCTCACCTACATGGCGGGCCGCACGCAGCGGGTGAAACTCGGGTCCAGTGTGATTGTGCTGCCCTGGCATGACCCGATGCGCGTCGCAGAGCAGATCAGCCTGCTCGACAACCTGTCCGGGGGACGCATGATCCTCGGGCTGGGCCGGGGTCTGGGGAATGTTGAGTACTCGGGCTTCCGTATCGATCAGGGCGAGGGTCGCGCGCGTTTCGTGGAGTACGCCGAACTGCTGCTCGAAGGCCTCGAGCGCGGCTATCTCGAGGGCGGCTCGCTGACCCAACAGCCGCGGCGCGATATCCGCCCGTTTCCCTGCCGCTCGTTCCGTGGGCGCACCTACGCGGCGGCCGTTTCTCCTGAATCGATGCCCATCATGGCGCGCCTGGGGGTAGGGTTGCTGGTGATCCCGCAGAAACCCTGGGATGTGGTCAAGCAGGATTTCGCGATCTATCAGGCCGAGTGGGCGAAGCATCACGACACGCCGCCCCCGCCACCGCTGTGTGGTGGCTTCATGTTCGTCGACACCGACGCCAAGCGTGCCGAGGACATGGCCTATCAATGGATCGGCGCCTATTACCACACGGCAATGAAACACTACGAGATGACGGCGGCGAAGTTCGGGCAGCACGACGGTTACGAGTTTTATCGCAACGTCGGAAAATATATCGAGAAGCAGGGCATGGATGGCGCTGCGCGTGACTTTGCTGAACTGATGCCCTGGGGCACCCCGGCGCAGGTACTGGAAAAGATTGCCTATATCCGGGAAGTCATCGATCCCAACGCAGTGCTGTGCAACCTCAGCTATGCCGGTATGCCGTGGGATGAGGCCGAGCGCAACATGCGCTGTTTTGCCGAGCACGTGATGCCAGAGCTGCACCGCTGGGAAACACCACCGCTTGCAGAGCCGATGCCCCTCAATCTGCGCGCTGCCTGAGACCGGGCAGGCAGGGGTCGATCAGACGAGCGCGGGCGCTTCGGCTGCCCGCGCTCAGGTCCGGGGCTAATTGAAACGGGTCGATACCGCGACAGTCGGACGCTGCTGGATGGTCTGCAGGACGACGCAGTAGCGTTCGGTCAGCTGCGCAATCTTCTCGAGAGTCTCTGGCGCGGTGTCCTCTGCGGCGAGGTCAAAGTGCAGGCGCAGGTCGCGGAATCCAACGGGAGCATCCCTGGCGACGCCGAGCGTGCCACGAAAATCGAGGTCGCCTTCAGCGCGGATCGTTGAGCGGGTCAGCGTGATGCCGAAAGCGGTGGCGACCGCCTGCAGGGTGACACCTGCGCAGGCGACCAGCGCCTCGAGCAGCATATCGCCGGAACAGGCTTGCATGCCGCTGCCGCCTGTTGCCGGATGCAGGCCGGCTTCGAGCAGCCCTTTGCTCGTATCAAGCCGGCACGCGATGCCTTCAGTACCGTGCGACTCCGCCGCAAGGGTGACCACTGCAGCCTCGGGCTCGGTGCGATAGCGGTCTTTGAGCGGTGCCTGAAGCGTTTTGAGCGCGTCTGCGTCCATGGAAGTTCCTCGTGGTTGGTTTGTGTTTTGGGGATAAGCCGTCGGCAGTGTCAGTAGACACCGCCCAGCTTGGCGTGATCCCAGGACATGGTCTGTTGCGCGTGAAATTTGAGCACCAGGCGCTTTGTGGCCCGTTTCTCTGCGCCGGCACGGAACGAGGCGTCATCCACGCTGGCGGCGCCGTCGCCGCGCGCGGCGTCGGAGTGCTTGCGGCATGCGAGCATGCACGCAAGGGTTGCGTCCCGGTCATCGATGATCTCGGTCTGCGCGTGGATCACGACTGAGCGCAGTTCCTCATAACGCACGCCGCTTTCGATCAGAAGCGTCGCGCGCGGATCGCGCTGCAGATTGAACACCTTCTGGCTTTTCCTGTAGGTCGTCATGGCGATGCAGCCGTCGTCCTCGACGCAGAAATGCATCGGCATGGGATGGGGGAAGCCGCCCGGACCGTTGGAAACCACGATGATGGTGAGCTGGCTGGCGATGTACCGGGCAACTTCGTCTTCGGTCATGGCAATAATCTGGCGTCGCGACAAGGTGCTGCTCCTTTAGCCGAACCTGAGGTAAGGCTGGCAGTGTAGTCCACCCCGCGGCGTCTAGTGTCCCGTAGCGCCGCCGAGCCTGCGTCGGTTCGCTACACTAATGCCTTCGTTGTCTGGAGACTTCCCGAATGAGTGAGCAGCCCATCAGTCGGTATCCGGTGCCCGAGCTCAATGAGCTGCCGGAGGATATCCGGAGCATGATCCTGGCGGTGCAGGAAAAGGCGGGTTTTATTCCCAATGTGTTTCTGTCACTGGCGCATCGCCCGGACGAGTTCCGCGCGTTCTTTGCCTTCCATGACGCGCTGATGGAGAAAGAGAGTGGTCTCAGCAAGGCGGAGCGGGAAATGATCGTGGTGGCGACCTCGGCAGAAAACGACTGCCTGTATTGTGTAGTCGCGCACGGCGCCATCCTGCGGATCCGCGCCAAGGCGCCCCTGCTCGCTGATCAGCTGGCGACCAATTACCGCAAAGCGGACATCTCCCCACGGCAGCGTGCGATGCTCGATTTCGCGCTCAAGGTCTGTACGGATGCCCGCGCGGTCGGGGATGCGGACTTCGCGATGTTGCATGAACATGGTTTCAGCGACGAAGACATCTGGGACATTGCGGGTATCACCGCGTTTTTCGGGCTTAGTAACCGTATGGCCAATTTCCTGTCCATGCGTCCGAACGACGAATTTTTCACCATGGGGCGCGGCTGATTATGGGCGCCACGCCGGATGACGAGTTCATTGCTTTCGTTAAACGTGACTGCCCTACCTGCGTGCTGATAGAGCCGGTGCTGCAGTCCCTGGCCAAGCAGGGTCACGCGCTGACCGTCTATTCGCAGGATGACCCCACTTTTCCGTCAATGTCAGGCGTGGTCGATGATCGCGAGCTCGAGCACTCCTACAGACGGGCAATCGAGACCGTGCCGACGCTGATCCGCGTGCAGGCCGGGCAGGAAAGTTCCCGGGTGATCGGCTGGCAGCGGGAAGAGTGGGTCGCTCTGACGGGGGCTCAAACGCTCGGCGCCGGACTGCCCGACTACCGTCCGGGCTGCGGTTCACGCTCGGTCGATCCGGGCATGCCCGAGCGCCTGGCCGCGCGCTATGACGCCGATCGCCTGGTCGCCCGGCGCGTAGCCGTCGGCGACCTTGAAGACGAAATCGAGCTTTGCTTCGAACGCGGCTGGAGCGACGGCCTGCCGCTGGTACCGCCCACCGCTGAGCGCGTGATGCGCATGCTCCAGGGCACTACTCGCGCACCTGGCGACGTCGTTGGCCTGGTGCCGCCGAACCACTCTCCGGCGACGGTGACGAAAGTCGCGATCAATGCCGTCATGGCCGGCTGCAAACCGGAGTACCTTCCCGTCGTACTCGCAGCCGTTGAAGCGGCGCTGGATCCTGCTTTCTGCCTGCACGGACTTCTGGCCACGACCTGGTTCTCCGGCCCCATGATTATCGTGAATGGCCCGATGGCGGCCGCGATTGAGATGAACTCCAGGGGGAATGTCCTCGGTCAGGGGAATCGGGCGAACGCAACGATCGGGCGTGCGCTGCAGCTGCTGGTGCGCAATGTCGGCGGCGGCAAACCACAGGAAGCCGATCAGTCCACTTTCGGGTCGCCGACCAAGTTCGGCTTCTGCTTTGCAGAGGACGAAAATACGCCCTGGGCGTCACTGGCAGAGGAGCGTGGTGTCGAGCGGGGGCGATCTGCGGTGACCCTGTTCAGCGCGGACGGGCCGATAGGCTGCGCCGATCAGAAGTCGCGCGCCCCGGAGGGGCTGATTGCCTCACTCGCGGGCACGCTCAAAACCATTGACCACCACCAGATGGCGAATGCGGCGGATGTTGTCGTTGTGATCGGGCCCGAGCATGGTCGGGTATTCGACGACGCCTCATGGACCAAAGCTGAGGCCACGGCTGCGCTGCATGCGGCGACCCGTATCCAGGGTCGTGATCTCGGTATGGGAACGGACGCGGCTGCGCCAGTGGCGGCGGCCGATGCCGGCACGCTGGCGAAGTTCCGCGAAGGCGGGATACAGCTTGTACGGGCCGGCGGCGATGCCGGCATGTTTTCCGCGATCATCCCGGGCTGGCTCATGAAGGGCACGCTCGGGACCGATCCGGTCACCAGGGAGATACAGACATGACAACTACCTTGCTTGATCCGACAGGCGAACTTGAGCCTGTCGTCCGGCTGCCGCGCAGCAAGCCCGGCGACCTTGGCGGGCTGACTCTCGGTCTGCGCGATATTTCGAAGTCACGCGGTGACGTGTTTCTAAACCGTCTGGAGACGCTCTTCGCGTCGCGCGGGGTTACAGTCAAGCGCTACAAGAAGCCGACCTTTACCAAGCCCGCACCCGTCTCGCTGCTGCAGCAGATTGCCGGTGAGGTCGATGTCGTCGTCGAAGGGCTGGCTGACTGAGGCTCGTGTACGTCGTGCAGTTTGCAGGACATACGAGAGCTGGACAGTCGCGGTATCGCTGGCGGTTACATCGCCTCTGAGGTATTCCAGACCGCGGCCCGCACGCAGGGAGATGCCGTGGGATTTCATCCGGACAGCGTGTTCGTCGCGCATCCAATTCAGGATCGAACGGATGCTGAAATGGAGGCGCTGGCCGAGCAGGCCTTCGAGCGCGTGTGGGCGCTGGGCAGCAGCGCCCCCGTGACGGCATAGCTTCGGTGGCCGCCGGTCCCGTTCTCTACCAGTTCCAGTGTTCGCAGTTCTGTGCGAAAGCTCGCTGGGCGCTGGACCTGAAGGGGATCAGCTATCGGACGGTCGACCTTCTGCCCGGGCGACATGAGAAAACCATCGCGCGTCTGGCGCAGCGCACACAGGTACCGCTGCTGATACTCGACGATCAGGTAGTGCAGGGATCGGACGCGATCCTGACCTGGTCGGACCGGGCACAGCCTCTGCCGCGGCTGACCCCGGTGGGCTCGGAAGACGCCGCCATGGCCCACGAATGGGAACGTAGTGCGGACAAGCACCTGGCCGTGCCGCTGCGTCTGCTGTTCTTTGCGCACCTGCTGCCTGACCGCTCGCTCGCTTTGCCGATCCTCGGCGCAGGCTGCAGCTGGTGGACCCGGCAGCTAGCCGCGCTGACCTATCCTGCGCTGCGTCGGCGCCTGAGCGCGGCGCTGGGCTTGTCGGAGACGGCGGTGAGCGCGGCTGAACAGCAGCTGGACCGGACGTGCGAGCAGTTCGAGGCACGTCTTGAAAAACGGCGATTTCTCGCCGGGCCGGTATTTTCCAGAGCCGACCTGGCGACTGCCGCCGCGCTGGCGCCCTGCTGGCAGGCGCCATCCGGGCTGCCGCCGGCGTTGAGCGCGATCTACGACCGATTGCGTAAACGCCCGCTCGGCCGCTGGGCCGAGGCTGTACACCAGCAGAATCATTGAGCGCCGCGGCCTGCCTCAGGCTGCGAATATTGGAAAGGTCTCGAAATGTCCTTTGAGCACCTGGTCAGCACAATCGGCTTTGAGCCAGCCGTCGATAGCCGTCGCGTAGACCCGCCGGAAGTCCGTGGTGAACGAGAGGTTATCCGTTTCGTCGAGCGCGGTGAGGTCGGGCGGCTGTCCATAATGTCCGCCGCGCACGCCTTTGCCGGCGAGGAGCATGACATTCGCGGTGCCATGATCCGTGCCGAGATTGGTGTTCTCGCCTGCGCGGCGGCCGAATTCTGAGAACAGCATCACGGCCACCCGGTCGGCCATGCCGAGGCGCTCCATGTCGGCCAGAAAGCCGTGCACCGCATCAGCGACATAGGTCAGCAGGCGCTGATGCAGATTCGCCTGCTGCACGTGGGTGTCAAACGCGTTGTTGCGAAAGCCCAGGTAATACAGGCGCGCCGGCAGGCCGGCGTTGATACAGGCGGCAACCTTGTCGAGCTGCAGCGGGACCAGGCCGTAGTCCACCGGCGTACGGTAGTTGCGCCAGGCCTCACGGACCAGCAGGGATGCTTCACTGGCGCTCCTGGCTACCCGATTCAGGAAATCACGCGACGGGTTACCGGTTTCGGTGGTCTCGAAATCGTTCATGACGCCCTGCTCTGAGCGCAGCACCAGGCGCTGAAACCGCTCTGGCTCATCAAAGACCACCGGGGTGTGAAAGCGGCTGGTCACGGCGAGAGACTGCTGGGTGTCGACGTTAACCAGGTAATTGGCCGGGGCCGAGGGCGCCATCGCGTCGGCCAGGCGCCCATACCAGCCATAAGCGTCGCCGCTGTTCGGTGAGCCGGTGTGCCAGTAAGCCATGGAGGTGAAATGCGAATAGGAAGGCTGCGCATAGCCACAGCCGTGCACGATGGCGAGCTGGCCGTCATTCCACAGCCGGTGCAGGCCGCCCAGCCCGGGATTCATGCCCCAGTGCTCATCAAGCTGGAGCAGTTTTTCCTGACGCAGACCGAGTTTCGGGCGCAGCTGGTAATAGGTGTCATCACCGAACGGCACAATGGAGTTCAGGCCGTCGTTCCCGCCGGAGAGCTCGAAGACCACCAGGATGGGCTGGTCCGGCGTCGCGGCTTCGGCGGCACGGCTGAGCAGGGAGAGGGGCGCAATTGCGCTCGCCCCGACTGCCGCGGCTTGCGAAAGAAATTGGCGTCGATTGCGCATAGTGTCTTACCCCAGCTGGTACTCGGGTCTGCTCAGCATGACGTGCAGCAGCACGCGGAGCGGTTCTTCCATGTTGGTGCCTGAAGCCAGCACATCGGCCGTGCCGAGGTTTTCCTCGAACGATCCCGCGAGCGCATCGCGGACGTCGTCGGGCAGGGGCACCGAGAAAAATCGGGTAATGAAGTAGTCGACTACGGCGCGTGGCGTGGCCAGCTCCTGGGTCAGCACCATGTGTGACAGGTCGAGCCGGGCCAGGTCGCGTTCGATGGGTTTGACCCGTTCGATCGCCATCTGCCAGCCGCGGTAGCTGCCGTAGCGCGTATTGAACGCCTCCTCGCGATCCACCTGGTTCGACATCGCCATCATGCTCTCGCCCATGTCGCTGGCCGCGTCCACCGGGCGCGTCGCGTAGGCCATGTCGTGGCCCGCGCGTAGCCGTCGATGCACCGAGCGGATCTCATCACCGGTCGGGTAGACCGGGTAGCGGTCTTCGGGGATGAATTCGATATCGGGAAACACGACATTAAGCGCGAAGTTGCCGCGCTCGATGAGCTGGCTGGGGGTGATCCAGCTGCGGCCGTAGCTCCAGCCGGCCACCGTTGGCGGGTGCATCAAACGCTGGCCGAGCGCGCCGGTGACGAGATTGAAGTCCGGGGCCCCGGGGAGATTGTCGAGCCCCAGTTTGCGGTAGGTTGAAATGACCAGTTCAACCGGGCTTTTGATGCGCGTGCCCATGGCGCTGTCCGCGTAGAACGCCTGCGACAGAAACAGAGTTTCCAGGAACGGACGCAGTTGGTAGCCGCCGGCTTTGAGCTCGACGCCGAGTGCCGCCACCAGTTCCGGGTCCGGGTTGTCTTCAGCGAAAAAGCGATAGATCTTCCGCGTCAGGAATTCAGGTGTGGCCGGATGCGCCAGGATGCGGTCAATGATGTCCACCCCATCGAAGCGACCAGTGCTGCCGAGAAAAGTCTTCTCGCCATCATCGTGCTCGTCCTGGTTGACGTGGAAATCGGTGCCGACGAAGTTCCAGCCGGTAAAGGCCCGCGCGGCCTCGCGGATGTCGTGCTCGGAATAATTACCCACGCCCATAGTGAACAGTTCCATGATCTCGCGCGCGAAGTTTTCGTTCGGAGAGCCCTTTACGTTCACCCCGGCATCGAGGTAGGCGAGCATGGCCGGATCCTGTGCCACGGCAATCAGCAGGGTGCGGAAATCACCCAGGCCTGACGCCTGGAATAACTGCAGCTGCTGCAGCATCTTGCGGTAATCGCGCACCTTCTCTTCGTTGGTAGCGAAATGGCCATGCCAGAAAAGCGCCATCTTTTGTTCCAGCGGACGCGGTGACAGCAGCATGCGCTCTGCCCACCACTGCGACACGCGGTCAGTCTCGAGCATGCTCGCGCGCAGCCAGTAGAAAAACTTGTTGACGATCGGCTGCATCGGGCGATTGCCGCCGGCTTTGACTTTGATCCCAAGCGCCTCGCCAGTCTCCTCGGCCAGTTTTGTGGTCGCCGGCCGGCTCGGCGGGAACGGATCGAGGCCGGGATCAAAAATACCTGAGTGCTCGAACGGAGCGAGGTCTGCGGCCGGCGCACCCTCGAAATACACGAGGTAGCGCACTGCCCCCTGAGGGCCGAGCGCGGTCAGGCGGTCAATTTCTGCGGGGGTCCCGCCGAAACCGGCGCGCTCAAGCAGATGAGCGGCATGGGCCCTGTCCCATTGAGCAGCATCGATCGGCGCGAGGTGGGGATGGGTGGCATCAGCGCTGGCGGCTAAGCTCACCAGGAGCAGGCAAAGGCCAGGCGTGAGGTATCTGGAGGTCCGTCGCATCGCGAAGTCCTGAGGTGACTGCGCGATTAATTATAGGGGCGCTGTCGCTCCGGCCAACGATGCGGCGCTCGTTCCCGTGGCTAACGCGTATGCGGCGACCGGATCGCGAACGCCTTTCAGCGTCACGGCACGTGGTGGTTCGAAGCCGAGATCCGCTGCGTTACTGCAGGCAGCGACGACGGCGGCAGACGCAACGGCCGTGATCGGCGCGGCAGCGCCGCACAGACGTGCCGCGAGGTTCACGGTCTCGCCGATTACCGAGTAGTCGAGCTGGCGCTCGGAGCCGACGTTGCCGACCAGCGCGCGGCCGCAGTGGATCCCGATCCCGAGGCGCAGCATCGGTTCACCCTGCGCCCCGTTCGATGCCGCCGTCCGACGCAGGATATCGAGAGCGCAGCGGCAGGCGTTCACGGCGCCGTTTGCCCCGTCGAACACCGCCATGATGCCGTCGCCGGCAAATTTATCGACGTCGCCGCCGTGCTGGTACACGCTGTCGACCTGCATCCCGAGACTTGCGCTGAGCTCGGCGAACAAGGCGCGTGGCTCAACCTCCTGGCTCAGCTGCGTATATCCCCGGACATCCGAAAACAGGATGCACAGCTCCTCTTCCTGCGGCGGCGGCAGGATCCCGGTCCGGGTGTAGGCCTGCACCATCTGCTGCGTCCGCCGTGAGACATACCGGTTCAGATTGCTGCGCAACTCTTCCATTTCCTGAAGGCTGCGGTAGCGTTCCAGCTGTCCGCGCAGCCGCGCGTCCAGCACCGTGAGGTTGACCGGTTTAGTGACGAAGTCGTCCGCGCCGGCAGCGAACGCCGCGTTGACATGTTCAGTCTCATCGGCAGCCGTCATACACAGGACAGGCGTGCGCCGGTAAGCGGCCTCCGCGCGCAGCGCGCGACACAGGTCAAGCCCGCCGAGACCGGGCATGTACAGATCGATCAGGAACCCATCGAATGTGCGGTGACGCGCCTTCTCCAGCGCGTCGTCGCCGTTAGTCGCCGTGACGACCTCGAAGCCCTTGAGGCGCAGCACCCGGGCAAGAAGGTTGCGTACAGTTCCCTCGTCGTCGACTACCAGGATGGCGTTGTCAGGCTGGTGTCGAGCCAGGCGATTGCCCTCGCCATGACCAGGTTGAAACCTTTGGCATGGCGCTCTGACAAGTTGAAGTGGTGACCTGGATTGCGTGGCAGCGGCACTGACGCCTGTTTCCAGGGGTTTCGATTGACTCAGCATGGTTCCAGGGCTCGGCGCAGGATGGACCAGACTGCACCCTGCACGAAATATCAGTCAGGAACTGTGACCTGCGTCACGTAATCGCTCATAAGCAGCGCGGATCTCCTGAGTTTTTTCCGTGGCCACCTTGAGCATCTCTTCGGGCAGTCCCTTGGACGCAAGCTTGTCCGGATGATGCTGACTCATCAGACGCCGATAGGCCCGCTTGATGTCGGCCTGTCCGGCGTCTGGTTTAACGCCCAGGATGGCGCGCGCCGAGTCGAGCGACATGACCTCCGGC
>Ga0181593_10006798_pt1 | contig 10245 bp, 10 predicted proteins | sample 071ome_19_FD_133756 | JGI IMG/M metagenome (GOLD analysis project Ga0181593, IMG submission 133756) | Coastal salt marsh microbial communities from the Groves Creek Marsh, Skidaway Island, Georgia - 071413AT metaG (megahit assembly) | ecosystem: Environmental > Aquatic > Marine > Intertidal...
CCAGCCCTCCACGACCCCTTGACCGAGTTGCACGCCGTAGAGCGCGGTGTGCCTGTCCGGGAAGGCGTCCTGCACGGCGAGGCGAAGCCAGCGCAGGCCATCGGTCGGCTCTTCATGGCCTTCGGCGTTCAACGCGGCACGACTTCGACCGGACCCGGACCCGAGGCATCGGCCTGCAGGCGTACGAGGCTGTCGTGGTAGGTGGTTTCGAGGACGTACCCCGCGCCGTCCCGACTGTAGCTCAGCACGCCGTTCAGGAAATCGATCGGCAGGCTGTCGGGAAGTTCACCGAACTGGTCGCGGTAGGTCTCGATGTCGTCGGCGGTGTGGCGAATGATCTCGCTGAGTTGTTCCACCGTCGCCGTGCTGTCGTGCGGGGTGATCCAGCCTTCGATGGTGTGGCGCTCGGCGTAGAGAGCCAGGGCGAGGGCGATCCACATGACCACGGTCAGCGGCCATTTCGACCCCACCGGACGGGCGACACTGGAGAGCGCGGCGCGGCGCTCCCAGGAGTCGACCTCCCTCTGGGCCGCCGAGATCCTGCTGTTGAGGTCGTAGTTCTGTGCCATGGTGGTTGTTCCGTCAGTGCAGGTAGCGATCGCACTGCTTGAGCAGGCCCCAGGCATGGCCGTGAGGGTGATCGGCGAGTACGTGGGCACGGCATTGGTCGTACTGCTGCCGGGAGTTCTGCGCTGCCCCTGTCGATGCCGTCTGGGTGGAGGCGGTCGTGCCCTGGGACCCGGCGTTCTGGTTCTGGGGTGCCGGCTGTGCCGGCCCGGCGAACGAGTGGCAGCGCCCATCGTTGCCGCGGACCAGCCCGGAGGGGCAAGGGACGACGCAGGAGCCGTTCACGAGTTCGGTCTTGCCTGGTTCCCCGGTCGGAGGGCAGGTTGTCGGCGTGTTCGGGGAAGGGGCCTGCGCGGTCTGAGCGGGAGCGACACACGACAGGGGGTTGTTCTGGTCGCGCACCGGCCCTGGACCGCAGCTGTTGGCGCAGGCGTTGAACGAGGTGCCTGACGGGCTCAGGCCTGCCGGAATGGTCACGCGCTCCTGACCGGAACCGCATGCGAGCGGTTTCGGTTGGGCAGCGACCTGCGCAGGTGACGGGTTCTGCTTGGTGTTGACGACGGAGTCGTGGCGTGCCCTGGCATCGAGGAGTGGCACGATCATGACCATCGGCTCCACGAGCCATGCATAACTGCTGTGGGGCAGTGCATGCTCGAGGGCCTTGAGGTAACGCGTCTGTACCGCATCGTTGGCCTTGAGGACCAGGTACGGGATGTCCTTGCCCTCGAAGGGACCGTAGTGGTGTGAACTCTGAATCAGGGATTCGCTGAGGAAGTCGAAGCGCAGCAGCTCCGGCCCGATCGGCAGGCGTGCCAGCTCGGGTGGGATCTCGCCCTCCTTCCCGGGCGCGAACTTGGGGATGCCGCCCTCGACCTCGTATTCGGCATGAAATACCGTGCGCAGGGTGTCGATGGCGGTCAACACCTGCGCGACGCGGGCCCGGGTCTGGTAGTCGTTGTAGAGCGGGACCGCGACGGCGAGCAGGATGCCCAGCACCGCGACGGCCATCATCAGCTCGACGATGGTAAATCCACGCTGAACTGCTCTGTCCAAGCACCTTGTCATCGATGCGTTTTCCAAGGATGCCGTCCTCTAGTGCTGTCGGGAGGCCTGCAGGCAGCCGCCTGGGCCGGTCGTGTATTGCTCAAACCGTTCAATTTATACGACATCCATGGTGCCTACGACATGATCCTGCTCATGATGAGCGAAGCCGTGATGATGCTGCGTTCACGCTTCAGATCAGCACATGCTCCCACAGCATCAGCAGTGCGAAACCGACCAGGATTGCTCCGCTGCCGGCGTTGACCGCGAGCTGCACGCGTGGCCGCGCCAGCCAATGTCTCACGCCGACCGCGGCCCACGCCAGCGGTGCCTGCCAGGCGACGTTGATGACCACCAGCACCAGGGCCAGGAACAACAGCTGCACGGTGACGTCGTCGCGTGACGGGTCGACGAAGTTCGGCAGCAGCGCCAGGAACAGCACGATCACCTTCGGGTTGAGCAGGTTGCAGAGCATGGCGTCGTGGATCGCCTTGCGCACGCTGACCGACGTGGCGCCCTCGAGGTGCAGGGTGTGGCCGCGAAAGCCCTGCAGGCCGATCCAGCCGAGGTACAGCGCTCCCGCCACGGCCAGACCCTTGAACAGCACCGGCGACGCGGCGATCACCGCAGAGACGCCGAGGATCGCGAGCAGCGTGTGGCCCATCAGCCCGACCTGCACGCCGGCGACGGTGGCCAGCCCGACGCGATGACCCGAACCGAGCGCGTAGCGCAGGATCAGCACCGTGTCCGGCCCCGGCGAGAGCACGATCGCAGCGACGGTCAGGCCGTAGGCGAGCAGGGTGGCGGGATCGACCGGCATCGTCTTGGGTGCTCCGAAACGCGCGACGCCACCCGGAGGTGGCGTCGTGCGGCGGGTGGGGTGGGTTCCCTGCCGCGTCAGATCAGCCCGTTGGCGCCGAGGTCCTTGACCACGATGCCGACGAACTCCTTGATGGTCGCCTGGAGCTGGCCGCCGGCGATGGTGTCGGACTGCATCGACCAGATCATGCCCTTGTCGGCGCCGTAGAGGTTGGTCTCGACGGTGAAGACCTGGAAGTTGGTCACCGTGGCCGGCTGGTTGACCACCGAGTAGCTCTGGCGGTAGTAGTCGTGCCAGTGGTCGCGGTAGTGGCTCGGATAGTAGGGCGAGCCGCCGCTGACGTAGGTGCGCCCCGGGTTGACCACGGTGTCGGTGCGTTGACCGACCACCTTGGCGATGATGATCGACTCCGCGCCGAGGCTCTTGACCTTGGCCGTGGTGGCGTTCTTGTCGCCCAGCGCATTGAGGTCCAGGTGCTGGTAGCTGGTGATGCCCTTGACCCCCTTGGCGGCCAGCTGTCGGGCGAGTTCGTCCTCGAACAGGCGGCGGTTGAAGTCGTTCTGGGCCGCGCCGATGATGAACACCGATTTCACCTTGTGGCCGACGTTTTCGGGGTTGGTCCAGCTGGCCTGCTTGGTGGTGGCGGCGCAGGCGGCGAGCAGCAGGGCGGCCAGCGGCAGAATCAGGATGGTGCGTTTCATCGTCGAGGCATCTCCGCAGGAATTTCAGCCCTAGCATAGCGGCTTGCGCGGTGCCGGGCCATTGACCGGCGGCAGGTGCGACGGTGCCCTTGACGGCCTGTGCCGTGCGCGCTTGGCCGTGGGACAATGCCCCCATGGAACACCGCCGCGCCCCCAGCTATCCGGTCGACGAGCGCGCCCGCAAGCGCGCCAAGATCCCGCATGAGCTGTTTCTGACCAACCTGGTCGGCAATCACATCCTGGTGTTCGTCGCGACCCTGGGCATGGCGAGTCACATGATCCTGCCGGTGATGTCGGTGCCGGTGATCTCGCTGCTCTGTCTCGGCTACACGCTGTGGCGTGCACGGCGCGCGCAACGGCGCGACGACTGGTACGTCATGTGCCATTGGCAGGTGGCGGCCCGCTTCAGCTGGATCTTCATCGGCATGCTCGCGCTGTTGGCGTTCTCGGCCACGGTTGCCTGGTTCGGCTACGACAGCTTCGGGATTCGCAAGGAGGCGGCGCTGGCCCTGGTCGGTGGCATCGGCCTGCTGCCGACCATGGTCACGATGCTGATCCTGATCATCATCGAGTCGGACCTGCTGCACCAGGCGGCGCACGGCCGGCTGCCCAAGTGGGTGGTGCGTCGCTATCCGCCACCGGAGGGGATGGCGCTCCAGGAGCATCCGGCCGGTTGAAACGCCTGCTCAGGGGGAGTTCGCGCAGCCCGCGTTTCTGCCACACTGGCGCCGTGGAGCGAGTCGGGAGGATGACGGCATGGCTGACCTGATTACGCAGCTCGTCGAACTGGTGGGCGCCAACCACGTGCTGACCGGCGACGACGTCACCGCGCGTCCGGCCGGCTGGAGGCTCGGTCCGAGCGTCGCGAAAGCGATCGTGCGACCGGCCGACACCGACGAGGTCGCGGCGGTGCTGCGCCTCTGTCACGCCGCCGCGCAGTCGGTCGTGACCCACGGTGGGCGCACCGGGGTGGCCGGTGGCGCCGTGACCACGCCCGACGACATCGCACTCTCTCTGGAACGGCTGACCGCGATCGAATCGGTCGATGCCGCCAACCGCACCATGGTGGTCCAGGCCGGCGTGCCGCTGCAGGTGGTGCAGGAGCGCGCCGATGCCGAGGGGCTGCTGTTCCCCCAGGATCTCGGCGCGCGCGGCAGCGCCACCATCGGCGGCATGGTCGCCACCAACGCCGGCGGCAACCGCGTGATCCGCTACGGCATGATGCGCGACATGGTGCTCGGCCTCGAGGCGGTGCTCGCCGACGGCACCGTGGTCTCGTCGCTGCACGAGGTGATCAAGAACAACGCCGGCTACGACCTGCGCCAGCTGTTCGTCGGCAGCGAGGGCACCCTCGGGGTCGTGACCCGCGTGGTGCTGCGCCTGCGGCCGAAACCGCGCAGCCAGAACACGGCGCTGCTGACCGCGCCCGATTTCCCCTCGGTGTCGAGCCTGCTCAGCGAGCTCGAGGCGTCACTGGGTGGCCAGTTGAGCGTGTTCGAGGTGATGTGGGACGCCTACTACGCGCTCTCGGCACCGACCGCGTGGCACGGCAGGTCGGCGCCGTTCGCGCCGGGCAGTTCGCCGTTCTACGTATTGGTCGAGGCGCTCGGCGGCGATGCGGACGGCGACGGCACGCACTTCGCCAGGGCGCTCGACGCGGCGCACGCGAAGGGTCTGGTCGTGGATGCGGTGGTCGCCCACTCCGAGCAGGAGCGACTGAACCTCTGGACGGTGCGCGACAACGTCGAGTGCCTGCACGAGCTCGACCCGGTGTTCCTGTTCGACGTCAGCCTCGCGATCGGCGCGATGCCCGATTACGTGGCCGGCATGCAGGCCGCGCTCGAGGCGCGCTGGAGTGATCCTCGGCTGATCGTCTTCGGCCACCTCGGCGACGGCAACCTGCACGTGGTCATCGCGGTCGGCGACGGCTCGGACGCGGCGCGCGCGGCGGTCGAGGAGATCGTCTACGCGGGCATCGCCGCCCGCGGCGGCTCGATCTCGGCCGAGCACGGCATCGGCCTCGAGAAACGCGACAAGTTGCACTTCAGCCGTGGTCCGGCGGAGGTCGAGTTGATGCGTACGCTGAAGCGTGCGCTCGACCCGACGGGCATCCTCAACCCGGGCAAGGTGCTGCCGGAGGCCTGACATCGGTTCGGACAGGGGTCAGAGTCAGCGTACTCTGACCCCCCCAGGTGCACCGGCAGGTGGTTCGGAGTGGGGTCAGAGTAGGCTGACTCTGACCCCCCAGGTGGGTCAGGCCTAGCGCAGCCCCTCGGCCGCGAGGCGCTGCTCGACGCGGATCTGCACCGCCTGGCCGACCGACTGCGTCCAGCGCTGGCCGGCCTGCATCGATTCCATCATCACCTGCGGCATCACCGCGAGTGCCTTCTTGCCCGCCGGGCTGCGGTAGAAAGTCAGCATCGCCTCGATCTCGGCAAGCGAGAAGTGCCGGTGGTAGATCGGGTAGATCGCGGAGAACAGCCCACGGTTGCCCGCGAGCCGTGCGTCGAGTACGGCGCGTGCCTCCTGCGCGACGATGGCCAGCGCGCGTGGCGGCATGTTGGGATTGGCGGTGGCGAACATCGCTTGTGTCTGCTTCACGTAGGCGTCACCGAACTGGGTCTTCATGCGGCTGGCGCCGGTGACTTCCATCAGCTGGTCGATGGCGGCCATCTTTTCCGGGGTCAGCGCTTCCGCCTGGCTGAGTGCGGGAGCGAGCAGGAGCAGCAGGGCTGGGATCAGGTTGCGGTAGGTCATCCGTCGCGTCCTTGATTCGATTCGGCACATGCTCGCATGCACGGCGGTGTTCGCCCATCTCCCGTTCGCAGTAGGCACGCCGACCCGCCTGGCGGGTCGTTCGGCCAATGGGTTGGTGGTTGACGCAGGTCAACCGGTGTACGCCTGTGAAGTCGTCGCGAGGCCTAGACTCGATGGACCCACCCGCAACCTGCCCCGGAGACACGCTCATGGCTGGACGCTTCGAAAGCATCCTCGGCACCGTCGGCAACACGCCGGTCGTGCGAATCAACCACCTCGCCCCGGAAGGCGTCGAGCTCTACGTCAAGGCCGAAGCGTTCAACCCGATGGGCTCGGTCAAGGACCGCCTGGCGCTCGGGGTCATCGAGGACGCCGAGCGTCGTGGCGAGCTCAAGCCGGGGCAGACGGTGATCGAGGCGACCTCAGGCAACACCGGCATCGGCCTGGCGATGGTCTGCGCGCAGAAAGGCTACCCGCTGGTGGTGACCATGGCGGAAAGCTTCAGCGTCGAGCGGCGCCGTCTGATGCGCTTCCTCGGGGCCAAGGTGGTGCTCACGCCCGCCGCCGAGATGGGCAGCGGCATGCTGGCCAAGGCGATCGAACTGGCCGATCAGCACGGCTGGTTCCTGTGCCACCAGTTCGAGAACGAGGCGAACGCCGACATGCACTCGCGCACCACGGCGCCGGAGATCCTCGCGGCGTTCGAGGGCGAGCGGCTCGACTTCTGGGTGACCGGCTACGGCACCGGCGGCACGCTCAAGGGCGTCGCGCGGGTGCTCAAGGAGGCGCGACCGGACATCAGGGTTGCCGTCTGCGAGCCCGACAACTCACCGCTGCTCGCCAGCGGGCAAGGGCAACGGCGCAACGACGACGGCACCCCGGCCGAGAGTCACGCCGCGTTCCGCCCGCACCTGATGCAGGGCTGGACGCCCGACTTCATCCCCAAGCTGGTCGGCGACGTGGTCGACCACTCACTGTTCGACCGGCTGGTGCCGATCAAGGGCGCCGACGCGCTGCAGTGCTCGCGCGATCTGGCGCAGAAGGAGGGCATCTTCACCGGCATCAGCGGCGGTGCGACCTTTGCCGGCGCGCTGCAGGTCGCGCGCGAGGCGGAACCGGGCAGCGTGGTCCTGTGCATGCTGCCCGACACCGGCGAGCGCTACCTCAGCACGCCGCTGTTCGAGGACGTGCCGGTCGACATGACCGACGAGGAGATCGAGATCTCGCAATCGACGCCGCGCTTCCGCTTCGACGAGACGGCGTCCGACGACGACGCGGCTTCCGCCGATGCGGAAGCGGAGCAGGTCGCCGCCACGCCCGAGGCCGAGGCGTTCGTCGCCGAGACCATCGCCAGCCAGGAGCAGCCGGTGGTGATGTTCGCGCTGGAGTGGTGCGAGTTCTGCTGGTCGGTGCGCAAGCTCTTCGGCAAGCTCGGCATAGATTACCGCTCGGTCGATCTCGACTCCGCCGACTATCAGGAGAACGACTGGGGTGGCCAGGTGCGCGCCGCGCTGATCGACAAGACCGGCATGCCGACCATTCCCCAGATCTTCGTCGGTGGCAAGTTCATCGGCGGCTGCAGCGAGACCTTCGACGCGTTCAAGGCGGGCACGCTGCAGCAGGATTTCGTCGAGGCGGGCGTCGCGACCGCCGATGTCGGGAAACTCGATCCCTACGACCTGCTGCCGAAGTGGCTGCATCCGCGCTGAGCGGGACCACGATTTCGTCATCCCTCCCGCAGCGCGTCCCGCGCCGTGGGCGGCGCTCCTGCGGCCCGGCCCTCTCACCGTAGGAGCGGCCCCCGGGCCGCGAAATTATTCGCCCGCGGCCCTTTTCCTCGCCAACTGGCGTAGAATCCGCACTCCGTTCCCGTCCGGCATACCAAGGCTCCTGCCGCCCCGGGTACCCATCCAGACCCAGGCCCGGTGATGTCCGACACTCCCATTCCCCCGTTCGCCGATTTCGGCCTCGCACCGGCCGTGCTGAAGGCCGTGACCGAGGTCGGCTACGAGACCCCGTCACCGATCCAGGCCGAGGCGATCCCACCGCTGCTGCTGGGGCGTGATCTGCTCGGGCAGGCGCAGACCGGCACCGGCAAGACCGCGGCGTTCGCGTTGCCGCTGCTCAGCCGACTGGACCTGGCCGTGCGTGCACCGCAGATGCTGGTGCTCACGCCGACCCGCGAGCTGGCGATCCAGGTCGCCGAGGCGTTGCAGACCTACGCGCGCCACATGCAGGGCTTCCACGTGCTACCGATCTACGGCGGCCAGGCGATCGGCCTGCAGCTGCGCCAGCTCGAGCGCGGCGCGCACGTGGTCGTCGGCACCCCGGGCCGGGTCATCGACCACCTCAATCGGCGGACCCTGCGCCTCGACCGGCTGGCCAGCGTGGTGCTCGACGAGGCCGACGAAATGCTGCGCATGGGTTTTATCGACGATGTCGAGGCGATCCTCGACGCGACGCCCGAGAAACGCCAGGTGGCGCTCTTCTCGGCGACCATGCCCCCGGCGATCGCACGGGTGGCGAACAAGCATCTCAACGACCCGGTCGAGATCCGCATCGCGTCGAAGACCGCCACGGTCGCGACCGTCGAGCAGCGCTTCTGGCCGGTCAGCGGGCTGCACAAGCTCGATGCCCTGACCCGGATCCTCGAGGTCGAACCGTTCGACGGCATGCTGATCTTCGTGCGCACCAAGCAGGCGACCGAGGAGCTCGCCTCGCGGCTCGAGGCGCGCGGTTACGCGGCCACCGCACTGAACGGTGACATGCCCCAGCCGCTGCGCGAGCGCACCGTCGAGCGCCTGCGCAGCGGTGCGCTCGACATCGTGGTCGCCACCGACGTCGCCGCGCGCGGCCTCGACGTCGAGCGCATCACCCACGTGATCAACTACGACATCCCGTACGACCCCGAGGCCTACGTGCACCGCATCGGGCGTACCGGCCGTGCCGGGCGCACCGGCCAGGCGATCCTGTTCGACGCCCCGCGCGAGCGGCGCATGCTGCGCATCATCGAGCAGGCGACGCGCCAGCAGATCACCCCGATGCGCCTGCCGACCCGCGAGGACGTCACCGACCGTCGCGTGGCGCGTTTCAAGACGCTGCTCGACGAGACCCTCGAGGGCCAGGAGCTCGAATTCTTTCGCAAGGTGGTCGAGGGCTACCGCGAGGAGCGCGGCACCGACATCGAGGCGGTCGCCGCGGCGCTGGCGTTCCTGGTGCAGCGCGAGCGCCCGCTCGAGCCCGTGGCCGAGTCGCAACCGGCCGGACGGAGCGCCCGCCCGGAACGCGCCAGCCGACCTGAACGAACCGAGCGCTCCGAACGCGCACCGCGCGAGCGGGATGCGCCCCACGGCGATCGACCGGAACGGCGACCGCCCCGGGATGACTACCGGGGGCAGGCCGAGCCGGGCTGGGTGCGTTACCGCATCGAGGTGGGCCGCGATCACGGGGTGCAGCCGAAGAACATCGTCGGTGCGATCGCCAACGAGGCCGAGCTCGACAGTCGCAATATCGGCGAGATCAAGCTCTACGATGGCTACAGCACGGTCGAGCTGCCCGAGGGGATGCCCAAGGAGATCTTCAGGCACCTGCAGGCGGTGTGGATCTGTGGACGCCAGCTCCTGATCAGCATCGACGGACGCCCGGAAACGATGGCCGCGCGCAAGAAGGTCAAGACGATGCCAGGGAAGGGAAAGAAACCGCGCCTGGCCATCGGCAAGGGCAAGGGTGGCAAGAGCGAGCGCAAGACGGTGCGCAAGAGCGCGCCGGCGGGCAAGGCGAAGCGCGGGCCGAAATAAACGAGCGCGCCCCATGGCGCGCGCGACATTGCTCAGGTTTCGCCGAAGTAGGCGCGTCGCACGTATTCGGCAAGCAACTCGAACTCGTTCTCGACCCGCTCCAGCACGCGCGCCTCGGCACCGCATCCCTCGCACTGCCAGAGCGTCTCGTCGCGACCCGACGGGCGGCGCTTGGTCACCGGTCTGTGGTAGGTGGCGGTGCCGCAGGTGGTGCAGACCCCCGGGCGGAAGTAGTCGACGTCCCTGTGCTCGTAGGTTGGCATCCCTTGCCCTCGTCGCAAATCGATCTGAGGTGAGTCTAGTCCAGCTGCGACGGTCGCGGTCAATCGCGCCGTGGGCGGCGCTCCGGCAACCATTTCCAACCGCAGGAGTGGCCACCTGGCCGCGATCAACCGGCTTAGCCGAGCATGCACGACTGCCGGAACCGTCCGACGCGGCTAGAATGCGCCCTCGCCAACCCGACCCGGAACCCGCCATGAGCGACCCCCAGCCGACACGCGCCGACTACCGCTACTTCCAGCCGATCACCACGCGCTGGATGGACAACGACCTCTACGGCCAC
>Ga0181593_10006799_pt1 | contig 10242 bp, 8 predicted proteins | sample 071ome_19_FD_133756 | JGI IMG/M metagenome (GOLD analysis project Ga0181593, IMG submission 133756) | Coastal salt marsh microbial communities from the Groves Creek Marsh, Skidaway Island, Georgia - 071413AT metaG (megahit assembly) | ecosystem: Environmental > Aquatic > Marine > Intertidal zone...
CTTATGTGGCTCGTCCAGAATGGTGGGACATTTATGATCATGACGCGATTGATATGCCGACAAGCACCATTCCCTATGATGAGCAAGATGGCTTTTCTCGTCGTCTGATGGATGGTATTGAGGCAACCACCATCATCCCTTCTGAGGATGAGGTTAGAAACGCGCGCCATGCCTATTATGCCAACACCAGCTATTTTGATTCTAAGGTGGGTCAGATTGTTCAAACCCTCGAAGAATGTAATCAGCTGGAAAACACCATCGTGATGGTGACCGCCGATCATGGCGATATGCTTGGTGAACGAGGGCTATGGTATAAGATGAACTTCTTTGAACATTCGGCTCGCGTGCCATTGATTATGGCTGGCCCAAAGGTCAAGCACGGCACATTAAACAGCCCGTGTTCTCTTGTTGATATCTTGCCTACCATGATGGATATCGCCGCCATGGGCGAGGCCAAAAAACCAGCATTAGGGCAACCGATTGATGGGCGCTCCCTTTGGTCAATGGCAACAACAGGCGAAGAAGATCATGGTCAGGCGATTGGCGAATACTGTGCGGAAATGACCGCCCATCCGGTTATCATGATCCGGCGTGATCAATATAAATATATCCATTGTGACAGTGATGCCCCGATGCTGTTTGATATTGCCAATGATCCGCTTGAGCGAAGCAATTTAGCAGATCATCCCGATTATGCTGATCTTGCCCAAAGCTTTGCGGATGAGATTAAGAGCAAATGGGATATGCCAACCATTCGCGCCGATGTCGTGGCCAAACAAAAACAACGCCAAGCGGTTTATGACGCGATGCAAAAAGGGGTTCGTGCTGATTGGGATTATAATCCGCCGCGCAACGCGTCTGAGGAATATGTCCGCAATCATATGGACTGGACAGAAAAAGCCGCAAAAACGCGCTTTCCCCCTTATCCGTCAGAGTGATGTCCTTCTTCTGAAGAATACACCGCCAGCAACGCGGTTAGAAAAATACAGATCGCGCCTAACCATTGCCAGATGGTTAGGCGTTCGCCTAGCAACACCATTGCCGATAGCACCGCTAGCACTACCTCTGAGAGCATCAACAAAGCCACAAGTCCGGGTGAAACATATTGGCTGATGCGGAAAATCACCGCCATGGTCGGAAGAAAGAGAGCGGCCGTGAGTAAAGCGACAACCACCCCACTCAACCATTGTTCAGGCGATGGTGGCGGCGTTCCCATATAGGTAATCGCTATCAGCGTAAAGATTGTGCCTAGGACATATTGGCAGAACACCAGACCCAGATAATCTGCCTCTGGATAACGGCGAAGCATCACGCCACCAAAAGCCCAAACCACTCCAGCCAGAAAGCCGAGAATATCGGTTGCCTCAAACATGATATCACCACTGCTAACCCCCATAATTAGGGCACATCCGATGAGCCCCAACCCATTAGCTAGCCAGCGCATCAGCGTGGCGCGTTCAGATAGAAAAATCATGCCCAAAATTGATCCCCACACCGGGGTAAGGTAAAACAGCAATGTGGTTTTGGTGACAGAGCCAATCACCAAACCTGTGCAATAAAGGCTAAATCCGCCGCCAATAAACGCCCCTGCCAGCAAATACACTGGCCATAAGCGCAAGCTGGCCTTGATCTTATGATAGGTCAAATAAAATAACGGTGGAATTGGAATAGCGAGAAAGGCAAAAGTTGACCATAACTCTTGATAGCCAAGATGATCAAGCCAGCGCAAAGGCACCCAAAGCACCCCCCAGATTGACGATGAGATAAACACCACCATCAAGGCTTTACGCGTCGGCATCTCTTGTTGAAATAGCGCGGCTATCATCGGCGCTCCGAATTAAAGGTATCGCAAACTCACCTTGCCGAAATACCGTTCTGAAAGACTTAAGACATATCATAAATCAAAAGGGAACGAGGTGACAAATGCAATCAGCAGGTCAAAGGGATATTCCTTAAAGCGGCAATTTGCCTAACCTGACAAAACGAGGCAGAACCATTGGATCAGGGAGAGGCTTTGTGCCTTAATGGCTTAACACTTGCGACAAGAACAGTTTGGTGCGATCTGATTTTGGTGAATTAAAGAACGCCTCTGGCTCATTCTGCTCAACAATCTGGCCTTCATCCATAAAGATCACACGGTTGGCGACCTTGCGAGCAAAGCCCATTTCATGCGTCACGCAAATCATGGTCATGCCTGATTCGGCAAGTTCCACCATCACATCCAGCACCTCTTTGATCATTTCGGGATCAAGGGCAGAGGTAGGTTCATCAAACAACATAACTTCGGGGTTCATACATAATGCCCGGGCAATCGCCACACGCTGTTGCTGCCCCCCTGAAAGCTGACCCGGAAACTTGCTGGCTTGTTCTGGAATCTTAACCCGTTCGAGCAAAGACATAGCGAGATCAACCGCTTCAGCACGCGGCATTTTCTTGACCCAAATTGGCGCCAAAATACAATTTTCTAAAATGGACAAATGCGGAAACAAATTAAATTGCTGGAACACCATACCAACATCACGGCGAATGACTTCAACATTGCGCACATTGTTATCCAGTGTTACGCCAAGAATGTTGATATCCCCATCCTGATGATGCTCAAGGGCATTAAGACAACGGATCAGCGTAGATTTGCCAGACCCTGACGGCCCACAAATAATGATCCTCTCCCCTTTGAACACATTGAGGTTGATATCACGAAGCACATGAAAGTTTCCAAACCATTTATTGACACCTTTCATGCTGATGACCAGCTCATCACTGACTTGCATCGTTGATGTTTTTTTCGCTTTTGCCATATGCTCACTCCGTTTTGGCGATATTCTGCCTGTTAACGATCCTTCTTGGCCAGTTTGCGTTCCAGTCGCATGGAATAACGCGACATCCCCAAACAGCATACAAAATAAAATCCGGCAACAAAAAGATAAAGGGTAATGGCCTGAACCGGTGATGACCACGCGGCGTCATTAATCGCCGATTGCGCCGCGCCCAACAGATCAAAAAGACCAATGATGGCCACCAAAGTTGTGTCCTTAAACAGCCCAATGAATGTATTCACAATCCCGGGAATGACATAGGTCAAGGCTTGCGGCAGAATGATGAGGCGCATGGTTTTCCAATAACTTAACCCCAGTGCCTTACCAGCCTCATACTGGCCTTTATCAATGGCCTGAAGCCCCCCTCGGATCACCTCTGCCATATAGGCAGACGCAAACAAAGTGACCCCGATCAAGGCCCGAAGAAGGTTATCAATCGTCACCCCTTTTGGCAGGAATAACGGCAAAGCCACCGAGGCCATAAACAATACGGTAATCAGGGGAATTCCGCGCCAAAACTCAATAAACAGGGTGGAAAGCATCCGGATCACAGGTTTTTCCGACTGCCGCCCTAGCGCCAAAATAATACCAAGCGGCAATGAGGCAATGATCCCCGTCAAGGCAACAACAAGGGTGACCATGACGCCGCCCCAATCACGAGTATCAACCACAGGCAGGCCAATCCCTTCCCCTAACCCGCGCAAAAGGATAAAGGCCAAAACGGGATAAACCGTTAGCATCAATACACCAATCAGCATCCGATACGGCATCCGATCAAACATCAAGCTCACCAGACCAACAATCAACAGAAGTCCAGCAATATTCACGCGCCATAATTCTTCGCTAGGATACGCGCCATAGGTGAGAAATTTGATCTTTGCCGCCACCAAAGGCCAACAAGCACCATGCCATCCATCATGCCTAAGGCCGCCTGCGACCTCAGTCGTGCAGATCGTCCGCTTCAACCCATCAGGATCAGACCATACGGCTTCGATCACAGTGAAATCCACCAACGCCCATATCACCGCGACCGAATAATAAAGAATGGCTAAGGTTGCCACCGCCATGATTACCGAACGAAACGCCGCCCCGGGGGATGAGAAATCATTGACCGTGCTAAGAATGTTTTGATTAAACCAGCCAAGCAGCCCCTGTTCCATCAATGGTGGGGGAAGCAAAGGGGCGTCTTGATCACGCACAAATACGATATCAGTGTCTTTGTTCATTACCGTTCCACCAACATTGATCGCTTATTAAACCAGTTCATGAAAAATGAGGTCAGCAAAGAAAAGGTCAGATACACCAGCATCATCATGCCAAACATTTCGATTTCCTTGCCCACCTGATTCATCGCCGTTCCGGCAAAAATAGAAACCAATTCGGGATAGGCAATAGCAACCGCCAATGAGGAGTTCTTGGTCAAGTTAAGATATTGTGAGGTCAAAGGCGGAATAATCACCCGCAACGCTTGGGGGATGACGACTAAACGCAAAGTTAATCCGCGATTAAGACCCAGCGCGCCTGCCGCCTCGCTTTGCCCTTTATTCACCGCCATAATCCCTGAACGCACAATTTCGGCAATAAATGCGGCGGTGTAAAGCGTTAACGCAAACCATACCGCCAGCATTTCTGGAATGACCATGATCGCTGTTTCTTGCTGAAATCCACGGCGTAAAATTGGCCCAGTTTCCTTAAACTCTGGCAGACTCCATTCAAGCGGAATACCAACGCTTACCCAAATCACCATCGCGGCAAGGGCAAAAATCCCAAGGGTGATGCGCCATATTGGTAACGGATGACCTGTCAATAATTGCCGTTTTCGCGATTGATAGCGCAAAAAAACAGCCGACAAAGCCGCTATCAAAAGCACAATACCGGCGAATCCTGCGCCGCTTTGCCAAATGGGATAGGGCAGAAACAACCCTTCGAGATTAACGCTAACCACGCCGGGAATAAGATCAAACTTGCCCCGTTTGTCTGGAAACGCCCGAAGCACCGTAAAATACCAAAAAAACAATTGCAGAAGCAGGGGAAGGTTACGCAACACTTCTACATATACTGTCGCAAAACTGCGCAGGATCAGGTTATTAGAGAGGCGCATAATGCCGACCAAAAAACCAATAATGGTCGCCGCAATCACCCCAAATACCGCCACCACAAGGGTGTTAACGATCCCGATCAGATAGACATCCCAATAGGTGGATTGCCCCACCTCATAGCTAAACAGCCAAGTCCCTAGCGTTGGCGCAATTTGAAACCCTGCATTTTGTTCAAGAAACCCAAAGCCAAGGGATTTATTCAACTTATCCAGATTCTGTGAGGTGTTGGTGATCAGCCACCATAAGCTAAACAGCACAAGCCCTAGTAAAATCACCTGCGCCAGAATTCCGCGGATACGCGCATCATTCAAAAAATCAAATGGGCCCGAAGGTTTCATGTTTGGATTCCGTTTTCTCACTCGATCCATTTTTATCACAGGCTGAAATCGTTTTCATAACCCATGACAGAAAATAAAAAGACACCCATCCGATGATGGGATGGGTGTCTGATATCTTTATATCCTTAGCGGATTGGGGCGGCGTAAAGAATTCCGCCTTTATTCCAAAGTGCGTTCACACCGCGGTCAAGCCCAAGTGGGGTGTCAGGGCCAACATTGGCATCATAGGATTCGCCATAGTTGCCAACGGCCTTGATGATATTAGCTGCCCAGTCATTGCTAAGGCCAAGCTCTTCACCAAAGTTACCTTCTGATCCCAGAAGACGCTTAATCGCAGGATTGTCTGAACCCATCATTTGACCAACATTGGCTTTGGTCACGCCGAGTTCTTCGGCATTGATCATCGCGTTCAGTGTCCAGCGAACAATGTTGAACCACTGATCGTCACCTTGACGAACAACAGGGCCAAGAGGCTCTTTGGAAATGATTTCCGGCAGAACGGTATGCGCCGAAGGATTGGCCAGCTTTGTCCGCTGAGCGGCTAGGCCAGAACGGTCTGTGGTATAAACATCACAACGGCCAGCGTCATACGCGGCAACAACCTCATCGGCTTTTTCAAACGCAACAAGGTTAAAGCTCATATTGTTAGCGCGGAAATAGTCGGTGATATTCAGTTCGGTGGTTGTGCCTGTGTTGGTGCAAATGTTAGCGCCATCCAGTTCGGTGGCTGATTTTACGCCAAGTGATGATGGCACCATCATGCCCTGACCATCATAATAGTTAACACCAGCAAAGTTCAAACCTAGCTGAGTGTCACGCGTCATGGTCCAAGTGGTGTTACGCGACAGAATGTCGATCTCACCCGAAGACAGAGCGGTAAAGCGCTGTTTTGCTGATAGGGGGGTAAAGCGCACTTTGCTGCTATCCCCAAACACCGCTGCGGCTACGCCATGGCAGAAGTCCACATCAATACCTGTCCAATTGCCGTTATCATCAGCATTTGAAAACCCTGGTAGACCTTGGCTGACGCCGCACTGAACATAGCCCCGTGCTCTCACATCATCAAGTGTTGCCGCTTGTGCGAAACCAGCAACAGCCATAGCACCTGCTGCGATAGCAAATGTCAAAATTTTCTTCATTGATTCTCTCCTCAGAAAATTAAATCTTTAATGATCTTAAAGTGATCATTTTAATTAACTGCAATTAAACCCAGTTATGAGCCTATTGTCTAGTTATATGTGATTTTAACATAATCTGAAAACGTCTGAGGCCAATAGCAAATGGCCCCAGACCGAAAAAATAGAGGGATGTTAGCATAAGTCGCCCACTTACGCGGCGATGATATTATGCTCCATCCCATATGGGAAGCCAGTTATGTTAATGCTTCCATTTTCGGTAACCACGAGAATATCATGTTCGCGATACCCCCCTCGTCCCGGTTCATCATTACCGATAGTGATCATAGGTTCCATGGATACCACCATGCCCGGTTCAAGAATCGTGTCAATATCCTCACGCAATTCTAACCCTGCCTCACGGCCATAATAATGTGATAACACCCCAAAGGAATGCCCATATCCAAAACTGCGGCGCTCCAGATATCCTAATTCTTGGAAATGATCATTAAGTGCGGCGGTAATGCCAGAGCAAGTTGCCCCCGGCTTAATCAGGCTAAGCCCGTGTTCATGCACCGCGAGGTTCGCTTCCCACGCTTTCCGTGTTGCCGCATCAGGCTCCCCTAGAAACATCGTCCTCTCCAGCGCCGTATAATAGCCAGAGATCATAGGAAAGGTATTCAAGGACAGCAAATCACCTGCCTGAAGTTTGCGGCAAGTCACGGGATTATGCGCGCCATCCGTGTTCAAATCTGATTGAAACCAAACCCAGCTATCACGCATTTCACTATCGGGGAACCGATCAGCAATAGCCGCTTCCATCGCGTCACGACCAGCCATGGCGACATCAATCTCGCGCATCCCGACCTTGATGGCGGAATGAATGGCATAGCCGCCAATATCCGCCACTTCGGCGCCAGCCTTGATCAGGGCAATCTCTTCATCAGATTTGCGCATCCGATCTGCCATGGTATCTGGCGCGATATCCAGCCATTCTGCCTCAGAAATGGCCTGCGCAAACTGATCTCTGATCTGAAGCGTGGCATGATCATATTCAATCCCAATGCGCTTAACTCCCGGCAACAGATTCGCAATGGCACGAAAATAATTGCCGCGTTGCCAATCGGTATAGGTGATATTGTCATCTACCGAACGCCGCCAAGGTTGTCCGGCGTCAATCGCGGCAGAAACGGTGACACATTGATCATGGGTGATCACCGCGGCATAAGGCCGACCAAAGGCACAGTAAAGAAACCCTGTGTAATAAGCGACATTATGCATAGAGGTAAGAATAATGGCCTCAATATTCTGTTTGGCCATGCGTTGTCTGATCGACCCTAAACGACGCCGGTATTCACTATCAGAAAAAGGCAAAGCCGCCTTTGTTCCATTATGGAAGCGATAAAATTGTGGTCTTGTCATGTGATGACTCCCTTCATCAAAACCAGTTTTGACTCGGGAGTCTTATGAAAACCCAAACTCCCGAGATGACGATCCCGGCGTTCAGGATATAAAAATCAAATCAGAAATATGGTGTTGGCGGTTAAGCCGCCGCGAATGACGCCATCATTCAAATCTCATTTACGCGCCTATCCATGGCTTTGTAAAGTGCCTTTTTTCGCCTGCTAACAAACCGATTAAACACGCCGCATTTCGGCACGCTGACGAGCAAGATATAGCCGCCGCGCAAGGGCCAACAGAAACATCACGGTCAGAATCAAAATAATAGTCGGCGCCGGGGCACTGTTTATGAAAAAACTAAGATACACCCCCCCTGTCATAGCAATGATTGCGATCAAAACCGAAACCCATAACATCGCCGAAAACCGCCGCACCATAAGAAAGGCAATAGCCCCGGGCGCGATCAGCAACCCGATAGCCAAGATTAAACCCGTGGCGGTCAGCGTCGCCACAATTGTTAAGGACAACATAGTAAGCAGGCCATAGTGGATGAGTTGCACCGGCAGACCACTTGTCCGCGCTTGGGGCAGATCAAAACTATGCAGCATCAGGTCTTTCCATTTCACCGCCACCAGCAAACACACCGGCACCGCGATCAACGCGGTTAACATCAGCTCATCTTTATTAACCCCTAACAAGTGACCAAAGAGAATGTGATCAAGATGCAAATCAGACTCGATAGAGGCATAAATCACAATCCCCAACCCAAACATCCCTGAAAACACAACCCCCATAACGGTATCTTGTTTCAAGCGGCTATGGCTGCTGATAAAGCCCGTGGCCATGGCACAGAACATTCCTGCCAGAAACGCCCCAAGGACAAGCGGAAAGCCAAAGATATAGGCCAGCACAACCCCCGGCAAAATAGCATGGCTGACCGCATCACCCATCAACGCCCAGCCTTTCAACACCAGAAAACACGATAGCAACGCCGTCGGCACAGCAACCACAATCGCCATCACAAACGCCTTTTGCATAAAGGCAAATTGAAACGGCAAGATCAGATCAGCCCAATCCATTAGCTTTTCCTGCCTTGTTTTAATGTCCTATGCGCTTGTCGGTGGCTCGCCAAAAGCCCATGTTTCGGGGCAAAGATAAAGACCACAAAAAAGATCAGCATCTGAAGCGTGACAATCACACCACCAGTTGCGCCATCAATAAAATAGCTAAGATAAGTACCAAAAAAACTAGAACTCGCCCCTATCAGCACCGATACCGCCACCAACCGCGGAAACCGATCACACATCAAATAGGCCGTTGCCCCCGGCGTGATCACCATCGCAATCACCAAAAATGCCCCGACGGTTTGCATCGCCGCTACCACAGATGCGGACAACAACATGAAAAAAAGCAACTTTAAGCGTTCGGGTTTAAGCCCCATGCTACGAGCGTGATTTTCATCAAAAAAGGTCACCATTAGGTCTTTCCACCGCGCCAGCAGGATCACCATGGTTACCGCCGCAATCATCACCAGCTGCAACATATCATAAGGCGTAATGGATAAAATATTGCCAAACACAATTGTCTCAACGGATATTGCCATGGGCCAGAGCGACATCAAGAACAGCCCAAGCCCAAAGAATGCGGTAAATATGATTCCGATCACCGCATCAATTTTTAACCCTGAACGTTCTGACAAAAACAGCATCGAGCCAGCGGCAAGACCGCCAGCCACAAACGCACCAAGGGCAAATGGCAAGCCGATCATATAGGCTACCGCCACCCCCGGCACCACAGAATGCGAAAGCGCATCCCCGATCAGCGACCACCCTTTCAGCATAAGATACGCGGATAAAAACGCACAGATGGCACCAACACATCCAGCTACCAGCATGGCATTGACCATGTATTGATAATTAAAGGGCTCAAGCCAAATCATGGATCATTGCCTTCTTTTGTTTTGGTCTCACCGCCATATTGAACCAATGGCCTTTCATCATCGGTCAAAATGGTAACGGCGCGGCTGTCACCATCTTCGTGAAGCGTATCTCCGCTTAAGGTAAAGTGCCGCAAAACACCACCAAAGGCTTGTTCCAGATTGGCATGAGTGAATGTATCCTCGGTCATGCCATGTTGAAGCACGGTCCCTTTGATCAGAATCGTCCGATCACAAAACTCTGGCACGGAACCAAGATTATGAGTCGACACCAAAATGATCCGGCCTTCGGCTTTGAGGGCAAGCAAAAGGCTGATGATCTGTTCTTCGGTTTTAACATCCACGCCAGTAAAAGGTTCATCCAAGAGGATCACTTGTCCATTTTGAGCTAGCGCGCGTGCCAGAAATACGCGCTTTCTCTGCCCACCTGATAACTCTCCGATCTGGGCATGACGATGCTTGGTCATATCCACCCGCCTAAGAGCGTCTTCGACGGCGGCATAATCAGCGTCTGAAGGGATGCGAAAAAACCCCATA
>Ga0181593_10006800_pt1 | contig 10242 bp, 11 predicted proteins | sample 071ome_19_FD_133756 | JGI IMG/M metagenome (GOLD analysis project Ga0181593, IMG submission 133756) | Coastal salt marsh microbial communities from the Groves Creek Marsh, Skidaway Island, Georgia - 071413AT metaG (megahit assembly) | ecosystem: Environmental > Aquatic > Marine > Intertidal...
CTATTTTTTGTTGGCTCACTGAGGGGTTGGTTTGGGATTTCTTGTGAGGGTTCAAAAGGAGGCGGTGTTGAAGACTGAGGACTTATCGGTTCACTTTGGTGCTGTTCACCTTGTATGTTTGTATTTTGTTCGTTCTCCATAGAAAATTCCCTTTCCCAAAGTATACCACCATAGCCCTATATATGGTGGATAGTAAATACACATTCGTTGCTGACGGATTCTCCGTTTATAAGCAATGCTGCCGGACAGGAACTCGAAACTTACAGTTTCAGTACACCTTGTCGCTATTTGTATAAATAGCTGGCAAGGTTCTGTAATTGTTTCTAAAACAATTACAGCCAAGATAGACGGTACTAGGTGAAATGTTCTGGGAGAACATTTCACGGAGTCCTACTAATGACTGCAGATATATGCTTTGTTTTCCGTGCTGCGCTGCCGGACTTGGACTCGAACCAAGATAGACGGTACCAGAAACCGTAGTCCTACCATTAGACGATCCGGCAGCGCAGCGCACAAACAACAAAACATATATCCACGAACATCAAGCAATATATTCACTGCCGTGCGAGATAGCGTACCATATTTTTATCCCCTCCTCTACCAAAACCTCATCCTCCAGCATGATATAAAAAATATAGAAAGTCCCTTCACAGCGAGGTGCTCACCATGCATCAGAGTGTGCGTGTATTCTCTTGTTCAGCTATAAGAAGGAAAATATTGGTTTGTGGAGGTAAGTGCTCCACAGTTGCCGATGTCGTATGGATGCAAGATTGTTTTCTGTACAACCTCTCGCCGAAACTACATTGGTGGAAACGATTATTATCACAATTAAAACTCGTTCCAGCTGTTGAGCTCATTGAGCTCGATGTAAAAGAATACAAAAAGTGGTTTCGAGATTTTTATAAGGCAATAACGAAACTCGAAGTGAGTCTCGATAAAGACTTATACGGTGTCGTCGAAGCTCTTCATCCTGAGTACCCCAGCTATATGGTACTCATCGCATAGAGCAGAAACCCCTCAAAGTGAGGGGTTTCATTATTCTAGCTTTTACTCTTTTTAAAACAATCAATACAGAGGAGATTTTCAGTGTTATACGGCTTAAATGGAAGTGAAGTTATTGGAGTACCGCAAGCACTACACTTCCAATCTCCTTCAAACCTCGGTTTTTCTCCTGGAGTAACTGGCGTTGCGTCTGTGCCAAATCCATCATCTTCTGGTGGTGCGCTTGCAAGCCCTGCTTCATCAGGAATTGGAGGTGCTTCATCAGCAGTGGCCATCTCAGGCACAGATGGCGTTGATGATTGTGGACTCTTCCCTTTTGCATAGCAGGCACGACACGTAAGTCCATTCTCGCTCCGTGGCTGAAACGGAAGTTCAGTTATCTCACCTCCGCAACTACTACATTTCCAATTTCCCTGATACATAATTACTTTTTATTTTCATAACTTGATTTAACAAAAGCGGTAAAGAGAGGATGTGGAGAAAGTGGTCTTGCATGAAATTCTGGATGGAACTGTGCCCCCACAAAAAATGGGTGCGTATGTGTATCGAGTTCCATAATTTCCATCAACGTTCCATCTGGTGATGTTCCTGAGAATATTACTCCTTTTTCAGTAAGCCTTTCTACGTACTCAGGGTTTACCTCATATCGATGCCGATGTCGCTCACTAATAGTTGTATCTTTGTAGGCTTTTTGAGCAATAGTCCCCTTCTTCAGAAGTGCGGGATACTCGCCAAGACGCATCGTGCCCCCCATATTATCATTTGCAATCTTTTCTTTTTGGTCGGGCATGACGTCAATCACGAGATGGTCTGCCTTTGGGTTTATTTCTGCGGTACTTGCATTTTTGAGTCGTAGAATATTTTGGGCGTACTCAAGCACTGCAAGTTGCATACCATAGCAGATTCCAAAGTATGGAATATTATTTTTTCGTACATACTCAATCACATTGAGCTTCCCTTCTATGCCCGTTGTGCCGAACCCTCCAGGTATCAATACACCATCGTACTTCTGTAATTGCTTGAGTTTTTTCTTATCCTCAAATGGAATCGAAGAAATGTATTCAATTTCTGGTTTCAGATGAAGGTTGTAGGCAGAATACTTAATCGCTTCGAGTACTGAAATATAAACATCTGACAGTACGAAGTCACCTGAGTTGAAATATTTCCCCACCACCGCAATCTTCACTGTGTCCTTTCCGTTTTTTGAACGCGCCACAAACCGCTTCCACGCAGAGAGGTCGGTCTTGTCACACTTGTGTATGTTAAGTGTGTCACAAATACGCTCTCCGAGCTTATCTTTTTCAAAATTGATTGGCACATCATAGACACTCTCCACATCTGGGGCAGAAATAACATGTTCTGGCTTTACGTTACAGAACATTGCAATTTTTTCCTTTCGCTTTTTATCAAGCGCTACCGGACCTCGAGCAAGAATGAAGTTTGCTTGCACGCCAGCACTATTAAGAACTCTTGTCGCGGTTTGTGTTGGCTTGGTCTTCATCTCACCAATGCTTCCTGGTACCGGAAGATAGCTCACCATCACCACCGCGACACTATCTGGCATTTCTGCTTTCATCATACGAATTGCTTCTAGGAAAAGAATATTTTCATACTCTCCTACCGTGCCTCCGATTTCTGTTATGGTCACATCAGCATTGGCGACTTTCGCTGCAGTTTTGATTCGTCTGATTACCTCCTTTGGAATATCTGGCACCACCTGTACATTTCGTCCTCCGTATCCTAGGTTTCTTTCTTTATGAATCACCGACTCATACACACTCCCCGTTGTCATGTAGTTAATGTCTGGAATGTTGGTGTTAAGGAAACGCTCATAATTCCCCATGTCTTGGTCAGTCTCAAGCCCATTCTCAAGCACAAACACTTCACCATGTTCTGTTGGGTTCATGGTACCTGCATCGACATTGATATATGGGTCAATTTTAAGCGCGGTGACTGTAAGACCGCGCGCTTGAAGAATTTTGGCGATAGATGATGAGGCAATTCCTTTTCCGACGCCACTCATCACGCCACCGACGACGAATAAATACGTATGTTTTTTGTTTTGTGATTTTTTCTTTGCTTTTTGTTTTCCTGCCATGAAATTAAACGCGTAAATATCGAGCGATTGCTAATGTGCTTGAAACCATTCCAAGCACCACTCCTGAACCGACAATGACTGCGAAGAGATGCCCAAAATTGTTTACGAAATACTCAAAAATATTGAAGAGGAAGAATGCTTCTGTTCGCGGACCAAGCCAAAGCACTACTGGATAAAGAATAAGGAGTGTGAGAATGCCAGAAATGAGTCCGTACATAATACCTTGGAGTATAAATGGGCCACGAATGAACATGTTTGACGCTCCAACGAGTCGCATGACACCGATTTCTTCACGTGCTGTGTAGATGGCAAGTCGAATCGTATTAAAAGCAATGAGAACTGATGCTGAGATGAGTACAATCATTGTGAGGTAACTTGCACGCTCAATAGTATTGATTATATCGGTAAGTTTGTTTATAGCTTCTTGGTTTTGGTTGAAGTTTACTCTATCGATAAGTGGTGTATCAGGCGCTTCATTTTCTTTGTATTGGTCAAGGAAACTGGCAATGCTTTCGTAATGAGATGGGTCTTTTGCGCGAATAGAAAGCGCTGCGCCGAGCGGGTTATCTCCAAGTTCTTCAAGTGCCTGTATGGTGAGTTCATCATCGCGATGTCGTTCACGAAAATTAGTAAGTGCTTGTTCTCGTGAGGTGTAAGTCACCTCTTTAATTTCAGAAAGTCCAGAAAGTGCTTCTTTAAGATCGAGTACCATCTGTTCATCGGCTTCAGTCACCATGTAGACGTTAATGTCTACTTTGTCTTTGATTTGTGCGACCGTGTTATCAAGAAGTTGCCCAAGAAGCATCATGCTCCCTACGACTGTGAGTGTTACCGTGATGACAAAGATTGCGGAGAGTGAAACAAAGGCGTTTCTCCAAAACCCTACAAAACCAGAACGAATTATTCGTTTTACACTCGTTAACATATCACTCTATTAAAGCACGTACTTACCCTCTGCGTCATCCCTCACTATCCGACCTTCATCCATAGTGATTACGCGTCGCTTCAGAGCGTCAATTACACCCTTATTGTGCGTCGTCATAATCACTGTTGTTCCTAAATCATTAATCTTTTGGAGAATTTGTGTCACTTCATAGGTCGCGATTGGGTCAAGATTTCCTGTTGGCTCGTCAGCAATGATGATATCTGGCTGATTTACAATCGCGCGCGCTATCGCGACACGTTGCTTTTCACCACCTGAAAGTTCATGCGGAAAATTCCATATCTTGTCTGCGAGGTCTACAAGCTCAAGTGCTTGTGGGACGTTTTCTTCAATCTCTGCGTCTGTTCTTCCGTTTGCTTCCATCGCAAATGCGATGTTCTCATATGCGGTCATATGTGGGAGAAGTTTGAAGTCCTGAAACACTGTTCCAATTTTCCGTCGATACTTGGGAAGCGAACCTTTTGAAATTTTATGAATATCAAGTGACTCAAAAAACACCTTGCCTGAACTCGGCTTGTCTTCGGCGATAAGCATTTTAAGGAGTGTTGTTTTTCCTGCACCTGAGTGACCTACAATGGATACAAATTCATTCGGAGCTACTTGAAAAGTTATGTCTTCAAGAGCGACTGATGCGCCTCCGTTGTATACCTTTGAAACGTTTTCGAAGTAAATCATAGGATTTGATACGTCACCTATTCTAACGTGGTTTCCGCTTCTAGGAAAGCGTTGATATCGCCATCAAGTACTGCATCAACATCACGAACTTCACAATCTGTTCTATGATCTTTTACCATCTGGTACGGGTGGAGTACGTATGAGCGAATTTGACTTCCCCATTCAATTTTCACACTCTTCTCAACTGAAAGTCCTTTGAGTTCTCGTTTGCGTTGCTCTTCTCTGAACGCAAACACTTTCCCAGCAAGGAGTGAGAGTGCCTGTTCCTTATTTTGTGCCTGACTACGCTCAGTCGACACATGTACTGAAATATTTGTTGGGAGATGTACCGCACGTACAGCTGTTTCTCGTTTGTTTACATTCTGTCCACCAGCACCACTCGATTTTGCAAACGTAATCTCAACCTCGTCATCTGCAAAATCTACCTCCTTCACATCATCAATATGAGGAGATACCTCAACAAGCACAAACGATGTCTGGCGTTTTCCATTTGAGTTAAATGGCGAGATGCGTACCAAACGGTGAATTCCTGATTCTTTCTGGAGTGTTCCGTACGCATCTTTTCCTCCTATTTCAAATACAATATTCCGGTATCCATTGTGATCATTGGGGTTGGAGTCAATTACCGTTGCGCTCCACCCCCTACTCTCGGCATACTTTTGATACATTTCTACAAGCATCCGAGCAAAGTCTTCTGCATCGTCTCCGCCGGCACCTGCAACAATAGTGATGATGGCGTTTTTCTTATCGTACTTTCCTTTCCCTTCCGCCTCATCTTTAAGGTCTTGAAGTTCTTTGATAAGTAATTGTGCTTTTTGTGAATCATTCCAAAAATCTGCCTGCATCATAGCAGTTTCTATCTCTTGTATGCGTATTTCTCTCTCTTCGTTCATAACACGAGTATATCAAAAATAGGAAAACCCGACGTCCTTGTCGGGCTTTATAGGGGGTGCAGTTGGTTTAATGTCGGGGTTAAACCGCCTGCACACTGTGTACGTGAAATACACAGCCTACGGAGCATACCATAAAATAAAGCCACGTGTAAACGTGGCTTTATACGTTTTAGAGAGATATGTAAGTTTCTTCAAGCAATTCCTCAGTCTCCTTAAAACCAATGCAACCATCAGTAACAGACTGCCCCTTCTTGAGCTCTTCGGGAGCTGCTATAGCCTGCTTTCCTTCCTCAAGATTGCTTTCAAGCATTACGGCAGAAACCGGGTAGTCTTTGCCTATGTGCTCAAGCGCATACGCAAGTGCTACTCGTTGCTTGGTATGGTCTTTTCCTGAGTTACCATGACTACAATCAATCATAATACTTACAGGCAAACCATTCTTCTCAAGCTCAAGCTTAGCGTCTTGTACAGAATCAACATCATAGTTGATACCCTGAGTACTACCGCGAAGTATGAGCTGTGTGTACCGATTACCACTTGTGGTAAGTGCAGAGAGCTGTCCATCGAGGTTTATGCCACGAAAGGTGTGTGGCTCCCGTGCGGTCGCCATACCATCAATCGCAATAGCTACACTGCCACCAGTACCGTTTTTCATACCTACGGGAAACGAAAGTCCTGACACCATCTTTCGATGCTGTGGATTTTCCGTTGTGCGAGCACCGATTGCACCATATGAAATAAGATCGCTGATGTACTGTGGAGTAACGGGGTCAAGAATCTCAGTTGCAATTGGTAATCCAATTTCACTAATATTAAAGAGCACACGTCGTCCGACAAGAGCACCTTCATCAAAGTTTGATTGACCCACAAGCGAAGGATCTTCCATGAGTCCACCCCACCCAGTTCTTGTACGAGGTTTCTCGAGATACACCCGCATAGCGAAATAAAGTTTATCACTATACTGGTCACTGAGTTTTTTGAGTCTACGAGCGTACTCATAGGCTTCATGCTCATCGTGTATGGAACAAGGACCAACTACGACGAAGAGTCGCTTGTCTTCCCCGTCCATGATTTTTTGTATCGTCTCTCGTCCAATCTGCACGGTTTGTGCTGCTTTTGTTGAGAGAGGATACTGTGCTCGCACTTGGTTTGGCGTGAGCAGTTTTGCTTCGTTACGGATGTTCATGTTATCTAATTGTATAGCACATTTAGCCATAACAGGGCCAGGGGCGTCATACTCCCACGGACCTTTGTACAAACCACTTTTCATACATATTTCCTTTTTTATTTGTGAAAGAACAAAAAACGAGCCCTCTTCGAGGGCTCGTTTTTACTGTACACAGGAGTTCTACATCAAAAACCAAACCTCGAAGAACGGGTTCCAAAAAAGTAAAACCAAAACATTGTTCGAAGATTTGTTTTTGCGATATGCATATTTTTAGAGTACTAGATTTTTTTTATTTTGCAAATGTTACGTGCGAATATTAAAAAAGGGCCTGCTGTTCCAGCAACAGACCCTTTAAGGGTTTGGTGGCAAAGTCTGGGAATGCCACCGAAGTAACTGCAACGAACATTCAAGGAGCTACTCTGTTCAGTCCGCTACATTTTTATCCTACCCTCTATATATAATTTGTAAAGACTATATTGGAGCCGAGACCGAGGATTGAACTCGGGACCTGCACGTTACGAATGTGCCGCTCTACCAACTGAGCTATCTCGGCGTGAGCATAATATTAGTATAGAAATTATTTGTCTTCAAATCGTTTTCTGGTATTCTGTACTCGCTGTGTTGCATCGAAATCTCGTATTGCAGTTAGTGTCCCCTGACTTCAATAGTGTGATGCGCACAGCACTATTTTGCCATCTTAGCTCAGTTGGTAGAGCGCATCCATGGTAAGGATGAGGTCCGCGGTTCAATCCCGCGAGATGGCTCAAAACGAAAAACAGCCAGATGCAATCTGGCTGTTTTTCGTTTTGAGCGGTGGACGGGACTCGGCGTCCGCTCGTAATTCGCTTACGCTCATAACAAACACCTGCCCGGACTCGCTGGTTCAAGACATTAGGAATAGTCCTTCACTTAACTCGCCTTTCTCGCCCAGTCTTCAGGATACAGAAATTGCCCCAACAAAAGTTGAGGCAATTTCTATATGCGCGGTGGACGGGACTCGAACCCGCAACCTCCCGCGTGACAGGCGGGTGCTCTAACCAAATTGAGCTACCACCGCATTTCTATGCGCAACAAAAATGCGTATGCGCGCCATTATACATGATTTTTAAAAGTTTCAAAGCGCATTGTAAGAGTTGTATTTGATGTGTGAGAATGGTATTCTCTAGCACACAAATCATTCGTCAGTGTAGCTCAGTTGGTTAGAGCGTAGGACTCATAAACCTAAGGTCGGAGGTTCAATTCCTCCCACTGACACAAGGAGAACAACGCCGGCATAATGCCGGTGTTGTTTTTCTTGGTCTGGAGGAATTGAAAAGGTTGTCGAGATTATGCATATAATTTCATACAACCTGAACAGATTCTGTAAGAATCAATTCCTCCTTACAGGAGCTGTACACCTTTGGCAGTATATGCTCAAGGTCTTGCGTAATACTCCCAGTATTACGCACCCACTGACACAAGAAAAAAATAACCGCATTAGCGGTTATTTTTTTGTAGAAAATCTTCAGCTTTCGGTATATCTTCCGGATACCCTATCGGAAGCCACACATCTTGCACAAGTACTTTAACCGGAAACTCTTTTGCGTAATCAGTAAGCATGTCAGTGACATAGAGCTCACCAGTATCAGCTCGTTCACACTTATACTTAAAGATTTCAGTGTGAATGACAAATCCTCCAATGTTTATAAGATTACTCGGTGGGTTTTTCGGTTTTTCTAGAATTTCCTTTAGTGTCCCATCTTCGTTTGTCACCAAGACTCCATATCGTTCAGGTGTTTCAGAAGTCGCTGAAAGCATTGCATGGTCTTCTTCAACCGCTTGTTTAAGGACTTCGCTACCGTGTATGTCGTCTCCATACATAAAGAGAAATTTACCGTTGAGGATATCGCGAGCGCACATTAGTGCGTCTCCAGTTCCTCCTGCATGATTCTCCTGCTCACGGTACACCATTCTTCGTCCTAAAAATTCCTCACCGCAGTACTCACGAATCATGTCTCCCTTGTATCCGATGATAAGAATAACTTCATCGATACACTCTGGAAGGGCACCGATGATGTGCTCAAGAATTGTCTTGCCTCCTACTCGTACAAGTGGCTTCGGCACCTCATCAGTAAGTGGACGGAGACGTGTTCCTTTTCCTGCTGCGAGAATGACACATTGCATATTACACTTGCGGACAAAGTTTCTGCTCTGCACGGTCTACGTCTTCTGGATACCCTATTGCAAGCCACATGTTTTCCTCAACAACTGCGACCGGGTATTGCTCTTTATAACGCATGATAATCTCTGGCATAAAGAACTCATCATTAATAGGGTTCTCTGGAGGAAATTCAAAAATATGCTGATCGAGCACCATTGGGCCAGTTGCAACAAGGTTTGATGACGGTGAATCAGGTTTTTCAACCATATCTGAAATGGTGCCGTCTGGGTTGCGCACAATGACCCCAAACCGCTCAGGGTTTTCAGAAGTTGTTGCAAGAATAGAACGTGAGAACGACACAGCGCGTGCAAGGTCATCTTTTCCATGAATATCATCGGCAAACATAAAAAGGAATCGTCCTTTAATCAAATCTTTGCAAAGCCAGAGCGCTTTGGCCGGACCGTTAATTTCGGTCTGTTCGATGTACCTAACTTTTCTTCCGTAAAACTCATCACCACAGTGCGTTTTAATCATATCTCCTCGATACCCGATCACGATTATAAGTTCTTTAACCGCACTTGGTAGCGCTGTCACGATATGGTCAAGAAGTGGTGTGCCACACACTTCAACGAGTGGCTTTGGTTTTTCATCGGTGAGGGGCTTAAGGCGTGAACCTTTCCCCGCAGCTAAAATTACACATTGCATATGACGGTATTTATACCACATATAACTGCTGTGATTCCAGTTTTGTTTCGAACAAACTTAACCTCATTCCAAGCTCAGAAAAGAGCGTTCCAAAACATTGCTTATCCCTCGATTACAGGCACACATATCAGAGTTCTAAAAAGACCGGGATGAATCCGGTCTTTTTAGTACTTGTTGCGGGGCCTGGAATCGAACCAGGGTCTGGAGGTTATGAGCCTCCCGAGGTACCTCTCCTCTACCCCGCTATATTTGAATTTAAAAAATTCAAATTACAAACGGTATATCTTCAAGTACCTCTCCTCCTTCCTACAGAAGCTGTACACTTTGTCGATATTTCTTTCCAAGTATTCATAAAATACCTGGCAAAGTCTTGCGAAATGCTCTCAGCATTTCTCACCCCGCTATGTAATTAGCTATGAATGTAACGCATAATTGGGATATATGCAAATTAAATTACCCCAAACTCTTTAAAGACGCGCGCGTAGCGTGTAATAGTTTCCTGTGCGCTTTTTTGTGTGAGAATAAAATCACTTCCAACGTGCGCTATTTCATTTCGTACCTTGTGTGCCTCCCAAGCGTCCTGAAGTGTCGTAAACGAATCAGGATTTGCGCCCTTGA
>Ga0181593_10006802_pt1 | contig 10240 bp, 9 predicted proteins | sample 071ome_19_FD_133756 | JGI IMG/M metagenome (GOLD analysis project Ga0181593, IMG submission 133756) | Coastal salt marsh microbial communities from the Groves Creek Marsh, Skidaway Island, Georgia - 071413AT metaG (megahit assembly) | ecosystem: Environmental > Aquatic > Marine > Intertidal zone...
ACAAAATGGCTGTATTTCTGGGGTATCGCGCGCGATCTGTCTTTGCGCACCTTGATGATTTGGGCAGTTGAAGCATTAATTCTGTCTAAGGCGGCGGTGATGGATGATTTGTCTCTTGCTACAATGCAGATTGTGCTTACCATGTTTGGATTTATAGCCTTTGGGCTAGACGGCATTGCCCATGCAACAGAAGCGCTTGTCGGAGCACTGATCGGAAAGCAGGACCCAAACCGGCTGAAACAACTGGTATGGCGAAGCGTTATCATGTCTGGTGTATTATCGCTGATGGCATCGATTGTGATCATCATCGGTCAGCCAGTGATGGTATCTGCGGTAACAAGCCAGGCAGAGCTTGCCCGCTCTGTATCCATGATCTGGTGGTGGATTATGCTGATTCCCCCTGCTTCATTTCTGGCCTTTTTGATGGATGGTGTATTTGTGGGCGCATCATTGGGGCGAAAAATGCGAGACACAACCATCATCTCTGCTGTGCTATGCTATCTGGTGATTGAATTTGTCCCGAACGCAGGGCTTGACGGCTTGCTTGCCGGCTTTATTGTCTATCTAATTGCACGAGGGATACTGCTAAGCCTAAATATGAACAGCGTGATTACAAAAGCTACTGCGACAAGCTAGCTTATGGGGAAAAACCACATGAAACCATTACAGGACTATCTGCGTTTTGATAACGGGCTTTCATCTGCAAGCGAGCCAGATGCAGAGGCCGTGCCGCTTATGATTGTATCACAGACAAGCCAGAAACCTTTTATTGATAGTCTGGCATCTCACCAGCAAAGCTGGCTTACCGTTCATGGATTTACCGGCAAACCAGCCTCAGTTACCACCATTCCGGACCAGCATGGCCAACTTGCAATGGCTGTTGTGATTGTTGGCAAAACACCGCAATGGGATATTGCAAAGGCAGCGCAAACACTTCCTGGCTGTATCTTTTCTGCAAATATAGAATTTGCCGATGAAACAGATATTCGGGATGTTCAGTTTGGCTGGGGGCTCGCACAATATGAATTTGCGCCCCATAAGCCCGAACGTGCTGCAAAAGCAAGGCTAAAACTGCCAGATGGTGAGTTTGATACAGGTGTGGATGCCCTGCTACTTGGCATTTTCCTCTGTCGTGAGATGATTAACCAACCTGCCAATATCATGACGCCGCAAGGCATAGAAGATATCTGCCAGATGGTAGCGGACAGCCTGTCTGCTGACTGCACCGTAACCAAAGGCAAAGCGCTAGAGATCTATGGCCCTGCGGTGCATGTGGTCGGGCGTGCCGCAGAAATTCCACCTCGTATTATTGATATGCGCTGGGGAGATGAAGGGCCGATGATTACGCTGGTTGGCAAAGGGGTTAGCTTTGATAGTGGCGGGCTGGATATCAAGCCGTCACGCGGTATGGAGATAATGAAAAAAGATATGGGCGGGGCGGCCCATGTGCTGGGGCTGGCAGTGGCGCTGATGGCTTCACACCAGAAAATCAGGTTGCGGGTTATGATAGGTGCGGCTGAAAATGCAATTTCGGAAAAATCCATGCGCCCGCTAGATGTGATCAAGACAGCCGCAGGCATTGATGTTGAAGTTGGCAATACAGATGCAGAAGGCAGGCTGATACTGGCAGATCTGTTGCATCACGCAATGAATGATGATTCAGATAAGCCAGATTTTATGCTTGATTTTGCCACGCTGACAGGGGCGGCACGGATCGCGCTTGGCACAGAATGTCCGGCACTTTTTGCCAATCATGACAAGATGGCACAGGCATTCGTAGCACAGGGTTTTGCAATTGATGACCCGCTTTGGCAAATGCCTTTATTTGATAAATATGACCGCCAGCTAGATACCGGACAGGCTGGCCTGTCTAGCACAGGCCCATCTGGTTATGGCGGGGCGATTACAGCGGCATTGTTTTTACGGCGTTTTGTAGGCCGTGAGGTAAATTGGGGGCATATTGATGTGATGGCATGGAATCTATCCTCCAATCCCGGACGGCCAAAAGGTGGCGAGGCGATGGGGCTAAGGGCGGCCTATCATCTAATTGTCTCGGGCGATTATAATAATCATTCAGGCTAATATCCCGCCAATATCAAAATCTAATATCCGCGAGTGGGGTCAACCAGATTATCTGGCAATTTGCCTGCCAATACATCCTTGATGGCAGATGCTACCTGACGGGCGGCAGTATCTGGATTTGTCTGTGCTGCTACATGCGGCCAGATAGTGATAGTTGGCTCGTCCCAGAATGGGTGGGTGGCGGCTAAAGGCTCAACCGCAAATACATCTAGTGCTGCCCCGCCAAGCTGGCCTGAACGGATGGCGGCAAGCAAATCAGCTTCCACCACCTGTTTGCCGCGCCCGCCATTAATAAACAGAGACCCTTTTGGCATGGCATTAAAACTATCAGCCGAGAACAGCCCTTCCGTTTCAGCGGTCAGAGGCAGGATACAGACATGGCAGACACAGTTTTGGATAAGCTGGCGAAAGCCGTCAGGGCCATGATAGGCTGTTATCTGGCCGCCAAAATCGCGTTTTGTGCGTGACCAGCCATGCACATCAAATCCAAGCATCGCAAGCTGGCTGGCAATCACCTGTCCGATAGCACCCATCCCATAGATAGCTACAGACAGATTGGCAGTTTCAATCTGCGGTCGCTGGATAAAAGCTTTTTCGGCGCGATAGGCGCGGTACTGCCTGCCTTCACGATAATGATCAAGAATATTCAGAATGACCCACTGGCTAAGCGCATGTGACATATTGGGGTCAACCAGCCTGACAATATGGGCAGAAGTAGGCAAATCTGGCTCTCTCATCAGATGATCTACCCCCTGCCCTAGTGAGACAATCAACTGTAATCCAGATAGCTCGGCCAGCCTGCCCATCGGTGGCGACCAGACAAGCGCAATCTGCGCCTGTTCTGCGGCTTTATCTTGCAGCCCGACCATTCTGAAAGGCCCTAGCAAAGGAGCAAGCATTGCGCGCCATTTTTCCTGTTTGGCTGTATCAGGGCTAGCATCATAATAGGCAATGACCAGTTCAGAAGGCATAAATTTAATCTTTCATACATGGCTTGATATGCAGAGCATATCTATTTAGGCATTGATGATATCAAGCGCTTGCTGATGCAACTCGGCAGTTGCAGATGCTAGCAGACTGCCATCATTATTCAGATCAACCGGCCGGCCAGACCAGTCTGACACACTCGCACCTGCGGCATTAAGCACCGCTACAAGTGCCATCATATCATGCGGGGCAAGCTGATCTTCCATTACAATATCCAGATGACCTGCGCTTAAAAGCGCATAATTATAACAATCACCGCCAAAATGGCGTCCTGCGGCCATAGCTGAAAGCCTGTTAAATTTTTTCAGTCCGGTGTCTGAGAACGCATCTGGTGAAGTCGTTGCGACATGCGCCTTATCCACAGATAGCACCGATGAGCTGGCAATCTTGCGGCGTGCTTGTGATGTTATCAGCAATGCCCCGCTTGCATCACTAAGATAGGTCTCGTCAAGGGCTGGCATATCTATCATGCCTGCAACAGGTTTTCCATGATCAAGAAACGCAACCAATGTGCCGAAAACAGGTTTGCCTATGATAAAGGCTCTGGTGCCGTCAATGGGATCAATGACCCAACAAAACCGGCCATGCGACTGGCCGCCCTGTTCTTCGCCAATAATATCGAAAGACAGATTTTCAGGCGAAAAATATGTGTTAATCGCCTGACGTATTTCGGCTTCAACCTGTTTATCTGCAATCGTAACAGGGCTATTATCAGATTTCAGATCAATATCAATTTCTTGCCTGAAATAGCGGGAAATCAGAGGTCGGGTAAGGGCAGGCAATTGTGCCATCAGCGCTTCTGCCTGTCTTATTGCATGCTCGGCGCCATCCATTTCCCGACCTTTCTGAAAGGGGATGCGTTATTGCGTCTCAGCAGCAATGTCGGCATCTGTTGGCAAGGCCGCCTGACTATCTGCATTGCTTCTAAGATAGGCTATCATATTGGCTCTATCTTCAGGCTTTTTGAACCCTGCAAAATTCATTTTGGTACCGCTAATATAGGCTTTTGGCTTATACAGAAATGCGTTCAGCGACACATAATCCCACGCGCCACCAGCATTCGCAAGCGCTTCAGAATAGCCAAATTCTGCTTTTGAGCCTTTCGCTGCATCTACAATATTCCAAAGTGCCGGCCCTACTTTATTAGCGCCGCCTTTTTCAAATACGTGACAGGCAGTGCATTTTTTTGACAGCTTCTCGCCAGCCGCAACATCTGCAGCTGCAAGCATGGCTAAAATAGGTTCTGGTCCGGCAGGGGCGGCATCAGCAACTACGCTATCGCCAGTTTCAGGCACTTCGATAGGATAGGCATTTTGTGCAAGCTCTGTATGTGGAACAAGCACTTCTGATAGCTTGTATCCTCCCATCGCCAATAATGCGGCCAGCAAAAATCCTGCTGCAATTTTGTTAAATTTGAGATCATCCATACCTTTATCCCCCGAAAATCCTAAGTGCCTGCCAATGCCTGTTATCACTACATTCCTGCCATAAACTTTAACAGGCTTCAACTGTGAACAGACCAACAGCAGGCAGATGTTCATCCAAGCACATTATGTGATGAAGCTTTTTAGCGCAAATAGGCATGCCCCTCAAGCCCTCAATCATGATAGATGTTGATGTTTATCGCAAATCTTGGGCTTTTCCTTTGCGTCATCTGCCAAATTATGAAAAAACAGAGCTAGGCAAGCAAAGAGAAAGATGATGCTGACCATTATTCCTGCACGCATGAAAGCCACAAGACTACCGAACAAGCCTTTGGCAGATATTGCTGGCAAACCAATGATTGTGAGGGTCTGGGAACAGGCAATGAAAGCAGATTTGGGTTCTGTTCTGGTAGCGACAGACAGCGCAGATGTCATTTCGGCGATTACGGCTTTTGGTGGTGAGGCCGTGCTGACCAGCCCTGACCTGCCTTCTGGTTCTGACAGGGTATATGAGGCATTATGCCACATCGATCCAGACAATAAACATGACCGGATCATTAATCTGCAAGGCGATCTGCCTGAACTGGAGCCGCACTATCTGCATCGGCTGGCCGCATTGCTAGAAGATGATAGATGGGATATTACCACGCTGGTTGCACCTGCTTCTGAAGAAGAAGCCAGAAAGCCACAAATTGTAAAGGCAGCGATTGCCTGGCCTGATGGAAATACCAGTAAAGCCGGACGTGCATTATATTTTAGCCGTGCAATGATACCAGATGGCGAGGCCGCCTGCTATCATCATATCGGCCTATATGGCTGGCGACGTGCCGCACTTGGACGATTTGTCTCATTACCTGAATCACCGCTTGAACGTTCTGAAAAGCTTGAACAGCTTCGCGCCCTTGAACATGATATGACCATCGGCGTAGGATATGTAGATCATGCGCCCGGTGGGGTGGATACACAAGATGATCTTGATGCGGCGCGCTTACGTCTGGGCTGATAAATTGTTCTTGAACATAATCTAATGATGCAAGTGTTTTATCTTTGATGTAATCTGCGATTATGCGCGCATGAGATGATAGCCAGATAGACCTCCAAATTTTGTGAAAATCAACTGTTAATGTGAAGATAAAAAATGGATGATAATGTAAATTCAACGCCGAAAATTGCCTTTCAGGGTGTTCATGGTGCATATTCGCATATTGCCTGCATGACTGCCTGTCCGGGCTTTGAGCCAGTGGCCAAGTCAAGATTTTCTGGCATGATATCTGCGGTTCAGGATCATGAAGCTGAGATGGCTATGGTCCCTGTGGAAAATTCTACCGCAGGGCGTGTCTCTGACATTCATCATATCCTGCCAGAATCAGGACTTCATATCATTGGTGAGCATTTCCAGCCTGTCGAGCATCGGCTATTGGGCATAAAAGGTGCGCGTCTTGAAGATATTACCGAAGTGCATAGCCATGAACAGGGGCTTGCCCAGTGCCGTAAAACATTGGCAAAACTGAACATTAAGCCTGTCATTCACCCTGATACCGCAGGGGCGGCAAAGGATGTGGCCGCCCGTCAGGATAAATCAGTCGGCGCAATTGCATCATCGCTAGCGGCTGAGATTTATGGTCTAGATGTGGTCAAACAGGATATTAATGATGAGCAGGCAAATACCACTCGTTTTCTGTTAATGGCACGTGATGCAAAATGGCCAGCATTAGCAGAAACACCTGCCATGACAACCATGATTTTCAGGGTGCGGTCTGTGCCTGCTGTTCTATATAAAGCGTTGGGCGGTTTTGCAACAAATGGCATTAATCTGACCAAACTTGAATCCTATATGATCGGTAGCAATTTCGAAGCAGCACAATTTTACATTGACTGCGAGGGCCATATCGAAGACGAGCCAATGAAGCTGGCACTTGAAGAGCTTAAATTTTACTGTGTGGAAAATGGTATCCAGATTATGGGCTGTTACCCTGCCAGTCCGGCAAGAAACTCGGCACGCTGAAAGGAAAAGGCTTGTCTGTAGCTCTGCAAACCGCCTATAATGCGAGTTGGAAGGTTGGGCGGACGATGACCCTTGCTTACCCAGGCCAGATCCGAAAGGAAGCAGCCAGAGTGTGGACACGCGGGTCGTCCAGCCTTTCATATGACCTGCCCATTCACCTGATATAGGCGGTCAATATGTGTTCAGCCAATACCGCATCACAAGATACCTGTTGCAGGGTTTATTCTGAAGATAAGGTCGTTCGATAATGCAGCCAACCCCAGATAAAGCTGAACATGATAAAACAGTCTATCGGGTACTTGCCCGCAAATACAGACCAGACAGTTTTTCGCGCCTGATTGGCCAGCAGGCACTGGTCACTACATTGACCAATGCCATCACGCTTGGCCGGATTGCGCACGCCTTTATGCTGACAGGGGTGCGGGGGATAGGCAAAACATCAACCGCACGGCTGATTGCCAAAGGGCTAAATTGTACAGGCAATCTGGATGCAGATGGCAAACAGGGGGTTGAGCCCTGTAATCAATGCGAATCCTGTATCGATATCACACATGGCCGTCATATTGATGTGATGGAGATGGATGCTGCCAGCAGAACGGGGGTAAATGATGTGCGTGACATCATTGAAGGCGCCGCCTATCGGGCAGTATCTGCGCGCTATAAAATCTATATCATCGACGAAGTGCATATGCTGTCTGACAGCGCGTTTAATGCCTTGCTGAAAACGCTGGAAGAACCGCCCGAAAATGTAAAATTCATTCTGGCCACAACTGAAATCCGCAAAGTGCCAGCAACCATTCTGTCCAGATGCCAGCGCTTTGATTTAAGACGGGTCAGAAGTGACGAGCTGGCGGCCCATCTGGAATCTATCGCCAAAGCAGAACAAATCTCAGCCGAAGCTGGTGCATTGCTGGCCATCGCCCGCGCCGCCGAAGGCTCTGTCCGAGATGCGCTATCAATGCTTGATCAGGCGGCCGCTATGGGCGCTGACACTATCTTGGAGTCAGCCGTAACAGAAATGCTTGGACAGGCAGGGGCAGAACAGATCATCGCGATCCTGACTGCCTGTCTGGAAGGTCATGCAGATGAAGCATTGCGCCAGTTTGACAGGGCAGATAATCAGGGTGCTGAACCAGAAATCATTCTGGCAGATATGCTTGAGATGATCCATCAGGCAAGCTTGCTCGCCTCAGGGGCAAAAATAGAAGATGTATCAGATAGTGTAAAAGAGGCTGTGAGCAGACTTGCAGAACAGGGCATAGCGCGGCTAGGGCGGGCATGGCAGCTTGTGCTGGCTGGCCATGCTGAATTACGCAATGCCCCACAGGCACGTTCTGCCGCCCAGATGGTGCTTATCAGGCTTGCCCATATTGCGCCCATGCCAACGCCTGCTGAAATCATCCGCAAATTGCCAGATGCGCCAATACAGCCAAGCGCCAGCCCGACACCAGCTTCGGCGGCATCTGCTGAAACGCCTGCCCCCACACAAACCCATATGCCTGCCATGCCAGCTGCCACACAGCCTGAACCTGCTATATCTCATTCAGAGCCTGAAATTGCCAGCCCCTTGCCTGAATCTGCCTCTCAGCCCCCTGCCGACGCCCCGCTTGATTCGCTATTGGCGATCACTGACTTATGCGAAGAAAAAGGGGAATATATTCTTGCGTCATTTATCAGGCGTCATATGCGCCCTGTGCTGGTTGAAACAGGCAAAATTGATGTTCAGCTGATAGCAGAAGCAGATGAAAAGATGCTGGCTAATCTGGCAAAAATGCTGGCAAGCTGGACAGGCCAGCAATGGCTGGTGTCGCTGAAACACGAAGGTGGCGCGCCTACCATTGAAGAGGCAGCCGCTCAGGCCCAGCAGGCACTGTTTGACAAAGCCGCAACAGACCCGATGGTTGGTGCTGTGCTGGAAACCTTCCCCTCTGCACAAATCACCGCTGTAAATGAAAATTCAGATGATGAAAATAATGCTGATGAAAGCCGGAAAGGATAGTGCATCATGATGAAAAATCTTGGTGGCATGATGAAAAAAATGCAGGAAGTACAGGCGCGTCTGGAAACGCTAAATACCGAGATGGAAACACGCCTGTTCTCAGCTTCGGTAGGTGGCGGCGCAGTTAGTGTGAAGCTTACTGGCAAAGGCCGTATTGACAGCATCAAGATTGCCCCAGAGCTATGCACAACAGATGAGGTTGAAACGCTGGAAGAGCTGGTAGCGCTGGCTGTAAATACCGCAAAATCAGAAGCCGAGCAGGCCCATAAAGCAGCACTGGAAGAAATTACCGGCGGCATGCCTCTGCCTGCTGGCCTGTCGCTACCTTTTTAATCTAGGAACAGGGCTATCTTTGCCAGCTTTGCTGACATCATCAACGGCCCAAGAACAAAATGACAGAAACACCGTTAGATTCATTGATTAGACGACTGGCACGGCTACCCGGATTAGGCCCAAGATCAGCCAGCCGCGCGGCCTTATATCTGATTAAACATAAAGAGCAGTTGATGATACCGCTTGCTCAGGCGCTAGAACATGCCGCACATAATATGCGTGCCTGCACAGAATGTGGCAATCTGGACAGCACAGATATCTGTCATATCTGCACTGACCACCGCCGTGATGCCAGCAGGCTGTGTGTCATCGAAGATGTGTCCGATTTATGGGCAATTGAGCGTGCCGGCATTTTTACCGGACGCTACCATATTCTAGGTGGCACGCTGAGTGCGATAGATGGCAGAGGCCCAGAAGAGCTAGGCATAGACAGGCTGGTAAGACGTGCAACAGCCCTGACAGAATATAATCGCCAGCCAGACTTAACTCATCAGACACAAACAGCTACAGGCGAGGTAATTCTGGCAACATCAGCAACGGTAGATGGCCAGACAACCGCGCATTACATTGCCGAAAGGCTGGCTGATCTGCCACTTACCCTGACCAGACTAGCGCATGGCGTACCGGTCGGGGGCGAGCTAAATTATCTTGACGATGGCACGCTGGCACAAGCCATGCGGGCACGCCAGCCACTATAGCTGCCAGCCATTCTGCACCCTGCCAAATCAGCTATTCATCTGAAAGCTGGGGCGGCATAATCATATCCGGATCATCTGGCAGTTCAGCCTGTTTATCTTCAACATCATAATTCTGGATACGTTTGCCGCGTGAATTGATTTTCGAGGTTGAGATTTTAATATCGTCAATATCTTTGACTGCCTGACCAAAATGCCTGTCCAGATTATCCACCCGCTTGCCAAGCCGCATCACATCATCTGTCAGCAGACCAATTTCTTTCTGGATAAGGGCTGTCTGTTCACGCATACGCGCATCTCGCAACACCGCCCGCACGGTATTCAAGGTTGCCATCATGGTGGTTGGCGAGACTATCCAGACACGCGCGGCATAGGATTTATCCACCACCTCGCGCATATGGGCATGCAATTCTGCATAAATCGCCTCAGAGGGCAGAAACAGACAGGCTGAATCAGATGTCTCGCCTGCAATGATATATTTTTCATGGATATCTTTTACATGTTTCAGAATATCTGCCCCAAGCTGTTTGCGTTCTGCCAGCCTGTCTGCTTCCGAGCCTGCCTGTTGCATTCTGTGCCATGCTTCAAGCGGGAATTTCGCATCTATGACAATATCACCTGGCGGATTTGGCAATTTCAAAAGACAGTCTGCGCGCCGCCCATTGCTAAGCTGAACCTGAAATTCATAGGCATCTGGCGGCAGGACATTACGTAC
>Ga0181593_10006804_pt1 | contig 10239 bp, 10 predicted proteins | sample 071ome_19_FD_133756 | JGI IMG/M metagenome (GOLD analysis project Ga0181593, IMG submission 133756) | Coastal salt marsh microbial communities from the Groves Creek Marsh, Skidaway Island, Georgia - 071413AT metaG (megahit assembly) | ecosystem: Environmental > Aquatic > Marine > Intertidal...
AATGTCCAACTGTCGCCAGGTAAGACGCCGGGGGGCAGAGCACAACGTCACAGGCGAAAGCCGACCCCGCCAAGGCCTCCACCATGGACGCCGCCATGGCTTTCGAACCGTTCATTTTCCAGTTGCCAGCGACTAGGGGACGACGCATCGCGGTGGGGATCCACTTGGGGCGGGGTAAAAAGACGCGGCAGCTTAGCGATGCAGACGCGCGAAATCAATTCATCAGCGCCGGCACGCAAAGCCTGCTTGCGGCTTCTCTCATTGCAGAATCGCCGGGCTCTCAGAAATGTACCGGCCGCTTCTCTTTTCCGGAACGCTGCTCAAGGCCGACAAGGTTGCACAGCTCCTCAAGTAACGTGCCGCCGAGCTCAACAAAGCGACCAGCTCGCAGATCTGTGGGCAGCATTACATTGGCAAAACGCACCCGGCTCAGTCGACTTACCTGCGCGCCAACAGCCTCCCACAGCCGACGCACTTCGCGGTTCTGCCCGCGCTGCAGCAGGCAGTAGTACCACTGGTTTGAACCCTCTCCGCGTCCCGCCACAAGATCATCGAAACGGTGTTCTTCGCCATCGACCGTCACCCCGTCACGTAGGCGCTGCAGCGCATCCTCCGCAACTCGTCCATAGACCCGCGCCGCGTACTCCCGGTCTACCCGATAGCTCGGGTGCATCAGACGATGCGCAAGCTCACCGTGCGTTGTGAACAGGAGCAGGCCGCTGGTATTGATATCCAGGCGCCCGATATTGATCCAGCGTCCGTTGGTAAGGCGAGGCAGGTGTTGAAAGACGTTCGGTCTCTTTTCAGGATCTTTGCGGGTGCACACCACGCCAGCCGGCTTGTTGTATGCCAACACGCGGACACCGGAAACGGCCGGTTTGATCTGAAAGGTCCTGCCGCCGTCGATCTGGATCCTGTCTCGAGGCACGACTTTGCAGCCTTGTTGTGCAACGTGGCCATTAACCCGCACGCGACCCTCAGCAATCTTCCGCTCGAGCGCTCTGCGCGAACCATGCCCTGCGCGCGCGAGCGCTTTGTGGATCCGCTCACTACCGGGGCTCTCCTGTTCGACTGGATTACTCTGATCCAAGTTCAGCTACGCCCTGCGTCCGCCATTTCCTCGACAGCTGCCGGTGGCTCATTGTCGGCTTCGGTCGATTGCGTCTGAGCTTCAGCGACGGCTTTCTCCATATCTGGTGGAGCAGCGTTCTCGCTGTTTTCCATGGTCAAGACCGGCGCGACCTTCGCATCGTCAGGCAAAGCCGGCGACTCTCCATGGGCGCCGAACAGATCGACATTCAGGTTGTCGAAATCCTTCAGCTCCGCCAGGGATGGCAATTCTGCAAGAGTCTTCAGGCCGAAGTAATCAAGAAATTCGCGCGTCGTCGCGAAAACCGCCGGGCGACCGGGAACATCGCGGTGCCCCACAACCTTGATCCAATTCCGGTCAAGCATCTGCCGGATGATGTTCGAGCTCACCGCAACTCCCCTGATGTGCTCGATTTCCCCGCGCGTTATCGGCTGTCGATAAGCGATGATGGCCAGAGTTTCGAGCAAAGCGCGGGAGTATCTCGGTTTGCGCTCATCCCAAAGCCGCCCCACCTGCGGCGCAAACTCGGCGCGTGCGCGGAATTTATATCCGCTGGCGACCTCCACCAGTTCGACCCCTTTGCCGCTGTAGTCGAGCTGCAGATCCGCGACGACGCCGCGCACTTCATCCCGCGGAAGGCCATCCCCCTCACCGACCAGGCGAGCGATACGGTCAAGACTGAGGGGTTCTTCGGCCACCATCAGCAACGCCTCGACGACAGGTTTCAGCGGATTCGGTTCCTCGCTCAAGGCAGTTCTCCAGGTTCCCCGGTCAGTTTGATATACACCGGCTCCTGATCCTCGTTCTGGACGATTTCGATCAGGGCCTCTTTGATCAGCTCGAGGATTGCAACCAGGGTCACGACCGCTCCCGCTCGACCCTCCTGAACGGAGAAGAACGCATGAAATGGGGTGAATGCATCCTGCTTTGCCCGTCCGAGCACCAGACTCATCCGCTCCCGCACAGATAAAGGTTCAAGTTTGATTCTGTGTCCGGCAAACAGGTCGGCCCTGCGCAGAACGTCTGCGAATGCGCGCAGCACTGCATCAAGGGAGACATCAGGCAGTCGCTCGGGCTGGGACACGCGCTCAAAAAGCACATTGACGTCAAACCACTCCCTCTCCATCCGCGGCAGGTCATCTATATCGCTTGCAGCTTTCTTGAACCGCTCGTATTCCTGCAGTCGCCGCACCAGCTCGGCTCTGGGATCGTCATCTTCTGGGTCTTCGTTGCGCGGCCTGGGAAGCAGCATTCTCGATTTTATTTCGGCCAGCATCGCGGCCATGACCAGATACTCCGCGGCAAGCTCCAGTTTGAGCTCCTGCATCATGTCAATGTAGGACATGTACTGCTCTGTAATGCGAGCAATCGGGATATCCAGGATGTCGAGGTTCTGCCGCTTGATCAGGTACAGCAGCAGGTCCAGCGGCCCCTCGAAAGCTTCAAGAAACACCTCAAGCGCATCCGGCGGGATATATAAGTCACGCGGAGGCTCAGAGATAGGTGTTCCCTGAACGACGGCAAAAGGCATCTCTACCTGCGCCGGCGCGGGAAAGACCTCCGTCTGATGTTCTTCGGTCGCTGCCATCGAATGCGTTATCGATACAGCAAGTTCATTGCCTGCCGGACATCTTCCAGCGTGTCTCGCGCGACATCTCGGGCAACTTCGCACCCCTCATCTATTATCCCGCGCACGGTGTCGGGATCCGCCAGAAACTCCAGGCTACGCTCCCTGATAGGCTGCTGCTCCTTAAGAACGGCCTCAATGATAGGCTGCTTGCAATCAAGACATCCGATGGCGGCAGACACACATCCGTCGCAGACCCATTGCCGCACGGCATCGTCAGAATAGATTTCATGAAAACGCCATACCGGGCACTTCTGTGGATCACCGGGATCTGATCGCCTGACTCGAGCGGGATCGGTTGGCATGGTGCGCAGCTTCTGCGTGACCGATTCTGGAGCCTCCCGCAATCCAATGGTGTTCTGATAGGACTTTGACATTTTCTCGCCGTCCAGACCGGGCATCCGCGACTCTGGCGTTAATAGCGCGTGTGGCTCGGGCAGAATTGTTTTTCCGCCGCCCTCAAGGTAGCCGAGGAGCCGTTCGCGGTCGCCGAGGCTGATGTTCTGCTGCGCCTCAAGCAAAGCACGCCCCCTGGCCAGCGCTTCGACATCGCCGCTTTCCTGATAAGTCCGACGAACCTCGAAATAGAGCTTTGCATTCTTGCGCCCCATCTTCCTGGCCGCAGACTCTGCCTTCTCCTCGAAACCAGCCTCGCGGCCATAGATAAAATTGAACCGACGCGCGACCTCTCGCGACATTTCGATGTGCGCAACCTGGTCCTCGCCCACCGGTACGTGACCTGCCTTGTAAATCAGGATGTCTGCCGCCTGCAGCAAGGGATACCCGAGGAAACCATAGGTCGACAGGTCTCGCTCTTTGAGTTTTTCCTGCTGATCCTTGTAGCTGGGCACTCGCTCCAGCCAGCTAAGCGGCGTAATCATGGACAAAAGCAAATGAAGCTCTGCATGTTCAGGGACTCGTGACTGGATGAATAGCGTGGCTTCCCCGGGATTAATTCCAACCGAGAGCCAGTCAATCACGATGTCATAAACCGTCTCGCTGATTACCGAGGTGTCCTCATAGGACGTTGTCAGCGCATGCCAGTCCGCAACGAAGAAGAAACACTCGAATTCATGCTGCAGCTGCACCCAGTTCTTGAGCACTCCGTGGTAGTGGCCAAGATGCAGCTGTCCGGTAGGACGCATGCCGGAAAGGACGCGGCGGTTGGTAGTCAGATTCATTGTGAAACGGAGATGCTCTCTGAAAGGTAGAAGATGCGTAGCCCGCTCGGCGGGGACCACAGGAACTCAATCGGCCGGCTCATGCAGCCAGAAGCGCCAGGCCGCGTTCGAGAAGCAGCAGCACGGGCTCCAAAAGTGTTTGAAAGGCGCCTGCTGCAATAAGCGCTACGATAATCACGAAGCCGAAGCGCTCCAGCCGGTTGTAGGCACGGGCCCATGTCAACGGCAGGGCCGCCGTCACGATTCGGCTCCCGTCCAGGGGCGGCACAGGTACAAGATTTATTACCATGATGACTGCATTGAATATTACTCCAACCTGGCTCAGCCAGAGCAGCCCGCGCCACTGGGAGAAGTGCTCGGTGACGACCAGCAGCACCAATGCCCAACCCAGCAGCATCAGCAGATTCGCCAGCGGACCTGCAGCCGCTACGAGCGCTATGCCAAGGCGTCGGGGCGATAGTCGGCGCCAGTCCACAGGCACAGGCCTTGCCCAGCCAAAAAAGAATCCGTGACCGAGAATCGCCTCGCCAGCGCCATAAAGCACTACAGGTACGAGCAGGGTCCCGATTGGATCCACATGTCGTAGCGGGTTCAGCGAGAGCCGCGACGCGTCGCGGGCGGTGGTGTCCCCCAGCTTGAGTGCTGTCCAGCCATGGGCTATTTCGTGCACGGTTATCGCGAGCACCGCTGGCACCAGCGCCAGAAGCATAGCCGCCGGCTCAAGCGGCACGCGCAGATACCCCGCCGGCCTCGGAAAGAGACTGAAGCTTGCAGTCCCGCGCCTGTCGTTTTAGCTCCGCAGGACTTAAGTTGCGGTTCCGGGCCGGGACGAAATCCTCAGGCAAGGTCCACCACTCCGGACGCATCTCCACACCCTTGTCTGATCAGCTGAGGAAGTGACTGCGACAGGTCAAGCACTGTTGTCGTTTCGATGCCGATAGCGCCGGCGTCTGCAACACCATCGATCGCATGGCCTAATCTGGCAACGATATCGTCAGGCTCGGCGAACGGCAGTCCGGAGACTTCATCAACCAGGGTCGTGCCGAGCAAGGGCTCGCCCAAAGCCTCACTCAGACCCCGGATGAATGGCTGGTCGGCGATCCGGATCCCGACCATGCGACGTTTAGGATCCTGGAGGCGTCTTGGTGTCTCTCGCGTTGCCGGCAAAATGAACGTAAACGGACCAGGCGTCAGCTTCTTCATCAAACGGAATGCGGCGTTATCGATTTTCGCGTACAGCGCAGCCTCGCCGACATCGCGACAGAAAAGAGAGAAGCTGTGGGCCTGGTCGAGGTGCCGAATCGCTCGCATGCGCGCCTCAGCCCCCTTGTTATCGAGCTTGCAGATCAGTGAGTAGCACGCGTCGGTCGGAGACGCGACTACGCCGTCGTCCAGCAGGCGCGCCACCACCTGGTCAATGACCCGGCGTTGCGGATGGGTAGGGTGCAGACTCCAGCGATGAGCAGCCATACAGCAGGTTAGCTCTGAAGTAAGGATAAAGATGACGAAAAAATGCGGCGCAGCAGGTCTCTGATGTGCGGCCGACGACGCGTCCGTCGTTTTGTGTCCCACTGCGGCTGATGAGCGGTGGTGCCGGCGCACAGCTTGAGGCACCATTGCCGGCCGTAGCCGGGCGCGAGTTTAACAGGCGTTCAGTCGGGCACAAGCCCGCCTTCCCGCTGGCAGTGTGAACCCAGGGGAGTATTCCCATTATCCGCAAGACGATAGCAATCAATGACAACATCACGCATAGACAGGATCCGCGAGCGACTCCTGGCAGAACTCCAGCCGACGAGCCTGCACATAGAAGACGAGAGCCACCTGCATCGCGGTCACGCGGGTGCCGCGAGCGGTAAGGGACACTACAGAGTGCAGGTAGTGAGCGCCGCTTTCGCAGGCAAAAGCCTTCTTACACGCCACCGCCTCGTATATGCCGCGCTCGACGATTTGATGCAGACCGATATTCACGCCCTGAGTGTCCAGGCACAGACGCCTGACGAGCTTTCGGCGCCTGCGGATAACGGTCTTTGATCGGGAGCCGACGTTAATGGCTGCGCAGGAATCACCGGTCGTCGCGCTGACTCGCGCGCTGATAGAGCGCCCATCGGTTACTCCGGACGACGCCGGCTGCCTGGACATCATCAGCGCCCGTCTCTCCCAGCTCGGCTTTGATTTAGCGCGACTGCCTAGAGGTGAGGTCGATAACCTATGGGCAATCCGTGGTTCGCAGGGGCCGTGTCTGGCCCTGGCCGGGCACACCGATGTTGTTCCACCTGGTGACCTGTCTTCCTGGCAGAGGCCACCGTTTCAACCCACATGCGAGGGTCAATATCTTTACGGCCGGGGAGCGGCCGATATGAAAGGAAGTCTGGCAGCAATGGTCCTGGCGGTTGAGCGCTTCCTGCAGAAGCATCCGCTGCATGATGGGCGCATTGCGTTCCTGCTCACCTCCGACGAGGAAGGTCCCGCGACAGACGGAACGGTCCGATTGATGGAGTTCATCGACGAAGCTGAAATTTCGATTGACTGGTGCCTTGTCGGCGAACCCAGCAGTGCCCAAAAGCTTGGTGACACGGTGCGTGTGGGTCGGCGCGGCTCGCTCAATGGTCAGCTGACCGTCAACGGCGTCCAGGGACATGTCGCCTACCCCGACGCGGCGCTTAATCCCATTCACTCCGCATTAGCGATCTTGAGCGCATTGAGCGTTCGACGCTGGGACGAGGGGAATGCTTACTATCCGCCCACTTCGTTTCAAATCACCAATGTGCGCTCCGGGACCGGGGCGGAAAACGTCATTCCAGGTTCGCTCGAAGCCTGGTTCAATTTCAGGTTCTCAACAGAGCAGACAGAAGCTGGATTACGTAAGGCTGTCCAGGACGTGTGCGACGCCAGCGGTCTGGACTATAAAATCCGATGGATCCTCTCGGGTAACCCGTTCCTGACCGAGGGCGGTCGGTTGATTGAAGCCACTTGTGCTGCAATCAAACAAGTCACAGGGCTACAGACGGAACTATCGACTGGAGGGGGAACCTCGGATGGCCGTTTCATCGCGCCGCGAGGGATTGAAGTGGTAGAGCTCGGCCCGGTAAACGCTACCATTCATAAAATCGACGAATGCGTTAACGTGGACGACCTTGATCGGCTGAGCACGATCTACGAGTCAATTATGGTGCGCTTACTGACTCAAACGATCTAGCACGATGAGAAAGTCCCCCGAGCCTTTGCGCTCGGGGAAATTTCGACGCCGCGCGTGCACGGCGGTCAACCGTGACTGCTGGCCCGCGAGAACTGTTCTTCTTCAGTGGACCCGGTCAGCGCTGTCACAGAAGACTGCCCGCCCTGAATCACCGTCGTAACGTCGTCGAAGTATCCGGCACCAACTTCCTGTTGATGGCTCGCAAATGTATACCCTCGGGGCGAAGCCGCGAACTCTTTCTCCTGCACCATTTCCACGTAGGCAGTCATGCCGTCTTTCACATAGTGATTGGCGAGATCGAACATGTTGTACCACATGTTATGAATGCCGGCTAAGGTGATGAACTGGTACTTGTAGCCCATCTCGCCCAGCTCTCGCTGGAACTTGGCAATGGTCGTGTCGTCAAGGTTTTTCTTCCAGTTGAACGACGGCGAGCAGTTATAGGCAAGCAGCTGCTCCGGGAAGTCTTTCTTGATCGCCTCAGCAAAACGCTTCGCCTCGTCAAGATCCGGAACCGCTGTTTCACACCACAGAAGATCGGCATAGGGCGCGTATGCAAGACCTCTCGCGATTGCCTGGTCCAGGCCAGCGCGGGTGATAAAGAACCCTTCGCTGCTGCGGTCGCCGGTGACGAACGGGTGGTCACGCTCATCAATATCGCTGGTCAGCAGCGCCGCCGCGTTAGCATCGGTGCGTGCCAAGACCACGGTCGGCACGCCCATAACGTCAGCCGCCAGACGTGCCGCCACCAGCTTCTGGACCGCTTCCTGGGTAGGCACCAGAACTTTACCGCCCATGTGCCCGCATTTTTTTACGGACGCCAGCTGATCTTCGAAATGGACTCCGGACGCGCCAGCCTCGATCATCCCCTTCATCAGTTCAAAAGCGTTCAGCACACCGCCAAACCCCGCTTCTGCGTCAGCAACAATAGGCGCAAAGTAATCAGTATCGCCGGATTGCTTCTGCCACTGTATTTCGTCCGCTCTTTTAAAAGCGTTGTTGATGCGACGCACCATGGTCGGCACCGAATCAACGGCATACAGCGACTGGTCCGGATACATAGTCTCTGATGTGTTTCCATCAGCCGCCACCTGCCAGCCGGACAGATAGATGGCTTTGATGCCGGCTTTCACTTGCTGCACCGCCTGGCCGCCAGTCAGTGCACCAAGGCAGGGGACGAAATCTTCTTCGTTCACAAGCTTCCAGAGCTTTTCTGCGCCTCGGGTAGCAAGGGTGTGCTCGACCATGACGCTGCCGCGCAATCGCACAACGTCCTCTCCGGAGTAGGGGCGAGTAACACCTTTCCAACGCGGATTCGCAGCCCAGTCCCGCTCCAGTTCTTGTGCTTGTGCTTCGAATGACGCCATCGGTTGTTACTCCTGCAATCGTGTTTCGTGAAAATTCCATCCCGCGCCTCCGAAGGCGGGATGTTCCTGTATCTTCTGCGGCTCCCGAATCGGGAGAGACCGGCTTGGGCTTTTCGGAGGCCTGAGCCTGACGGGGCGCGCATCGTAATACGCACGTTTGCCGCCTTCAATGCTGCGGTGTCAGAGGGTGCTCCGCAGAGGTAACTACCCGATACCTCGTGGCGGACGAATACCCATCTCTCAATGCGCGAGCACCTGCACAAAAGCCGGCACTGTCCTCACCACCCAAAAAAGCGGCGCGGAAGCTACGCTGCACTGCACCATTTGTCAAATTCGAGTCTTAGCTCACGACGACGGAATTCAGCCATTCATAAACTGGTGTGACCGAGCATTCGGGATGTTGCCACATCGTGTTGCGTCGCTAGGCGACCGTTGGAGACGTTGTGGCAGAATTGATTGAGGCAGATCATCGCCGAGGTCTAAAAACGCTCGCGGCGCGTATTGTCTGCCTGGATACTCCGCAGTCTTCTGCTGCAGCGGCCTTTACTTCGACGCGCAATCTCTCAATAAGAAACGTGCGAGCCTGAATGAATCCGGCGCTGCAAATTGATACTCCGTGACTGAGAACATCTGTGACATATGTCTGACGACTTAACTCCGCATCGAGAAACGACGCTGGCGGTCAAAGAAGCGCCGCCCAAACTGGCCAAGCCGCCCCTGTACCGCGTGGTCATGCTTAATGATGACTACACACCCATGGAATTTGTTGTTCATGTACTAGAAAAATTCTTCACCATGGACCGCCCGACGGCTACCCGGGTGATGCTCGAAGTTCATACCAAGGGCAAAGGGGTGTGCGGTATATTCACCCACGAAATTGCTGAAACTAAAGTTTCGCTGGTCAACGGTTATGCCCGCGATAACGAGCATCCGTTGCTCTGTACACTCGAGCTGGAGTCGTGATGCATCCGAGGAAAAACCAGTGCTAAGTAAAGAACTCGAAGTGACTCTCAACATGGCATTTAAAGATGCCAGGGAACAGCGTCACGAATTCATGACGGTGGAGCATCTCCTCCTCGCTCTGCTGGACAACCCGACCGCTGCCAAGGTACTCCGTGCCTGCGGAGCCGATATCAACGAGCTCAGGAAGCAGCTCAAAGACTTCATCAAAGACAGTGCGCCGCTCCTGCCGGAGGACGAGGATCGGGACACGCAGCCTACCCTGGGATTCCAGCGAGTCCTGCAGCGCGCCGTCTTCCACGTTCAATCGTCCGGCAAAAAGGAGGTGAACGGCGCAAATGTTCTAGTCGCCATCTTCGGCGAGCGCGAGTCACACGCCGTCTACCTGTTGAACCGCCAGAACGTCGCCAGGCTGGACGTGGTGAACTGCATTTCTCATGGCGTCTCGAAAGTTGACGAGGAGGAAAGCCAGGAGGAAAACGCTTCTTCTGGCGAGGAGGATGGCGAGCAGGCCGAAAACGGCAATAACGCACTGACTGCGTTCACAACGAATCTGAACGAACAAGCCGCTGCAGGCAAAATCGACCCGCTGATCGGACGCCAGGACGAGCTCGAGCGCACGGTTCAGATCCTCTGTCGTCGGCGCAAAAATAACCCCCTGTTTGTCGGAGAAGCCGGCGTCGGCAAAACCGCAATCGCCGAAGGACTGGCCAAAAAAATTGTTGACGGTGAGGTGCCTGAAGTCATCGAAGACGCAACCATTTATGCGTTGGACCTGGGTGCACTGCTGGCCGGCACGAAATACCGTGGAGATTTCG
>Ga0181593_10006808_pt1 | contig 10237 bp, 7 predicted proteins | sample 071ome_19_FD_133756 | JGI IMG/M metagenome (GOLD analysis project Ga0181593, IMG submission 133756) | Coastal salt marsh microbial communities from the Groves Creek Marsh, Skidaway Island, Georgia - 071413AT metaG (megahit assembly) | ecosystem: Environmental > Aquatic > Marine > Intertidal zone...
TATAGTCGTATCCGTAATCATACGAATAATCGTAGCCATAGTCATAGTCGTATGAGTAATCATACCCATAGTCGTAGTCATAGCCTCCGTAATCGTATGAGTAATCATACCCATAGTCGTAGTCGTAACCGCCATAGTCGTAGCTATAGTCGTATCCGTAATCGTAGTCGTAACCTCCGTAGTCATACGAATAATCGTAGCCATAGTCGTAGTCATAGCCTCCGTAATCGTAGCTATAGTCGTATCCGTAATCGTAGTCGTAACCTCCGTAATCATAGCTATAGTCGTAGCCATAATCATAATCGTAGCCTCCGTAATCATAACTATAGTTTGAACCATAGTCATAACTTGAGCCTCCATAATCTACTCCATAGTATTGAGCAGACACTGTTTGTGTAAAGCCAAGCGCTATAAACACAAAAACTGTTGCGAGTGCAACATTGCTAATATTCTTCATGATATTTGTAATTACGATATTCATACGATTAACTTCTTTGCGGTTACAAAGAATATCTTAGGAGCGATTATTCACTCACAAACTATTCTTTATAAAAGAAAGGATGAGAGGAAAACACAAATGCGTTTTCCTCTCTCCAAAGAGGGCGACCGACTATTATCTACCTTCGAAATAGTCTGCGTACTGACCGAACTGCACGTAACGGACATCTTCCATCCATTCCCAGTTAGCATCATAACTGCCACCAATTGCTGAATGGAATCGTGTGCATGCAGTTAAGGGGTCACTATCTCGTATACCAGACCCACCAGGACTCACGACTCCAACATCGAAGCGTTTGTTGTATGCTTCAGAATCAGGCGCTCCTGGAAACCGAGTGTTGATAATGTCTCCAGGCTGTAAACCCTCTGGTGCAGTAAAGACAACTTTACCGGTTACCCATCCTGCATAGACAGGCTGGGAAGCTTTTCCGTCACGAATGATAACCACTTCCGTATACACCGGTTCTGGATACAACCCAATTACTCCACTATGTTGCGCAGCGTTAAACGTCGCGCCATAGAGTACAGAGATTGGGCTCTCATTGTCCTCTGGCAAGCTTTCTTCACCTGGGTAGTTTCTGCGTTTAGCTGCAAAAAATGCAGCAGGAAGCTCTACCAGCACACCTTCAACGTCAACCGCTACCGGAACCTGCAATGCGCGTTCATCATAAATGACGATACCAATCTGCGGATTCTGACAGCTGTACTCGTGAGGCTCATAGGTAGTTGGAACTGACCCAGAAAGATCAATGACAGCACCTCGAGTTATTGTGCGTTGTACCAGCTGAATTGTCGGAGCATCGTCCACAGCTCTTCGCTCAACACGAGCTACTGCTCGTGTTGGCCGTATCTCCGCCGGTGTTGTAGACGCAACTTGTGCCGGCTGTGATTCAACAACCGGAACCCAGTTGTTAACGATTGCATGGTTATTGCAACCAAGAAATCGCATAACAACCACACCATCACCCAGATCACATATCTCAGTATCCCGAGTTTCAGGATTTTCAAGTGCAATAAGTACGTTGCGATCCGCTCGATGCTCACCATTGGTGTCTGTGTATGTCATAGCGTCCACAACAACTCCATTTGGCACCGACTTGATATCACAAGCACCAGATGCGTGCATCTCTTGGTACGTGATGCACTGCTCAGGACTAATTCCCAACAGAGAACATGCTTCTGCATACCCGCCAGTAAATCCATTTTCCCTCATTGTCTCCCAGGGCTTGCCTGTCGGCGAAACAGAAGAAGTCGGGAAATCTTGAGCAGTTGCAGTAAAACTAGCAAGAGCAGGTATTACTACAAGGAGCGCCATGATGGCGCGTTTTATGTATGAGACCATAATAGGCCCTCCTTCATAAGTTAATGAACACATCCGGACTATCCGGACACTAGTCACCTAGGTTACAGGCAACTTCTTAGCGCAAGCAAGAAGATCGCTTCTTGAGCCAAGAAGTTGCATACAACAAATTGTTATGCGACAAGCCTACTGTAGGCCAAGAGAACTTGAAAATTGGACATATTCTACCACACATAGTGATATAGTGTCAATACTAAAAAAGCGCTCAATACAGCCTTATATTGAGGATGTAAGTGCTTTTTTAGCAACAAGTGTTGCTTCGACTACATACCGGTCGTCTTTGGTAGCAAACGTGTTACAGGTGGCAAGTACAAGCTTGTGCTCTTCAAACTGAAGTGGCACTTCTGCAGAAGATGCTTTTGCTTCATATACTCTATCAACACTGTAGATATATTCCATAGACTCAGTTCGAAGACGAATAGTGTCTCCCCATTCAAGTTTCTGAATACCATTAAATGCTTGAAAATTGCCATTTATGACATTTGGAAGATAGCTAGAGTGACCGAGAAGGAATATCGTACCAATAGTACCAAAGTCTGCTGAATCAGGATGTCGAACAACCCCTGAGAGAAGTGCGTTATCGAGTGTTTCAACATCACCTGACACCGGGTTGAGTACGTTTACTTCTCGTTCAAGTGCATCAATATAGATTGAAACTGGAAGTGGATGATCAACATCAACTTCCTCATATGTGGTATCGTCAGTTGTTTCAACATAACTTTCTGTTGCATTAGTTACAGCCGATGTTTCCTCTACAACATCGTTCGACTCAGGTTTCTCTGGAAGGAAGTCAATAAGCGTGAGAAGACCGAGTGTAATCACAATCACTCCAACAGACACAAAAAAGAATACAATTTTGTCTTCAATTGCGCCTTCAAGTTCATGTCTCTGCTTTTCGTTATACGTAGACATATATAATTAATTGGTATGTATAATACTATACATTTCAATTTTGTCAATTAAAAAGCTTGACATATAATATATTCATTGTAATATAGCGCCATATGAATGACGTACAAAGGAATGAATCCATCGCAGTCAAGATTTTGGCGATTATAGGATTTAGCGCTACGATACTCTTTTTTGCATGGCTTTTAGTTGTGGTGGTGAAAGGTACACCTGACACATTCTCTTCCCTAGCAACAATTGTTGGTGAAAAAGAAGCCTTTCAGGAAGAACTCGCGCAAGGACGACAAGCTACTCGAAAACTTGCCTTTGAGAGCGATAAATCTGTTGTAAATACAAGAGAGCCATTTTCACTTACCTGGAACACAGTGGACGAGGACGGTAACTTTGTATTCGAATACACGTGTGACCCTGAAAACAAAGCATCAGTACTTGTAGGTGACGCAACTGAAATCCCCACTCGACTTGCGTGTGGCGAACAGCTTCCCCTCTCCCCTCTTACAACTAATCTTACGATTGGGATTGTATCTGAAAATGCTCGTTTTACAGACGTACCAATGCGACTTCGTTTCGTAGATACTGATAATAACCCTCTCTACGACGCAAAACTTAATATGACTGTTATTAATACGAACATCGGAAACCTCCAAGAAACAGTGGCAGGTGAAGCAACAACCACTGAGTCGGTACCAGAAGAAAATACAGACGAAGAAACGCCAACAGTTGTAGAAACAGAACCTGAAGTAGTTGTTGCTCCTGTCCCGGTACAGTGGATATACCCCACATCAAATCCAGCAGGTTACGTCGACCTTCGAATTACTGTTCAAAGCGCTCAAAACAATACTGTAGTCATTGATGTGACCAACATTGGTACTAAGACTTCAGAGAACTGGTCATTTATTGTAAACATTCCTGAACGAACAGTGTACAACTCTCCTGCTGAGCTACCGCTTAAGCCAAAAGAGCATGCGGTGTTCACTATCCCAGATGTCGATTACAGTCATGGACTTGTTGCCACAGTGACGACAAGCAACGACAGTAATCTCACAAACAACAGCGTACTTCGCTAAAAGTTTGCATAGAAGAAAGAGCACTATATCAAGTGCTTTTTCTTTTTATCTAACGTTTATTTTTGAGAAAAGAACGAGGAGCAAAGAAAAAACACTTCGAGATATCCAAGCTCTCTAACCTTCATCTTTGTGGGAAGTTCGAGGAACATAAAAACCGTATCTTGAGGTGTATCTATAGATATACAGTGAAAGATACGGTTTTGTTATGTGACAATGAAATTCCCCAAAGATGAAGGTTAGACGTCGATGTTAGCTGACTGAGCGTTAGACTGGATGAACGACTTTCGACTTGAAACATCAGTTCCCATCAAGATATCGAATACCTTATCTGCCTCAAGCGCATCGTCAACAGTCACTTGTTTAAGCACACGATTTTCTGGATTCATACTTGTCTCCCAAAGCTCTTCGGCATTCATTTCACCAAGACCCTTATATCGTTGAATGTGGAATTTCTTTTTCTTTGTTTTTGCTTCATCAGTCTCTTCAGCTTCCTCTTCAGTATTCTCTTCATCATCTCCCTCAACTGAGGTGTCGGGTTCATCCTCACCTACAATAGCTACTTTCTCATCTTCAGTGTATGCATACATGGACTCCTTTCCTTTCTGAATCTTATAGAGTGGTGGTTGTGCAATGTAGAGGAAACCGCCATCAATAATTGGCCTAAAGTAACGGTAAAACAGTGTAAGAAGAAGTGTACGAATGTGCGCACCATCAACGTCAGCGTCAGTTGCGATAATGATTTTGTGATATCGAAGTTTTTCAATATCAAACACATCTCCAATCGCAGTTCCAAGAGCAACGACAAGGTTCTTCACCTGTTCAGAGGAAAGCATTCTATCAAGGCGCGCACGCTCAACGTTGAGAATCTTTCCTCGAAGCGGAAGAATCGCTTGTGTCTTTCTATCGCGTCCCATCTTTGCAGAACCTCCCGCAGAATCTCCCTCTACAATGAAGAGCTCTGAATCCTCTGCGCTTCGTGACTGACAATCTGCTAGCTTTCCAGGGAGTGTCATACCTTCAAGTGCGCCTTTTCTAAGGACAGAGTCTTTTGCTGCTTTGGCAGCTTTTCGTGCCTTCACAGCAATTACGACTTTATTGATGATAGCCTTTGCATCATCTGGATTTTCCTCGAGATATGCTTGGAATGACTCTGAAAAAATACTCTCCACAGCACTTCGCGCCTCAACTGAACCGAGTTTAGCTTTTGTCTGTCCTTCAAACTGAATTTCTGGCATCTTGATTGACACAACTGCAGTAATGCCTTCTAAGACATCGTCTCCCGTGAATGTGCCGTCCTTTTCTTTAAGAATATTGTTTTTCTTTGCGTAGTTGTTGAGCGTTCGAGTAAGTGCTGTCTTGAATCCAGTAATGTGAGTTCCGTGCTCTGGATTGTATATATTGTTTGCAAACGCGCTAATACGAGGACTAATATCATCAACGTACTGCAATGCTACTTCAACTGACTGCACTTTATCGTCATACGGTTCATCCACTCCACCTTTCTCAACATAGAAAATATGTTTATGAACTGGTTTTTGGTACTGGTTATTAAATGCAACAAGCGACTTAAGTCCTCCTTCAAAATAGAAGTGCTGATGTGGCACTTCGTACCGATCATCAGAAAGGTAGTGCTGTCCAGCAATATCTTTAATGAATTTTTCAACGTCTTTATCTTTCACCTCTTCCACATCTCCAAGAAGACCGCGCGCATCAATCACTGAAATTTTCATTCCCTTTACCAAATACGCCTGCTGACGCAAGTGGCTCACAACTCGCTTGAAGTCGTATTTCACTTCATTGAAAATGGAATCGTCTGCTTTATAAGTTATGACCGTTCCTTGAAACTTTGAAGGACCAACCTTCTTCACCTTAGCCTTTGCCTTCCCAATGTTGTATTCCTGAATGTAATATCCCTTATCACGATGGATTTCTGCAATAGTGTGCGTTGAAAGCGCGTTCACCACAGAAACACCCACACCGTGAAGTCCTCCAGACACCTTATATCCTTCGCCACCAAACTTTCCTCCCGCGTGGAGTGTGGTCATAATGGTCTCAAGTGCCGAAACTTTTGTTTGCTTATGTTTATCAACTGGGATACCACGCCCATTATCCACTACCCGAATGTAGTTTCCTGGAAGGAGCGCTACTTCAACCTTATCGGCAAAACCACCCATCGCCTCATCTCGAGAGTTGTCAAAAACCTCCCAGATCATGTGGTGGAGTCCATCGGGACCAGTAGTACCAATATACATACCAGGACGTTTTCGTACTGGCTCAAGCCCTTCGAGAACTTGAATTTCATCTGCTCCGTATGATGACTTTTTGGTGGCTTTTTTCTTAGCTGGCATGGGTGATAATCTACTTAAATATTAAACGCGTAATTCCCCAAATTATAGCAAATTTAAGCCGTTTTGTCCTAAATTGTACACCTTGTGTTTCCTCTATTTTGTGCGATATTTTGTGCTTGTTATCGCCAAAAATTCTATCGAATTTCGTAGCTTTTTTCTGCAAGTGTTTTATATACCATGTCCATAATTGGATTTACCTCTTCATCAGTCAGCGTCTTCTCCATTGACTGGAAAACAAGTCTAAATGCATACGACACTCTGCCCTCTTTTTGAAACTCATCAAAGAGCCGTACAGAGTGCATGAGCTCACCAGTCTCTGCTGAGATAATTTCCTTGATACTTTCCGAAGTAGTTCCTTCTGGAACCCATACAGCGATATCTCGTGTGATAAATGGATACGGTGAATAACTTGTATACATTGTGAAGTTCTTCTCAAATGGTTCATAGCGCTCACCCTCCTGTAGTCCATCGATGAGCTGAGTGAAATTGATTTCAAGTACATTATTTTCTGGACTCTCGTTTATAGAAACACCAAGTGTTCTCTCCAGAAGTGTTTTAGTGTCATTTAAAATCGTATCTGTCTTTTTCCCTGACACACCAAGAGCAAGTGAGATGTGTTCCCCCTCCTTTGTGAATACTGTGCCAATCTCAAAAATTTTAATTCTATCGACACCAAAGAGTGGCGCGTTATGCGTGTTCATTTCAAGGTACTCGTTGAGCCCCTCAGATAGATTGGTGCGCAGAAATCGTTTATCAGATGCAAGCGCATTTATAGCTTCATATACACCTTTGCTTCTAAATGTGTATCCGTATACCTCCGAATACCCAGCTTCAGTTAAAACATTTCGTACGCTATCAGCGAAGTAAAAACCTTTGTGAACTTCTGGCTTTTTTTCAATCTCTGGTAACTGCTTAGCCTCGAGATGTTCGTATCCGTACACACGACCTATCTCCTCAATCACATCTTCCGCAATAACAATATCTCTACGCTCAAATGGTGGTGTAACGGTAAACACCTCACCAGACACATCGTGTATACATCCAAGTCGTTCGAGGATGTCTGAAACCTCTTCTACGGTGATTGCGGTTCCCAACAGTCCATTAATATGCACCAGGTCTACCGTGACGACCTCAGGACCTTGCACGGCACCTCGCACCTCACTGCCACCTTCCAGTGTTCCTCCCGCAATTTCAAGGATAAGTTTTACAACATCATGTAGTGCATACCCAACCAACTCAGCTGATGGATTGTTTTGAAAACGCTGTGATGCGTCTGTAAAGAGTTTGATGCGCTGTGTGGTCTTTCTCACTGATGTCGGGTTAAAGTGTGCTGACTCAAGAACAATGTTTGTCGTATTACTATCAACATCTGCGTGTTTGCCACCTTTTACTCCGGCAATTGCAATTGGGGTATCCGTCACCGCATCAGTGATAAGAAGTGTCTCGGGTGTGAGTGTGTAAGTGTCCTCAGAGAGCGTAGTGATTGCTTCTCCATCTTTTGCGGTTCGCACTAATATCTTTTTTGTATCACCAGCAAGCTTGTCTGCATCGAATGCGTGGAGTGGTTGCCCCATATTGAGCATGACATAGTTTGTTGCATCAACGACGTTGTTGATAGAGCGTTGCCCGAGTGTTTCAAGTGCCTTTTTAAGCCAGTCAGGTGACGGGCCAATTGAAACACCTTGTATTACTGCACTAGTGTATCGGTCACAGAGCTCAGTATCTACAACCTCAACAGAACAAATATTGCTCTTCTTCATCTCTTCAATTGCCCCTCGTATGGGGTCATGTTTAAGTTGGCAATCAAGAAGCGTCGCAAGTTCACGCGCAATACCTCTGTGTGAAAGCGAGTCTCCGGAGCGGTTTGGAAGTATGTCTACGTCAATGACATAGTCGTTCCCCACCTGCTCAATTCCCTCAAGTTCATACGCATGGAACGTCAGCAATTCCCCTACTTCCTCTGGACTCGGTAGTGGTGCATCAAAATATTCTGCTAGCCAGTTATAACTTACCTTCATGATTAAAATTGTGTTACAAATCGCAAATCGCCATCGTGGAATTTACGCACATCTCCCACATCATGTTTTATCATTACCAACCGTTCAATACCCATCCCGAACGCAAAACCGGAATACTCACTTGAGTCAATACCTCCATTGGTAAGTACCATAGGATGAATCATACCAGCGCCAAGGAGCTCGATCCATTTCCCTTTGTACTTCATATCAAGTTCAACGCCTGGTTCAACAAATGGAAAGTAGCCGGGACGAAATCGTGTCACAATATTTTCATCATCAAAATATTTCTTAAGGAGTGTTTCGAGCGTGCCCTTGAGGTGTTCGAGTGTAATGTCTGTATCAATACACATTCCTTCTACTTGATAAAACTGTGCTTCGTGAGTTGCATCTGTTGCTTCGTTACGATACACCTTGCCCGGCGCAAACACTCGTATTGGTGGTTCTGATTCTCTCATGTGGCCCACCTGGAGAGCTGACATGTGTGTTCGTAACAGGCCACCACCCTTGAGATAGAAAGTGTCCTGCATGTCACGAGCTGGGTGATCATCAGGGAAATTAAGTACCTCAAAATTATCGTGGTCATTTGTCATTTCAGGACCAGACACGAACGTAAAGCCCATACCAGTAAAGATTTCGGTTATTTCACGAATTGCCTGTGAGAGTATGTGTTTGTGACCTTTTTGGGTTTCCATGATTATTCCTCTTCAATTTCTAAGAATACCTGATAGATAAGTGTACCATCATAAATATAAATATCTCCACGCTCAATCCGCATCTCAAGTCCTTCTCCCATGAAAAGTGGTTGAACGTTTTGCCACGCTCTGTCATCTACCTCAACAACATATACACCGTCGTCGAGTACTAAAATCACAAAATCTTCACTTCCAGGAAGAAAATCAAAGTCATGCACCGTCTGCCACTTTCTGTCTATCTTAATGGTTGGGTCACATTCCTCATCCTCGAGTATTGCTTGAACCGGGTGAAGTACCATCACATCATCGGGTACATCTATTTCCTCGAGATCTGGATCAAGGATATCTTCAAGTACTGAACTCGTGGCGGTTGATGAACTGTACCGCTCAAATTCTTCTGCACAGTAATAATACGGCATGCGTTCGAATGGTCCTTCCCACCGAACAAAGATATCCTCATCAACTTGGAAAAGACGAACGTCATCAGTGCGCTTGGTGGTTGTAGCACGTTCAGTAACACCGTCTTCTGTAGTAGTGGCATCACCTCCAAGAATAAGGTCTCTGATTTCTTCAACTGCAGAGTTTGCGTTTGTTGATGTGCTTGTCGTCGCGAAGAGTGCAATGAGATTTATAAATTCACTATTTTTTTCAAAATTGAGCAACTTTTGAGTAGTCGTAGCAACAATTGGATTCGTGGTAGACGCGTACGAAATATCTTCAGAAACTACCGCTGAACCAGTTGCACTCACCCACTCTGAAATGACTCGTACCTGAGGTGTTTCTGGGAGATTAAATGCTTTAACTTCTGTCACAAGACGTTCTGAAATAGGAAGCTCCTTCACCCAGGTATGATAACCCTCTTTTTGTACGTGTACTCGATGTGTTTCAATATCGAGTTGTTGTACATAGAAATCATTACGAAACGTCCGAGCACCCGTCACTAAATCATCATTAATAAACAAATCAACTTCAGCTACATCAACAGCTACATATAATCCTCCAGTACTTATGATGGAAGTAGGTTTTGTGATATCAAACCGATATCCAGTCGCATACATGTACAAAAATGGAATTGCAATGAGAAACACAAGTATCATCAAAACAAACGTACGTTTACGCTCTTTCCGTGCGAGAGGTTGTACTTCAATCTCTGGATTCATGATTACTACACTACCACGTTGTTACCTTATTTTGCACCACCTTGACGTGTCTTTGGAGTGACCCAGAACCCCATATACTTACCAAGCATGAGCCTCGTCTGAGCGTCGAGGCCAGGGATTGCACTAAAAATGACCATAGTGATGGGGACCAGTATCCATTGGAGCGCCATAACGACATACATAAA
>Ga0181593_10006809_pt1 | contig 10237 bp, 7 predicted proteins | sample 071ome_19_FD_133756 | JGI IMG/M metagenome (GOLD analysis project Ga0181593, IMG submission 133756) | Coastal salt marsh microbial communities from the Groves Creek Marsh, Skidaway Island, Georgia - 071413AT metaG (megahit assembly) | ecosystem: Environmental > Aquatic > Marine > Intertidal zone...
AATTGAGGATAAATTACTCTTTCATATGTACCTTGGTAATCATAGATAGCAACACCTCCTGCATTAGAAGCACCACCATATGTTGTTTCAGGAGCACCAACGGCAATTTTACCACTACCAATGGCAACTGAGGTACCAAATTTTGTACTTTGATTCCAAATTCCTGTTATTCTTTTCCAAGAATTACCATCATAATTTGTAATCCAAATCTGGCCTTGATCTGCTGAGGATTCATCATAAAATGGATCACCCATCACTAATAAACCAGTCCCTGCATCGATTGACATTACAAAATCAAATGTATTGGCAGCAGGATCCCAACCGGGCCATTGTGTTTCTGGATTAATACTATATCTTGTACTAGAAATAGAAGTACCAGAAGTACCTATACCACCCCTACGAGTAGAGGAATATAGTGACTGATTTGAATCAATTACAATATTATTAGCCTGATTGCCGTCTGAATAAACTGATCCCATTATTCTATTCCGTGTATATATTTGTTTTTCATTGAAAGCGGTGTTTTTGTATTTTGTACAGTTCTGACATCCCATTCTCCACGGCTATCAGTAAGTCCTCTTGTCACCATAAATCCGTTAGAAACCTGCATGCCCCTTCCATAATATTTAAATGATTGCGGATTCACTGGTGATAGATGGTTGATAAAATTACCTTCAATATCAAAAACAGATATTATCCCAAGATCAGCAAAATTGTCGAGGTGAGCCATGGAATCACTTACATATATTCTACCACCAGAAATGGATACATTTTCACCAAATCTATCACCAATATTAGGAGAGATAAGCACTTCTGGCTCGTGGCTTAGTTTTTTAATAAATTTTCCGTTGTAATCAAAGATATATACAGCACCGCCACCTGATTCTCCTACTGCTCCAACAGCTATAATACCTTCTCCTATTGCAATCGAATAGCCATAATCGTCATTACCTTGCGGACTTGCTTCAGGTGATTGCAATTCTCTTAAATAATTACCATCAAGATCATAAATATAAGCTGTCCCAGGCGATGAACCCCCTGCGTGTGCTATAACTAATAGATCATCGCCGATAGCAAGATCAAAACCAAATTGTGATAATGATGAATTTTGAGAAGGTCTTTGAATTGTTATTGGATTTGTAAAATCAGTATTATAAAGCCAAACGTTTTCAAATATCCCACGCCCTCCTGTACTTACCGCAACCTTACCACAGCCTGCAACTACAACGGAACCGAAATATCCTTGAGAATTTAACTGTGCAGACTGATTCGTTTCTTCACCCTGTGTTGTAAATTTAAATACCTTACCTCGCTCACCATTCGAAGGCCAATGAGGAGCACCTACAAAAACATGCCCATCGTGAATAGCAATACTACGGCCAAGAAGACCGTTTCCAAATTCCATTCGATTGCTGTCAGAGCATACTACTTCTGCAATTAGTGCCTCTGCGTTTGAATTACTTTCCACAGCTTGAAGTGCATTAAAAAGATAAAGTTTATTTAATCCGGTAGCAGTGGCTGAATTTTCTACTCCTTCAGCATGAGCAATAATTCCTTCACCTACTGCAATATCATATGGATTTGTTTCAGCTTGATATGTGACAGCTAGGGTTTTACCACTCAAACCATTATAAGTTTCTGTGTTAGTACCACTACGATATAGTGCTGGCTGACCATTCTTTGTCGCAAGATATTTTAAAGATGAATTAGGGCTTGTTGAACCTATCTTGAGGGCCATCTATTTCTCCGAATATTATAAAGCTTTACATGTCTATTTATACCCGGCGTTCAATGTCATCCTCAGATAAAACTCGACCCATCCAAACCTCGATAACTTTTACTGGTTTATCGCCTACATTAGTGGCTTTATGCCAAGTTTTCTTGGGTATATCAATACTATCGCCGGTTTTATAAATCTTTTTAGTTTCATAACCATTTGGAAATTCAAGTACCATTTCTAGTTCGCCATCGACAATATGCCAATGTTCAGATCGTTTAAAATGTCGTTGGTCACTCAATGATTTTTCAACATCAATAGATAATTCTTTTACTTTCCAATGTCCATTCTCATCAAGGTCTCTGTATTTGCCCCACAGTCGTTGTGTTTCTGGTTTATCCCAATTTTTAAGAATCCAACTAGAACTATTTGCCTTATTAGAACCACCAACACCAAATACAAATTCTACTGTTTCGTTAAAAATCATTTCTGGTATATTATCTTTTGTACGATCGCCGCCATTTGCAAAAACAATTTGTACTTCAGCATTTTTCCATTTTTCTTTTACCATTGCTTTTACTTTTTCAATGGCACCAATGGCTGAATCATCATCGTCATTAAATGTAATGACTTTATCCACCATTTCAAGATGACTGATAATATTAACTCTTTCCTCCAATGGCATAAATGGCCGACCTTTTTTACGAGTCAACCATTCATCCGAATTAACACCTACAACCAAATAATCACCCAATAGACTAGCATGATTTAGGTAGTAAATATGTCCACTGTGTACTGGATCAAAACCACCGGTTGCAATAACTACTGTTTTAACTAATCTCAATTTTTTACCTCATGCATTGCATACTTCCAAATAAAATTTATATCGTCATTTGATTTCATATGCTTTTTAAAATAATTAGGATGAACCCACCAATCCTCATAATATTGAGCATAATCCATTGCAATATTAGAAACCACTAGAATATAACCCAACTCTTTTAAAATATTCCTTGATTCATCTCTGATTTCATGTCCCCACCAGCATGCGTTGTGTTGGAATTGGACCACACCGAATGAATGTCTATTAAAAGGAATATTTTTCAATACTGGTAGAGATGCTTCTTCTGCATTAATTCTTAAAAAATCAATTTGATCACTGAAACAATGAGATTTCAGAACGTCTGTATAATTGATTTTGGAAGCATCGCCCATTAAAATATTACCAACCCTGTGCTTTGAATGAGTGTAGCAATGTTTTTCATTTATCTCAACTGATAAACCCTTCCAGCCAAATTCCTTTTCCAACAGATATGTATTATTATTTTCAATAGGATCGCCAGAACCAATTTCTACATATGATCCATTTGTTTTACCATCGTGGACCGATAATACGAACATGTCCTGAAAATGTCTGGCATAATTTGTTTTTATACCTTTTAAACCCCTGAACGGAAATTTATATTCTGATGAGTCAGATCCGTTATATCTAATTCTACTAGGAAATCCTATATGATCAAACAGTTTATCTACTTGTTTAATTACATTTTTACTCACACCTGGTGTTTTATATTTTAAATTAAAAAGTAAATCCTTGCCGTCATCAGTTCCATTATTTTTCCAAACAGCACGAGCATATAAAAATTCTAGTTCGTCGTCACCAGGATAATCGACATCAATATCATCAAGACCAATAAACTGTTTTGCAATACTCAAATATGTAAACGAAGGTCTCCATTCATCTTTTTCTTGAAAATATTTTGCCAAAAAGTAATACGCCTCTGGTCTGTTCGGCATAGTACTGATTGCATCTTGAAGAATAGAATTAACCGTTATAAATCGACGACCTTCTCTATTATATACTTTTCCTAGACGAATAAGAGATTTGTATTTTAAAAGTTTATCTTCTTTTTCATAATCAGCTGCTCTAAGATAAAAAGTAGCCGCGGCTGCACCTTGTTCAAGACGATCATATTCCTTGGCAAGCTCATACATTTTTGCAGAGTTGTGCGTATCTAAAACAACCTGATTCAATAAATCCTGTAACATTATCTATCCTTTGTCATAAAATCAAAAAATACATTTTGAGGCATTCTTAATATATATGAAGCATTATCAACAAGGCCAAACGAAATCAAAATATCGCCATTCAAAAATGTCATACCAGTTGCAAATTCAATATTATATTCTCTATTACTAACATAATCCGTATGTGTTCCTAGAAAATGAAATTCCTTAGACGAGTAAACAATATTCCAATCATTATCCCAAACGATAACTCTATGCGTGTAGTTTCCGTCCTTACGTTGGAAAGGATCTCTCCAAAGATTTGTTTCGTGTGTAATACACATTCTTTGGTTTTCATTAATACGAATAACTTGAGTCCCGCCACGAAGGTCTCTAGGAAATGGATAACGTTTGGATTCATCTAATACTGCGGTTTCACACGTTCCGTCCTCAATATTAAATTTTGCAACTTGAGTTGGATTGCACCACTTTACAAAATGGTAAGGCATGTCAAGAATTGGCATCCAATTCTTTTCGCAATACGAACTGTCACCATCTGGTGCTGGAATTGGGTTACGTGAAACCTCGGTCCATATTCCATCCTTAAGTTCTATTTCACACATTTCCATGCGGCCCTTGCCTTTATCGTCGTAACAATCTCGGCGAACACCACAAAGGAACATTCTGTCGTCCCAACTAAAGAGCCGTGCATCTTCTAGGCCAATAAAATTCCAAGTTGGTTTTGTGTCCAGAGTCATCTTTACTCTGTGAGATGAAATGACATTTAACTGCTCATCAAGTTCACACATTACATTGTGTGTCGAAAGAGAAACATCATTTTCTGGATGAACGTAAACAAGAGGTCCCCACTGATGTGGGTGTGCTTTTGTTTCACTGTGATATAGAATATAGTTTACGTGTCTGACATTCATGTAAAGTCTATCCTTATGAATAAAGATAGACGGATTCATGATTCCAGTCTCGTTGCCTAGTACTGATTTTGGGATTGTAATAGGATGAATACTTCCGCCTCTGTTCAAGGCATAGGCGGCAAGACCACCTACTTTCAAATCATACATAATAACCTCATATTATAATTTTAATTGTTTACCAGGGGACGAATCTCTCCGTTGTATCTGCCTTAGCAATTTTCTTAGCAATGATAGAGTCTACAGATATTGTAAAATCAGATGAATGTGATGCCTTGACCCAAGATAAAACTTGTTCCTCTGTAAGATCCGCAAACGGAATAAAGTCGGCAGAAGTGGTATTTGAGGCATCAAACTCATTATAACCCAAATAAGTGGCCAAACCTATACCGTTTTCATCCACGGCAATTTTCTTCCACTTAACACGAACCACGGCATCTGTCAAGGTGTCGCCATCAGCATTTACCTGATCTGAAGTGGAAAGTTTTACTATTTTCCAAACGTAGTTCATTTTTTACTACCTTATTTTATGGTGCTGTATTTGCTGAAGCCTCTGGATCTGGGCCTGGAGTTGGAGGTGTTACATCTTCAGTTGCCCAAGGAAGACCAGCTTCTTGTACTTCACGTACGACATTATTATGCTCATCAATTATTTTTTGAATTTGCTCATCAATGTGAGCCTTATAAGTAGGATCACTATTAACTACATTTTGAATCCAACCACAGACAACATCTTCGGTAAGATCTGCAAATGGTCTAAATGAACCGGCAGGAACGTTTTCTGCGGTAAAAGGTGTTGCTCCAGAAAAGGAACCTGTATTTCCATCTGCGTCAGTACCTTCAACCTGCCAATAAGTTTGAACCACAGCATCAGTAAGCGTATCACCATCAGCGTTAACCTGATCTCTCACCTTCAGACTTGTGATTTTCCATGTATATGTGTAAGACATTATTTGTTTTCTCCGTTATTTTAAAAAAGGTTTGTTCCCTTTATTTATTAATCTTGTGATGCATGCTTATAGTATTCTGTCTGTGTCATAAGATGCTGATATGCTTGTGTAGTATAATCAACACCAGAGTCCACATCAACAAAAAATCTACAAATATGATCCATACCTTTTGTACCAATCAGTCCATTATTACCTTCAACATCAGTAGGATTAATACCAATCCATCCTAGAGGTTTTGAACCAGCATCTCTAGCCGCACGATCCTTAAATACAACAATTGAAATTTCCGCAATATAACCTGCTTTCCAATAAACTGCCTTTGAAGGATCTTGATGATTAGATGTAAGACCATTTGATCTACCAGAGTCAGGCGGCGCTGGGACATCCTGCAGGCGCTTTTCAATTCTTACATTGGAAACTACGTGATAGGCATCAGAAACCACCACACCAGTACCAGGAATTTCATAATCTCTAATTAAGGCCATTATTGTTTCTCCATTAATTTATATACCATTTCTTTCAAAATGTCAATCTCTTTTTGTTGTTCATCGAGTCTTTGTTCTTGTTTATTTATTATTTCTTGCTGATCCTTTGTAGCCTCGATGAGAACACCAACCAACTTATCGTAGGATACACCATAGCGATCATTATCCGGATCATATGTGACAACTTCTGGCATAACCTGATCGACTTCCTGGGCGATAAGACCAGTGTGGCGTCTGTGATCTTTTGTCTCTGGTTGCCATTTCCAATCATAATAAACACCACGTAATTTTAACACCTTTTCAAGGGCATTGTCAATCGTTATGATATTTTCTTTATGTCTTTCATCAGAGAAGGCCACGATGTCACCGGTTGCATAAATGTCACCAGAAACATAAAGTTCATATGTAGAGGATGTGGTCGATGAGCAAACACCCAGACAGTTATTATCGTGATCATAGAATATAGCCCAACGGCCGCCACCTTCCCAGTATAGACCACCACGACCACTGCCGCTATTATCAAACATCAAATGTGGATCATTATCTGCTTGGTGGAAACTAAGTCCGTACCAACCGTTTCTGTTACCTCTTACGTTCCAGGCACCATATGATGTCTGAGTGTTTGGTTCAAAGTGAGCACCGTTTCTACCAGAGTAGAAACCAGTGTCGTTGGTATACATCCAAGTGTACTTATATGTATAGTGGCTGCCGCCATTAATACGGAATCTTAGAGTATCATCATTATAATCTTGTCTAAACGAAATACCATCATATCCATGGTATGCCGCCATTGTGATACCAGTGTGGTATTGCAAAACAAGATCTGGATATGGATTAGACCATGCACCATCTTGTTGGAATCCCCATTGATATGCATAATTAGCACGATCTAAATTAGAATCAGCACCCGCAAATGGAGATTCGTATCTGTTTGCCATCACCACATTCATTCGTGATGTTGAGGCTGGATTTGTATAATAACTTGTACTATCAGTATCGTAGAAGATAGGAGCACGCCAATCTCCTGATGCAGTACCACCAACCCCGTGTAAACGACCATCATTAGCAATATATGACTTGTCACTACCATCTTGTCTAAACTGAACAATTCTATTAGAATTTCCGTTTGAAACAATATACCATCTATTACTGTGTGCCTGAATTTTTAAGGTATCGTTACCTGGGTTGCCAGTCCAATCAGAGGTTCCACTTGAACGAATATCCGAACTTGTAATATTAATCGCATTTGCGCCACCGTTGAAATCAACGTCTCCAGCAAATGTCATAGAATTAAAGTTTGAACCTGCCGCTGGGTTTGCATAATATGCAGTATCATTGGTATCATAGAAAATAGGAGCGCGGAATGATGCCGATGCATATGAATTACCATCATCATATGCGCGGAAATACCAACCACTAATAGTACTCGTAGCAGCACCATGTTTACCAACATATAATGCAGAACCATTATTATTGTTATTCGAATCTAGGTTAAGGAAAATATTATCATAAGAGTTAATACGGAAATCATCAGATGCATTTCCGTCCTCATTACGAGAAGTAATTGAATGATAAGTATTATCATTACCATAAAAGGTAATCCAATCACCACGGTCACGCATATTCAAGCGATCGGCAGTAATTGTATTCATTTGAGAGGTTGAGGCAGGGTCTGTATAGTAACCAGTATCGTTTGAATCATAGTAACGTCCTGCATACATTGAACCGCCGTTGTCGCTGTTCACATCAAGCATTGGAATTGTTTTCCAAGTTGAGAATGTTGACCAAGTATTACGGAAACGTAAGTTACCAATTGGTCCACCAACCATTTGCCAACCATATCTAGCTGAACCGTTAGTATAGTGATATGCCTGAATGCCAACCCAGTGTGATGTACCTGAAGGTTCATTTAATGGATCGCTCCAAGAGTCAATAAATCCTGAACCCCAGTTAGCCACGGTGTTCATATCAATTCGGCCCCAACCCATTGCACCGGTCCAGTAGTCGGTGTTGGTGGTTATTCTTGGTCGAGCAGCATAGTATTCTTTACTTGATCTTGTTTGACCAGAAAGACCCATGTAGGCCATTGTTTCAGACTGAACACCGCGGAATCTTGTACTATTATCTGAAGCACCGTTAAAGTAATAAGCCGTATTGTCTGTATCGTAGAAAATAGGAGCACGATATGAGTAGCGAGCTCTCATATAGTTATTATTAGCTTCTTCCTGCCAAGTTCCATTATAATAGATATAGGTCCATGCGTTATCATAAACGCGGACACCAGGATCGCCATCAGCACCGTTCAATGATATCCATTCATAATCATCCCATTCCAAACGACCACATAATGTACTGTTATTATCTCTAAAGTAAATACCACCGCCAGCATTATTGGCAGATCTGATTGTCATCCAATAATTGGATTCATCGTAGATATCCATGCCTTGATCAAACTGTAGGAAGTTTGCAGTAATATTTGCAAGGCGAGATGTGCCGTTTGGATCTAAATAATAGCCTGTGTTCTCATCAGCATAATAGTTATAACCATAATGATGATCATTCCAATTAGTTTTATTATTTCTGGTGTATGCCATAGACGAAGTACGGCTTGTTCTCAGCGTATTTACATTATTTCTGAAACCAATTGCCCAGCCATTACCCCAATCAGTAGTGAAATAACTATAACCAACATGAAGATCTGTAACTGAAACCTGAACATATGGCCATGAAGTACCTGTACTACCAATTGCAACATAATGTCTACTACCGTCATCACAGAAATATACTGGTTCAGCACCACGACCAGAATCTGTAATCTGTATGGCAGAAACATTTGTCCAGTTACCAGTGCCATATGCATAACCACCGATCCGCCACTGGTGCGTTCTTCCGGTACTATATTCGTATACACTTACCGTAAAGTGAATCATTGAATATCCACTACGACGGCTTGTTGGTAGATAAATTGCTAGTGTACCAGATGTACTTGAACTTGAGGTGGTATATGAACCACCATTTGGCATAGCAAATCTTCTGTTTCCAGAATCAAATATATTATTTACTCTGTGATAATTTGTATATGATGTACTTGCTGGATCAACATAATAGGCAGAGTTATTTCTATCGTACATAATATTAGCATATAAACTGCCATATACTTCACTCACGCTATAATTTGTTCTGAATGCCCAGCCTCCGCCAGCATTGAGGAAGCCGATATTATTGCCATTGTCAGCATAAACATAACCACGAGAATTTGATTCATATTGATCAAGGAATCTAATCCAGTTAGCTCCGCCACCACCGGCAACAGACCATCCGTCATCATTATTTGAATACCAATGCTGCCCTGTCGCCTGGTTATATAAACCCTGGCCGGAATCATCATTGCGGAACCAATCACGAGCATAAATGTCAGTACCACGGAGACCAGTATTTAAATTTGAAAACCCTGCAGGATCTGTATAATAACCAGTATTATTGCGGTCATAGAATATAGGAGAATCAATCCGTGATGAAATCAATGTCTGTCCGTTCCCACGAACGATCATATTCCAATCACCGTCTAGGCCGCCATCCATAAAGCGGATGTCCTCGCCACCAGATGTAGCAATTCTAAAGTGACCGTCGTTCGTATCACGTGCCTGAATATAACCTCGAAGGTTACCACCCGATGTATAGAAATGAGCGGTACCACCACCAATTGCATAAATGTTATTATAGTTAATTGCATTCATGCGAGATGTTGATGCAAAATCGCCATAATAATTTACGTCATTACTATCATAGAAAATAGGAGCACGGACACTGTTATGTGCATCATAACGGTTTGCAATATTTGGACTATCATAATCGTGTGTTACACTAGCCGAATTATTATATGCCATACGATATGATTTACCAGGGATAATCAAACGACTGTTTGCTGGTTGTGATAACCCACCCTGATCGTCCACAATTGTTTGACCAGATCTATAAATCCAACGCCATCTTACAAATGAATTCCAAGCTGCACCTGGGAATCTAATATACACATTTCTAGAATTATGAATATAAACTTCTGGGCTAATTTGTCCATTTGAACTTTCTAGATCATGCTGAATAGACATACCTGAACTTGCGTATGTCGCCATGTGAACAGTACCTCTA
>Ga0181593_10006812_pt1 | contig 10236 bp, 7 predicted proteins | sample 071ome_19_FD_133756 | JGI IMG/M metagenome (GOLD analysis project Ga0181593, IMG submission 133756) | Coastal salt marsh microbial communities from the Groves Creek Marsh, Skidaway Island, Georgia - 071413AT metaG (megahit assembly) | ecosystem: Environmental > Aquatic > Marine > Intertidal zone...
CTTTATCCGGACTCTGCGCCAGGGCAAGGTGTTGTGGTACGCCCAGGATCAGGACTTCGGTCGTACCAACAGTGTTTTTGTGAATTTTTTCGGCCATCCGGCGGCAACCATTACCGCAACGTCACGTATTGCTAAGGCCAGTAAAGCCGCCGTGTTGCCCATCAGTTATTTCCGTAAACCTGATAACTCGGGTTATATCGTTGAGATCCATGATGAGCTTGATATTCCCAGTGGTGATGACGAACAAGATGCCCAACAGGCTAACAACTTTCTGGAGCAGCAATTACGGCGTTACCCTGCCCAGTATTTGTGGCTGCACAAACGCTTTAAAACACCGCCTGAGCCCGGGGTAAAGAAAGGCCTGCTATATCGTCGCTGACCCTTATCAGATATCCAGCGTAAGTTGCTGTCACAGCAATCTTTTCTATGCTTAATGCCATAGTCATTCTATGGGTTTAGCACTTGCCGTTACCTCAACAGATCACATTGCTTGTTCAACACCTGCGACAGCACTGGTGGATGCCGGTTCTGATGGTGGTCGCACTGATACCGGTGATGCAGTACAACGGCCTGTTGTTTCACACGCTGGTGGAGCTGTTCGCGTCCGGTATCGCGCTGATTTGTTTTATTGTCGCCTGGAATACCTACTCGCTCGCCAATAACCAATATCTGCTGGTATTGGGTTGTGGTTATTACAGTGTTGGTATGCTTGATCTTGCCCATGCACTGACGTTTGGCGGCATGCCGTTTTTCCCAAATATTACCAATAACATCACCATCGAGTTCTGGATCGTTTCACGCTTTTGTGAGGCGTTTTTCTTGCTGGCTGCGCCGCTGACGATTGACAAAAAAATCCCGCCCAAGCGGGTATTAGCGGTGTCACTGTTGATGCTGATCGTTGCTACGGGTCTGGTTGTTGGCGATATGCTGCCGCTGATGTTTGTTGATGGTCAGGGGCTGACTCAGACCAAAATCCTGGCTGAATATCTGATTATTTGTATCTTACTGGTTGCTGCGTTTGTGTTGCACTGCCATCGTGACAAGATCGACTCCCGGGTGCTGGCGCTGACCTATACCTCGATTTTTATGACAGTGGCGGCGGAGCTGGCGTTTACCCTGTACGCCAATTTGCATAGTCTCAGCCTGATGGTTGGCCACTTCCTTAAACTGCTGTCGTTCTGGGCAATTTATGTGGCTTTGATTGAATCCAGCCTGCGTGAGCCGTTCCGCAATCTTTCCCGAGATGCCTATACCTACGATGCGATTCCGGAAGAAACCATCCTGGTTGATAACCAGGGAGTTGTGCGCCAGGTGAATCAGGCGGTACGTAACCTGTCTGGATTAACCTCTGAACAATGTGCTGGCCGTCAGTTGCATGACTTGCAGCATGACTCCAGTGTGACACCGTACGAATGTGAAATTTGCCAGGCTTTATTTGCTGGTCGTGAGCTGTCAGGCGACCAGGTGTATGACCATCGCTGGCAGCGCTGGTATGAAGTCAGCCTATCGAATATCAGTTACGCCGACCGCAGTGTTGGTATGGTGCATGTGCGCCGGGACATTACCCAGGAGAAACAGGCGGAGCAGCGCTCGATGACGCTTAACCGCTTATACAGTGTATTAAGTCAGGCAAACAAGGCGATTGCTCAGGCCACTTCCCGGCAGCAGATGTTTCACGACATTTGTTTTATTGGCCAGCGCTATGGTGGCTTCAGGATGGCCTGGATTGGTCTGATTGATGGAGATACCGTACGACTGGAAGCATCTGCCGGTGATGATAAAGGGTACGCCCGCAATATCCGAGTACGTATCGATGACAACTCTGAATTAGCGACGGGCCCGATTGGCATTGCCATCCGCAATAAGCGTGTTACCTGTGTGAATAACACCACAACCGACCCGACGTTTGCTCCCTGGCGAGATGCGGCCCGGCAGGCCGGTTACCATTCGATGGCGGCGGTACCATTGCAGCAAATGGGGCAGGTGATTGGTATCTGCGCGTTTTATTCCGGCACCACGGAAACCTTTGATCCAGAGATGCTGGCGTTATTGGCAACTCTGGGAGCCGATATCAGCATTGCGTTGGAGCGGCTGCAGGAAAAGCTGGCCAGTGCTGCAACACAGCAACGGTTAAATCAGCTGTCGATGGCCGTGGAGCAGAGTGATAACGCGATTATTATTACCGATACGGATTTTCACGCCGAATACGTCAATTCTGCTTTTGTTGAGAATACCGGTTTTAAACTCGAAGATATTCAGCTCGAAAGTCCGATGTTGCTGTATGGCAAAACGGAAGATCGCAGCTCGGTCGATGAAATGTTGCCGGTGATTCAGTCCGGACGCCAGTGGCAGGGGGAGATTCAGTTAACCCGACAGGATGGCAGCTTATTCTGGGCGTCTCAGTCGATTTCTCCGCTGATGAATGATGACGGAGAAATCGTGAATTATGTCTCAACCTTTGAAGATATCACCGACCTGTATCACGCCCAGCAAACCATTGAAAAGCTGGCGTTTTTTGATCCACTGACCAACTTACCTAATCGCCGTTTATTGAATGACCGCCTTAATCAGGCTATTGATGGCTGTGACCGCCATCCCGACAGCATGGTCGCTGTGCTGATGTTTGATCTGGATAACTTTAAAACGGTTAATGACTCGTTAGGACATAACCTTGGGGATGAGTTACTGAAACACGTGGCTGATCTGTTCAGTGCCCAGGTGCGCAAAGAAGATACGGTTGCCCGCCTCGGCGGAGATGAATTCACCATTGTGCTGAGCAATATGAAGACGGTGGAAAAAATTGCAGATATCGCTGACAGTATTATCCACAAGTTAAAAGAGCCGCTGGATATTGCCGGACATCAGGTGGTAATCGGCACCAGTATTGGTATTTCCGTCTATCCGGGGGATACCCGAAACCGTGATGAGCTGATGCGCAATGCCGATATTGCGATGTATCACGCCAAGAGTGAAGGTAAAAATAACTTCCAGTTCTTCACCGACAAGATGAACGAAAAAGCACAGCAGCGTCTGAAAATGGAGAACCGACTGCGCCATGCAATTGAACACGATCACTTCCAGCTGTATTACCAGCCTCAGGTGGATTTCAGCAGCGGCGAGATCAGTGGTGTTGAAGCGTTAATTCGCTGGATTGATCCGGAGCAGGGGGTGATTTCACCGCTGGAATTTATTCCGCTGGCAGAAGACACCGGTATGATCGGGCCGTTAGGTGACTGGGTGATTGAAACCGCCTGTCAGGAAATGAAACAACTGCAGGATAAAGGTTTTCCGGCCGTGAAGGTTGCGGTGAATGTCTCGGCCTATCAGTTCCAGCACGGTCAGCACTTGGCGGAAGTGATCGACCGGGCATTGTCGAATAGTCAGCTGGAGGCACACTACCTATCGTTAGAAGTCACTGAAAGCCTTCTGATTGATGGCCTGCGGGAAACCAGTTTGCTACTGGAAGAACTGCGTAAGCGCGAAATCACGATAGCGATTGACGACTTCGGCACCGGTTACTCTTCGCTCAGTTACCTGAAGCAATTACCGATCGATGTACTGAAAATCGATCAATCGTTTATTCGAGACCTTCTTGATGACCCTAGTGATGAAGCCATTGTCAGTGCAATTATCGCCATGGCTCACAAGCTGGATATCAAGGTTTTGGCGGAAGGCGTTGAGACCGGAGAGCATCAGCGCATTCTGATCCAGCAGGGTTGTGATTATGGCCAGGGGTATCTGTATTGTCGTCCAGTGCCCCGTGATGAACTGTTTGCCAATTGGAGCGCTCATCCACGTTGCGATCTTGTGGAGCAGGAGCCATAAAAAAAACGCCGCGGAATAGCGGCGTTTTTTGATAAAGCTAAGTTGATGGCGAATTACGCCAGAACTAAGTCAGTTCCCATGGCGTTTTTCAGCTTCTTCATAGCGTTCTTTTCTAGCTGACGAATACGTTCTGCCGATACCTGATAGACTGCAGCCAGATCGTGCAGTGTGGCTTTCTCTTCCGCCAACCAGCGTTGCTGCAGAATGTTACGGCTACGCTCGTCTAATTCAGACATGGCATTGGCTAAGCGACCGTGAGCATCTTGCTCGTAGTTGTCATTTTCAACCACCGTTGCCGGGTCGGCGCTGTGATCTTCCAGATAATAAACCGGCGCTTGTGGTGCCGCTTCATCATTATCATCATCAACACCGCCGTCAAAGGCAGCATCATGTGCGTTCAGGCGACCTTCCATCTCAAATACGGTTTTGGTTTCTACGCCTAAATCGTCAGCGATGGATTTGGCTTCGTCCTGGCTTAGCCAGCCCAGGCGTTGCTTCTTCGAGCGCAGATTAAAGAACAACTTACGTTGTGCTTTGGTTGTAGCGACCTTAACAATACGCCAGTTGCGCAGGATAAATTCGTGCATTTCCGCTTTGATCCAGTGCACTGCGAAGGACACCAGACGAACACCCACTTCCGGGTTAAAGCGTTTAACGGCCTTCATCAGGCCAACGTTACCTTCCTGAATCAGGTCGCCCTGGTTCAGACCGTAACCGGAATAGCTGCGAGCGATATGCACCACAAAGCGCATATGCGACATAACCAATTGACGGGCTGCTTCCAGGTCACCTTCATAATGAAGACGCTCTGCCAACGTTTTTTCTTCGTCAACAGACAGGACCGGAATTGCATTAACCGTCGTAATGTAGGCCTCCAGGTTGGCACCTGGTGACAGAGCATTAACGGCTAATAAACCTTGGTTCATCAATCACTCCTGAAACTTTCGTTTCAATAAATTCGCTTCAGTATGAAGCTTTAACGGAAAAAGAGTTTAGCATCGGATTTCTATGACAACCAATCCCTCTTTGCAGTTCCTTACTGGAACAATCTATTTTAATTTTAGCCAATTGTGACTTTTATGGCGGCTAATTGGATCAAGGTTCGATCTGATCCAGATGGCGGGAAACCGACCACCAGGCACCCAGCCAGCCAAGCAGCATGGCAGATAGCAGCAAAGCCATGGCAGCGGCAGCAGATAGCGGTTTCAGCTCAAAGCCAGATCCATACAAGCGCGCCAGCTCATCCACCGGACCGGATAACAATAGCCAGCAGGAGGCAAGCAGCACCCAGGCGAGCAGGCCGCCGACCAGGCCATACCATAAACCGGTATATAAGAATGGACGGCGAACATAGGCATTCGTTCCGCCAACCAGCTTGGTGACGCGAATTTCATCAACCCGGGCGGCAATCGCCAGACGAATGGTATTGCCAACGACCAGCAGAATCGCCAGTGCTAATAACACACCGAGAACCCAGATCAGACGTTCACCCAGCGCTAACATAGCGAGCAGGCGCTCCACCCAGGCCATATCCAGTTGTACTGAATCAACCGCCTGATAACTCTGTAGTTGCTCCACCAGTTGGTTGATATCACTTGCCTGAATACCCAGTGGCGGCTCGACCAGGATCACCGCAGGCAGCGGGTTTTCCGGCAGAAACTCCAACGCTTGTTCTAAACCACTGTTCTCACGGAAGTCTTCCAGCGCGGTATCGGCATCAATAAATTGTGTTGAGCTGACGTGCTCAAGGTCTTCGATGCGCTCAGTTAACTGCTGCCCTGCGATGGCGGACGTCTGCGGTTCGAGATACAGAGTAATACGCCCGGACGCCTGAAAGCGGCCGCTCAGTTGCTCCATATTATCCAGCGTCATCCACAACGCGCCGGGTAAAGTCAGAGCAATAGCAACGACCAGCCAGGTTAATAAGGCGGAGGCCGGGTTGCCCAGCAATTTAATCAGGGTTTCGACGGCCGTCAGCTGGTGGTGTGCAAACCAGGCGGAAAATCGAGCACCAGCACCAATTTTATGGCCGGAAGCGCCCTGACTCTGTGTTTTAGACTGGGCCATAGATTTCTTCCTTTAGCTGGCCTTGCACCATTTGCCCCTGATCAAGAATCAGACGGCGGTGGCCCATGCGTTCAATCAGCGCAATATCGTGGGTGGCAATCAATACCGTTACACCAACTTGTTGGAAACGGGTGAACAGGTTCATGATTTCTTCCGACAATTCCGGATCAAGGTTACCGGTGGGCTCATCCGCCAGCAGCAGCGGCGGCTTGTTAACCACGGCGCGGGCGATGCCCACACGTTGCTGCTCACCACCGGACAGTTCGATCGGATTGCGTTTTTCCATTCCCAGCAGACCAACGGAATCTAATGCCGCACGAACCCGGCGGCCGGCTTCGGCAGGCGTATAACCGGCAATTTGTAATGGCAGAGCAACGTTGTCGAACACGCTGCGATCAAATAACAGCTGGTGGTTCTGGAAGACAACACCGACTTTGCGGCGATGGTAAGGGACTTGTGAGGCACGCAGGCGGGCGAGATTCTGACCGTCGATGATGACCTGACCGCGGCTCGGGCGCTCCATCAACATCATCAGTTTCAGCAGGGTACTTTTGCCGGCACCACTGTGGCCGGTGAGAAAAGCAAATTCACCACGCTTAAGTTCAAAGTTCACCCCGGTCAGTGCTTCTTTGCCACCACCATTGGTATTACTGGTGCTGGAATAACGCTTACTGACCCGGTCAAAACGAACCATGACATCCGAATTTGCCATTAATACCTCGGCTTAGTTCCGTCTGGAGTTAATCGTCCTGTTTGAATAGAGCCCGGGTAAACTCATCGGCGTTGAACGGACGCAGGTCATCAATACCTTCACCAACACCAATAAAACGAACCGGGATTTCAAACTGTTTGGCTAAGGCGAAGATAATGCCACCTTTTGCTGTGCCGTCCAGCTTGGTCAGGGTCAGGCCGGTAACACCAACAGACTGCAGGAACTGTTTGCACTGGTTAATGGCGTTCTGACCCGTACCGGCATCCAGTACCAGCATCACTTCATGCGGTGCCGTATCGTCCAGTTTCTTCATCACCCGAACGACTTTTTCCAGCTCCTGCATCAGGTTGTCTTTGTTATGCAGACGACCAGCGGTATCAGCGATCAGGATATCAACGTTACGGGACTTGGCTGCTTCAACCGCATCAAAAATCACGGAAGCAGAATCAGCGCCGGTATGCTGAGCCACAACCGGTACGTCATTACGCTCGCCCCAAACCTGTAGCTGTTCAACCGCTGCGGCACGGAAGGTATCACCCGCCGCCAGCATCACACTTTTGCCACGGTTCTGGAATTGTTTTGCCAGCTTGCCGATGGTGGTGGTTTTACCCACACCGTTAATACCCACCATCAGGATCACGTATGGCGACTTTTCGCTATCAACCACCAATGGCTGTTGGGCAACATCTAACATGCTGCGCAACTCTTCAATCAGTGCTTCGAACAGAGCATCGGAATCACTTAGCTCTTTACGAGAGATGCGACCGGTCAGGCGCTCCATGATTTCCTGGGTCGCTTCCATACCCACGTCGGCCATGATCAGCTGAGTTTCGAGATCTTCCAGCAGGTCATCATCAATTTCTTTTTTACCAACCAGCAGGTCAGCCAGGCCGTCAGCCAGACCGCTGCGGGTTTTGCTCAGGCCGTCACGAATACGACCGAAGAAGCCTTTTTTCTTTTCTTCTTTGGGTGCTTCCTGTTCTTTGGCTTCTTCAAAGTAGCTGACGTCTTCAGCTGGGGCTGGATCTTCCTCAGGAGCAGGCTCTTCAGTTGCCGCTTCAACTTCAGGCTCTGGCTGAAACAGTGCTTGCTCTTCTGCCACGGCTTCTTCCACAGCCTGAACAGCGGTTTCGATTTCTGGTGTCGATTGTTCAGCCGACTCGTCTGTCTGAGTCAGAGCCTGATCGACTTGTTTTTCTTCAGGCTTTTGTTCTTCTGGCGCGTTCTTTTTGCGCTTAAAAAAATCAAACATCGGTTGCTCGCATTAATAAGATGCTGACTGGTCAGCCGCATTGGCCAACCATTAAAATTCAAAGTCCGCTATCCTACCACTAAACCCCACTGTGAATAAGGATGTGAGCGTGAGATTCAGCCGCCGTACACTGAATATCATCACCATTTGTTGCTTCGCTATCATCAGCTGGATTCATCTCGGTCAGGTCGACCCGGAGCAGGAACCGCTGGAAGACTTAACTCTGCCCGAATTAAGTGATTCCGGCTGGCGCAGCTGGCAATCCAATGAAGGTGTAAGCAGCTACTGGCAACAGATCAGTAGCACAGGGGGAATGGTTCGCTTACTACTGCAAGACGGATCATTTGATTTCACCTTGCCTCAAATCGGCTGGGCTACGGAGTTACAGCAACAGACTGGTCAATTCACTTCAGTCAGCGCTGTTCTGGCAATATTAATTCAGGGCCCATGGGCAGAAGCAGAAGTGCAGGGTATCAGTGCATACCTGATCAAACATCTGGCTCTGCAGACGCCACAAAACTCCGGTGCAACACTGGGCTTATGCGAGCAACAATTTCCGGCGGGGTCTTTGTGGTTTCGACAGCACTGGGCAAAACCTGTGGCCGATCTGAATAAAGCGTTACCACTGCGTGCTCAATGGCAGGCCTTTCGCCAACAACAGGTGAAACAGCTGCGCAGTAACTGGCTCAGTCATACCGGCCAGCTCGACATTCAAACGGCATTTGCCTACCATCGCCCCCCCTCTGATTACTACCAAACGCTTTACCAGGCGTTAGGTGTTAGTCAGAAGACGGCTGCAGCAGACTATTTTGCCTGTAAACAAGGTATGGCCGCTGCGCAGTAACAGCAGACCAGCGTATTCGGAATCACTATGAGCAAGTCCACTCCTACCCAGCAACTGCGAATTATTGGTGGCCAATGGCGTTCACGACGACTGCGTTTCCCGGCTATTGATGGTCTGCGACCAACGCTGGACCGGGTACGTGAAACGGTTTTTAACTGGCTGCAGTTCGATGTTGAAGGGGCACGTGTAGTTGATGCCTTTGCTGGCAGTGGTGCTTTGGGTTTTGAAGCTCTGTCACGCGGTGCGAAAGAAGTTATCTTTCTTGAGAAACACGCCAAGGCCGCACTGCAGTTGAAAGATAACCTGCAAACACTGGATGCGAAAAACGCTCAGGTGTGGGCTGGCGATGCACTGACCTGGCTGGAGCAAAACCCGGAACCTTACGACCTGGTATTCCTCGACCCGCCATTTGGTCAAAATCTGCTGCAACCTGCGATCGAAAGCCTGCGATTGTTACCTGGTGCATTGGTGTATATCGAACACGAAACAGCGCTGAAACCGGAGTTCCCGAAGAACTGGATTGAGAAGAAAAGCAAATCGACCAAAGAGTTTTGCTTCAGGTTGTTTGAGGTGGAGTAGTACGTCGGCTCGTTATCCGACTGGAAAATTTTTCAGTCGCCACCCAGAAGGTACCTCCTTGTAGCTGCTGGGTTAGCACAACATCCTGTTGCTGCTTTGAAAAACATTCGAGCCGGATAATAAGCGTCTGAAATCAGGATTCTAAACTGCTTAAAAACTCACAAATCTGGCGATCCCACTGATCTACATGGCGTACTTCATTGGCCAGGTGAATCTCGCTATTCGGCAATAACTCGCGCAGTGTTTTTGCGGTAGAAACCGGATGGCTGACATCGTCAGTCCAGGCCAGGATCAGGGTGGGAACATCAATCTTCTTCAGTTCTTCTTCCGGTGGTAAATCCGACTGAGCCGCGCCCATCAGAATCGGGTAATAGGCCTCTTTTTTATGGCTGGCCATATAGCGTTGCAGAACGGTTTCGCAGTATGGCATGGACTTATTCAGGAAGCGGGCGATGACCTTGTTGCGGGTGAGTAGCGGAATCAGTGCCGGAACCAGTTTGAGTTTGTTCAGCTGGGCCAGCAGTTTGTATTTACGCCCCTGAGCAACCCGGGTTTTCCAGCCGGTTGGTGGAATCACTAATACCAGACCGGCCAGTTTGTCTTTTTCGCCTTTATTGATCAGGTCGAGTGCAGCAATCAGGCTGGTGCCACAGCCCATCGATGCGCCGCCCAATACCAGCTTTTTGGCTTCACTGTGATCTGCCACCTGCTGCATATCTTTCGCCAGATTTGGCCATAAATAATCACTGATCTCCGGCGTCACCTCGGATTCGCCATGTCCGCGGGCGTCATAACGGATCAATCGATGTTGTTCTGCGGTTTGTTTCCAGGCGAATAATCCGGATTCAACATCCGCTGCTGTACAGAACATCAGACCATGGCCCCAAACGAAGGCCAGGTTTTTATTATCCGGTTGTGAATCAGAGATATTGAGTTGAATAGCAGGCAGTTGTTGAA
>Ga0181593_10006817_pt1 | contig 10229 bp, 16 predicted proteins | sample 071ome_19_FD_133756 | JGI IMG/M metagenome (GOLD analysis project Ga0181593, IMG submission 133756) | Coastal salt marsh microbial communities from the Groves Creek Marsh, Skidaway Island, Georgia - 071413AT metaG (megahit assembly) | ecosystem: Environmental > Aquatic > Marine > Intertidal...
CACTACGGGCCGACCCCGGCCGAGGCGATCGCCGGGCGCCGCAATGGCGTGCTGGTCTCCAACGGCTCGGGCAAGAGCCTCGGCTTCGCGCTGTTCAACCTGCAGGAGCGCGGGCGGCTGTTCATCGGCCCCGGCGAGGCGTGCTACGAGGGCATGGTGGTCGGCATCCAAGCGCGCGACAACGACCTCGTGGTCAATCCGATGAAGGCCAAGCAGCTGACCAACATCCGCGCCTCGGGCAGCGACGAGAACATCCTGCTGACCCCGCCAACCCGGCTGACGCTGGAACAGGCGCTGGAATTCATCGACGACGACGAGCTGGTCGAGGTGACACCGAAGGCGATCCGCGTGCGCAAGAAGTTCCTCAAGGAGCACGAGCGCAAGAAGGCGGCGCGCGGCGCGGCCTAGCAGCGGCGGCCCTCGCCTCCTCTCCGGTCCGGGAGTTGCCGACGGTACCGGCTCCGCGCTAGCGTGCCGGTGTGCCGCATCCGCCCCGGAGTCGCCCGTGAACCGTCTCATCGCCGTCCTGCTGCTGCTCTTCACCGGCCCCGTGCTCGCCGTGCACGAGCCGTGGGTCACCGAAACCTTCCCGCAGGACGTCGATAAGTGGTGGTGGGACGACGCCTGGTGGCAGGAGGGGCAACTCGACCGGCCCGAGAACCACCCCGTCACGGCGGAGCAGATCAGCTACCCGAGCGGCGACGTCGAGGTCCCGGCCTGGCTGTTCCGGCCGACCACCCCTGGCGACCACCTGCCGGTGCTGTTCCTGCACGGTCGTCGCGGCCTCGACGAGCTGACGCTGCTGCTGCCGCGCCGGCTCGCCGCGCGGGGCTTCGTGGTGCTCGCGCCCGACCTGTGGAGCGCGCGCTTCGTCGAGAAACAGCCGATCGAGCACGACCCGGCCGCCGAGGAGGATGCCGCGCGCGGCCTCGACACGCTGCTCGCGCTGCCGGGCCTGCGCGGTGACCGTGCCTGTGTCGTCTCGCACACCCGGGGCGGCTACCAGGCACTGATGGCCCTGGTGAAACACGGCCGGCAGGCGCGTGGCGCGGCCTGCTACGTGGGCTACTACCCGCACTGGCAGGACCCCAATGCACCCGAGCCGATGCAGGTCTACCGCTACGCCCCGGAGCTCGAGGCGCTGCTGGTCCCGACCCTGGTGTTCATCGGCGAGCACGAGCAGTACCAGCGGCTGCGCCCGATCGTCGAGGGCACCGCGGTGCTGCGCGACAAGGGTCGTGACGCACGCCTGATCGTCTACCCGGGCGTCGGCCGCGGTTTCGACTTCCGCCCACCCAGCGTGCGCACTTTCGCTGACGACCTCGCGGCCAAGGACGCGGCACGCCGCACCGAGCTGTTCATCCGCCGCCACCTGGAGTGAACGCACCGCGCGTGCGGCGAGTCGCGTAGAATCGACCCCCCCGGGGAGATCGAACGGCCGTCACGACGGCCCTACAGCGGCATGACCACGACCATCTACATCGACGGCGAGGCGGGCACCACCGGTCTCGAGATCCGTGAGCGGCTCGCACCGCGCGACGACCTCGAACTGCTGTCGATCGATCCGGATCGGCGCAAGGACCCATCGGCACGTCGCGAGCTGCTCGACGCGGCCGACGTCGCCATCCTCTGCCTGCCGGACGACGCCGCGCGTGAGGCGGTGGCGCTGTGCGGCAGCGACACCACCCGCTTCATCGACGCGAGCACCGCGCACCGCACCGCCGACGGCTGGGTGTACGGCTTCCCGGAGCTCTCGCCAGGCCATCGCGCCGCGGTTGCCGACGCGCGCTACCTGACCAATCCCGGCTGCCACGCGACCGGCTTCATCGCCGCGGTCTACCCGCTGCTCGACGCGGGCGTGCTCGACGCCGATGCCGCGTTGAGCTGCACGTCACTGACCGGCTACAGCGGTGGTGGCAAGGGCATGATCGAGGCCTACGAGAGCGCACCGGCGGACGACGTGCGCATGAACTCGCCACGCCACTACGCGCTCGGCCTCGCACACAAGCACCTGCCGGAGATGACCGCGGTGTGCGGTCTGCGCCACCCGCCGCTGTTCCTGCCGGTGGTCGGCCGCTTCTACCGCGGCATGCTCGTCACGCTGCCGCTGCACGTGCGCATGCTGGCGCGCCCGCTGCCGGCGGACGAGATCCACGCCGTGCTCAGCGCCCACTACGCCGACACCCATTACGTCGAGGTGATGCCCTTCGCCGGCGCAGGGGCGGTCGACAGCGGCCTGCTCGATGCCACCGGCTGCAACCACAGCAACCGTCTCGAGCTGTTCGTGTTCGGGCACGACGAACAGGCGGTTGTCGCGGCGCGTCTCGACAACCTCGGCAAGGGCGCCTCGGGCGCGGCGGTGCAGAACCTCAACATCATGCTCGGCCGCGACGAGAGCACCGGGCTCGACTGAGCCGGCTCCAGCTTCTGATGACCCGTGCACCCACTCATGGAGATGGTGCAGCAGCCCCTGCTTCATTAGAATAATTCGACAAACTTAAATACGCGTCGCGCATGCGGCCAGATAACGAGGGAGACCCGACCATGACCGACCAACCGGCCGCATCCGACACGAACGCAAACGAGGCGCTTGCGCCCACCACCGATAACGGGCGTGGCGGAACGCAACACCTGCTGGTGGGAGGCGCCGCGCTGGCCACCATGGCCTTCGTGCTCGGCCTCTGGGTGATGCGCGGCGGCAGCCTCGGCATGCTGCTCGGCGACGAGCCGGCCGTTGCCGTGTCCAACCCGGCCACCCCCACGGCGAGCCTCCCAACGGCCGCACGCGAGCCGCAGGTGGTCGCGTCAACCGCTCTGGTGCCCGCCCCGGCCGCGATTGACGATGTCCGCCAGGGTGGCGAAACCGTCGCCCAAAGGGGCCAGCCGGTCGCCATCGCGCCCAACGGCGTGCCGGTGTTCACCGCACCGCACGGGGTGATCAATCCGCTGACGATGCTGCATGACCCGGCCTACTACCAGCAGTGGGGACGGGTCGGGGCCACCTACATCAATCCCCTCGCCTACCAGCAGATCATGTTCCAGATGCTGCGCCACTCGATGCAGGCATGGGGCATGGGGCCGCCGGTCACGGTCTCGGTCGACGCCGAGGCCGCGTCGCGCGGCTGATCACACCGGAATCATCGCCGAACCTTCAGAAGCGCCACCCACGGCGCGATTCCGGGCAGTTTTGGAATCGCGGCCTGGGGACCGCTCCTGCAGAGCCGCGATCAACGAAAAAGGGGCGGCCGTCTGGCCGCCCCTCTTGTTCGCTCCGTGCCGCTCAATGCGGCGGAGTCCTCAGTTGAAGGCGTGACCCGGCTTCAGGCCGACCGCACGCAGGATCAGCGCCATCGGGCAGAAACGGGTGAAGGCCGACTGGAACATCACCACGCCGACGAAGGCGGTGAAGATCAGCCAGAGCGGCGAGTGGACCTGGGACAGGCCGAGACTGGCCAGGATGAAGAGGCCGGCGATCGCCAGCACGGCACGGTCGATGTTCATGTCGATCTCCTCGAGTTGCATGGGGATGATTGAATTAAAGTATGTTCTAATATACTTATTCCATACCGTAATGCAACCCTCCCGATCGGGAGATCCGAGACATCCTCAGGCAGGTCCCTGCCGTCCCGTCAACGTCGCGGGGTCGAAATCGACGCAAGCGAACTGCGTCGCCTCCGCAACACGCCACTCGAGCGCACCGGGATGCAGCTCGCGCAGCGTCCAGGCCCCGGGAGCGCGCCACGTAATCTCGACCAGCGGCGCTTCGAGGCGGCCGTCGTCGACCAGGTGCCGGGCCAGCTCGGCCGGCCCCTCGACGCGCTGGCCACTCGCGAACGGCACACGCGCCACCTGCAGCCGTGCCAGCAGGGCGACCAGGGCCTCCCGGCTGGCGAACCCGATGACCGTCTCATCCCGTCCACCACCGGCAAAACGCAGCTCGCCGGTCTCGAGCCGCACCTGGGCCAGGTGCAGGGGCGGGGCGCCGGCACCGAGGGCGTAGCGTGGCAGTCCGTCAGCTGCCATCGCCCGGCTGCCGGTCCAGCTCGGCGGCCGCCCGCTGCGCCGCTTCGCCATCGAAGAACGGGCGCAGGATCGGCCACTGGTTCAGGGAACTGTCGTAGTGCACCGCGAGCCCGAGCACGATGCCGCCTGTCGCGCCACACAGCAGTACGACCCAGCCTGGAACCAGCACGGCAACGTACAGGCCGATCACGAGCAGGATCGTTCCCGCCCAGTAGAGGCCGCTGCGCAAGCGGCGCAACTTGGCCAGTTCGCCCGGTTCGTCGGCGGCCAGCGCGGCCATTGCCTTGAGGATCGTGCGGCGGCGCTTCTCTTCTTTGTTCATCATGCCCCCTTTTCCGGTCGCCATTAGAACAGACCCGACGCGGCGCGCATGGCTCACCACCCGCTACCCTCGACGCCAGCAGGCGGGTTACCTTGACGGCCCGGCCGGACGCCTCGAAGGAACGCGCAACGATGACCATGCTCCTGATCGGGATCGGCCTGTTCGCCTGCATGGTCGGCCTGTTCTGGCTCAAGAACCAGACGCGCAAGCCGTGGCTGGCGAAGCTCGCCTACAGCGAACCGATCGCGCGCCTGACCCTGGTCGCGCTGGTACTGATCGTGGTCGGGGCGCTTTCCATGCTCGGCGAGCTGTTCGGCTGACCGGGCATTCAGCCGGGCGGCCGGCGCAGGAACAGCAGCAGCAGCGTCAAGCAGAGCGTGCCGATGAGCGCCAGGCCGAGACCGGCGACCGCGACAATCGGCAACGTCCGCGCGTAGCCCTCGCCGACCAGCGCGATGCCGGTCAGCTCCTCGATCCCGACCAGCGCCAGGAACACGCCGACGTAGAGCACCACCGGCAGCACCGAGAACACCGCGCAACGCAGGATGGCAGCGCGCCGCGTGCGGCGGCCGCAGCGCACCCCGAGGTACTGGCGGACGCACACCGCCAACGGCACCAGCAGCACCGTGAGCGCGACCAATGGCATCAGCTGTTCCTGCATGACCAGCCTCAGTGCACGACGATGGAGAGCGTCACCACGAGCCCGATCGCCACGGCGATCAGCACCCCGGGCAGCAGCAGGTTGAGCAGCGCACGCCAGGCCGAGAAGTCCTGCACCTGGCCGAGGCACTTCAGGAACAGGACGAAGGCCCACAGCGCGGCGAGCAACTCGGCGGCGACGAACGCGAGCAGCAAGGCCTGCAGACCGGGATCGGCATCGAGCCGTGGCGTCGCCTCGGTGAACAGGTCCTCGCCGAACAGCAGCAACTCCGGCACCCACAACAGCATCGACGCGACATACGGCACGCTGGACCAGGCGATGGCCGCACGGATCTCCGCCGGGTGCGCGCCGCCGCCGAGCAGGCGGCCCGACCAGCACAGCAGGGCACCCACGACGTAGGCCGCCAGGATACCCAGCAGCGGGCCGGCCAGCAGCGCGATGAACAGCAGCGTCGGCAGGTCGAATCGATCGCCGTAGGAGCGCGCGCTGGCGTCGCCGAGCAGCTGACCGACGCCGGCCATGGCGACCAGCGCCAGCACCCAGGCCTCGGGGTCGTGTTCGACCTGCTGCCGGATGGTGGCACGCGGTCGCGTCCAGATCGCCAGCCAGGGATTGAGCGTGCGCTGCGCCGGTGAGTTCATGCGCCCTCCGTTCCTCAGCGCCAATCTGTAGCAAGGACCGGCCGAATGCAAAAGGCCTTCAGAAGTTGATCTGCCCGGGGTCGCCGTCACCGATGAAGCTGTAGAGCAGGAAGGAGATGTTGGCGTAGGCCATGCTCGCCGCCCACCAGCCGTTGACGTCGAGGCCGTGCAGGTCGGCGCTGATCACCGAGACGATCCAGAACGGTGCCATCAGGAACGCCGTGGTCAACGCGGCAAGGCGCACGCCCTTGCGCGGCCCTTCGCGGCGGACGAAGAACAGCCAGATCGCCGCGAACAGGGTCAGGTACAGCGGCGCACCGAACCATGGCTTCTGCGTCCAGTCGTGCGGCACCGACTTCAGGCGGCCGCTGGCCATCGGGTAGTAGATTCCCTCGAGGGGCTGCGCCAGCAACGACATCACGGTGTCGGCGGCGAACCAGCCGAAGAAGAGGATCAGCGCGAGAGACAGGACCAGACGCATGCAAGCACCTCGGCGGCCGAAAAGCTCGGGCCCGGGTCCATTGTGCCTCACCTCGTCCCCTTGCCTGCCGAGCACAGCGGTCTCGCCCGGTGCCCGGCAGACCGCTTGCACCGTCTGGCCACCGGTGGCCCAATCCGGGCCATGCGAAGTTCAAGCCGCAGTCCGGGCCGATGATCGCGCTGCTGCAGCGGGTCAGCGAGGCACGGGTCGAGATCGCCGGCGAGACCGTCGGTGCCACCGGTCCCGGCCTGCTGGTGCTGCTCGGCGTCGAGCGCGGCGACGCCGAGGCCGAGGCGGTGTGCCTGGTCGAGCGGGTGCTCGGCTACCGGGTGTTCGAGGACGACGCCGGTCGCATGAACCGGGCCCTGGCCGACACCGGCGGCGGCCTGCTGGGGGTGCCGCAGTTCACGCTCGCCGCCGACACCCGCAAGGGGACGCGGGCGAGCTTCACCCCGGCCGCGGCACCGGCCGACGGCGAGCGCCTGTTCGCTGCCTTCGTCAGCGAGGCACGTGTCCGGCACGCCGACGTGGCGACCGGGCGCTTCGGTGCCGACATGCGGGTGCACCTGGTCAACGACGGGCCGGTCACCTTCTGGCTGCAGGTACGGCCCGGATGAAGCACACCTGGCTTGCCGTGCTGGTTGCCGCCACGCTGCTGACCGGCCTGACGCTCTGGCTGCCACCGTCCGAGCGTCCCACCGACGGTCAGTCCCGCCTACTGCCGTGGGAGATCGAGATCGACGGCCGCGGTGGCAGCAGCGCGTTCGGCCTCACCCTTGGGGAAGCCTCGCTGGCCGACGCGGAGCGGGTGCTCGGGGAGGCGGCGCTGACACTGTTCCTGCAACCCGACGATCACCTCGCGCTGGAGGCGTTCTTCGACGACGTGCGTCCGGCCGGTCTGAAAGCCGACTTCGTGCTGACGCTCGACCTGCCGCAATCCACGCTGACGGGGATGTACGACCACGGCCTGAGGATCGCACGCGGTACCGAGGGGCTATCGCGGGTCGACCTCAACCCATCCGACCTGCCGGCGGCGCGCGCCGCGCCGATCGTCGCGATCACCTACCTGCCGGCGGTGAACCTCGATCCGGAAGTGGTGGAGAAGCGGTTTGGGACGCCGGAATCACGGGTGACCGAGGCACCTGGGGTGGTGCACTGGCTCTACCCGGATCTCGGGTTGGATGTCGTCGTCCGGGACGACGGTAAAGAGGTGTTGCAGTACGTGGCACCGCGCGACTTCGAGAGACTGGCCGAGCCACTGGCCAAACGAAACATCAACGACAGATCTGATAAATAAATCTGTCCTCTTCAGTTCCAATCCTCATTGTTAAGCTCGAACCAGGCAATGCCAAATGATTTCAGATCCGACACGGTGCTCATAACGATTGAATCCATCTCTTTCTGAAAGGGACTGATCTTCCACCAATCATCTTTTGGCAAGAAGAGCTCTTTCCACCAGGGATCGTAATCACCAAACAGCCAATTCACGAACCGCGACATCAGCGTAGGCCTGATCATCGCCAATCGGACTTGTCTATCCGCAGAGATCAGGTTGACTGCGAATGTGCCTTGCGCACTGCGAATACCCACCTGGTACTCGATGATCTGCTTTTCGCCATTCTGGCCAATCTTCGAGAACCGTCGCTTTCCATCGAACTCGAATCCAAGCAACGCCAACTCAGGCTTGGCCACATTACGTAGGGAGTTGTTGAACTCAGGGCCCATTACCTAGACATTCGGATGCCTGATGTCAGGAGGCATATGGATGCACAGTGACTGAAGCGATCGTTATGCATGCTCTTGTCGCATGACTACATGACAACTAGCGCATTAAATAAATCTGTCCCCTTCAGCTGCCAAATCGCCGATCGAATGGCGCTGTCGAGTAAAACATTCCCCTGAGCCATTCGGCTGCATCAGGCAGCCGAGAGTTTTTCGACGTGCAGCTCACCGACATTCTTCTCGGCCACCCATAGGTCGTACTGCATCTGCTGGTTCAGCCAGCTCTCGGCCGACGTACCGAATGCCTTCGAGAGACGAAGTGCCATCTCCGGGCTGATGCCTGCCCGACCGTTGAGGATGGCAGAGAGCGTCTTGCGGCTCACGCCCAGCGCTTCCGCGGCACGCGTCACACTCAGGTCGAGAGGTTCGAGGCAGAGTTCTCTCAGGACCTCGCCCGGATGGGGCGGATTGTGCATTCTCATGGCCTCACCTCAGTGGTAATCCTCGTAGTCCACGTCAACGGCGTCGGCGCCTTCGAAACGAAACGTGATCCGCCAGTTGCCGCTCACGCGGACCGCCCAGGTTCCGCGACGCTTGCCCACGAGCTCATGCAGGTGCAAACCGGGCAGATCCATGTCCTGCACCGACCGCGAGACATGCAGCCGACCAAGGATTAGTCGTAGGCGTTTCGCATGTGCCGCCTGGATCCCAGCCCGCGAGCCTCGTGCAAAGAAGCGCTCGATTCCACGGTGGTTGAATCGCTTGATCAAGGCAAAATGTAACCCGTTACGTTACAGGTATCAATACTACATGGCTACTGGAGATGCCCCTTGGCACAGATCTCCGCCTGCCGATCCTTTTACGACGTTCACCTTGACCAGTCTGTGGTCTGATTCCGACAAGCACGCACGACTCGACCTGCGCCCGATCGCGCCATAGGGGGACAGATTCATGCAATCGCCGACCACGCTCCCAGCCGCGACTTGGTGAGAAATGGATTCGCGGCCCGGGGGCCGCTCCTACAGGTGAGCGGCGTTCGGCGCGTGGGGCAGTCGTAAAAGCCTCAGAGCGCCGGCTCGGCGTCGTCGCCCGGGTCGTGGTAGGGCACGCTCAGTTCGTGCACCGCGTCGATGAAGGCGCCGGCGTGGGCCGGGTCGACGTGCTGGTGGATGCCGTGGCCGAGGTTGAAGACGTGGCCCTCGCCAGGACCGAACGATTCGAGGATGGTCGCGACCTCCTTGCGGATCCGCTCCGGCGGCGCGTAGAGCACGCTCGGGTCCATGTTGCCCTGCAGGGCGACGCGGTCGCCGACGCGGGCGCGGGCATCGCCGAGGTTGACCGTCCAGTCGACGCCGAGGCCATCGCAACCGGTGTCGGCCATCGCCTCGAGCCAGGCGCCGCCGCCCTTGGTGAACAGGATCACCGGCACCTTGCGGCCCTCGGCCTCGCGGGTCAGGCCGTCGACGATGCGCTGCATGTAGTCGAGTGAGAACGCCTTGTAGTCGCGCGGGGTCAGCACGCCGCCCCAGGTATCGAAGATCATCAGCGCCTGGGCGCCGGCCGCGACCTGGGCGTTGAGGTAGGTGGTGACCGAGTCAGCCACCGTCGCGAGCAGCTTGTGCATCACCTCCGGCGCGCCGTACATCATCCCCTTGACGTGGGCGTACTCCTTGGTCGAACCGCCCTCGACCATGTAGGTCGCGAGCGTCCACGGGCTGCCGGAGAAGCCGATCAGCGGCACCTTGCCGGCCAGCGCGCTGCGGATGGTGCGCACCGCGTCCATCACGTAGCGCAGCTCGCCCTCGGGGTCGGGCACGCCGAGTGCGTCGACCGCCGCGGCGTCGCGCACCGGGCGCGCGAAGCGCGGCCCCTCGCCGGCCTCGAAGCTCAGACCCAGCCCCATGGCGTCGGGGATGGTGAGGATGTCGGAGAACAGGATCGCGGCGTCGAGCGGGTAGCGCTCGAGCGGCTGCAGGGTCACCTCGCAGGCCAGCTCCGGGTTCTTGCACAGGCTCATGAAGTCGCCGGCCTGGGCCCGGGTGGCGCGGTACTCGGGCAGGTAGCGGCCGGCCTGGCGCATCATCCAGACCGGGGTGACGTCGACCGGCTGGCGCATCAGGGCGCGCAGGAAGCGGTCGTTGTGCAGTTCGGCCATGGCCGTCTCCTGTTTCTGCGTGCCGGGATCAGACTTCGAGAAAGTCGAGGATGCCCTCGGCCGCCTGGCGGCCCTCCCAGATCGCGGTGACCACGAGGTCGGAACCGCGCACCATGTCGCCGCCGGCGAACACCTTCGGGTTGTTGGTCTGGAACGGGAACTCGGCTTCGGCCGGCGCACTGACGCGCCCGCGGTCGTCGGTGTCGATGCCGTACTTGGCGAAC
>Ga0181593_10006818_pt1 | contig 10228 bp, 10 predicted proteins | sample 071ome_19_FD_133756 | JGI IMG/M metagenome (GOLD analysis project Ga0181593, IMG submission 133756) | Coastal salt marsh microbial communities from the Groves Creek Marsh, Skidaway Island, Georgia - 071413AT metaG (megahit assembly) | ecosystem: Environmental > Aquatic > Marine > Intertidal...
ATCTAAGCGCAGGGCTTCAAAACTCTCATTAATCAAAAAATAATACTAAAAATGTAGGGTTATAAAAGCTTGTGTTCGCTTGGTAATTTAACAAGCATAGCCTGACACGCTGAACTCAGCAGGGTTACGTATATATTTTAGTTGCACAAGCAGTGACACAATAAATTTGATTGTTTTTTCTATATTTTATGGATTATGATGATAAGTTAATGTAAGCATAATTATAAGAAAAAACTATAGTAAACAAGTATGTTGAGGGTTACTCTATTTACAACTTGCATCCTGCTAAGCAGCTTAGCAAAAGCTTCGAATATATATTTTGCAGGTGTTGGCTTTGTCTCTACTACTGTCTCTGCTCAAAATTCGCTACTGTTCTCCACTAAGTTTGAAGAGAGAAATTCACTCACAGAACCATTCTTCTCTAGACTATATTCCGAGATTGAAGGATTTACTCTCGGAAACGGAGACATAGTATCAACTGGCCTTGCAAGCCTGAAGACAAATAATGACGTAACGCTTGCTCTAACATTTGAGAGTGAGGAACTCGTTATTAATAAAATTGCAGATAATGAGTACACATTAAAGTACACATTAGACGCACCCATATTGATTTACGACGTATCGAAACAATCTGTTTTATCATCTCAACCTATCAGGCTTGCAATAACTGATATTTCTGATCACTACCCATCGGATGATGAGCTTATTGATTTTACGAGCTCGGTTTTTTTGGGTTTAGATCGAAACATTGAGAACTCACTACTCTTAAACGAATTTTTTCGGATTCTAGAGGATATCGAGATAAAAAATTCTTACGCATTCTCAATCCAAGTTACAGATGTGTCTTTTTCTGACAATGCATCAAATTATCTCTCCAAGCATAGCATCGACCCTGATTATTATTCACAAAAATTAGCGTCTACTTTTTCTTCAATTTTGAGTACAGAGCTAGGTGTGCCTGTATTGCCATTTATCAAGGGAGACACTATCGGAAGAAAAGTCGCACTTCGATTCAGAGAAACGGGGGTCATGTCATTAGAAATACCAGAGCCAACCTTCTCTATTGAACTTCTTCACAGAGGTTTTGCTACTAAGCTTCTAGAGGAAAGTAAATCAGCACAAAGATATACCTTCGGCACTGGTTTGAACGTCAAAGTTCAAAATAATATTTTCCAAGAGATACTATTCGATAGGTCTTTCCAGCTAGGTATCCCCAAAAATTTTACAAAGCAAATGCAGATTCAAGAGAGCTACTGGCATAGTGAAAGTATCGCGGCCCTCATTGCCGGGGTAATCAATCAGTTTAATGAATATGACAGATCCTGGGTGAAAGAACACATTTCCGGCAAGTACAATGATAAAGACGTCAAATCAGAGTTCGAACTTATTCGAAATGGCGTCTTGGCTAATTTGAGGTAGAGGGAGTGAAAATCATGTTTATTCGAATCTTAATGAACTGCATTTTAATATTTTTGCCGGTCTTTGCTATTGGTCAAGATGTAAATGTATCAGGATCATCCTCAGCACTTTTGGATGGAAAGTGTAGGAAAGATAACACAGTGCGAGGTAGAAAGGATGAGGCAACACTAGCTAACACAGTTGAACAAGCAAAAATCAATGCTCTAAGATCATATTCAGCCTCTTCTAGCATTGCCGTGGCTAACTCTTTCGCGGAAAAAGAACAGGAAATACTCGCTGATATTGACAGCTATCTTTTGAACTTTGGTGTATTGATAGATTGCAAAGAGAAAACACAGAATTTACGAGTTGCAATTAGCGGAGTGTTAAATAAGTCTGCCTGGGACAGAAAGCTTGCTCTCGATAGCATAAAGGCAACTGAGAGATCCCGAATGACAGCAATGTTTGTAGCTAGAAAGCTGAGTAACCTGACGCAATTTGATGAAAAAAGATCTACATTAAGCGAAGAAGAGAATTTCAGTAATTCTATTCAAGGCGCAACAGTGAATGATGACGGCTCAATGGAAGCTTACGGTGAATCTACCAACACCTCAGTTGTAACTACTGGAGGTCGTACCGAGCAGCGAGCTGATGAACGTGAGTACATGATTTTTGGTAACGACGATATTAATGCGGCAATTAATCAAGGAATCACTGAGCAAGGATATAGAGTCGCACCAATCGCCCAAATACGAGGAATGCCAATAGAAAACTTTCGTGATGATTTTGCAACAGGAGATGTAATTTCACCAGAAACACTTAATCAGGCGTTTGATGTTTTATCCGGTCTGCCAGTTGACGTTCTATTTATGGTCGCCACTTTGGACGTTGGCGCAGCATCAAAAAATGCTAACGATAACTCTATTGTAGTGGTGAGTATTAACGCTCAAGTCTACAAGTTTGATGGCCTGTTCTTTGAGGTTGTTGCCTCTGTTGGGCCAAGCCAGGAAAGAGGAGAGGGAGCTGACACTGTTGAGGCTGAACGTGATGCTCTAATTAGTTCTTCAAAGTCAGTTGTTGAGCAGCTAACAGCACAGTTGCGCGAAAAACAAATTTTTTAAAAGATAATATGGGATATTTAAGCTTGGTATCGTAGCGTGAAAATAGGGCTGCTATTACTCAGTTTAAATAGAGTAAATTTTTATTGATTATTTTTTTAGTAAGTTCGTTTAATTACCTGGAGTTAAAAATGAAAATATATAAGTTAATGTTTGTTTCTCTTTTATTCTGTTCAAGCGTCGCCTATGCACAGTTTGGCGCTCTCAAAAAAATTGGCGGTTTGGGTGATGGTGATTCAGAAGCTGAAGATTCAGCATCTGGCAGTAGTGTTTCTGCTGAAGAAAGCCAGGAGGCTCTGGTTCTAACGTTCAAAGAAACTATGACTTTGGTAATTACTGCTCAATCTAGATTACAGGAAGCTGTAGGTAATAGTGAGGATGCACAAGCTCTTCAGCTCGTAATAGATGACCTTAATGGCGATTGTGCCAAGGAATGTTTGGAGAGAACTGTAGAGGTCTCAGCAAGTGCAAGTGCAGCAATAAATGAAAAATTAGCTGCTCAGGAGGCCCTTGAGGCAGAGAAGGCTGAGATCTACATGACAGCGATACCCCCGTACATTCAAGGAACGTTAAAAGCGAAGGATCTTGCAACAACAGCCGCCGATTGGAGTAAGCAATCTCTTACAGAAATCAAAGATGCTGGGATTATGGGAGCTGGAAAATTAAAAGCAAAACTTGAAACAGGTACATTTGTTGCCTCACAAATGCCGTCACTTCTCTCTAGCTGGACCGAGTCTACCCAAATGGTAGTGACATTTGCAAAATCTAACGACATGAATTTAGATTCTGTTGAAGGCTTAAATGATTTCGATTTCCAATAAAGAGAACTGCAGCCAATGATTACTAGATTTATACCATTTGTTTGGTTGACGATAGTTGTTGGCTTTCTGTTTTCTAATGTCGCAATCGCTCAACTAAAGTATGAGACTGTCACAGTCAAAATGTCGGGTGAAACGAGCGAAGATGCAATATCAAGGGCAATCATTGAGGGGGTTGGGCGCGTAAATGGTAAAACGATTTCTGCGTATCAAGAAGCATCGACTGCACTTTTAAGTGAGGCCGGAAAGACTTCTACTAGCGAGGCTTTTGCATCTAATGTTGCTCAAGCTACCTATGGTTTAGTCAATAAATATGAAGTCTTATCCACAGTACAAGAAAGTGAAGCGTCTTGGATAGCAGAGGTGAGCGTCGAAGTGGCTAAACTTGTTAGAGACGATGGTAGGTTGAAGATATCCTTGATCAATATCTCAAACAGCGCATTTGAGAGGGAATCAAAAAACTTATTGTCAAGCCTCTCAGATTCCTTGGTGAGCTCAAGAAAATTTGATGTCATTTCCATAAACGAGTCCGAGGAAGCAAAATCCCTTTTAAGTCGTACTGTTAACAACCCACTAGTTCCTAATGCTGAGAGGGTTCTTGCTTTTCATGGTTTGGGTGTCGACATGTATGTTGAGATTGATCTGCGAAACTTGGACTATACTTATCAGGAAATAATCCTTCCAAACTTCAACCCTATGAGACTGCCTATTGGTTCGGTAAGTGTTGACTTCAGAGTGGTGGATCTTTTTAGTTCGAAAATAAAATTTTCTGATTTTATGGTGGTTAATCTTGATTCCTCTAGTTTTAATGGTTACCGCATGAGTCAGCTGGAGAATCAAATAGAGTCTGTTATAGCCAAGATTGTAGGGCACAAAATGTCAGAAAAGATATTAGACGCTATTTATCCAATGCTCATCATAGATGTTGATGAATTTGGATTAGCATCAATTAATTATGGGTCAGATTTTATAAGTCCCGGAGATAAATTCGATATCTATGAAAGGGGGGCAGTTGTTCGTGATCCGTATACCAAAGAGTCAATAGGTTGGAGCGAAAGGAAAGTTGGCGCCCTAACGATTGAAAGATCCACCCCTAAACTTTCTTTCGGTACTATATCAGAAGGTTCATCACAAATTTCAGAAGGTCTCATTGATAAGAGATACGTTATTGTGAGGGTAAAACAAACAGATATTCCTAGTGGTGTTAGAGAAAGAAAAATTCGCAGGTCAAAAGATATTTCAGACAGATTCTAGGAGAAATTCAATGATGAATAAGAAAATATTACCACTTTTAATAGCATCAATAGCAGGTTGCACAGAGGCAGAACAGTCTGCATCTCAGACACCTGCATCTCAGGCAATAGAGGCTTCTACTCTTGAGGCTGAGGATAGTTCTGTTAGGGAGTTAGAATTTCTTTCTACTACTGGAGACATTTCTGATTCATATTATGTAGAGGCCGAAATAGATACAGTTGAAATCGTACCTTCTCAGTATGATGCCAACAACCAAAAGTTAGCTCCGCCATCAGTTTGTGGTCAAAATGGAATAAACCTTGATTTAGAAATGGAAAAGTTTGAAATAGAAAATGCGAATTGGAGACTCAAGTCTGACCCAAAACTCAGGATTGTCCAAAATGGTATCGGATCTTTCGCCGGCCTAGAATCTGGCTCTGATATTTTTACGTTAAAAAATGAAGCTGTAAATAAGGCTATCCTTAACGCAAAAGCAAACATAATAAAAACAATTAACACAACAATTACAGCTGAACAGATCGCTTTCACACCGATTTACGGAATGAGTATTGATGAAAAGATTGATAGGCAAGCCCAAGATTTAAGAAATCGATTCAATACCTTATTAGCTGAAACTCAGATACTAGGTGAGGAGTATACCCAACTTACAAACGCCGTTATGACTTCTTCCAACGATGAAAACTTGATGGGATTAACTACCGAGGATCGAGCAGCCTCATTCTTTGATGCAGTAATAAAAAAATTAGATGAATCTTATGACCCCGCAACCGCTACTGAAGAGAAAAAACAAAAAATCGAATCTCTCAAGCGTTCATTAAATGACAAAAGAATTGAATTTTTTAATAGCTCTAATCAGTTAGTAGACCTACAAAAAGACCTTGACCTAGCTAAGGAAAGAGCCAAGTCACAGACAACCGTTGAGACTCTCTCTCAGATGCCACTTTACGGTGCTTCCATGGTTAAACATATAGAGTGCTATGACGCTGAAGAGAGGAGTATGTATGTCATGGTTAAGATGATCTGGACTCCCAAGCTTCACGAAGAAGCTAGAGCTGTTCTCCTAAATGAGGAGATTGAGCTAGAAAAAGGCGATGAAAGTTTTGAAGACCATATTTACGGATTAGACCTTACGCAGTTACTAGGTTCCTATCGATACATTGATGACCAAGGTACACCTTGGTTCTACTCTATTCGCTCAGCTGATGCCACTAAAGGGAATTCAGGTGCTATCCAAGACTTCACTAACACTCTTGCAAGTGGTCAGGTTGCGTTAGCATTACAGGCAGAGGTTTACACACACGCTATAGCAAACGCATCTGTATCTTCAGCTGAACAATCAAGATCTAGTGTAACTGCAGAGCAGTTCCAGCAGGAACAAACACAAATAGTAAAGGATCTAAAGTTAAACATAAACATAGCAAGGTCAAGTGTTGTGACTTCACCAATTACCAATGCGCCTTCACGTGTTTCAATAGCGGCCGTTAACCTTAAGGCGGCGCACGATGCCCCACAGGTCATGGCCGACCTATATGCGACCTTGAAGGAAGTCAATTCTGAGATGTCATATAGACAGGGTTTGATTCAGGGCATGAGGGATGAAGCAGAGACTACACGCAATGATCCAACTGCCTTAGCTGAGGGTTATGCCGAAGGAAGAGAAAGTGTCGATCAGGTAGTGGAGCAAAGAACATCAACGCAGGCTCAGGCAAACACACTGCTGGAGGAACCATCCACAGATGTACCCGCTCAAAGTGAAAATTCCTCATCTTTTAGTAGTCAGGCTGTGAAAGATGATTTCTAGGTATTTTTTTTTTGATATTTTGTTCGTGGATAGCATCCTGCTCAGATGAAATTTTGAATTCGAATCCAGCTCAAGGGTTGAAAGCAGAGAGAGCGGCCTTCAACCCAGATTTGGATCTAATAGAAGATAGCATTAAGGCCAATCTAGCAGAAACCACAACAGCTGATACGGAAAATGTTATTTTGGCTGACAATGCTTATGTGGTCTTCAAGGTTGTTGCTTTGGATGATCTGGGGCGTGGTAATCTCGAATCTCAAATAACCTTTCATCGAACAATGCTGTTGGGTAGAGCTTTTCTCAAAATACAGTCTACCGTCTGTGAAATTTCAGATCGAAACATTTTTATAAACGACTTCAGAATTCAACCTTATTTAGGTGAGTTTTGGGATTTGGAGTCAAAGGTTTTATGGGTAGCGTTGGAAAAAACTACTGTAGACGATGCAATGAGAGATCAATGCAAAAATTGAAAAATTATTTGGCTTTGATTTTTCTATTGCCACTTCATGTTTCTTCACAAGATGTGGCTATTGTGAAAAAAACTGTAAATCTTCTTGAAAGCTCAAATAATAGCGCAGCAACTGTTTTGTCATTATCGAATGACACTGAGGTCGAGGTCATGGGCAGAAAAGGTCTGTGGACTAATGTAAAATTCGGCGACACTACAGGATGGGTGAAAGTAACTTCACTTAAATTTACTCAGACTAAGCAAACCGCTACATCCCTTGGCGACCTTACAACTGGAAGGAGTGGGGCAGGAAACGGTGTTGCAGTAACTGGGGTAAGAGGGCTTGATGCAGAAGAGATATCTTTGGCTGAACCATCACTATCAGAGCTGGAAAAATTTCTTGCAATTAGAGGATCAACTGAGCTTTTTAACAGTTTCCAAAGTAACGACAGGCCCAGTCTTCCAGCTTTAGCTTTTATCCCACAAAAAACCTACATCGATGAAGCTCCAGCAAGTGATGAGAGTTCCGAATCTGTTCAAGATAGCCCATCTCGGCGACTTAGAAACTCAAGGAAAAGATCTGATGATTTCTAGGCTGCTATGTTTTCTTATGTTTTCTGTTTCATCTGTAGCTTGTTTTGCGCAAAAAAGTGAGCAGGATATAGGCAAGGATATTGTCGCTTTATATCTAGGTGCAGCTGGCTTACATGATGATATCGAACTTCAAACATATGTTCAGTCGTTAGGCATGTACTTAACTGAGGTGGCAGGTGCTTCCGACGAGTATGATTGGAAATTTGCTGTGATGGACGATGGCGGTATAAATGCTTTTGCTGCACCAGGAGGTTACGTACTCATTACCAAAGGACTATTTGATCTGCTAAGTACAGAGGACGCGTTAGCTTTTGTTCTTGCTCACGAAATTAATCATGTCTTGAAAAAGCATCACCTGAAAGTTATCCAGGATCAAGAAAGAATGGCCCTTGTGGTCTCAAAAATGCAAGAAAGTTTGAATGTCAATACTGAGCTTTTATCAAATATGAACTCACTCTTTAAAGATATGACACTAAAAGGCTTGGATAAAAATGCTGAGTTTGAATCTGATGTTGCAGGGATGGAGCTTTCTGTAAAAGCAGGCTACTCAAGTTCTGCTGGGTTTGATGTCCTCTTCGATTTCTTAGAGGAACAAGAAACATCAAATGATGAACTTTTTTTTAAAACTCACCCAACACCCAGCGACAGAATTGATGTCTTAACCTTGCATATGACAATCGATTACGAATCTAGAGACGCATACTCTTTTAATTCCAGCCGGATAAACGATTATAAGTGAAATCGAGAATTTCAAAGTTTTTAATAAAGAACATGAGATCGTTCTACGTTCTTTTGTTCTTGTCATTTACCGGATACACTTTTACGTCATTTTTTTTTAATTATGACCTGTTAGATCTCGAGGGGCTACAATATGATGCTGATGCGCTTGATTTTGCTCTCAACTGGAGGCTTGCGGGACCAATATCATCACCAAATATAGCAATAATAGAGATCGATGAACGATCACTTGATGCGCTTGCAGAAGAGTTCGGGCGTTGGCCATGGCCAAGATCTATTTTCGCTGATTTTATTTTTGGGTTAGAGGAAGCAAGCCCATTATCAGTTTTCATTAATATTCTCTTTACAGATCCTGATATAAATGATCCCGACTCGGATGATGCATTAGATTACGCAATCTCTGAGTTCGATAACATTGTACTGCCTGCCTCGAGGCTTGATCCTCAAAATGATTCGTTGAGTGAGGTTTTATTAAGCCAACTTCCATTCGTTTTTTCGTATGAAACTGATATGCCAGTTGCAGTGCTGCTCACTTTCTTTCCTTCGGCCCTAACTAAGCTAGGACTAAATAACCTAATCTTAGATGACGATGGATTTGTCAGGAGAGCTCAGCTTCTTTATAGAGAGGAAATGGCCCAATATAAAACTATCACATCTCTTCAAGTTAATCTTGCAACAGGAAACACGGAACCGAGCATAGACCGTTTAATTAATTGGTCAACAGACGAAGGATATACTCGGCACTCATTCTCGGATGTCTATTCTGCATTGCTGAAGGGTGACGGGGACTATATATCTAAGTTTTCAAACAAAAACGTAATAATCGGGCTAACTGCGCCAGGATTGGCAATACAACGACCAACTCCCCTCACGGCATATACTAATGATAACTATATAATAGCTTCACAGTTAGATTCTCTATTAAATAATAAGGGATTGAAAACGATTCCACCCGTCATCATTATGCTGATTTCTATCACGTTTTTTGGATTTTTTGCGTTTGCGGGCTTCAATAATTGGGACGAAGATCTTGTTGATTACTCTTTCTATGGCTTTGAGATTTTAAGTGTTGTCGTTTCAATAGTAAGTATTAGTTACACCAATTATTTTATAGATCTAACTTATCCTATTACATCAGCTGGCCTATTTTTTATTCTAACTTACGCTTACCGTTACCCTATTAATGAAAGGCTATCAGGTAAGAATAGTTGGCTACTTCATGAAGAACTGAACCAACATTTTTATTATTCAACATTTATTTTAAAAAATGAAAATTATTTAGATGACATTAGAGGTCTAAAAAGAAATGGCACCCTCAAAGATATCTATGTGCTTGGTGATTTCGTGAGTTCAGATTTGGTCTTTGGAGATGTTTTTGAAGGCGTGAAGCTTCTTGTTTGTTTTCATGACGTCCCAATTGCCGCTTTCTTAAATGTCGATAATTTTATGAGCCATAAGCTTGATGTGCTTACTGGGAGAAACGCAAAAAAGACTCTCGCCTCAAACATGCTTGATTGTTACCAAACTTACATTAAGTCAACATATGCTAATTAAGGTAATTATCATTTGAGTAGTCATGGCTTTATCTTTATTAGCTAAGCATCTACTAGTAGGTTCTGTGGCATCTAGCCGCTCTCTGAGTCGGTTTAGAAATAATCCTAGCATCGCTCAAATAAAACTACTAAATAATCTGCGGCGTCCTGACAATATTTGACAGCTTATGAAGCAGCAATAAAGGTAAAAATATATATATTACAATTAGATATGAATTATTGTGGATGGCTATGGTTGGCGCTGAAAATAAAGGCTGGTACCGGAGGCCGGACTTGAACCGGCACGCGTTTTACCGCATCGGATTTTGAATCCGACGTGTCTACCAATTTCACCACTCCGGCACGGATAGAGATAGGCTGGCAGGCGCGCATTATAGCAATGTGAATCGCCTTGTGCCTATGATTACGCCATTATTTCGTCTAACCTAGCGCCTTTTTTTCAGGCCACCAACAATATTCCCATGCAGCTAAGTGATTTCCATTTTGACCTGCCCGAAGAGCTGATTGCC
>Ga0181593_10006819_pt1 | contig 10228 bp, 6 predicted proteins | sample 071ome_19_FD_133756 | JGI IMG/M metagenome (GOLD analysis project Ga0181593, IMG submission 133756) | Coastal salt marsh microbial communities from the Groves Creek Marsh, Skidaway Island, Georgia - 071413AT metaG (megahit assembly) | ecosystem: Environmental > Aquatic > Marine > Intertidal zone...
ATATTCAAACGTTCGCGGTCAAGGCCCAGCTCGCGTTCGCAAGCCATTACCTGAGCCCCGAAGGCTTCATTGATTTCGTAGCGGCAGACGTCATTAATGCTCATGCCGCGGTCGTTCAGCAGCGAACGAATGGCCGGAGCCGGGCCAATACCCATGATTTCCGGTGGTACGCCAACGACGGAACCGCCCGCAATGCGTGCCAGTGGCTTGAGGCCATGGGCTCGCATGTAATCGCCGCTGACTACCAGAACCGCTGCGGCACCATCGACAATGGCGGAGCTGTTGCCACCGGTTTGAACGCCTGTTTCATAAGCATCGGTGTATTGGCTCGGGCGGAACGCCGGACGCAGTTTCGCCAGAGTCTCAAGGCTGGTCGGGCGCACGTGGTTATCGTGTTCCAAGCTGGTGGCGCGGTCGGCCAGCTTCAGCTTGCGTGGCTGATAACCGTCGAGGGTCCATTCGCTGTTATGAACGGCCACCACTTCGTCGTCGAAGTAACCGGCGTCACGAGCAGCAATGGCATTGGCGAAGGAGCGCGCAGCGTAGGCGTCGACGTCTTCACGCGAGATACCGTAACGAACCGCGAGGTTTTCTGCGGTATGACCCATGCCGATGTTCGGTGCGGTGTCGATGGTGGCTTCCCAGAGGAAGTCCTTGAATTCGACCTGACCCATGCGGAAACCGGCACGGTGGGTGTAGGCGGCAATCGGGTTGCGGGACATGGATTCGGTGCCCACCACCAACGCGACCTTGGCTTTACCCAGCGTAATCTGATCAGCAGCGGTCAGAATGGCTTCAAAACCGGTGCCGCATAATCTGTGAACCAGCACGGAGGGTGCTGACTGTGGCACACCAGCGTACAAACCTACGTGGCGTGGCATAAAGAAGGCGTCGTAACTGGCCTGGGCCACGTTACCGGCAACAATAAAATCAATGTCAGTAGCCTGAATGCCTGACTTTTCCCCAACTTTGGCGAGCAGTGCGCGGGCGGCATAAATACCGAGATCGGTAGGCGATACATCGCGCAGAACGCCGCTGAAATCGGCGAACGGGGTGCGGGCTCCGTCAACGAGCCAGATGTCGTCGTAACGGGAGATCAGCGCGCCTTGTTCTGATGCTGCAAATGCGTTCATACCAGAGCTGCCATGTTCATGTTGTTGGGGCCTGACGGCTTATTGTTGTTTTCGAGGCTGAGGGTGGTCGGTGAAGTGTTGGCGGGCACTTCCTTACCAGTGCCTCTACTGGAAGAAAGTGGGGTCCCGCCACGCGAATCCATTCGCAACGCGCTTTCCCGGTAGAACAATGTGCCAATGGCACTCACCCTGTTTGTTCTGTTTAAAGCGCGTTTTCCGTCTATTTATTGCAGCGGCTGTGCAATGGACTCAGCCCCTGCAATGTTCGAGCAACAGTTCGGATACCGGCTTACTTGTTGTTCTGCTTGGACAGGTCGTAAGCGCCCAGACCTGGCTTGTAGGTCTTGTCGTCGATGAACTGCTTGATGCCTTCCTTACGACCGTCGTTGTCGAAGAAATTGGCCGCTTCCTGAGCACGTACCAGGTAGTCTTCAGCGTTGTCGTAGGTCATTTCCTGCACACGACGTACGGCGTCTTTGGTGGCTTTCAGAGCAACCGGGTTCTTCTTCTTCAGTACTTCACATACTTCAGTTACGCGAGCTTTCAGCTGGTCGGCTGGAACAGCTTCGTTGATCAGGCCCCATTCAGCGGCAGTTTTACCTGTGATGTTTTCGCCCATCATGGAGTGATACATGGCGTTACGGAAAGACAGCAGGTCGGTAGCAACCTTGGTCGCGCCGCCGCCAGGCAGGATGCCCCAGTTGATTTCGGACAGGCCGAACTGAACGTCTTCAGCTGCGAACGCCAGGTCACAAGCGTACAGTGGGCCGTAACCGCCACCGAAGCACCAGCCGTTTACCATGGCGATGGTTGGCTTCTGGTACCAACGCAGACGACGCCACCAGCCGTAGGATTCACGCTGTGCACCACGGGTAGCACCCAGGCCTTTACCTTCGTTTTCACGGAAGTATTCCTTCAGGTCCATACCGGCAGTCCAGGCAGTACCTTCGCCGGTCAGAACCAGCACGCTGACTTCCGGATCGAATTCCAGCTTGTCCAGTACGCGCATCATCTGACGGTTCAGCTTGGGGCTCATGCAGTTACGCTTTTCTGCACGGTTGAAGCTAACCCAGGCAACACCATTGGCAACTTCGTAGGCAACGGTATCGATTTCGTCTTGTGGAATGTCTTTTTCGTAGAGGCTCATGTCTCTCAACCTTTTAAATTCTTGTCAGTGGTTCGGGAAGTTCGTTAGCAGCCCCGCACCGCGATGTGAGGCTGCAAAAAATCACAATCAGATCGGCCGACTATTAAATCGGCGTCTTGAATTGGCGTCTTAAATTGGATAGTGACCTGGCTCGGTTTCCATGGTGATCCAGCGCAGTTCGCTGAACTGGTCGATACCGGCTTTACCACCGAAGCGGCCGTAACCGGAAGCACCCACACCACCGAATGGCATCTGGGCTTCATCGTGAACGGTGGCACCGTTAACGTGGCAGATACCGGAATGGATTTGCTTGGCGACTTTCAGACCGCGAGCAGTATTCTGGGTAAATACAGAAGCACTCAGACCGTATTCGCTGTCGTTGGCGATGCGGATAGCGTCGGCTTCGTCCTTGGCGATGATCATGGCGCAGATAGGACCGAAGCTTTCTTCGCTGTAGATGCGCATTTCCTTGGTGACATTGCCCAGCAGCGTGGCAGGCATCAGCACGGAATCGGCTTTGCCACCGGTCAGCAGGGTTGCGCCCTTGGATACGGCGTCGTCGATCAGTTCGTTAACCTTGTTGGCGGTCTTCAGGTCAACCACAGCACCCAGCGGGGTGTTGCCTTCGCGTGGGTCGCCGGTTTCCATTTTCGATACCTTGGCGGCCAGCTTGGCAGCAAATGCTTCGGCAACAGATTCAACCACCACCAGACGCTCGGTCGACATACAGATCTGACCCTGGTTCATGTAGGCACCGAAGGAAGCAGCTTTAACCGCTTCATCCAGATCGGCATCTTCCAGCACAACAAATGGCGCCTTGCCGCCCAATTCCAGCAGACATGGTTTCAGGTGCTCAGCGGCACGCTTGGCGATGATGCGACCCACTTCGGTAGAACCGGTGAAGTTGATGCGCTTCACTTCTGGAGCGTCGATCAGGGCACCAACCACCTCACCTGCGTCTTGTGGCGCGTTGGTAACGTAGTTAACCGTGCCTTCAGGGAAACCGGCTTCGGCCAGGGCTTCGATGATCAGGGAATGGGTACGTGGGCAGATTTCTGAACATTTCAGGATCACGGAGTTACCGCAAGCCAGCGCCGTAGAGATAGCACGCACACCCAGAATGATTGGCGCATTCCATGGGGCGATACCCAGAATTACACCGACTGGCTGACGAATAGCCATGGCCAGACAGCCAGGCTTGTCGGAAGGAATCACTTCACCGGAAATCTGGGTGGTCAGGGAAGCCGCTTCACGCAGCATGGAAGTCGCCAGCATGACGTTAAAACCGGCCCAACCAGCGGTAGCACCAATTTCGTTGGCCATCGCATCAATAAAGTCAGCCTGACGGGCAGCCAGAGCATCGGCGGCTTTCTGCAGCACGGCACGACGGGCGTTAGGACCCATTTCAGACCAGGCTTCAAAACCCTTCTGGGCAGTTTCGGTGATGGCTGCGATATCGCTGGCCTGCATGGCAACAGCGGTGCTGGCCACTTCGCCAGTCAGTGGGTTCAGGCGTTCGAAGTTCATTGTTATCTCCATTTTTATTTTGACTGGATAACGTTTTGGCTTGGGTACGCGCTGCTGTGACTGGCTCATATAGAGAGCGTGTCTGGCGAGTACAGTTACCGCAGTTTGCGGCTGCTCAAACAGGGTCTGCCTGAGCTATGATCTTATTGTTGCCTGAAAATATAGTTTAGTACCACAACAATTTTCAACGGATTTCTAAAAAGACTAAGACCAAAGGCGTAGATGAGGCGTAATTGAAAACGGATCGTTTTCTGCTATTGGCTATTTTTTGACTGATGGTTTTTTCTAAGTTGCTGATTTTAATGCGTTTTTATTTTTATCAGCAGCGATTCCAATTGGATGCAAATGTGGAATACATTGTTAGTGGTTCGGTAAAACTGTTGTTGACATAAACAATCCAGCGGAACACACTCCAGTCATCAGTCATGTGATGGATGAATTGAACAGCGTCCTGAATCGCCAGTGCACTGTCCCGCAGACTGAAGCCAAAACACTTTATAAAAATAAAACGGGTGTAAACATGAAGATCAAATCACTGCTGGTGTCGCTAGGCATCACCTTTGGCAGTTTCTCTGCATTCAACGCGCAGGCGGCAGACGCAGAATACTCATTCAAGCTGCATCACATGCTGCCTCCGATGGCGATGGCGCATACCAAATTTCTGGTGCCATGGGCCGAAAAGGTAGAGAAAGAATCCAACGGCCGTATCAAGATCGATATTTTCCCGGCCATGCAAATGGGCGGTAAGCCACCACAGCTGTTTGATCAGGCACGCAAAGGTGTCGCCGATATCACCTGGACTGTTGCCGGTTATACCCCGGGTCGTTTCCCTAAAGGCGGCGTGTTTGAGCTGCCGTTCGTACCTACCAATGCCGAAGTAACCAGTAAGGCGCTGCAGGAATACGCCGAGACTGAAATGCAGGATGAGCTGGAAGAAGTTCATCTGCTGGCGCTGCACACCCACGCTCCGGGTACTCTTCATGCCCGTGATGGCGTCCTGAAAACCGTAGCCGACCTGGCTGACAAGAAAGTTCGTGCGCCAAACAAGCTGATGGCCCAGGTGTTCAAGGATGCTGGTGCCAGCGCCATCTTTATGCCGGTTACCCAGATGACCAGTGCGCTGTCCAAAGGCGTTCTGGACGTTGCGGTACTGCCATTTGAAGTGGTTGCGCCACTGAAGATTCATGAGCAAACCCGCTACCACACCGAAATCAAGGGGGATCGTGGTCTGTACGCCCAGTTCTTTGTGTTCTCCATGAACAAGGACGCCTACGCCAGCTTGCCTGCTGACCTGAAGAAGGTGATCGACAACAACTCCGGTATCGAACTGGCCGGCCACATCGGCAGCCTGTTTGATCAGTCTGAAATCACCGGCCGCGATCGCGCCGTTGCCAATGGCAACACCTTCTACACCATGGCTGATGATGAAGTTGCCGCATGGAAGAAGAAAACCCGTCCGGTAGTTAAAGACTGGATTGAGGATATGGATGAAGGCCAGCGTCTGTTCGACAAGGCCAACGCCCTGATCAGCAAATACGAGCAAGAAGCGGCCAAATAACCAGTCGCTATATATGTGTCGGGTGTCGGCTTCTGAGGGTAAACAGAAGCCGGCATGGAAGGATTCAAACCGGTGCTGGTGCTGATTCTGGCAGCCAGTACCACTGACTATAAAAACTACCTGGTTGTGGAACGATGAAAATCAAGACTCTGCTGGTGTCTCTGGGCATCACCCTGGGCAGCCTGACTGCCTCTGCCGTGCAAGCAGCTGACGCTGAATACACATTCAAAATGCACCACTTTTTGCCGCCAATGGCGATGGCTCACAAGGAATTCCTGCAGCCATGGGCAGAGAAGGTAGAAAAGGAATCCGACGGTCGTATCAAGATTGATATCTTCCCGGCGATGCAGATGGGCGGCAAGCCACCACAACTGTTTGACCAGGCACGCAAAGGCGTTGCCGATATCACCTGGACGGTAGCGGGTTATACACCGGGCCGTTTCCCTAAAGGCGGTGTGTTTGAACTGCCATTTATGCCAGCCAGTGCTGAAGCCACTTCGATGGCACTGCAGGAATACGCCGAGACAGAAATGCAAGATGAGCTGGATTCTGTTCATCTGCTGGCCATGCACACTCATGCTCCGGGTGCTTTGCATGCCCGTAACGCCCAGATCAAGTCTCTGGCTGATATGCAAGGTCTGAAGATTCGTGCGCCAAACAAGGCGATGTCTGAAGCGTTCGCCAACATCGATTCCAGCCCGGTATTTATGCCGGTGACCCAGATGACCAGTGCGCTGTCCAAGGGTGTTCTGGACGTAGCGGTGCTGTCATTCGAAGTTGTTGCGCCAATGAAAATCTACGAACAAACCACTTATCACACCGAAGTTACCGGTGATCGTGGTCTGTATGCCCAGTACTTCATCTTCAGCATGAACAAGAAGGCTTACAACAAGCTGCCTGCTGACCTGAAGAAAGTGATTGATAATAACTCCGGTATCAAGCTGGCCCAGCAGGTTGGTCAGCTGTTCGATGAATACGAGGCCAAGGGCCGTGATCTGGCCGCCAAAAATGGCAACCACTTCTACACCTTGCCTGATTCTGAAGTCGCCAAGTGGAAAGCAGACAGCCAGTCTGTGACCAATGACTGGATCGACGACATGGATGGCGACGGTGAACGCCTGTACAAAAAGGCGAATGACCTGATCAACAAATACACCGAGACCAGCACGCTGGCTGGTAGCTGATAACGGTCAGTTAATCACTGCTATCTTGCCACTGTTATCTTGCGATAGGGCCCGCGATGGCTGCGGGCCTGATCTGGCGAACTGATTTACCGAATTGGAAGCCGGTGCTGGTGTGCTCCCTTGCACCGGGGCCTCGGCATCGGCTTCCTGCTTTTTATCAACCGAAAGACGTTATGAAGCAAGGTCTTGAGTATTAAAGGTACTTTTGTTGCATGGCGTTATAATTGCGTTTTGCTACAATCCGGAATTGAACATTCCTCTGTGCAAGGCAATTTACCCTCCCATGGCCGCTTCTGATTCTTCCTCTGACATTCTCGATTTTGGCATGCTGCATCAATTGATTGGCTATCGTTTGCGCCGTACACAGATGGTGTTTTTCAACAGCTTCGCTGAAGCCTGCAATGATCTTGGCATTAGTCCGGGGCTGTTTGGTGTGCTGACGTTGGTGAAGGAAAACCCGGGCAGAACCCAAACCGCTATTGCCCAGGCGCTGGGAAATGATCGCTCGGCGATGGTTGCCGCCGTCGACAAGCTGGAAAAACTTGAGTTGGTAGACCGTCGTCCTTCTCGCACCGATCGTCGTTCCTACGCCTTGTTCCTGACTGACAAGGGTGAAGAGTTTTATCAGAATCTCAGCCAGCGTGTTATTGAGCACGAGAATGCGCTGGAAAAAGTATTGCGCCCAGGCGAGAAAGAATTGTTGCTGGATATGCTCAGCCGACTGTGTGATGCCAAGTCGGAATAATCACCGGGATTTGCTCCCGTCTCCTTACCCTGAATGACCGGGTGCTGAAAAGAAAGCCGGCTGATTGATGCCGGCTTTTTTGTGCCTGACGTATATCGATTCCTGTTTTACGCCCGGTGTATATCGATTTCAATATATCTAACGTGTGTTATATCGAGACAATGTGAGTGCTTTTGGGTTTGTGGTATTTAATGTCTCTTGATGTTTTAAAAATATAAAAATCAAAAGCGAACCGTTCTCGAAAACTTATGGCGATTCATGAATAACTGATTGGTTTTAAATACAGTCAGATAAAACAATTGTTTTGCACTAAAACAAAAAAATAACAAAACAATTTGATGGAGCTTTCCAATGAATCGTCAGCACTCCGCGCACGAAGCGGGCAACGGTTGCATGCCGTTTGTTCGTACCTCGCTGGCTACCGCTCTGGTATCCGCTGTGTTGTTAACCGGTTGTGGTTCCGACAACGACAGTAACGACTCCGCAGTTTCTATCCCTCAACTCAGCGCTGCTACAGCCAGTACCTTTTCCGGTAGCTGTGATTCACTGCTGGGCAGTCTGACTTATGAAAATACCACCATTGAATCGGTTGAAACCATTGCCGCAGGCACTCTGACAGTGGGCGAAACAGACATCGGCGAACACTGTCTGGTGTCCGGTTACATGAATCCACGCACCAGCGATGTTGACGGCAAGGATTACGCGATTGGTTTTGAAATCCGTATGCCAGTCGATTGGAATGGTCGTTTCTTCTATCAGGGTAACGGTGGGCTGGACGGTAGTGTAAGAACAGCAGAGGGCGCTCATGGCGGCGGTCCATTGTCTAACGCTCTGTCGATGGGCTTTGCCGTAATCAGCTCCGACGCAGGTCACAGCCCTGGCCTGCCAACCTTTGGTTACGATCCTCAGGCCCGTCTGGATTACGGTTATCAGGCTGCCGGTACACTGACTCCAATGGCCAAGTCGTTGATCGAACAGGTGTATGGTAAGCAGCCGGATCGCAGTTACTACGGCGGTTGTTCCAACGGTGGTCGTCACACCATGGTGGCTGCTACCCGTTATGCTGATATGTACGATGGCTTCCTTGTTGGTGCGCCGGGTTACCGCTTGCCAAAAGCCGCGGTTGCCAACATTGGTGGCGCTCAGGCCTATGTGACCGTCGACGGTACTGATAGCTCTGACCTGTCTACCGCGTTCACTCAGGACGAGCACGCTACGGTAGCTGCTGCAGTACTGGAGCAGTGTGATGCACTGGACGGTGCCGAAGACGGTATGGTGCAGGATTTCCAGGCTTGCCAGACTGCATTTGATATTCAGACCGACGTTGCGACCTGTGAATCCGAGCGTGATGGCAGCTGTCTGACCCAGCAGCAGAAGGATGTAATTGAAGCCGTATACGCAGGTGTACAAACCACTGACGGCGAAGTGATTTATAACTCCTTCCCGTTCGACCATGGTATTTCCCAGGATGACGTGATGCAGTGGGACTTCAGTGCGCCAATCACACGTGACTCTGGTGCGGTCGCCATGATCTTCAATACCGAACCTGTGTATCTGGAAGATTACTTCATCGGTAACTTCGACGGTTCCGGTTTTGTGTTCGATTCCGATCTTGACGAGCTGGCGGAAAAAACCGAAACCACCACCGACGTATACACCGAATCGGCGATGTCCTTTATGGCACCACCAAGTCCTGAAGACATGAGCACCATGAAAAACCGTGGTGGCAAGATCATGGTGTACCACGGTGTTTCTGATGCCATCTTCTCGGTGCAGGACACTGCCGACTGGTATGAAGCTCTGGATGAAACCACTGGCGACGCTGAACAGTTCGCCCGTTTCTACCCGGTTCCGGGCATGGGTCACTGTCGTGGCGGTTACTCCACCGTCCAGTTCGACATGCTGACGCCGCTGATCGCCTGGGTAGAGCAGGGCGAAGCGCCAGAAGAAATTATTGCTTCTGTGCGTGGTGTCGATAACGCTGGTGGTGAAAACACCGAGCTGCCAGAAGACTGGGCCGAAGACCGTACCCGTCCTCTATGTCCGTTCCCGTCAGTAGCTACCTACGATGGCGAAGGTGACATCGACTCTGCTGCAAGCTTCACTTGTGAGTAATTGAGCAACAGGCTGTCCGCTTTCTTTTCCTGATTCCTTTTCTCCGGTTGCTTCTCCGTGCTACCGGGGAAAAAGAAGGGATTGTAGCGGGCGGCTTTCCAATGGGCGGCAGTGTGGCAACTGCCTCCTGTTACCCGAAAGCAAAGACCTGAGTATTCGGCGTTTGCCTGCCTGTGATTGTACGGGCATCTGTTGCAGGGCGAACGTTGTCAGGCATCCGGGACAATCATATCTTCAAACCATTCCAACAGTGCCCGACGGGCCACCGAGCCATCATCCGGGTTGGGTTCTACCAGGTAGTAACCATTAGCTGAGGTTACTGCAAAGTCGTCCAATTCAATCAGCAGGCCATTGGCCACCATCTCGTCGATCAGATATTTCCAGCCCAACGCCAGCCCCTGACCAGCAATCGCAGCCTGTACCAGGAGGGTGTAGTTATCGAAAGTGAGTACTGGCTCACCGGGTTCGACCTGGCTATTGCGGGCCTTGAAGTAGTCTGCCCACTGAAACCAGTGCTGCTTGTCATCAACACGCAGTTTCAGCATTGGTAAGGATGCCAGCCCTTTGTGGCTGCGCACTTCACCGTATTGCTGCAAAAAGGCCGGGCTGCAGACCGGCACTACCTGTTCACCAAACAGCTTGATGGCATTTTCATGGGTGCCCGGACTGGAAAACAGAATGGCGACATCAATGTCGGCACCCAGCAGTAAATGGCGTTCCTGGGACGTTACGATACGAACCTCTATATCCGGGTGACGCTGGCGAAAATCCGGCAATCTTGGCAATAACCAAAAAGCGGCAAAAGCGAAATCGGTTGCG
>Ga0181593_10006821_pt1 | contig 10226 bp, 8 predicted proteins | sample 071ome_19_FD_133756 | JGI IMG/M metagenome (GOLD analysis project Ga0181593, IMG submission 133756) | Coastal salt marsh microbial communities from the Groves Creek Marsh, Skidaway Island, Georgia - 071413AT metaG (megahit assembly) | ecosystem: Environmental > Aquatic > Marine > Intertidal zone...
ACTACTTTGCGATTGATGAAGCTTTGGAACAGAAGGAGTCATTTCAAAAGACATCTCGCTTTGGCCACTCTCAAAGTTGGCTTTTAGCTCATCTTTTTCTACGACAACAAATGGGATTGATGGAGATTCAAGTTGAGGAGAAATCTCAAACGAGATTTCGCCTTCCGTCTCATTTGCATGTAAAAAAGTTAGGGAAAAAACCCCTCCAGCAAGTAGCGCAAGGGATGCACGAATCGATATAACGTAGTGCGGCTTGCCTTGTCTTGAAGAGGAGGAAAATTTTCCCATATTTTTTCTTCTTTTAAGTCCTATAAATTAATACGCAACAAGTGCATTAATCTCATGAATACTACCAAGCGTTCTATCAAAAAGATCTTCAGGAGTTGAAGAGTCATTTTTTAGCTCGCTATAAATAGTTAGAGCACTTTCGTGAACTTCTTCCATCTCTCCTAAACGCTCTTGTTTATAGAGGTTTTTCGCTTCCATTCTAAGAGTTTCTGCATCGATAAACTTCATATACGCGTCAAAAATCGCTTTTTTCTCAGGATTTTTGCTCAGGGTTACTAAATAGTCTTTCGTGACTAAGTCTTCCTGAGATGTGAAGTCATCTTTAATACGGCTTAGGAAAAATAAATAGCGGGCATCTCTTTCTTCTGGGCTTGAGAGCATCACCCGGATTTTAGCATATTCAAGAGCCGCTTCTAAATGCGTGGGCTCTGAAAAAGCGGACTTGCGAATTTGAAGTTCTTTTAAATCATTTAAGATTAAAACCACTTCTTGATTGCTTTCTGTACGGAGTTCATTTTCCAGAAGCTCAAAATGGAGTCTTGCTGCTTCAAGTGTTGCTGAAGATGCAATGCTAGTTGGAAAATGGTTTGCTTGCGCATGAATAAAGCTGTAGGTTTCAAAAGCTTTTTCCTTATCACCCATCGCATTATAAACGCTTGCCAGTTCATAGAGCGCACTTTTTTGCGATGACCAGTTCAGCATCGGCTTTTCGCTTTGCTGCTGAAGAAGAAGCTTCACGAGGTCAAGCTTTTGAGTGTAGGCTTTTTGGTAATCAAAAAGCTTAGCAAGCTTAATCACTTCATTTTCTAAATGGAGGTTATTTGCTGTGATTTCAACAAGGGTTCCTTCATTAAAGAGAATCTTTTGGTAATGACCTGTTGCGCGATCAATAGCGCTTGCAACTTCTGGTAAGTTTGCAATGTCGCTTTCATTGCAGTGCTCTACTTTTTGGAAGTAGTAGTTTGCAAGCCACAGTCTATTTTCATCTTTAATCGCAATGCCGCCGCGAGAGACCGCTTCTTGAAGGTGCTCAGCTGCATGATCGACAAAGTCTTTTTGCTGAGCGCTATCTGCTGGAACGCCTCCCATATCACCATATCCCGCAAGAGAAATATAGGCGTTGTAAAGCTGAAGGTGTGTGGGTCCTGAATCATATAGATCAGGATTAAGTAGCATTGCTTGTTCTAGGTGCATGCAAAATGCTGAGTGATCAGCTTGCACTTCAGCGTGGCAGAGTCCTGCAATAAAATGCGCTTCTGCAAGGGACTGAGGGTTTTCTTCTTCAGTTAATGCGACAAACACATGGTCTTGTAAACAGCGAAGAGCATCTGTGTAGTAGTCTAGCTCATAGGCAGTTTTTGCATAGAGCAGCGCATAGTCAATAAGCTCTTGATCATTTAGATAGTTTGAATGGGCTAAAACAGCTTGCAAGTCTTTATAAAAGTGAGACTTAGTGTAACCATCTTCGCTTTCTGCATGTTTATAAAGGTTAATCGATGAAGATAAAAAGAGCTTCCAAGCGGCATCAATGCGCTCTGACTCATTAAACTTCGATACATAATGTCGAAACGCTTCGTAGCTATCTTGCCAACGCTCATTTTGATGAGAAAGGAGACCATATTCAAAAATGAAGCTTTCTTCGCCTTGGAACTCTGGATAGTTTTCTTTAATGACTCGGAGCTTTTCGTCTGCCTTACTAATTGCGCCTTGTTCTTTAAGAATCATCGCATGCATAAATAACGCTTTTGGAATTTCGCTTTCATTTGGGAAAAGATCATTTAACTTTTCAAAGCTGGTGCTAAATAAACCTTCGTTATTTGTTTGATGTGCACAGGTCATTTGAATAAGAAGAGCATTTTTAAGCTGCTCTGAAGGGGCATCTGCAGCGTCTACATAACTCTTTAGATAAGAGATAGCGCTTTGGAAGTCTCCAAGAGAGAAAAAGCTTTTTCCTACAACAAAATCAAATGTTGGTTGGAATGATTCTGGAACATTTGCTGAGATCTCTTCATAAGTTGATACGATTTCTTCATATTCTTCATTTTGGAAAAGAAGGACTAAAAGGTTAAAAGTTGCTTCATGCATTCTTTTCCCTTCCATGTCTTTGACTTTTCTAAAGGTTTGAGCAGCTCCTAGCTTATTGTAGTGCGCTTCTAGAGAGGCGACTTGAAAAAGAAGGTCTTCTGTCATTTGTGGGTACTTTTCAGCAAGAGCGCGGTAAGCTTGCGCTCCATACTCAAAGTCCCCTAAAATCGCAGCAATTTCAGCAGTTGCAAACTCAGAGACCTCGCTATATTGTCCACTTGGAAGCATTCCATAGTATTCTCTCGCTTCGCGAACGAGATTTTGCTTTTTCTCAAGTTGATCTTCTTTTAATGCAAGTCGAAATAACGCTTCTCCCATTAAGAAATAGAGCTCATCTTTGCGCTGTGTAATTTCTGAGACCTTGCTAGATAGGTAGGGACGTCCATCATTTGCTAAGTTTTCATACTGATCAAGCTCGTAGTAGCACTGCAGCTTGTTGATGAGTGTTTTTGCCATGACATCTTTGTCTTGAATGTTTAAGTAAGTTGAAAGGGCTTTCTCATAGTTATGATCTTGAAGATAAATATCGGCTAAAATCCCCTGAAAATAGTCTGCAAGCTCACTTTTTGGGTAGTAGTTTAAGAAGTCGATAATCTGCGTTTTGACAATAGCAAAATCTCCATCCTTCCAAAATTCAGCAATTCTTCTAATTAGAAAGGCTTCCTCATCTGATTGTACATGATTGGATTTAGCAGGTTCTTTAGCATTCGCATCGTGCGTGATAAATGTAATTAGTGATGCGCCAAGTAGAAGGCAGCCTTGAAGTTTTGATTTAAACATATCCGTTTGTCCCTATTCAGTTATGTTAGATTTAAGTCTTAACCATAATGGAAAAAGCACTTCCTAGTGAAGTATTTTTTGATTATACTCACCGTCAGATATTTATCAAATGCTTCATTCAATTGGTATTATGAGAGGGTATTTTGATTATAGATTTGAGATGAAATATTCTTGCTTAATATTTGCATCATAAAAATCAATCAGCTCATCTGCTCTTGAAAACTGCATGTCTTTAAGTTGCTCATAAATTTGAAGGCCACGCGCATTTTCACCTTGCTGAAAGCAAAGAATCCCAAGACGAAATAGGATTTGCTTGTCTTCAGGACATAGGGTTAAAATGTGCTCATATTGACCGATCTCTTCTTTGAACATTTTCAAATCGTGATAGCACGATGCGAGTTGGGCGTGAACCCAAGGATCATTAGGAGAGTAATGATCGATGATTTTAAATTCCTGAATGGCTTTTTCAGTAGCTGTTTTAAACTTTTCTTCTGCATTTCCTTGAGCTTTATAGAGCCTTGAAAGAGCGACATAAGCGTTGGCTAAGGATGCGTGCGCTTCTAAGTTAGTGGGCGCATTTTTAATCAGCTGAATGTGCTCACTAATCGAGACTAAGTAAAGGACCTCTTTCATTCTCTTAATGTCTTTTTTATAGCAAAGGTGATTGACCTTTCGCATCACAAGATTTAAAGAGTGGGCGCTTTTGGGCAGAGGATTGATCTTCTTTTCCTCTTTGCTTAGTTGATTTGCAAATCGATATGCAGCATTTGCAAGTGAAAGGTGGTACTCAGAGCGCATAATGTTTTTTGGCAGCCCTTTTTTACAAAGGAGCATGAAGAAATTCCGCAGTTGCAAAAATTGCTCAGGCTTTTTTGTTTGAAAGTAAAAGAGCAAAATCAGGTAAGCAAAACCAGTCAGAAGAATGGCTGCGAGTGAAAAGGCAATGAGAGAGGTTTGAAAAAGAAGTGTTAAAAAGAAAAAGAACGCTCCTATTTCAGCAGTGAGAAGACCTAAAAAGAAAAGATGAAAAAAGACGTATGAGCGGACAATCTTTTTAAATTGTTTAATCCCAGCTGAGCAATTTGACTCTACATTTTTGTAGAACCCATCTTGATTAAATTGCCAAAACTGGCCTTTCTTTATCTCACTAACGCTCATTTATGTGTGCCAAAAACTACAGAAGGTCTTAACTAGACTTATCCCAACATTCTGTATTTTATTCAAGTAATAATCAACACCTTTTCTCGATATTTTTTATCCCTTCTCGTAAAGTCGAGCTAAAAAAAATCGTGCTTGAGAAAGCGCCCTGAGGCGCTTTTTCAAGTTTTGTCATTTTTTAGGTGTTATACATCATGTAGTTGACAACGCGCTCAGACACACCAGCTTCTCTTAGCTTATCAATTTGATAGCTATTAAGGTTGAATCGAGTTTTTGAGTCCTGAATATACTGAATGATTTTGTCATCAGGGATATCAGCTTTAGACATGTTGATCACATCATTCACACTTATATGATCACCTTTGTCAACTCTTCCATAAGTTTGAGAACTTTGCTCTTCTAGTCTTTTTTGCTCTTGGTTATCAAGATATGACCCGATAAGTCCGCCAGCAATAACTCCTGCAGCACCGCCAATAAGAGCGCCCGTTCCGCCGCCTGCGATTCCACCAATTGCAGCACCACTCGCTCCTCCTAAAAGGACGCCAGTTCCAGTATTTGATTCACATCCTGTGACCAGTGCAGTTCCTACCGCAAGAATAAGTATTGAGGATTTTTTAATCATAATAGCCTCTTTCTTAGATGATTATCTCTTTTCTATCGATTTTTATATTAAATAAACCGAAATTAATTCCTTATAATCCTTTAATTATCACATTTAATAATGAATTAAAAACAGTTTTTAAATTTAGATATAATTAATGAGGATATTGATATTAATAAAGAGGTACTTGCAAAAAGATAAATCGTCCGAATATCAAGGACTCCAACAAGCCCTCCAAAAAGAGGGGCAAAGGCCATTGAGATTGTTGCGATAGATTGATTCACCCCTAAAAGCTTGCCTTGCAGCTTCATAGGGGCTTTTATAGAGATTAAGGCTAAGCAGTTTGCCCATGTAAGAGAAGCAAACAGGGCTCCTATTAAGATGAGATGAACAAATGCAATAAGAGATCTTACCTCTGAGACTAAGTAAAGGGTAAGACATGATAGAAGAAGAGAGTAAAAGAGAATTTTTTTAAGCTTTAGGCGCTTTATTAAAAGTCGATTAAGGATAATGGTTCCAAAACACCACGTGAGTCCAACGCCAATGAAAATGAGTGTGATCGATAGTTTAACTTTCGTAAAATGCTCCATAAGAAAGGTCGAAAGAAACTGCAGTGAGACGATCCACCCTAACATGAAGAAGAAAAATGAAACGTAAAGGTATCCAAGTGAGCTACTTTTAAATAGAGATCGTATTTCTTTGAGCTGCATTTTTATCGAGTCGCATTCTGGACTGATTGGCGCGTAACTTTCTGAAAAGAATATTCTTATAATGGATAAATTGATGAGTGAAAATGCTCCAAGGGCCCAAAATGGAAGAGATGAGTTAAAAAATGCAAATAATTCGGTGTTTGAAAGCATTCCTCCAATTGCAATGGCAATCACAAAACTAATTCCGGTGACCCCTGCAACGATTCCAAAGCTTTTTGAGCGCCCTTTAGCCTCCGGCTCCATATCAGAGATCGCAGAGAGGCAAAGAAGCAAGTTTCCTGCAAAAAAACCTGTAAATAGTCGGCTGATAATTAACATAGTATAGCTCATTTTCATGAGCGCTACAGCAGTGAGGAAAAAGCCCACGGCTTCCCCAAAAAGGGCTGCTGTTAAAGCAAACTTTCGTCCCTTTCGATCTGCTAAGTGCCCAATTAATGGACCTGCTAGAAATTGCGCAAAGGGAAACGAAGCAATTAAAACTCCAAGAAGCAAAACCCTTAGAGAAAGGGGGAAATGACTTGGAAGGAGTGTATAGTAGGGGGTTAATACAAGCGGGGTGAAAATAGGATAAACAACAGCAAGACCGACGTTATCAAGAAATACTGCAGAAAGAAGGGCTCGAAAAGAGCGGCGATTTTCTAAAGACACCTTATGTCTACTTAGCGCTTGAAACAGGTTTTTCGCGAAGGCGGTAACCAACGCCTCTGACTGTTTCAATCCAATTAAAATTAGGTCCGAGCTTTTTTCTCAGCGCTGCAATGTGCACATCGATGTTGCGATCGACAATAAAGACATCGTCATTGTGCACATCATTAAGCAGTTGGTTTCGTGTCAAAACCTTTCCTTGTTGCATTAAAAGCCGTTTTAAAATCCCAAACTCAGAAAGGGTAATCGTAACTGGCTCACCATTTTTCTTAAGTAGGTAGCGGGAGACATCTAGGGTAAAATCGCCAAATGATAAAAGCTTGGATGCTTTTTCAGGCTCTTTCCCACGCCTTAAGACCGCTTTGATGCGAGAAAAAAGAACTTTTGGAGAAAAGGGTTTGCTTACATAATCATCAGCGCCAAGCTCGAGCCCTAGAATCATATCTAGCTCTTCTCCTTTTGCGCTTAAAATAATCACAGGAATGTTTTTTAGCTCGGAGTTGTTTTTGATTTTTCGGCAAACATCAAACCCATTTTGCCCTGGAAGCATCACATCAACAATGACTAGATCTGGCTTTTCACGCTCTACAGCTCGGTATCCATTGATTCCATCCACTTCAACGTGGAGTTTATAACCTGATAAATCCGCTTGAAGCTTTATTAAAGCTGCAATGTCTTCTTCATCTTCGATCAGTAATATGCGCTTCTTCTGGGTCATGTTTTCGTCCTTGCTATTTCTTTAAACTAAAGTAGAATAATCAATTTAAGAATATTTTACCACTATGGAAGAACAAGCTTTTGGTCGATCACAATAAGGTCTGAATCCATATTGTTAAGGGATTTAATTTTTTCAACAGACGTTTGGTGATCTCGCGCAATCTTTTCTAAGGAGTCTCCTCCTTTTACATAGTAGATGCGTGTATTTTCAGCTTCCGCAAGTTTTGTAATCCCTTCTTTAATCTTTGAAATTTCACCAAGTTGGAGGTTTTGAACTTGAATGGCTTTTTCAAATTGCGCGATTTTATCTTTATATTGCGCAAGCGCAGTGGTTGTGTCGTTTGCGTGAGAGCTAAGCTGTCTGATATCAGAGGTGATTTTGTCTTGCTTTTTCGACACTTGGTGAAGCTTTTTTTCTAAGTTTTGAAGCTCTTGCAGGAAAGAGTCAAGTTTGCCTGATTTTAACTCTGCAACTTGATGTCTAAGCGCTGCAATTGTTTGTTCTTGATCAATGAGCTTTCCTTCAATAACGTGGTGCTCAATTTCGTAGGTATTTAAGTCATGTTTAATATCTTCAACTTCTGTGCGCACTTTATGGAGGCTAAGTTCCATTTGGTGCTTGTCACTTTTCGATGATCCAATCGATCCACATCCAGTAAGAGCAATGAGAGGAAGGAAGAGGAGGAGTTTTTTCATTTAGAGCCTTCTTTTTCAAATATTTTAAATTCAACACGTCGGTTTTCAGACCATGCTTCTTTGGTATGCCCTAGGTTAGCTGGCATTTCCTTTCCAAAGGAGATGGTGTAAATGTGATTTGGATTGACCCCTTTTTTAACAAGCAGTCCGCGGATTGTATTCGCACGCCTTGTTCCAAGGGCTAAGTTGTATGCTTCTGAAGCCCGTTCATCACAATGTCCGGCAACAAAGATATAGGTATTCTGATTTTTTTTCATGTAATCTGCAATCTTTGCAATATTATTGTAGTACTCTTTAGATCTTAAAATGTGCTCGTCCGTGTTAAAGTAAAGATTCTGGAAAATATTCGACAGGTGAGAGGCGGGAGCTGCAAACTTATCGATGCTTGGGATCGGGCTTCCAATTGCTCCGGGCACTTCCTTCGGCTGAGGAATGCTCATGTCAGCAAATTGTCTTTTTAAGTCTTCATCCCTTAACGGAATAAATTCTTCTTCTTGGGGACCATTAAACTCGTCAGCAGATTCAATCATTTTAGAATCAACATCTTGTTTCCAAAGAAGCTGACCTTTCCTATGAAGGTATCGCCCCATTGTTTTGGTGTCTTCCCAAACTGTGCTGGTGTTGCGTTGGCAGCTTGTTAATAGAAAGGCTAGTCCAAATGCTGCAATTAGATGCGAGTAATGCTTCATAATGATCCTCTAGTTGGTTCCCAGGCAGGGTAATGTTTTTTTCCTGCTCCGCTTGTAATTTGCAAAGGTTCTTTTTGCTTTAAGTTAATAATAAATAATTCCGAAGAAGAAGGGTCAGCAGTATTATAAATAATATGGAGACTATTAGGAGCCCAGCTTGGATTCTCCTTGTGGCTTGGCCCTTTTGTTAACGGGATTTCCTCTTGCGTTAGAAAGTCATATACCACGATTTGCCTAATGCCGTCAATCATAGCGCTATAGGCAAGCTTGGTTCCATCCGGAGACCAAGCGGGGCATGTGTTTTGCCTGTAGGTCTTGGTCAGACAGGTTGGATTTGGTGAAGTGTCTCGTCCAGGATAAGGGGTGTCGATTAAATAAATGTGAGGGGTTCCTTTTTTATCCGAAACAAACGCGATTTTTTTCCCATCAGGTCTAAACGTAGGAGAGGCCTGAACAGATCTTGGATAAGAGTAGGCCTGAATCGGTTTTCCCATTGGCCCATAGTTTCGACTAAAGGGTTGGACAAATAAATCGACCCGTCCACTTGCATCAGAGATAAATGCAATCATGTCCCCTTTTGGAGAAAGAGATGGAAGGAGCTGATTCCCTCTTAAGGTCAAAAAGGATTCTCCTCGATGGGCATCAAAAGAGGCGGCATAAATTTTTGGCTGACCTTTGATGTAGTTAACATAGATAAACTTTCCCTTCGTAAAATCTCCCTCAAGTGGAAAAAAAACGGGATGAATGCAGTAACTATTCTCGCTTGTGACTTGCCGTTTATTCGCTCCATCGTAATCAGATTCCCAAATTTCAGATTTCCACTTGGGGCCCTCTGGAGTTTTTTCAGGGAATTGAATTGCAAAAAGAATCTTGGATGATGCAATTCCCTTTTTTCCTGTGATCATTTGGCACAATTCATCATGAAACTTGTGCATTGTTCTACGATCACTCGAAAGGGTTCCGCACAGAGTATAAGGCCCAAGGGTTTTAGTCACTCCTCCCCCTCGAAGCTCTAAAAGAGCTGAGAGCTCTTTTCCTGTTAAATCTAGGTCAAGATGAAAATCTGAAGTTTCACCAGATTCAAGGTAGCAACTTCCATTTCGCGCCAGATCATCGTTTAGGATTTTTTGAAGCACGCTAAGATAGTCTTTTGAAAATGTTTCAGAGCGCAGCTCAGAAACAGAAACGCTAGATAGAACCTTCCGGGTTGAAAGAGGAATCACAATTTCTTTTTCCTCAAAGGGAAAAAGAGGTTTAAGATGCATTACAAAAATTAAGAGTAAAAGTATGCGCGTTTTCGTTTTTCAAATCCTCACTAAATGGCGGTAGCTGCATGCTTGGGAGATTCAATTCTAAATACCTTCTGTTTTTAATGGAAGCAGCACTTAGAATCTCTAGCTTTAAGACCCGCCCGCTATGGCTTATTGTTAGCTTTAACTTTACCTCACCCATCTCAGGAAGTTCAAGTCCTTCTTTAAGAGAGTGGGCAAGAGATATAAAATAGTCGGTTTCTTCCTTTTTGTCACCGCTATCAATGCTTAAAGCTTGAATTTCTTTTGGAAGTGAAAGAGAGCTTTTCGGAGGAGCTTTTGTTTCAATTTTAGAAAGGGTCTCTTTAAGCTCTTGGAGAATTTTATGCTTTTGCGAATTTGCGCTTGGTTTTGTAACCCTTTTTGAAGGGCTTTTTTTGATAGGAGCACTTGTAGGAGCACTTTTTGTTGCCGCTTTTTTGTGAGCGCCCTCCTGCACCCTTCTCGAGGGAGGGGGAGGAGGAGGCGCATAGGTGTTGACTACAATGGACTTTTTGGGAGGAGGAGGCGCCTTTGAACTTTTAAAATTAAAAAAGAAGAAAAAAAG
>Ga0181593_10006826_pt1 | contig 10219 bp, 10 predicted proteins | sample 071ome_19_FD_133756 | JGI IMG/M metagenome (GOLD analysis project Ga0181593, IMG submission 133756) | Coastal salt marsh microbial communities from the Groves Creek Marsh, Skidaway Island, Georgia - 071413AT metaG (megahit assembly) | ecosystem: Environmental > Aquatic > Marine > Intertidal...
CGATCGGTTGTCTCCAGAAAGGTAATACCGTATCTTTGAGAAGTCGATATTGTCGAGATCCTTTGTTGCCCAGTGGGTTGGCATGGGCTTTCCTTCGAAAACCTTCAGGGCCCGTTTGCGGAAATCCCGGATCCAATCAGCTTCTCCCTTTACGTCGCAAATGTAGTCAATGGTCCCTTCGTTCAAGCCTACGCCAGCGTCGTACTTGTGAGATTCCGCGTATTTAAAATCGCCTTTGTCGCGATCTATGTCGAGTTGTGTTGCAGTTGCGCCCATGATATCACCTTCTCAGTTACAAGAGAGCTATGCGGCGGCTTCCGTGATCTCCTTGATCCAATCGTAACCCTTGCTCTCCAGCTCTTCAGCTAAAGTTTTGTCGCCACTCTTCACGATACGGCCGTCGTACATTACGTGTACCCGATCGGGTATGATGTAGTTAAGCAGTCGCTGATAGTGAGTGATGACCAGCGCTCCAAGATTGCCACCGCGTAAGGTGTTTACACCTTCGGCGACGATTTTCAGAGCGTCTATGTCCAAGCCAGAATCGGTTTCGTCGAGGACGGCGTACTTTGGTTTCAGCATCGCCATTTGTAGAATTTCGCAACGCTTCTTTTCCCCTCCGGAGAATCCTTCGTTGACGGACCGCGAGGTGAATTTTCGGTCTATCTTGAGAGCATCCATTTTTTCGTAAAGCTCTTTATAGTAGGCTGGGGCGTTAAGTTCCTCGCCCTCGGGAAGGCGGGCATTTTTAGCCGCCCGAATGAAGTTGGCGATCGTCACCCCAGGAATTTCCACTGGGTATTGGAAAGCGAGAAAGAGACCGGCCCGCGATCGCTCATCGACTTCTAGATCGAGTATTGATTCGCCATCCATCAGCACTTCGCCACTGGCGATCTCGTAATCAGGGTGCCCAGCAAGGGCTTTCGCTAGCGTGCTCTTGCCCGTTCCGTTCGGCCCCATTATGGCATGTATCTCTCCTTTGGGAATCGTTAGATTGAAATCCTTTATGATCCGTTTGTCGCCGATGTTTACGTTCAGGTTCTTTATTTCCAGTGATTGGCTCATAAGAAAGTAGCTATTTTAGTGGGATTCAGTTTCGGTAGGTGTCTCGGGGCGGGCGCTTCTGCCGCGGAAAGTGATGTCGATCGAATTGGGCTCGAAATTTTCAGGAAGCAAGCCGGATAGCTTTTCGAGAACTTCATGGCTCAGTTGGACGTCATATACCTTGCCGGTGTCATCGTCGTGAAAGTGGGCGTGTTCGGAAAGGTTAGGGCAGTAGCGGGTCGATTCCCGCTCCAAATGAACCTGTTTCACCAGCCGGCACTGCACTAGCGTGTCGAGGCAGTTGTATACGGTTGCCAGCGAAATCGAGGGCATTGCCGCTTTGACGCGGGCGAATATCTCATCAGCAGTAGGGTGGTCGGGCTTCGTAAGGATGGCATCGTAGACAATCTCGCGTTGACGGGTCGTGCGAAGCCCGGCTTGGGCAAGCTTCCGGGTTAGCGTTTCGGTTGTGGGTTCAGCGTTCATAAGGGCCGTGTTGCTGGCGATACTAAGAATCAATCTCAGTATCAATTGGAAACTGGAATAATTCTAAATATCAAGAGCAAATTAGAATTATTCCAATTCTAGTTGGCGCAGAAGCGGTTCAAAATCTTCTCATAGTCATGGAGAGGCATCTTGATCCGCCGTTGAAACGGCGTTTAGCCGTCTATTCGGAGTCGGCCAGGTAGCGTTCCGCTTCGATAGCTGCTTGGCAGCCCATCCCTGCGGCGGTGATTGCTTGTCGGTAGACGTGATCAGCGCAATCGCCTGAGACGTAAACGCCTGGTATCGAGGTTTTGACCTGACTGCCGTTGTCGGGTTTAAAATAACCGTTGTTGTCGGTCGCGATCACCTCGGAAAAGGGCCCAGTGTTGGGAATATGGCCGATGGCGACAAAAACGCCCTTACAATCGATTTGCCGCGTTTCCTGTGTTTTGACGTCCTTCACGCGTACGCCTGCGACATTTCCGGTGTCGTCAGACAGAATTTCTTCTACGACTGAGTTCCAAACCGTCTCGATCTTCTCGTGGCCTACAGTTCGGTCAGCCATAATTTTTGAAGCCCTTAATTCATCGCGCCGGTGAATAAGGGTGATCTTGCTGCAAAAGCGGGTCAGGAAAAGGGCTTCCTCGCAAGCCGTGTCGCCGCCTCCGACAACGACGACTTCCATATCGCGGTAAAAGGCTCCATCGCAGGTCGCGCAGGTCGTAACGCCCTTGCCTCCAAACATTTCCTTTTCGCCGGGAATTCCTAGCAGACGAGGCGAAGCGCCGGTCGATATGATGACCGATTTAGCCTTAAACTCTTCAGAGCTTGAGCGGACGGTGTAAGGGGATGACGAGAAGTCGACTGATTCGATCATCGACTGTTTGAATCGGGTTCCAAATCGGCTAGCTTGCTTCCGTAAATTGTCCATCAGCATGAAACCGTCTACTCCTTCCGGAAAACCGGGGAAATTTTCTACCTCGCTCGTTTGCGTGAGTTGGCCTCCGGGCAAATCGCCTTCGAGCACTAGGGGATTCAAGTTGGCCCGGGCCGTGTAGATAGCTGCGGTAAGGCCCGCGCAGCCAGTTCCAATTATAAGGACGTTTTCGATTTCGTCGGACATTTTCTGATGGAAAGCGCTTTATTTAGAATTTCTGTAAATGATGGGATGGCAACAAGCCCATCATTTGGCAATGAGAGACTGATAAAAAGATTAGCTTTGCCTCAGTGTTCTCTTCGCTTAGTCGCTTCTCTGTGAATTCGATCGTAGATACGCATACGCACCTGGAAAGCTTTCACGAGAAAGGCATCTTAAGCAACGCGCTTGATGCCTCCTTGACTGCAGGGGTTACACGTATGATAACTGTGGGTACGGATGGAGAAGACTGGGAATTGTATGCCAGCTTAGCGGAATCGACACCGGGAATGGTCGATTACACGGTAGGCATTCACCCGACTTCGGTAGACGAAAGTTGGGAGACTCTAATTGAAAGCATTACTCCCTATTTTGAGCGTTCCCGCCCGCCAGTCGCTCTTGGCGAAATTGGCTTGGATCGTTTTCACCTGCCCAAGGACCCGTCGGATGCGGAAACGGTTCTTGAGCGGCAGAAGGCCGCGTTTCGAAGGCAGTTGGCGATTGCGAAAAGCTTGGATACCCCGATGGTCATCCATTCCCGAGGAGCGTTCACGGAATGTGTCGAAGAAATTGATCGATCGGATGTGGATTGGACACGCGTTGTATTCCATTGCTTTTCTGAAGGCCCCGGCGAGATGCAGCAATTGCTCGATCGTGGTGGTTTCGGGAGCTTCACGGGGATAATTACCTTTAAAAATGCCGAGTCCATTCGAGAGGCAGCGAGGCTTCAAGGGATTGATCGTTTGATGATCGAAACTGATGCTCCTTATTTGTCGCCCGTTCCCCATAGAGGTAAACCTAACGAACCCGCGTATCTGCGGCATACGGCGAATTATTGCCAGGAACTGTTTGGTATGGACGAAGCGAGCTTCGCCCAAAAAACGTCAAAGAACGCCTACCAATTCTTCGGATTGAAAGATTAGCCCTCTATTTTTCGTCGAACTTGCTGGCGAATAAGCGGGCCAGCTCTTCTAACGCGGACTCGGCATCGCTTCCCACAGCGATTGCTTTCAGTTCGGTTCCTTTTCCAGCAGCGAGCATCATGAGGCCCATAATCGATTTGCCATTCACTTGCTCGTTATCCTTCTCGAAAAAGAGATCGCTTTCGAACTTATTGGCCGCTCGCACGATCATGGCTGCGGGACGAGCGTGAATCCCCATCTGGTTCTCGACCAGCAGGATTCGTTCGACGTTTTGTCCTTCGGGATGCAGATTCGCGGAGTCCATGGGGGTAAAAATAGAGATATTCCCAACAGAACAAGCGATTATTCGCGAATTTGCGAGTTCACAAATCGGTGAGACCCGGTTTTAAAGCTATTTATGATTGCTATCATCGCTCCGGCTAGGCTGGCCTCCACACGTTTTCCGGAAAAGTTGCTCTATCAGATCAAAGGCAAACCCTTGATACTTTGGGTGGCCGAACGCTTGGCCAATCAAGCCCCGGACATTCCCCGTTACTTCGCGGTGGATCATCCCCGTTTGCAGGATACATTAGAGCAAGCTGGATTTGCTACGATTATGACGCGACCGGACCACACTTGTGGAACGGATCGTCTGGCGGATGCCAACGAAAGTATTGGCGCGGAGTGGATTATCAACGTTCAGGGAGATGAACCTTTGGTCACCAGAGGTCAGATCAAAGCGTTGGAGGCCAAGTTGCGGGAGGGTTCGGCGATGGCGACATTGGCGACTCCCTTTGTCGAATGGGCTGATTTCCTGGATCCAAATCAGGTCAAGGTGGTTCTCGATTCTAAAGGTCGGGCTCTCTATTTTTCTCGATCGGCGATTCCCTACGATCGGGATGGGCAGGAGAACGATTGTCAATTGGCAATCTCGGGCTTTCCCGCCTATCGGCACCTCGGCTTATATGGATACAGTAAAGAATTCCTGAATACGTTTTGCTCCCTTCCGAAAACCACCCTGGAGGAGACGGAAAAGCTGGAGCAGCTCCGGGCTCTGGAAAATGGATACTCGATCGATGTCGACATTACCCAAGACCCGTCGATTGGGGTGGACACTATCGAAGACGCAGCGGCTTTCGAGCGCTCGATATAGGGCCTAGTCAATCGCCGCCTTTGAAGGCAGCCGAAATGCTCGCTAGGCAGGCGTAGCTGCGTTTTCCGCTACTAGATCGTAGAACTTGCGGAAATTCGGATTGGCATCGCTCGGCCCTGGCCCAGCTTCGGGGTGGTATTGTACGGAAAAGACCGGTTTACCCTTTAGCCGAATGCCAGCGATCGTCTTGTCGTTGAGATTGATCTCCGTGATTTCAGCCCCAGCTTCTTCAAGGCCCTCTTCGGAAGTGGCGAATCCGTGATTGTGGGCGGTAATGGCCACGGAATCAGTTTCGAAATTCTTGATGGGCTGGTTGCCTCCTCGGTGACCAAATTTCAGCTTGTAGGTTTTGGCCCCAATGGCGTGCGTGATGATCTGGTGACCGAGGCAAATTCCAAAGGTCGGGTATTCGTCAATTAGCTGCCGCACGGTCTCATGGGCGTAGGTAACGGCCTCCGGGTCGCCGGGCCCGTTGGAAAGAAAGATTCCTTCCGGTTCGATGGCTTTGATCTCCTCAACGCTAGCCGTAGCTGGAAAAACATGGACCTCGAAGCCATGGTAGGAAAGCTCCCGGAAAATCGACTTTTTGGCCCCGAAGTCTAAAGCGGCTATCTTGAAGACGCGCTTGTCTTGAGCATGCGGGCGGATTTCGGATCCCGTTGGATTATAGGGCCAGTGGTCGCTCTCTGGAAGCGAGTACACGTAGGGGCAATCTGTTGTCACCTCTTTCACATAGTCAGCGCCAACGATACCTTCCCAGTCGCGAGCTCGTTTGACAGCTTCTTCGTCGGAAATCCCTTCGGTGCTCAGGCAGGCCTTCATTGCTCCGTGAACCCGTAGTTTTTTGGTCAACGCTCGGGTATCCACGCTGTCGAGTCCAGGAATACCATAGCGTTCGAGGTAGTCGCCAAGAGATTCATTGCTGCGCCAATTGCTGACAATGGGGCTCAGCTCGCGAACGATGAATCCGCGAACCATGGGTGACTCGGCCTCGGTGTCTTCCATGTTCACTCCGTAGTTCCCGATCATGGGGGCGGTCATGGTCACAATTTGACCAAAGTAGGACGGGTCTGTCAGGATTTCTTGGTATCCGGTCATGCTCGTATTGAATACGGCTTCTCCAACAACCGTGTTTTTGCCCCCGAAAGGGCAGCCCCTGAATACGGTTCCATCTTCTAACGCCAAAACTCCTGTCCGTGAATCGCTCATCTCGATTTTCGAGAAAACGTAGTTTACGGAAGCGCGCCAATCTCTTTTTGTGGGTTATCGAATAATTCAAACATTGAACGCCTGGACAAATGCATTGGCATGCAGGAAAAACGAGCTATGACTCGTCTTTCAATTGTCAGAAAGGCTGCGCAAGACTATGCCGTATACAGAAGATCGAACTACATGGTATGAAGGCCAAGGGATCTGGGGCGACGTTCCGAAATCGGATTGGAGGAGTTGGACCTGGCAACTGAGGAATCGCATCACCTCTCTTGAGCAACTCGAGTCGTTGATCGAGCTGACCGAGGACGAGCGGAAAGGATGTCAGCACGCCAATAAAAAACTAGCCATGGCGATCACTCCCTACTTCTTCAATTTGATAGATCGCGGCGATCCGGATTGTCCCATCCGCAAGCAGGTGATTCCTCGGACTGGCGAGATGGTCGTTTCCGGAGAGGAGATGCTCGATCCGGTTGGCGAAGACGCTCACTCTCCTGTTCCGGGTCTGGTGCATCGCTACCCGGATCGAGTGCTATTTTTGGTGACTGACCGCTGCGCTGCCTACTGTCGGTATTGCACGCGAAGCCGTTTGGTCAGCAATGCTCAAGACTATAATTTCCACCCCGAGTTCGAACAAGGGCTAGAATACATTGAATCGCATCCAGAGGTTCGCGACGTGCTCCTTAGCGGGGGCGATCCGCTACTTCTTTCGGATAGCAAACTGGATTATCTGCTGGGACGTTTGCGTAAAATTCCCCATGTGGAATTCATTCGCATTGGATCGCGGATTCCGGTGTTCATGCCGCAGCGAATCACGAAAAGCCTGTGCGCTGTATTTAAAAAGCATGGCCCTATTTGGATGAGTATTCACGCGAACCATCCCAAAGAGTGCACGGCGGAGTTGAAAGCCGCGTGCGAAAGGCTTGCATTCGCCGGTGTTCCGCTGGGGAATCAGTCCGTTTTGCTGAACGGGATAAACGATGATGTAGATGTCATGAAAGCATTGATACATCGTTTGCTTAGAATGCGCGTGCGCCCTTACTATATCTATCAGTGCGATTTGATTACAGGTAGCGCCCACTTGAGGGCCAGTGTGTGTAAAGGGCTGGAGATAATGAAGAAACTGCGGGGGCACACAACAGGTTACGCCGTTCCCCAATACGTTATCGACGCTCCTGGTGGTGGAGGCAAAGTGCCGATCAATCCTCAGTATATCACCAAAATAGACGACGAAGCCATCCATTTCCGGAACTTCGAAGGAAAGCTATTCCGGTATCCTCTCAAGAGCTTTACCATCGACGACGAATGCCGCTGCCACGAGCAGGAAATCGAGTGCTAGGCGGCTCTTTCGTAAATTGCTCGCATGCCGCTTAGGGGACTAAACTGAGATCGGCTTAGCGGTTTTGTCTGGCATCAAAGATCAAACGGACGTTGGCTAACAGCCTTTTCAGTCGGGAAGTCGTTGGGCACGTCCGATTGGGTGACCTTTCCAGTAGCGGCCCACTCGGTTCCTCGCAGAAAGGTGGTAATAAAGCCGACGCATTCGAAGGAGTAATCGGCATGGCCTAGTGTCGTGTGAAAAACCCGACCCTCGCCGAAGCTCAAAGCCATCAACATAGGCTCGTAGCGCCCTGTACCTTTGTTTTCCGGATCGGAGTAGGCGGTGGCGAGCACGTTGATATTTTCCGCCGGACCTCTCAATTGAGCGTACAACTCATCTTTGCTGTGCAGCCATTGGTCAGGCAGTCCTTGGGTTATTGGATGATCGGCGTCGCGCATGGTTACGAGAAAGGGCGTCTGAGTTCCATGGGAACCACCGCTTCCAGGGGAGGGATCGCGAACAAGTTTTTGCATGGCGTCGAAGTAGAGATATGGTCCGTCTTTTTCCGTTCGACCACCCCAACCGCCAATGCCGATCATCTCGTTGTAGGCTTTCCACTCGGGAAAAGAATTGTTGGCCGCGTGTATGACGACAAAGCCGCCACCCTCCCGAACAAAGGCTGCGAAGGCGGACTGAGTTTTCTCGGGCCACGGAGCTGCTTTCCATCCGAAATTGGAGATGACGACGTCGTACTTGGCGAAGTCTGGCGCGAAATCGGGATCTGCTTTGGGCTCGGGCAAGGCTTCTGTTTTCGGCAAGCCTTTGATAGGGTATTGGCCGATCAGTTCATCTCCCTTCCAAGTGTATTTGGAACGCTCGACATCGACAGTGAACAAGCCCGTTTCCTCAAGGTAGCGTTTCATCATGTAGGTCGACTGGGGCCAGACGCCATGGTTGTTCTGGCCATCGACAATAAGGGCTTTCAGCTTTGGGCTTTGCGGGCTGCAGGAAGCTAATAGAAAGGCCGATAGGGCCAGGGTGAGGAGCGAAGAGAGTTTCATTTGTATCGATGGCTTCAGGGCTCGACGTATTCGTGTTTTGGAGAAACGAGCGGATCCTCAAAATCTTCAGGAATGTTCAGTGGTATAATTTAAGTCCTTTGCACTTTCTTGGGTAAAATGCAATTTCTAAGAGAGGTTCCGATAAATGCCAAATGCTCTTGAGATGTTAAGGCTGCATGTCCCTATGCAACCGATATCGCGTTTTCGGTGTTGGGTCGTTGCTTGCGGCGACCCAACGAATTTCTGGCTTACTAGACACGGTCGTTGAACTGGTTGCCCGATGACCGATCGTGCCTACAACGAAATGCTGCAATTCGAATTGCAATGCGCCGAAGTTGAGTAATCCGAGCGGACTGTCCTCAGGACATTTCCAGACCGGCCATCGTTCCGGTCGTGGTGGAGAATTTATCGATGTCTAGACCTTGCCGCTGTAAGGCGCTAACGTAGAGTTTTGGAAGCGGGTAATTGTCTTTCTGATCGAAAGCGATGTGCTGCCCATGCTTGAATCCGCCACCTGCGAACAGTACCGGCATATTGCTGTTGTCGTGGGCGCTAGCATTTCCGAGATTCGAAGTTAGGAGAACATTAGTTTGATCCAGTAGGTTGCCGCCGCCTTCGTTGGTCTCCTTTAGGCGCCGGACGAAGCTGCCCCAGGCTTTGACCAATTCGGACTCTACAAGCGTCAGTTGGTCGATCTTTTCTCCATCCAAGCCATGGTGGCTCAAAGAGTGGTAGGATTCGTCGACTCCATTTATTGGAGACGTTCCGCCATTGCCGTTGAGGTGCAAGGTCATGAAGCGAGTCGAATCAGTCTGGATCGCCATGTACATGATATCAAGCATGAGCTTCTTAGCGGCGATGAATTGGTTGTTGTCCGTGATGTCCATTGGGACATCGGCATCTACCTCAGGCTTTGGCCGGCGGGCCCATTCTTCGGTTTCGCTCAGTCGCCTCTCGAAATTTCGGACCGAAGTGAAGTACTGGTCCATCTTGTCTAGGTCTCCAGGGCCAAGGCTGCGTTGCAATTTCTTGGCATCGGAGGCGACAACGTCCATGATGCTTTGCCCCTGCTTCAAACGCTTGACTTGCTTGGCTTGCTCTTTGGGAGAATCGGCCACGAAGAGTTTGTTGAAAAGCTTGGAGGGAGAGTCTTCGGCTGGAATCATGCTGCCGGTTTCAGTATAGGAAGGACTGTTGTTGCCTTTAACGTTGAGAACCATCGAAGGGTAGCGTGTATGGTGCCCCAAGTGCTTGGCCATATACTGGTCCAGTGAAATGGTGTTCTTGAACGCCGCGTTTTTCGAGTAGGGAGCTGCAGACAAGATGCTGCCCTCGGCGTTGTGGCCTCCGGAAACGCCCGGATGCGAAGAGCCGGTGACAATGGTGAGGTCGCCCAGGAGATCGCCAATCTTAGACAAGTAGAGCGATGGCGTGTAGTTATAGCCTGACTCGACGGGATTCAGGTTGGGGGCGTGTAGGCCTAAGGCGAGACTGACGCTGACGAACCGTCGGGGAGGCTGGGCAGCCAGCCTAGAAGCAAAGGCTGGGGTCATTGCTTCGAGCCAAGGAAGTGCCATGGCGGCTCCGGCCCCTTTCAGAAAGGTTCTTCGAGAAACGGATTTAGAGAAATTGAAGTTAACGTTTTTCATCATGAATCGGGACTGGCGGTTTTGACTTCGTTTACTTTTCTAAGAAAATCGAACTGGCGGCTGCGGCATGTATCATGGAACGGAAACCGTAATTGTCGCCTCGAAGGGAGTCGATCATTGCCTCAATTTCCCTGCGATCGGCGAATTCTATACTGGCTCCGGTAGCGTAAGTGAGCGTTTTTTTCAGCAAATTGCGAGCTATTTGCTCAGGTTGTCTCAAGAGGATCTCCTTGAGGCCATCGATATCGTCAAAAGGCCG
>Ga0181593_10006831_pt1 | contig 10216 bp, 8 predicted proteins | sample 071ome_19_FD_133756 | JGI IMG/M metagenome (GOLD analysis project Ga0181593, IMG submission 133756) | Coastal salt marsh microbial communities from the Groves Creek Marsh, Skidaway Island, Georgia - 071413AT metaG (megahit assembly) | ecosystem: Environmental > Aquatic > Marine > Intertidal zone...
CACCTGGACTGCCCGTGTGGCGGGCGACACGGCGGCTGCCTTCTCCAGCTCGCTCCCTACGCTCACCACTATGGTGGCAGGTGCATCCGCCGCTGTGGTCGTGGCAATGGCAGCGGTTGTAGGAGCTGCCTTTCGTGCCGGACGGCTTCCACCGCTGCGACTGCTTCGCGGTGAGACCGTGGCCAGGCTGCCATGGTGGCTTGGCCGCCGACGGCCACTGACAACACTCACCGGCCTAGCTGGTCGGGAACTGCGGCGGCGGCCCAGCCGTAGCCTGGCCGTGGTGGTGATGGTGGCTCTGGCAGAATTTCTGATTGTGTTCGTCGCCGGGTTTGAGTTAACGATGCCGACGGCAGCATCAACTCGGCGGACACCGACCGGCGGGTGGACGCATCTGCTCCGGTTTGCCTCGCCAACAAGTGTCGACCCAACACAGCCAGCAGCCAGCGGTGAACTTGGTCTTACCACCAAGCAGCAGAAGTTGTTTGAGCACAGTGAGCTCGCCCTCATTCGGGCAAGCCAGGGCGACGACGCCAGTTGCACGAACCTCTATGCCACTACCGCGCCGGTTGTCTGGGGGCTGCCTCAGCGATTTCTCGAGCGTGGTGGCTTTGAATTTGTGAGCCATGTTTCCTTGCCTGCTGGTCTGGACAATCCCTGGCGTTTGCTCAGTACAGATGCCACCCCAGAGGCCCCCGTGCCCGTCATACTCGATGCGGCGACTGCACAGTGGGCATTGAAATTGGGCGGGATCAACTCAACGTTTCGGCTTTCGCCCGCCACGGGCAGCATCCTGCCGCCAGATGCTGACCAAGGCATTGAATGTCAGATCGTCGGCCTGCTTGCGCCGGGTATTCTGCAAGGTGCAATCCTGATGGCAGAGGCCGAATTTACGCGACTCTTTCCGCTGGTGAGTGGCTATCGCCTCGCCTTGCTTGAAGCCCCGGCAGCCGCGTTGGACGAGGCCGACAGGCCTGCCGGCTCAGGGGCTATGTCGGTGGACGCAGCCGTCACGGCCGCCTGGGCTGATGCCGGTGTAGCCGTCGAGCCTGCCGCCGCTCGCCTGCGGCGGCTCTACGCGGTCCAGAATACTTTTCTTGCTGGTTTTCAGACGCTCGGCACGCTTGGGCTGATGCTCGGAACGATCGGTCTGGCCGCCGTTGCCGTCCAGGGAGTCATCGAACGCCGTGGGGCTCTGGCCGTGCTGCAGGCCATTGGGTTCACCCGTCGCCGACTGGCTCGCCTGCTCTGGCAAGAAATGATGCTGCAGGTGCTCGTTGGGCTAGGCCTTGGGGCAGGCGGTGGTCTTCTGGCCAGCCTGCCATTTCTCACCGGCGGCCGGCTGGGGATACCCTGGGGCTGGCTTGCCGTGTCCCTGGGTGGCACCCTGTTGGCAGCCACGCTTGCTGGCTTTCTGGCGGTCTTGTGGATCACAATTCCACCGCGTCCGATCGAGCAATGACGCTGCCGCCAGCAATCAGTTTTGCCAGTGAGGCCCGCTCCCGGTAGGGTCTGCAGTTTCGAGGTGGCCCGATTGTGCCCGGGCCCAGCACCATCAGAGGAAGAAAGCCTGCGATGCATATTGCCGTCATCCTTCCCCGCTGGGTCGGTGATCTGGTCATGTCGACCCCGATGATTCGTGCGGTTCGACGGCACTACGGTGAATCAGCCCGGCTCACGGCCGTGATGAAGCCGCTGTATGCCGAAATCTTCGCTGGCACTGACTGGTTCGACGGGCTGATTCCCTATGACCGCCACAGTCGCGATCGCGGAAGCCAGTTCGCCGCCGCAGCGGCAGCCCTCCGGGCTGATCCTGTCGATATTGCCCTCCTCGTACCGAACTCACTTTCGTCTGCGGCACTCGCCTGGTGGGGTGGCTGCCGGCGGCGGGTTGGCTATGCCCGGCACGGGAGGCGTCTGCTTCTGACCGACCCGCTGGCCCCAACCCGCCGGGGCTGGAAAGTAGAGCCCCTCTCCACGACACAGCACGCCATGGACCTTGCCGAACGAATTGGCGTGCCGCCGGAACCGCTCACCCTCCATTTGGCAACAACGCCAGATGACGAGACGTTACTCGACAACGTTCTTGGAAATTTTTTTCCTGGTTGGTCGCCAACTGCAGCAGGCCCGCTGATGGTGTTCAATGACAATGCAGCGTACGGGCCCGCCAAGGCTTGGGGAACCGACCGGTTTGCCGCGCTTGCCGGGCGTCTCTTGTCGGCCCATCCACAGGGCCGGGTGGTTGTGCACTGCGGGCCGGGCGACCGTAACGAAGCCCGCGCCCTGGTGACGGCCGCAGCGGACCCTCGAGTCAGCAGCTTGGCTGAGGAGGCCTCCTTGCCCTTCGGATTATCAAAGGCGTTGTTGCGGCGGGCGGCCGTCGTGGTGACAACCGACAGTGGTCCGCGACACATTGCGGCAGCCTTCGCCACGCCGACTGTTGTGTTGCAGGGACCGATGGATCCGCGGCTGGGGATGTCAGACCACCGGTATTTTGTCGAACTGCGTCGCGACCTCCCCTGCTCCCCCTGTGGCCGACGAACCTGCCCCCTTGGCCATCATGACTGTATGGTTGGCCTCACAGTCGACCAGGTTGCCGAGGCGACCCTCGACCTTCTCGCTCAAACCCTTCCATCCCCCCGCCCTGCCCCGGAGACCGCCTGATGACCCACCTGCTTGGCATGCTCGCCGCCATTGCCCTTACTGCCCTCTGCTGGGGCGTTTACGGGCCCGTCCTGCGTTTTGGGCGCGATGCCATGGAGTCGGCCCTCCGGCCGTTCGTCTGCGTCGGGCTCGCCTATTTTCTGGTGGCGGTGATTGCGCCCCTCGCGCTGATGGCCCGTGGAAATGAAAAGGGAAGTTGGACGACAACCGGTGTGCTCTGGAGCCTCCTGGCAGGTTCGGCTGGGGCACTCGGGGCGTTGGGCGTCATTCTTGCCCTCACTGCTGGCGGCCGGCCAATCTATGTCATGCCCTTGGTCTTTGGTGGCGCCCCAGTCGTCAACACGCTGCTCACCGCGTTTCTCAACAAGGCCTTTGATCAACTTAAGGCGCCTTTCATTGCGGGGCTGATTTTGGTGATCACAGGGGCTGTTACGGTGCTTGTCTTCAAGCCACAGCCACAGCCGCATGGCGACCCAGCCGTCCAAGTAGTCGCCGGCGAGGCTGAGACGTTGCCAGACAAGGTTGAACGGCAAACAGAGCGAGTTGTTGAGGTCTTGCTGGCAGTGACGCTGGCCCTGCTGAGTTGGGGCGCTTACGGCCCAGTGCTTCACAAGGGGCAGGCTGCCATGGGAGGAAGTCGGCTGCGGCCACTGATCTGCATCGGCATCGCCTATTTTCTCATTGCCGTGCTGGTGCCGTTGGCACTGCTTAAGCCACTTGGAGACAGCGGCAGCTGGAGTGTCGTCGGGGTCGCCTGGAGCATGGCCGCCGGTGGGCTTGGGGCCATCGGAGCCTTAGGGACAATCCTGGCATTTGCGTGCGGCGGCAAGCCCTTCACCGTGATGCCGGTGGTTTTTGGTTGTGCTCCAGTCATCAACACGCTGACAACGCTCAGCCTGTCACGGATGCCATCATCGGCCCTCAGCCCATGGTTCTTGGCGGGAATTCTGATCGTTGGTGTCGGTGCGGCAACTGTCCTCATCTTCGGCCCCCGAGGGCAGGCCCGTCCTCAGGCAGCCAGTTGACCCCTCTGCTGGTTTCTTGCGCAGAATGCTGAGACGCTTCGGCGACGTTTTGGGGTTTTGTTTTGGGAGTTGGGTTTGACTGTGGGGGAGCGGTTCTGTGCCGGCTCGGTGAGCGGTGAACGTCTCGTCGCAACGCACTCGGCGGCGGGGTTTTTTGAAGAACCGCAAAGCGATGGGTGTTTCGCCGATTGCGAATGCTCCTCGAGCGTTCACCACTCGCCTTCGCCTCGTCTGGTTAGCGGGGCGCGGGGACTGTGGCGGTGCTGTTTAGCTTCCGCGGGTGTTGCCAAACCAGTCGATGTGATGCCTTCGGCAAAAGCGAAAGCCATGCTTTTGGCAGGCCATGTGCAGCCAACGCTGCTTTTCGTCGAGATCCCCAACTGCTGTTCCCTGAGGCATCAGGTACACATGCCGACTTTCTGGGGTGTTGGGCATAATGCCCAGGTCGCCAAGCCAAGCGATCGTTTCATCCAGATCGTCCGGTGTGTCAATTACGAATTTCAACTGGTAAGCAGCTGCCTGCATGAGCTGGCAGATGACCTCATCCCGCCGGCGGGTTTCTTCGTGGCGTATGTGCCATCGGCCATGCGAGGCATCAGGTGTTGATGAGGCAAGTTTTGGGCTTAGCGACATCAGGTCGACCGCTGGTGGACCCTCGGGAGGCAGGTGGGTAGCAGCAGTCTCAAGGGTGATGTGGTGGCCGGTGTCACGTAGCCGCTGACAGAGTTCATTGATCGATGCCGCAATCAGAGGTTCACCGCCGGTGATGACGACGTGGCCGCATCCATAGCGTCGTACTTCAGCGGCAAGTTCGCTGATATCCCTGTTGATTCCTTCCGGCTGCCAGGAGGTAAAGGGAGTGTCGCACCAGTGGCAGCGGAGGTTGCAGCCGCTGGTGCGGACAAAGACGCTTGGCGTGCCAGCAAGTCGGCCCTCCCCCTGCAGCGACGCATAGACCTCAGCGACCTTCACGGCTGGGCGTCTCCTCGGGCGACGCAAACCGCGTCAGGCGGGGATCGGTTGCACTGGCGGCGGCAAACCCGGCGGCTCGGATCTGGCAGGAATCGCAGGTGCCACAGGGACGGCCATCTGCGGCAGGGTCGTAACAACTGGTGGTCAGCCCATAATCGACGCCCAGCCCAAGGCCCGTGCGAATGATGTCTGCCTTCGTCATCGAGACAAGCGGTGCGACGATTTCACAGGGATGCCCTTCAACGGCAGCCTTTGTGGCCAGGTTGGCCAGCCGCTGAAACGCGTCGAGAAACTCCGGTCGGCAATCCGGATAGCCGCTGTAATCGACGGCATTGACGCCGAGCACCAGCCGCTGGGCACCGCGAGCCTCAGCAAGGGCCAGGGCCAGGCTGAGAAAGACGGTATTGCGTGCCGGTACGTAGGTCACCGGAATACCCGAGGTGAGCGAACTGGCCGAGCGGTTCTTGGGAACCTCGATCGTGCTGTCGACAAGTGCACTGCCGCCAAAGGCGGCCAGGTCGATTGGGAGGATGATGTGATCCTGAATGCCGAGCGCGGCAGCCACCTCGCAGGCCGCTGCGATTTCGGCCCGATGCCGCTGCCCATAGTCGAGCGTCAACGCCGTCAGCGGCTGCCACTGATTCTGTGCCCAGGCGGCGGCAGTGGCAGAGTCAAGGCCGCCGGAGAGCAGGACAACGGCGGCGGCTTTCACGGAAGGGTCGTTCATGGCACAATCTCAATATGAATACAGCAACTCCAGCGCTCGCCGCACAACCGTCCCGCGATCTCCTTGAAACATTTCCAAATCAGTTTCCGGGACGCGACTACCTCATTGAGATCGTTTGCCCTGAGTTCACCTCAGTCTGCCCGAAAACGGGGCAGCCCGATTTTGGCACCCTCACGTTTCGCTACATCGCCGGGGAGCAATGCGTTGAACTCAAGAGCCTCAAATTGTACCTGCAGGCCTACCGGAACGCGGGCATCTTTTACGAAAACGTCAGCAATCGCATTGTCGATGACCTGGTGGCCGTCCTCAACCCGGTCCGGTTGACACTCGTCGCCGCGTTTACCCCGCGCGGAGGCATCTCGTCGAGGATCACCGTTTCACACCCGTCGGGTGAGCATCTGCCGGCTGCCTGTTAATCGGCTCCTTTCGCCGGCTCGATCCGTTCATCTTTCTTGGAAAGCAACTGCGATGGCTAAACAATCTCGACAGGTTCTTCTCTCCGCCCTCGCTGATGAATCGGCATTTCAGCTCACAGCGGTTGAGCAGTTCACTGCGCTGGCAGCCCTTGGCCTTGAGTACTACAGCCTGCGGTTCATTGATGTCGGCAAGGGCATCAAGAATGTCATGGACCTGACGAAAAGCGAGATCCAAAAGGTACGGCACCTTGAAGATCAGTACGGGCTGAACGTGGCGTCGATCGCCTCGCCCATTGGCAAAGTCAAACTGGTCGATCGCGAAGATGGAACCAGCAATCGTTACGTCCCCTTCAAACGTTATCTTGCCAAGGACGTCGCGAAGGCCTGTGAACGCGCCCACGCCTTTGAGACCAAACTCATTCGCGGCTTTTCCTTCTACCAGCCACGAGACGAGCGGCCTGAAGACTATCTCGAGCAGGCTGTCGATCAGATTGGGCAGATTGCGGAAGCCTGCCATCGCTCAGACCTGACCTTTGGGTTGGAGGTTGAGGCCAATCTCGTTGGGCAGACAGGAGACCTGCTCGCCGAGATCCATCGCCGAGTCAATCACCCCGCACTGGTGTTGGTTTTTGATGCAGCCAATCTGATCGTGCAGGGCTTTTCCACGGCTCAGGTTTATCGGCAGTGGGAGGCGATGAAGCCCGGGCTTGGCTGGGTGCACATCAAGGACTATCGCAAGGTTTCCGCCGCTGCTCGCGGCCGGCATGTGGATGAAGACATGCTGGCCAACTTTGTGCCGGCTGATCAGGGGGCCGGCGGCCACGGCAAGATCCTCGCGGATCTTTATGAAATGCTGCCAGCACTCACCCGGCGGCTGAAACGGCGAGGCATTCCAGGTGTCTTCGTTGATCTTGAACCGCACGTTCGTGGCGGTGGGCAGTTTGGTGGCACGAGTGGCCCAGACGGAATGGGGATCGCTCTTCGTGGCCTGTGCCGTGTCCTCGATGCGGCCTCAATCGACTACCATCTAAGAGATTTCGCAGACTTGCTGGCAGCACGAGGGGTGACGGCCCGCTCGTGAGGCCCGCGTCGACGGGCCGTGCCACGTTGATCGAAAGAGACCAGTTCGATGGCTGAGACAACCGAGCCAGGGAGTTATTTCGTCGCGAACTACCCGCCGTTTCAACGGTGGAACAACGAGGCCGTGCCTGCTGTGCTGGCGGCGTTTGATAGCCCGCCGACCGATGTGCCACTCGGACTCTATCTGCATATCCCGTTCTGTCGCAAACGCTGCAAGTTCTGCTACTTTCGGGTGTATACCGATGTCGCGGCTGCCGATGTGGAACGCTACTCCCAGGCACTGGCTACGGAGGCACGGCTGGCGGCAGGCAGTCCGGCAGTGACCGGCCGCACGCTTCAGTATGTCTATTTCGGTGGTGGAACCCCGTCATTCCTGAGTGTGAGACAACTGGAACGACTCGTTGCCGGACTGCACGACAGCTTTGGCTGGGATGCGGCCGAAGAGGTGACCTTTGAGTGTGAGCCCGGCACCCTTTCCGAGCCAAAGGTTCAGGCCTTACGGCGGCTTGGCGTGACGCGGCTGTCACTGGGGGTTGAGAACTTTGATGACGCGATTTTGGAGGCGAATGGCAGGGCCCACCTGTCAGCGGAAATTGCTCGGGCCTGGGAATGGATCCGTGCAGCAGATTTTCCCAGTGTGAATGTCGACCTCATCGCTGGCATGGTTGGGGAGACGACCGAGTCGTGGCAGCGAACAGTCGAGAAGGCACTCGAACTAGAGCCCGACAGTGTCACGATCTATCAAATGGAACTGCCCTTCAATACTGTTTTCGTAAAAGACAGCACGGCTGGCGGTGAACCGACGCCAGTCGCAGACTGGCCTGCCAAGCGAGCCTGGGTTGACTGGGCGTTTAATCGCTTTTGTGCAGCCGGCTATGCCGTGTCGAGTGGCTACACACTGGTGAAAGATTCTCAGCGTGTACAGTTTCGCTATCGCGATATGCTCTGGGAAGGCAGCGATTTAATTGCCCTTGGCGTGGCCAGTTTCGGGCATCTCTCAGGCGTGCACTATCAGAATAAAACCCATTGGGACGACTATCTGGCTGATGTTGAGGCCGGTCGATTACCAGTCCAGCGTGGGCTGGCAGCCAGCCCGCGGGAACGCCTCATTCGTGAACTTGTGCTGAGTCTCAAGCGAGGAAGCATCGATCCCTCTCGGCTGTTGGCCAAGTTTGGGGTTGATCCAGTCGCGGAGTGGGGAACTGTCTGGAACGAACTTGCGGCTCAGGGATTCCTCGAACCGCTTGCTGGTGATGGTGTCCCCCGGCTGACGCGTCGCGGACTTTTGCAGGTCGACTCACTTTTGCCCCGTTTTTTTGAGCAAGAGTCGACCGTCTGACCCTTTAAGTATGTGGAATCCCCTATCCGGGGGTTTTGGCTGTCCGGAGTTTGCCTGTCCGGGCCGGTTTTGCATGCGTTAGGTTTTTCTTGGCGCTGCGGTTAGACGATAAGTTTGAGGCGATTCTGCACTTGAGGACCTCTACCATGCGTTCAGCCGTTGATTCCCCAGTGGCACCCCATCTGTCGGACGGGGCAGCTGTCACAGAACGAATTCCCGAGACAAAAGCAGTCCGGGAGCGGCTGAGGGCATTGGCGGCTGATTTGGTCGCCTCTTGGTCGGGACAGGGGCCGCCTGCTCAGATCAAGTCCGCGACGGGGCTCCGGCGTCAGGCAGAGGAAATTGTCCGTCGCGGGCAGGCCGATCAGGCAGTCGTCGGCTGGACCATGGTGGCAATTCTTTCGGAGTTCTGGAGGCAGAAAATTGCCTCAGCTGCGGCAGGACGCCGGTTGCTCCTGCTTCCCGATTGCCCCCACGCCTCAGCAAAGCCCGACGCCGCTACGACGCCGCAGGTCTGTGGCCCAGGCTGCGGCATCGGCACGATCTGGTCGGCGGCCCATGACAGTGGATGGGTGGTTGAATCGACGACCCAGGCGGTCGCGGCCATCGGCGGACTGCTGACAGGTCAGTATCAGGGCATTCTCGGGGTTGCCAGGCTGCACGATCTGGAAAAAGCCTTTGCCATGCTGCCGGCCTTCTCCCTCCCTGTCGCGGCGGTGCCATATAGGGAATTGGCAGCATCGTCCCACGCTGATTCTTGCGCGGCCACGCTGGCTGGTGCTGGGATCGACGTGGAATGGGTGCTTGGCTTGCTCGGCGTTGCCGGTGGTAGCCCTGGGCCGGTTGGTGATTACCTGCCGCTGCTTCGTGAGGCCTCTGAACTGTTTCAGGCCGAGGCGATTGCCGCTTTGGGGCAGCAGCATGGCCTTGGTGCCGGGTTTGGGAAATCTTTTCGCGACGCAGGCAGGAACGGGCGGCCCGATCCACTTCAGGTCACGGCGGGGCTGGCAGGGGAATTTCTTGGCCGTGGCGGCAAGTTTCTGCGGCCTTTCGTGACGCTGGCAGCCTTCGATGCAGTTCGGACTGATGTGGCTGAAAATCAGCCCGGCGACCAGTTGCACGAGCCTGTCTCACGCGATGATGCGCGTGCAGCTGCGGTTGCCATCGAGGTATTTCACAAGGCCTCACTGGTCCATGACGATATCGAAGACGATGATCAGGTTCGCTACGGCCTGCCGACCGTTCACGTTGAACAGGGCGTTCCAGCAGCAGTCAATATCGGCGATTACCTGCTCGGTGCAGGCTATCGGCTTATTGCGGGGCTCGGTGGTGGCCAGGGCCTTCACCGGGATCTGCTGGCGATTTTGTCTGACGCCCATCTGCGTCTCGCGCAGGGCCAGGGGGCTGAACTCTGGTGGCGTGACGCTGCCGATAAACGTCTGACACCTGAGGAGTCACTGGCAATTTATGGACTGAAGACCTCACCTGCATTCGAGGCCGCTGTTGCCATGGGCATTCGGCTCGCTGGAGTTGAGCCCCAAGAGGCGGTGGATGTCGGGCGGTATGCCCTCCATGTAGGCACTGGCTTTCAGGTCCTCAATGACCTCAAAGACTGGCAGGGTGACCTCGAAAATGACCGGCAGGCCGCCGGTGATCTGCTGGGTGGAAGGCCAACAGTGATGTGGGCGATTGCCCGCGAACACCTTGCTTCTGAGGATCGGCAGTTGCTTGAGCAAATCGGCCGTGAGGCTACCGCAGCCGGAGCGACGGCCAGCGGCCACTCCGAGGCTATTCAAATCGCCCGCCGGCTGTATGAAAAAGCGGGCCTGTTTGCCCGGGCGGCTGACATCGTTGCCCAGCAGCGAGAGGCGGCGACCGCCGCCATTAACCGGTGCCGGTACCCGCGACTCCGCGAGGTGCTCGAATTCTTGCTCGATTTGGCCGTCCCAGAGCAGGCGGTCGACGACCTGCGGGAGAATGGCCTGAAGTCAAC
>Ga0181593_10006834_pt1 | contig 10215 bp, 9 predicted proteins | sample 071ome_19_FD_133756 | JGI IMG/M metagenome (GOLD analysis project Ga0181593, IMG submission 133756) | Coastal salt marsh microbial communities from the Groves Creek Marsh, Skidaway Island, Georgia - 071413AT metaG (megahit assembly) | ecosystem: Environmental > Aquatic > Marine > Intertidal zone...
CAGCAGGTTGATCGCCCCTGACCGCGCGGTAACTTTTCAAAAACCCGGTGAAATCAGTGTTATGCCCCGATGGAGGCTGGCCATTAAAACAGACGGTATTGACCGAACCAAGTTGATTAATCGTAGGTTCTGCAACCGACACATACGGAAAAACCTGCTCTTTATAGGGCAGGGTAATATTCACGCCGTTAAAACCTTCGGCCTGAACGTAATCAAGGGCTTGTTCAAAATTAAACCCCAATGTTTTGGGGATAATCAGATCATAAGTGAGATTAAAACCATGCTGAGCCGCCGCAAGTTTATGTAGCCGCGGCGCGCTTGATGACGCGATGTTATCACCAATTAATCCAAGTTTAACACGGCTCATCAGGCTTAACTTTCTCTGGGCAAACAGAATAAGATCGGTTTATTGACCAAGGGCATTGGGCAGCCACAAAACCATCTCTGGGAATAAAATCATGACCATTAAGGCGGCTAAAAGCACCACCAGAAACGCCCATATTTCGCCAATAATTTCAGTCAGTGGAATCTTTGAAACCGCGCTGATCACGAATAATAAAATCCCATAAGGCGGGGTGATCAACCCGATCATGGAATTCACCACAATCAGCACGCCGAAATGCACCAAATCAATCCCCAGCGCGGTGCAGGTGGGGATAAACAACGGCACAATTACCAAAATAATCACCGTCGCGTCCAGCACGCATCCCAATAACAACACCAGCACATTGACGAGCAATAAAAAGGCCAAGGGGCTAATATCAACCCCGGCAAACAGGGTCGAGATCATCTGCGGGATGTTTTCTTGCACCACCACATAAGTCAGGATCATCGATGCCCCAATCACCAATCCCACCGACGCGGCGGATCGGGCGGATTCGACAAACACTTCAACCAAGGTCTTAAACTTAAGGGCGCGGTATAAGCCTTTGGCGACGATCAACGCGTATAACGCGGCGATGGCGGCGGCTTCGGTGGGGGTGGTGATGCCAGAATAAATACCGGTCAATAAAATAACAGGCATCAACAAAGCTGGCGCCGCTCGGAAGGTTACGATGGGCAGGTCTCTTAAAGGCACAGCGTCTTCTTGGCCAAAATTTCTGCGACGAGAAATCAGCGCGTTCATGCCCATCAAGACCGCCCCCATCAGCAGGCCGGGAACAATACCAGCCAAAAACAAACTTCCAATGGAGGTGTTAGACACCAAGGCATAAAGCACCATGGGAATAGAAGGCGGGATGATCGGCCCAATGGTTGCGGTGGCGGCGGTGATGGCGGCGGCGTATCCACGGGTGTAACGGCCATTTTTAATCATCATATCAATGATCAGTTTTCCAATACCAGCCGCATCCGCAACGGCGGAGCCAGACATGCCTGAAAAAATAAGGCTGGCGACGACATTGACATGGCCTAAGCCGCCACGAAACCGCCCCACAAGGGCAACGCAAAAATGCAACAACCGATCTGAAATCGACCCAGCATTCATGATATTGGCGGACACAATAAACAACGGCACGGCCAACAACAAAAAGCCATCAAAAAGACGTTGCACCATGGTTTCGCCAGCAATCGCCAAATCTTGCCCAGAATACCCAAGATAGACGATTACGCCGGTCAGAATGGCATAGGCGACAGGCATTCCAATCACGGCTGTTCCAAAAAGGGCAGCGATGCCAAGAATTAATTCTATGCTCACGCGTCCCCCCCTTTATCTTGGGTCGGGATGGTGTCTAGATCATCATCAACACGGCCGGTTGAAAGGACGCGATAACTTCGAAAACCATAGCGAATAACCGTGGCGGCCATGAACATCACAATCGGCGCAAACAACCATTTGATGGCAATTTTATCGCCCGTAATGGGAACGCGGAGTGTTTGTATCTTTTTCAGATTCATCAACATACTACCAAAAATGGCATCATAAGTTGGGAGAGCCGCGTAGATCATGGCGGCAATTAAGATGGTGCAAGTGGCTAAGGTAAAATATCTGCGCCATTGAGATGAAAAGGCGCTGTAAAAAACATCAAAAATCACATGATCTTTATCGCGGACAACAAAAGAACAACCGATAAAGATCAACCAAACCCAAAGCAACGAGATGAGATTCACGGTCCATCCAATCGGCACCAAGGATGTCATCCAATCGGCGATGCTTGGTATCGGCATCAGCCAAGTCAATTTGGGAGCGTAGCGAGTAAAAATTTGTAAAAGAAAAGTGATGAAGATCGCCGCCAAAATAGCGGCGGCGATCAGTTCAGCGATGCGGGTCAATCTGGAAACTACCGTTGAAAGCATCAAAAATCCCCGCATCCCTTATTTATTGGCCTTAGTTGCCAAGCGCGTTGATTTGATCCAACACACCAGCAGGCCAAGTCTTGGCGACTTCACTGCCAACATATTGCGCTTGCACATGCTCACGGAAGGCTTTCAGGTCTGGGGTGTAAATCTCAACACCTTGACTGCGAATGAATTCAGCAAGTGAGTTTTCTTTGTCAAGTTGCTTCAAACGGCCATAAGCGGCGGCGGCATCAGCGGCACGCTGAACCGTCATTTGCTGATCGGCTGACAAACTGTCCCAAGTTTTCTTAGAGAAAGCGATATAGTTAAGGTCAACCAGATGCGAGGTCAAAGAAATCTGCTTGGTGACTTCGTAAAACTTCTTGTCAACAACGGTTGGCAATGGGTTGTCTTGGCCATCGACCGCGCCTGTGGAAAGAGCGGTATAAACTTCATTAAAGGCAAGCGGTGTTGGCGACGCGCCGAGTGCCTTGCCAAGGAATTGCCAAGAATCCGTACCCGGCATACGCAGGTTAACGCCGGCCAAATCAGCAGGAGTCATGATGTTCTTTTCGCTTCTTGGGAAACGAAGGTTAACATGACGGCGCCCCAAATACATAACGGACAGAAGTTTAACGCCAAGTTCTTCTTCGGCTTTCTTCTTGAATGGTTCCATCAAGGGGTTGTTGAAGACACGCACTTGATGCGCGGCGTCTTGATGAACATAACCAGTCGCGAAAATTGAAAACTCTGGGAAAAACTGAGCGAGTTCTTGAGCAGAAGCGATAGACATGGTGACGTTACCACGGCTGATGGCCTCCAATTCGGTGCCTTGTGCAAACAGAGAACCGTTATAACCAGCTTTATAATCGGCAAAGCCAGCAACCATTGGAGCAAAGACTTCACGCATCGCAACAGAACGCATATCGGTTTCTGATGCTGAAGTGGCCAAGGTAAAGGTCTTGTCTGCGGCCTGAGTGGTCATTGCCGTTCCGCCCAGCATGCTGATCGCCAAGGCGGCAGCCATTGCAGTTCTTCGGGTCATTTTATTAATCATCTTTAATCCTCCTAGATGATGCATCGGCGGTTAAAATTATGCCGATTGGTTTAAATTTGGCTTGATTGATGTGTCTTGTTCAGAATTAAACTTCGATTTGGCCAATCCAGTGTTCTCGAATGGATCATCAAGATGGATTGTTTGGCCTGTTTCAGCGGCTGTCTGAATGGCATCAATTACCGCTAGGGTGCGCAAGCCTTCGCGCCCAGAAACAAGAGGTTGTGCATTGCCATGGATAACAGAGGCAAAATGCTTAATTTGGTTGATCAAGGGATCAGCGGCGTCCGAATGATTGGTCGTTGCGGACATAGGCGCCCACCAATCCTGTTTGCCTTCGTGTTTCCAAACCGTCAAATCAGGAATAGAAAGAGAGCCTTCACTGCCGCCTATTTGATAGGTGCTTTGCGCGGTGTAAGGATAGGCAGGGTTCTCGCGCGCGGTCATTTCCCAACTCCATGGTGCTGAAATGCTATCCGACACGGTTATTGTACCAATAGCCCCATTGGCAAATTTTAAGATAGCCGCCGCGAGGTCTTCGTTTTCATACCCTCGGATGGATGGTGTTGATTGCGCTTGGACTTGGGTGATTTCCCCGCAGAGATGGCGAAGCAAATCAACATCATGCACCAAATTAACGGAAATAGGGCCCGCGCCCTTCAATTTTCGCCATGGGGCAACATCAAAGTAATCATCAGGCTTGTAGAACCAGCATTTCGCGTGCACCGCCCGTATATCTCCAATTTTTTGCCCGGCAAGAATGGCTTTGGCTTCTTGAATGATTGGATTAAAGCGTCGGTGATGCCCAACCATCAAAGGCGTGCCATTGGCCTCAGCCGCTTTGACGAGTTTTGCCGCATCATCAAGATGATCGGCAAGCGGTTTTTCGATTAAGGTCGGGATGCCCGCCGCTACACATTCTAAACCTTGATGGGCGTGAAGTTTTGTTGGGGTGGCTAAGATAATGCCCGCTGGATTGACGGCCTTGATCATGCTGGAAAGATCGCTGAAATATTCCACGCCAAGTGATTTGGCCTTGGCCTTGGATTGTTCAGCGGGGTCAACAATCGCGCATAACTCAACACCATCAATTTGACTGATGGTTTCCGCGTGCCGAAGGCCAATCAAACCTAGGCCAACAATAGCCAGACGTGTTGCATCACCCTTGCTCATGGTTGGAGCCGAAGGATCGTTAGAGATGTGATCGTTTTTTCGCGCATAAACCCTTCCTTCAGAACAAAGTGAATTGTTCTGTTATTGAAGAAGCCTATTAGAATTTATTAAAATTTGAAACCGTTAATCGGTGGCTGGGGCTTTCAAGGTTGCAATTTTAGCACGATAATCGGCGGTTCCTTGGATGATCTTATCTAGAATTTCATCCAGAGCCCAGTAATTTGCCTGAATATCTTCAGTCACAGCACGGCTATAAATCGACTGAAAGGTTCCAATTTTTTGATGATAAAGTTTAGCCAATTTGGGATACCCCATTGGCTCCGTGCTTGCGGCTAAGGCCAAAAAGATGCTTAGGTCATGGGCAAGGTCTGGATGAGACGCGCCGTGATCCTGAAGCCAACGATAAAGATCGGGGTGAAAATTTGTGAACACGCCGCAAAATCCGCCAACACCGACTTTCAAGGCATCATAGGCAATAGTTGCGTTTGCGTTATTGATGCAAAGCGCCGACCCTTTGGCTAACAAGAGCCGCTTTTTAATGATGTTTAAGTCACAGGAAACATCCTTCAAAAACACAAATCGAGGATCATCAGCCAGCGCTTTGATTTCATCATCCAATAAAAGCCGGCGGTATGGCGCGGGGCATTCGTAGAGTCCAAGGGATAATTCGCTTGGCAGCTGCTTGGTGACGTCATTCAACGATTGACGAAACCGCGAGGGCGACGGAGAAGCAGCATCAAGGCGATTGGTCACCAACACCAAACAATCTATACCCGTGCTGGCCATGGCGTTAAGTTCATCAACCTGATCATCGACCCTATACGCGATATGCCCTGACGCAATGACGGGAATTTTGCCCGCCACCGTCTTGACCGTAAAACGCGCTAAATCTTGTCTTTCTGATAGCGATAAATGCTGCATTTCCGAGGATTGGCAAACGGCAAATAAGGCTTCAGCGCCATGGTTCAGATACCAATGGATTAACGCTTCTAAGCCATGCCAATCGACCGCTCCTTGATCATCAAATGGGGTGATCATAACAGGAACAATGCCGCTGATTTTTTTATCCATTGTTAAACCCAATCTCGAATTAGAACAAATGCGCCCAAGCGTATCATGCATCTTTTCTATCAATATTCATTCAGCATGACCACTGGATAAGCGTTCGATTACATATTGGATATGCGCCAGGTTGAGGGCAGGGCGCGATCAATCACCCGCTTGGCGTTGACCAAATCATTGCCGCGCGCCCGCAAGCGTGCTTGATCCTCGGGCAAACCATGATCCAGCCACCGTTGGATTAAGCGTTTTTCTAATTCACCCTCAGTCACTTCTAACCAAAGGCTAGCGTCCCAATGCTGGGATAAATCGCTCCAACCCAATTCATCAAACAACAGGTAATTGCCTTCAAAAAGCAGAATATCCGCATCGGCAGGAACAATGCCGCCATGCTCAATCACGCAATCGGCGGCGCGATCAAAACCCGGGAAGATATTGGCTCTGCGGTGCTTCAAATCAAGGATCAATTGATTGAAACCTTCAAGATCAAAGGTCTCCGGCGCGCCTTTTTTGGGCAATAACCCTCGTTCTTCCAAAACGCTGTTATCAAGATGGAAACCATCCATGGGGATTAGGCAACACCTTGACCCCAGCATTTCGGCGATGGCGGCGGCGATGGTGGATTTGCCGCTTCCGGGCGCGCCTGCAACCGCGATCAAGACGCGATGACGTTGAGCCTTTTCTTGTTGGGCGGCAAAGGTTGCGATGGCGGTGCTGACATCTTCGGCTGAATTCATCACTATCGAGGGCTGTAATGTCATGGCGTTGCCTCTAAACGGATTAAATGGATCGGATTGATGGGTGATTAAATGTAAACTTTACTTGCGCAAAACTTTACACGCGTTAATATTATGTTCGTTGAGGGTAACAATTTCGTCAAGGCAATTTCTGCTATGAGGGCGATGCAGTAGACGGTAAAGAGCAAGTCAATGATCAAGAATATGGACGAATTTGCCGCGTTGGTAGGAATTTCTCGTCCCACAATTTCAAAATATTTCAATGATCCGAGCCGGGTTCGTCCGTCGACACGCGATAAGATCGAAGCTGCTTTGCAGGAATATGATTATCGCCCCAATATTTTTGCGATGAATCAAAATCGCCGCTTGACCAAGAATATTGGCATTGTTGTGCCTTATCTTGCGGATCCGTTTTTTGCTGAAATTGCCCGCGTCTTGGAACGCCGTTGCATTGATGCTGGTTTCACCCCGTCGCTGTTTTCATCCCATGGTGAGCAAGACCTTGAGAATGCGATTCTCGACACATTGCGATCGTTCAAACCAGCAGGGGTATTGCTCGCTCCCTTGGGGCGGACGTCTGATCGAAAACATATTGAAGCCTTTTGCCGTGATGTGCCAACCATCTTGTTTGATAGTAATATCGAAGGCTTAGGGGCGGCGTTTGTCGGGTCAGATAATTTCAGTTTTGTTTCGCAAACCGTTGAATACCTGAGCCGAACAGGCAATACCCCTTGTTTTTTTGAAATGAAAACCCCGGCCAATCCTAACGCGAATAAACGCCGGGATGCTTATTTGAAAATGATGAATAGGCTTAACCTTGAACCTCATATCATTGGGATCGAAGGCGAAGGATGGGGCTTTGAAGAGATAGGCCGCCAAGGGGCGTTGAAGGTATTGACTGATAAATCATTGCCCACCAATACCGTGCTGTGCAGCAATGATCGGCTGGCGATTGGGTTTCTATCCGCTTGTCATGAATTGGGCATAAATGTCGGGCGTGAAGATCATTGCGCGATTCGCGTCGCGTCCCATGATGATCATCCATATTCGCGTTTTACCTGCCCCTCCTTGACGACCGCCGCTCATGATTATGAGGCGGTTTCAGGCCACGCGGTTGACACATTATTCCGATTGATCGAAGCAGGCGGACGTCTTGAGAATCGTGAAGAAACGTTGTTTGCCGCGCGGTTGATCATGCGCGGTTCGGCTTAGACTTTTTTCTAGTTTATTGAAATCTCCTATAATTTACGCGCGTAAAATAATTATTGACGCGAGATAATTTATTTGTTCTGCTTTTTGCTCTACTTCAAGGAGGAACAAATGCGACTCAATAAATTAATTTGTGCAGCTGCTACGGCGTCCGTGATGGCGTCAGGCGTTGCTTTTGGTGAATCACTCACCATTGCTACCGTGAATAACGGTGACATGATCCGTATGCAGGGTCTCACCGAAGACTTTACCGCCAAGACCGGTCATACGGTTGAATGGGTTACACTGGAAGAAAACGTTCTTCGTCAGCGCGTGACCACCGACATCACCACCAAAGGCGGTGCTTTCGATATCATGACCATCGGCATGTATGAAACTCCAATTTGGGGCAAAAACGGCTGGCTGGTTCCATTGAACGATCTCAGCGCGGGCTACAACGTTGGTGATCTTCTGCCAGCGATGGCAGGTGGCTTGAGCTATAATGGGACGCTTTACGCGGCGCCATTCTATGGTGAAAGCTCCATGATCATGTATCGTACAGACCTGATGAAAAAAGCAGGTTTGACCATGCCGGAAGCACCATCATGGTCGTTCATTGCTAAAGCCGCGCGTGAAATGACGGATCGCGATAACGGCATCAACGGCATCTGCTTGCGCGGTAAGGCCGGTTGGGGTGAAGGCGGCGCTTTCATCACCGCAATGTCCAACTCTTTTGGCGCTCGTTGGTTTGATGAAAAATGGAACGCTCAGTTCGATACCCGCGAATGGTCAGACACCTTGAACTTCTTTGTCAACATGATGACGGATTCAGGTCCTGCTGGTTACGCGACAAATGGTTTTAACGAAAACCTTTCGCTCTTCCAACAAGGCAAATGCGGCATGTGGATTGACGCCACTGTTGCGGCATCTTTCGTAACCAACCCGAAAGATTCCACCGTTGCGGATAAAGTTGGCTTCGCGCTGGCACCGGACAATGGCATGGGCGTTCGCTCAAACTGGTTGTGGGCATGGGCTCTTGCGATCCCTGCTGGCACCCAGAAAGAAGCGGCAGCAAAGCAGTTCATCGAATGGGCCACTTCTAACGGCTACATCGAATTGGTAGCATCTAAAGAAGGTTGGGCAAACGTGCCTCCAGGCGCGCGCACTTCGCTCTACAAGAACGCAAACTACAAGGACATCCCTTTTGCGAAGATGACCTTGGATTCAATCTTGTCTGCTGATCCAAACAACTCAACCGTTGATCCAAGCCCATATGTTGGTATTCAGTTTGCGGCAATTCCTGAATTTGCTGGTATTGCTACTGAAGTCAGCCAAGAGTTCTCAGCGGCTTATGCTGGCAAGCAAAGCGTTGAAGCGGCACTGGCCAAAGCTCAAGCCTTGACCAACGACGCTATGGAAGCGGCTGGCTATCGCTAAGCCATCTCATCTTCAGGGGGCGGTTTATGCCGCCCTCTGTTTTTTTATTTAATATTTTTTTAATCGCAACTAGCATCATTAATCATCAATATGAGGAGGCTTACCGTGGCGACACATCATTCACGTTCCATAGCCCGATTGATGATTGCTCCTGCAACGACCTTGTTGTTGGGATGGATGTTGATACCGCTTGCGATGACGCTCTATTTTTCTTTCAAAAAATATCTGCCCTTGCGTGGTGGTGATCTGGGCTGGGTTGGGTTTGAAAACTACGCTCGGTTTATTTCATCCAGTTCTTTTTGGCCTGCCGTGGCCACCACCCTTATCATCGTTGGTGGGGTATTGGTGATCACCGTTATGCTGGGTATTTTATTGGCCATGCTGCTCGATCAGCCGATTTGGGGGCAGGGTGTTGTCCGTATTTTAGTAATCGCCCCATTCTTTGTGATGCCAACCGTATCAGGCTTGGTTTGGAAAAATATGTTTATGGATCCCGTAAATGGGTTTTTTGCTCATTTGTGGCGAGCCTTTGGCGCAGAACCCATCCAATGGTTGAGCCATGCTTCGTTGCCATCCTTGGTGATGATTGTCAGTTGGCAATGGCTTCCTTTTGCGACGTTGATCTTATTGACCGCCATTCAGTCGCTGGACTCAGAGCAAATTGAAGCGGCTGAAATGGATGGCGCGCGGCCGCTTGGGCGCTTCTGGTTTATCATCCTGCCGCATCTGGCCCGAGCCATTACAGTGGTGATCCTGATTCAGACGATCTTTTTGCTCTCGATTTTCGCGGAAATCTTTGTCACCACCGCCGGGGCATTTGGCACAAAAACACTGACCTATTTGATTTTTCAGCGGGTGCTGGAAAGCCAAAATGTCGGCCTTGGGTCAGCGGGCGGTGTCTATGCCATTATTCTTGCCAATATTGTCGCTATCTTTTTGATGCGTATCGTTGGCAATAATTTGGATCGATGAGAGGTTAGCATGGCTCGTTCAGTAACCCCTCGCCGGAAAATGATCAACACCATCATCGCTTGGGTGGTGGGCTTGGCGATTTTCTTTCCAATTCTTTGGATCATGGTGTTGTCGTTCAAAACAGAAGGAGATGCCATCAAAGCGCCCTTTGATGTTTTGACTTCGCTCTGGACGTTTGAAAGTTACGCCGTGGTCCAGGATCGCTCGGATTATTTCAAGCATTTCAGCAATTCGGTGATTATCGCGGTAGGCTCCACGCTTTTTGGGATTCTTGTTGCGGTGCCCGCCGCTTGGTCCATGGCGTTTGTGCCATCAAAA
>Ga0181593_10006842_pt1 | contig 10207 bp, 8 predicted proteins | sample 071ome_19_FD_133756 | JGI IMG/M metagenome (GOLD analysis project Ga0181593, IMG submission 133756) | Coastal salt marsh microbial communities from the Groves Creek Marsh, Skidaway Island, Georgia - 071413AT metaG (megahit assembly) | ecosystem: Environmental > Aquatic > Marine > Intertidal zone...
CGAAACTCTGGGCGGAGATCTTCACCACACGGTTCCGTGTCCTTGACAATACAAAACTCAGCGGCGCGGCGCAGACAACAGCGTTGAGCCTTGACACATCCATCGGCGTGCTTGAGGCCAGCACCTATATTGAAACCATGATCAGTGCGATGGAAATCCTCGAGGAGGACAGCCGCCTCAGCGCAATCCAGACAAGCGACGGCATCACACCGGCAGATCTCAAAACCAAGATCGTCAACTTCAACAATATCTATTTGAGCGCGATCCTCAGCCGGAACCTTGGTGCCGACGATGCGCTGACGAGGTTTTACCAGCAGGACCTGATCCTCAGGATCGAGAAGGTGAATGAAGAAATCCGCGGCGTTAATGAATCCATCCAGTCGATCCAGACGGTGCTGAACGGTGAGTCCGCCCAGCCAACGGACCGGCCCACCTATCAGTCGGACCGGGTGCAGGTCACAGGCGATGCCATCGGCGACATCGTGCAACTGGTCAACCGCTCATCGCTGGCGGATTTTCTGACCCGGCTCTATGAGCAAAAGGGTGAGCTGATCCTCGAGCGGGCAAATCTCAACATGCAGGCAAAGAAGATCAACAACAAGGTAGACTTCACGGGCGAGCTGATCAATGCCGCACAGGTGCAACTTGATCGCCTCAATGAGACATATATCAACCTGCTGGTGCGGGCGCGGGAGATGAACCGGCAGAACAGCGGCACGCTCTATCAGGGGATAGGCGAGCCGGTGAAGATCGGATCGATGTTGCCGGGAAGATCATTTCTGATCATTGTGCTCTCGGTGCTGATCGGCGGCTTTGTTGCCGTGATGCTTGCCCTCATCCTGCCAATGCATGAAGATAAGCCAGCCTGAGCAGGCCAGGATGAATTATAGCTGTGAATGCCACGTCAATCACCCCTGCCATATGAGATGGATAATAAATTGAGTCCGAACGGCGATTTACTCTCAAGCATCTCAGGTCTTCGTAATAGCCTCGAGGGGGATTTTAAGTTCAGGTGAAGGCCATCAATTTACAACCTTGAGATTGATTTACCCGGGATTAAAAGATAAAAACTTACATCTATGAATTGAGCCGGAATTCTCCCCTTGACCCATCTTGACAGCTACCTTGAAACCAACGCGGAAAACATGCGCATTCTGCCAGCGCTCAGGGCGATTATTCGTGATGCACGTGAGGCGCTTGGTAATTTGCCGCGATGGGAGAAAGGGTTTCATGTCTTCTGGCTATTGGGGCCCTTCATCCTGCTGATTGAACGAACTCCTGCGGATATCTGGCTCAGCCTTCTGGCACTGACTTTCGTGATCCGCTCGATCGTCAAACGTGAAGGCGGCTGGCTCAAACCATTCTGGGTCAGGGCCGGGTTTGTCTTCTGGATCTGGTGTATTATTGCTGGCGCGATTTCCGACCATCCCGCCTATTCCATGGGTGAGGCCTTCATCTGGTTCCGCTTCCCTCTCTTTGCCATGGCAACGGCTTTCTGGCTTGCGCGGGACAAGCGGTTTCTCTATGCGATGCTTCTCTCCACCGCACTTGGGCTCATTGCGATGTGCATCATCCTGACAGCGGAAATCATCATCGTCGGCCAGCAGGGGGGCAGGCTTTCCTGGCCCTACGGCGATCTGGTGCCGGGGAATTATGTCGCCAAGGTCGGACTTCCGGCTTTTACGATCATGGTAGCGCTGGCCGTCTCGGTGAAGGGCCGTGTTGCGGCGTTATCGGGCATTATAGCCCTCTTTACGATGGTGATTTCGGTGATGACGGGGGAGCGGATCAACTTTCTCATCCGCGCTTGTAGCGGCATGCTGGCGGGGCTTGTCTGGAAGCCGCGCTGGGGCAGATACCTTGGGCTTGTCGCCGCCGAGGTGTTGGCGGTGGTGCTGGTGTTCTCTGCCCTGCCTGAGATGGCAACACGGTATACGGATGAGTTTATTGCTGGATCAACCAGTTTAGCCAACAGCGGTCATTTGCAGACATTAAATGGTGGCTGGCAGGTAGCGAAAGACAATCTTTTGTCTGGGATTGGCACCGCGAATTACCGCCTGATACCGCCGGAATTTTTTGAAACTATCCCTGAAACAAACTGGCAGCCCCATCCGCATAATTACTATCTCCAGTTTCTGACAGAGACGGGCATTATAGGGCTTGTGCTAGGCACCGTTTTTCTTTGGTCGATTATCTGGACTTGTTTCCGGGCGAGTTTTAAAAACCGCGCCAATGTCTTCATCGCCACCGCCTGGGTCATTCCCCTCGGCATTTTCTGGCCCATCGCCACGAGTGCAGACTTCTTCGGTCAGTGGAATAATATTTTTATCTGGGGTGCAGTTGCATGTAGTATCCCAAATTTTCATAGGAATAAACAAGTTTAAAAAAATTTAGTTCTCTTATAAATATAAAAGTATTCCTATAAATTAGAAATTGATTAGATTATGAAAAAAATTAATATCGCATATGGCGTAACAGCACATAGAAAGACAATGTATTACGGTGGAATAGATGGCATTGGTCAGTATACAATTCAGTTGTATAACACTTTGATGTCATCGGACAGGGTTATTTGTTATCCGTGTAGCTTTTTCGACACTAATATGGAAGGGAATTTTTCTAAGGCAACTTATTTAGGGTCATTTAAAAAGCAAATGCTTATGCAAATCCTAGCAAGGAAATATTTTGCTGCCCAAAGCTTGTTGCCAACGGGGGTTGAATTATTTCATGCTACTGATCACTACATTCCAAAGCTTCAACATATACCTGTGGTGGCAACAATCCATGATGTCATTCCATTTACCAATCCAAAGTGGCAAAGTCCTATACAACGTTTTTACAGTTACTTTTTAAGAAAATCCATGAACTTTGCCGATCATGTCATTACCGTATCGGAATATTCTAAAGAGGAAATTTGCAGGTTATTAGACAAAAAGCCAGAAGATGTGTCAGTAATTTACAATAGTTTTGATCCAATTTGGTCCCAAGAGGATACAATCGAATGGATAAAATATATTAAATTAAAATATAGCATCAATAAATCCTTCATCATTTTTGTTGGCACAATCCAGAAGCGCAAGAATCTCGATACATTGATAAATGCGATGAGTAGATTGCCCGAAAGAATCTATAACGAACATGAACTATTTGTAATCGGAAAAGCTTCAGCACTTGATGTCCACGAGAATAGAAAGATCCAGCAAATGGCGAATGCCAAGAAAATCCGCTGGTTAAATTATGTTAATTCAAAAGAACTAAAAACGTTAGTAAGTCTTGCTAAGTGCCTAGTCTTTCCCTCTTTTGCTGAGGGTTTTGGTATTCCGATTGTAGAATCCTTTGCTGCTGGGACGCCAGTGATCGCATCAAATGCAACTTCAATTCCGGAAATTGCTGGTGGAGCAGCTAGAGTGTTTTTGCCCAGTGATGTCGATCAGCTGGCTAAGGAGTTAACGGATGTTCTCAGCAACCAGAGCTTGCGTGCTAAAATGATCCGCCTTGGTAAGGCAAGGTCAAAAGATTTCTCATGGGAACGCAGTGCTGATGAAACTCTAGCTGTATATGAGCATATTATTGATAAGTATAGGAAAAAATAGTCAAAATCTATGAATAAACATACTAGTTTTAAAATTAAACGGATGTTCGAAACTCAGGTATGTTTCTATTTATATTGAAAGTTAAGCAAATTATTTAATTTTAAGTTAGTGAAAGGCTTTTTTTCTCAGTAAAAACATACAGATCAGACCGAACCCGGCAACGGCAAATATAGCCTCCATTAATACCTTGAGTTGTGCAACTCTCAATATACCGTAATTCATCTGTACAAAAAAAGTGGTAATAACCATCAGCAAGGCCATAGCCAACGCAAGATATTTATAAAGTACCTCAGCCTCTCTTGCGATCATCATTTCTGAAATTACGGCAAGCATATAAGCTGGGATCAGTATCCATGCCAGGATTTTTAAATATGAAGATGCCTGGGAAAAATCTTCTCCATATATAAGCAAGACTAACGGGTCAGCAATCAAATTAATGATGAAGCCAAGCGATGCGCCGACAATACCAACTACAATTAATCGCTGTGTGAAAACCTTCACATCAAGGTCCGAGATTAATTGCTCGCTACGAATTTTGGTCTGTAGCATGCTACGTAATGGTAGCCCCATTAGGATTAACCCTTCCACAAGTCTCAATGCGGCCGAGAAATGACCAATAGAAACTTGATCAGAACCAAAAAACTGTAAAAGCAATATATCAGCACGAAAATATACAGTAATTGACAGATCAATGATGAAAAGAGAAAGAAGCATTGGAAAAAAGGATGGTGCACTTGATATGTTCAACTTTGCAAAAGCAAAACGATTAAATAAAAAATTCCAGGTCAGTAGCCCGCCCCCCCAAGCAATCAGTATTGTCAGTGAAGTGGCATTACCTAGAATAAGAAGTGCCAGAATGGCAAAAGCCGAGGCAGTTCGTGCTCCAGCCAAATGAATGCTCTCACGAATGAATTGTCGGCTCCCCTTCATGTAAGCAGAAATGAACTGTGTGAAAGCAATGGACAGAAAGCATGCACTGACTGAAAGTATAAGGATCTTCCAGCCAGGAAAAATCATGCATAAAATAATTGATGTGATCGTGGAGATCAGTAGAGAGACCCCAATTGCTGTAGCGAGTAATTGCGGCTGCAGGGGGGCTAGTTTTTTGCTTGGTTGAGCCATTTCACGCTGGATAATGTGCTTGAACCCCAGATCAAATAAAATGCCTAGAATAGAGCCAGCAGACAGCGCTGTCACATAAATGCCAAATTCTGCAGGTCCAAGGGCTCTTGCAATAAAAATAGAAAGGGCAAATGATATTCCAATTACATAAACGTAAGAGATATATTGTGCTACTATGTTAACTAGCTTAAATGTGGTCATGATGCATTTTTAACAATGATTAAATTCAATTTAAATATCGGTTTCGCTACCGATAAATGAAATTTATTCACAAGGAAGTAAAATGAAAAGAATCACCATTGTCACTCCTATATATTGTGAGCAAGACAATATCAGGAAATACTATGAAGCAACAACAGCTGTTATTGATAAATTACCGAACTATCAATGGACCATACTTTTTGTTGATGACGGAAGCAATGATGACTCTGCACATATTATCCATGAGTTAATTGACATAGATGACCGTATTGAGCTAATAAGATTTTCTCGAAATTTTGGCAAGGAATGTGCGTTGACAGCAGGCGTGCTGGAAACAAAAAATTCAGATGCAATTATTACCATTGATGCTGATCTTCAGCATCCCCCTGATCTTATTCCAGCTATGTTAAAACTATGGGAAGATGGGTATCCTGTTGTCGCCACTATTCGTAAAAGCGTAGAGAGTCATTCAATCTTTCGAAAGATGGGCTCATCCATTTATTATTCTATCATGGAAAGGGTTGGCGGACATCACATCATCCGAAACAGCACAGATTTCCGCTTGATGGATCGAATTGTAGCAGAGGAATTTGCTCGTCTTAGCGAGCGCATACAAATGTTTCGTGGGTCAATAGACTGGTTTGGATTTAAGACGGCACATCTGAATTTTGATGCAAGCGAGCGCTTTTCGGGTGAGGCAAGATACAGCTACGGAAAATTATTCAACTTGGCAATTAATTCCATCACCAGTTTTTCACTCTGGCCGCTAAAAATAACCGGATATTTGGGTATAGTGATATCATTGATTAGCCTGTTTTTATTGATTCTTTTTATTTTCATCAATATTTATATCAACGAGTGGTATATTTCACCAATTACATTATTTGTTGTCTTTAACACCTTCCTTGTTGGAATAGTGATGGTGTGTCTAGGTCTAATTGCGCTATATATAGGAAATATTAATAATGAAGTTGTCAATAGACCAAATTATGTGATCGCTGAACGACGTTTCAAATAAACAAATAAAGGTTTTTTTTATGCAATTGGTCTCTGTGATAGATAACGAGCGACTTTCGACCTCTACATTTATGCTGACCGTAGAGCGCCCTACCGCAATGATCAAGGCAGGTCAATGTTTTAATGTTGGAACCGGTGTATCCGGGGTGAACCGCGAATACTCTATGTATTCTGATGCAAATGCTGATTTTGTGCAATTCCTGATCCGTGAGGTTGACGGTGGTATTGTCAGTACTAAATTGGCGGAAATGAAAAAGGGTGATACTGTTGAACTTGCAGGACCTTATGGTGAATTCTGTATTGAGAACACCATCGCTAGAGGTGATGAGCACTATACGTTTATTTGCACCGGCACGGGAATAGCACCATTTCGTTCCTTTGTGCAGACTTATGGTAGTCTAAATTTTGAATTGATACATGGCATCCGGCACGAAGAGGAACAGTATCACGCTAAGGAATATGGCAGAGGTAGATACACGCCATGCATTTCACGCCCTGCTAATGGGGCTAATACACAGCGGGTCACAGACTATATCCAAAGAAATACACTTAATCCAAACACCACCGTTTATATTTGTGGAAATCGAAAGATGATTGCGGAGGTGTTTGAATTGTGCCGCCAGCAAGGTATTAGTGGTAGTAACATTTTCACAGAGGTGTTTTTTTGATGGGTGCTCAACTCAAAATTTCCATTTCCTACCCCCCGATTGTTAACAGCAAAGGGCAGAAGGCAATGGTATCCCAAAATCGAAATGTGCAATATTTCAAGAAGCCAACATATTTACTACCAGTTGTGCATTCTCAGGCAGCAACTTGGCTTGATCAAAAAGGTTATGATGTAATCTGGGATGATGGCAATGCGCAACGGAAATCCTATAAGCAATGGTTCAACGACCTGGTCTCTGCTCGCCCTGATATCATTGTTTTTGAATCCACTACACCTGTAATGAAGTTCTATTGGAGAACAATCAACCAGATTAAGGAAAAAATGCCTGAAGTTATAGTCGTGATGACCGGCTATCATTCCATGCGGATGCCACAGGAAACGCTTGATGAATCAAGTGCCGACGTGGTTTTAAAAAGCAATCATGTTGATTTCGCTCTGGTTCGCTTTGCAGATTTTGTTGCTACTAATGACAATTGGCGTGAAACGCTGGATATTGAAGGTTTTTCCATCCGAAACGGTAACACGATCCGTGATACAGGCAATTTCAAGCAGGTTGAAGAGCTAGAAACGTCACCGATCATCAATCGCGATTTGACCCGCTGGAAAGATTATGCCTATGAAAATGGTAATTTCCTTCAGACCCCCGGAGCCTATGCCACCAGCGTGATCCGCGACTGTATGTTCGGCAAATGCACTTTTTGCCGCTATAACGGTCCTGACTTAACCTTTTCGATGATGGATATTAAGCGTAGTCTCGATGAATACGAGAACCTGATCAATAATTACGGTGTAAAGGAAATCTTTGATGACAGCGGTGTTTGGTATCGTGGTCGTGAAGCACGTGCTTTTGCTCAGGGCATTATTGATCGTGGACTTCATAAAAAAGGTTGCTATTTCGGCATCAACACTCGCTTCGAATATCTTGATGAAGAAACTCTAAAACTGATGGGGAAAGCTAATTTTCGTTTTATACTTCTTGGTTACGAAGCAGCCGATAATGAGACATTAATGCGGCTTAATAAAGGATATCAGCTTGAACACGTGGATAATTGTCTTAAATGGATGACCAAATATGGTATGCATCCGCATTTGACCATAATGGTCGCATATTACTCGCAGACTAAAGAGCAACTAGACAAGACGGTGAGCGAAGTAAAGAGGCTGATGTTCTCTGGCCTTGCACGGACACTTCAGGTGACGCTATGCACACCGCTTGATTACACCCCTTACCACAAGGAATGCCAAATGGCAGGCGTGCTGACCACAGATAATTATGATGATTTCGATATGTCAAAATTGATTGTCAAAACACCGATACCGCACGAAGAATACTATAATGCTGTGCGCGAGATGTATTCGATTGCATTTCACCCGAAATTTATTTTGCGCCAGTTGCTTTTCCTGCTTGGTTTAAAAAAGCGCGACTGGCAATTCCTCTTTACCTATAGCGTGCGTGCTATCCGCCGTGTTCGACAGCATGTCTTCAACTTGACCCAAGCAAGCAAGACATAAATTATGGTGGGGTAATGAGGTATCGGGTGCTCTTTGAACATATACCTGCTTCTGTTGCGGTAGGTGGATTGTTCTGGTGGTTTGATCCAAACCCGGTTTATTTCTTTATTGCCTTGGTTTTTGGTTGGCTCGTTGATGTAGATCATCTCTTTGATTATCTGCTTTGGGTGAAAAGAAGTTGCTGCAAACCTTCGATCAGGGATTTTATCTCTGGGAAGTATTTTAAAGATAGTATGAAAATCTATGTTCCTTTTCATGCTTGGGAATGGGCTCTACTCCTAGTGTTGATAGGTATACAATCAGGTGGCAGAATGAGATATTTTCTCTGTGCTACCTTCGCTCTTATGTTGCATCTGATCCATGATCAATTAACCAATAAACCGTTTTTGTTTAGTTATTTGATCAGTTACAGAGTTTACCATGATAATCGTATTGAAAGTTTCTGTAGGCTATGAAATTTTCTATCATCATACCTGTGAAAGCTATCAATGATTATGTTCATGAAAATATTGAACATATTTTGCAGCAAACTTATGTAGATTGGGAAGTTTTCATTTTACCTAATGAGTTAGAACCTAACCCTTGGGAAAATAATCCAGAAATCAGAGTTATTTCAAGCGGTCGTGTGGCTCCTGGACGCAAGCGTGATCTGGGCGCCTCCCATGCTAATGGCGATGTTTTGGTCTTTCTTGATGATGATAGCTATCCAGCTCGAGACTATTTAGAAATTGCATATGTGTCATTTAGTGACCCAAATGTTAAGGCAATTGGCGGGCCTGGAATTACACCTCCTGATAACAACTTTTTACAGAAATTATCTGGTGCAATATTATCTAGTCGTTTTTCTGGTGGATTTCCTGAAAGGTATGTTTCCATTGAGTACATAAAGAAAAATTTCTCTGACTGGCCTTCTGTTAATCTATTAGTACGGAAATCTGTATTTGAATCAGTCGGAGGTTTTGATAATGATTACTGGCCTGGTGAAGATACTCTATTTTGTAGTAAATTACACGACACAGGATTTAATATAATTTATAACCCAAGATTAATTGTCTATCATCATAGGCGGGAAAATATATCAAAGCACTTTAGTCAAATATTTAAGTATGGCCTTTTCCGGGGATTTCTTTTTAGAAAAGGAAAGAGCAATTCAAGAAAGTTGGTTTTTATCATTCCCAGCACTTTTGTTTTTTTCGTAGTCACAACAATAATTGCGCCACTTTTACCAGAATCAGTTAACAATGTGTTTATTTTATTATGGTTATTTTATCTAGGAGCCATGACCTATGCGTTATATGAAATTAGCCGATATAATAAAATATATGTATCTTTTTTAGCAGTAATTTTAGTTCCATTTACGCATCTTTCGTATGGGGTGGGTTTTTTGATAGGGCTATTAAGCTCAAATATCCAAGCAAAACTCAGATAATTAGATTTTGTTTATTTACTTTAAGATTTCTCTCTTCAATTGTTGCGTGAAATCTATCAATCATAAGTAAATTATATACTGAATAGTACTAGGGTGTGAATTTTTTGACGGCGATTGTACAAGTGCTTAAGGTCATCATACTTAACCCTGAACTTGGTGCCATGATTTTGTAATCCCCGTCCATTATTGGTTCGTGCGTCAAAGTCGATGCAAAAAACTCCTTATCATTTCAGTCAAGCAGGCACGATGCCATGCAACATATTCATCATGAGGCAAGCAATAATCGTGGGTATTATAGCCCTGTTGCAAGGCAACATTTGGACATTTGCCTCCATTACCGTTTTTCAGGCCATTGCCCATCCTGTTCAGTATATTGATCCTCCCCATTTTAATTGGTCCAGAGTTATGGATAGTGAATGTGGAGGATTGAGCATGTCGAACAAGCGACCAAAGCCGGAAGAGATTGTCTCAAAGTTACGGCAAGTTGAGGTGTTGATGGGGCAAGGCATGTCCCGTCTGGATGCAATCATGCAGATAGGAGTTGTTGAACAAACCTATTACCGCTGGCGCAAGCAGTATGGCGGAATGGGCGTAGATCAATTGAAGGAACTGAAGTGGCTCCAGAAGGAGAATGATCGATTGAGAAGGGCCGTATCAGATTTGACG
>Ga0181593_10006847_pt1 | contig 10203 bp, 10 predicted proteins | sample 071ome_19_FD_133756 | JGI IMG/M metagenome (GOLD analysis project Ga0181593, IMG submission 133756) | Coastal salt marsh microbial communities from the Groves Creek Marsh, Skidaway Island, Georgia - 071413AT metaG (megahit assembly) | ecosystem: Environmental > Aquatic > Marine > Intertidal...
ACGCTACGATAAAGTGCATTTGTTTGATGTTGATGTCGGCGATAAGCAAGGCAGTTACCGGGAATCTGAACGCTTTTCACCGGGTAATGAAATCATGACAGTAGATACTCCGGTCGGTCGTTCCGGTCTGAGCATCTGCTTCGATATTCGCTTCCCTGAGCACTACATTGCGTTGCGAGAGGCCGGCGCGGAAATTATTCTGGTTCCGGCAGCGTTCACCTACACCACAGGGCAGGCCCACTGGGAAGTATTATTGCGCGCCAGAGCGATAGAAACACAGTGTTACCTGATCGCAGCGAACCAGTGTGGCTGGCATGATGACAAGCGACGTACCTGGGGTCATTCGATGATCATTGATCCCTGGGGCAACATTCTTGCCGAAGCCGCAGATGAGGCTTGTGTCGTATGTGCGGACATCGATCCGGATGAAGTGCATGAGCGGCGCCAACGTATGCCGATAAGATAAATACCCGATGGCTTCCAATGGTTTATGCGAAGCGTTCGAATAACAGCCCCAGTACGATCATCAATAGAATAAAGGACGTTCCCTGCCAGAACTTGAGGGGATCTCGTTCCATGACCGGGGGACGTGTACGCTGCAGATAAGCCGCATTAGGGTTGCGCAGGTCATACAGAAACTCGGATGGCTCACGGTAACGTTGTGAGCGCCTCGGATGAACGGCTTTGCGGATGGCCTCATCCACCCAGGTTGGGATTGTACGTCCGCATTCGCGCACCGGGGTATAGCGTAATTTATTCAGATCTTTGCGTGAACTGAGGCGTGCGACGTCCATACCATAGGGCAGTTTACCCGTCAGCATTTCATAGGCTACGGCACCCAGGGCATATACATCCGATTCGGTCGAACCCTGTGCACCAAGAAAATATTCCGGGGCTGAATACTGAGCCGTACCGAGCAGTGTCAGACGTTCAAGAGGCGTATCAATTTCGGCAATGCCTGCGACACGTGTAGAACCGAAATCAATAATTCGTATTACTCCATCATCGCCCATTAAAATATTGTCTGGTTTTATGTCCTGATGCAGCATCTCAAGGCGGTGAAAGGCCTGAAGCCCTCGCGAGACCTGCTCAATGATTGTTCTTACCTGCTCCAGTGTGGGTTTGGGGTTGTCGCGCATCCACTGATCCAGAGTTTGCCCCTCGATGTATTCCGTCGTTATGTACAGGTAATTACGTACCCGCTCTGTCGGACCGGGTCTGACGACGTTGGTGTTGTCCAGGCGTCGGGCAATCCAGTCTTCAAGCAGGAAGCGTTCAAGGTACGCCGTGTTGTCTCGTAATTCTCCGGATGGAGTTTTCAGTATGATGGTCTGTCCAGAATCATTATCACGTGCAAGAAAAACGTGGCTGCGCGGACTACTGTGTATTTTTCTGAGAATGCTGTAGCCGTCGAACTCGTCCCGCGCGCGCAACTCGGGAGGAAAGGGAAGTTCCGTAAGCTGTTGATGAACGTCCTCTTTATCCTGATCCAGCAGATGGTCAATGCGTACGATCTGAATGGTCAGGTTGTCATCACTGTCATTATCACGGGCTTTATCCAGGATAACCCGGGCTGCTTTGTCCAGATCATCACTGAATTCAGACAGTGTGGCCGTGATAAATTCACTGCTTACAAATTCGTAGATACCGTCGGTAGCCATAATAAATATGTCGCCGACATTGACGGAGACGCTGAGGTAATCAATCTCGAGCTGATTATCCATCCCAAGAGCACGGGTGAGGTAGCTCTGATTTTCTGATGCATAAAAACGGTGGTCGGTGGTCAGTTGTTCAAGAGAGCGACCTTCTACCCGAAAAATACGGCTGTCACCAACATGAAATAAATGAGCGGTCCGTGACTTGATGACGATCCCGCTGAAAGTACAGACATAGCCTTTGTTCGGGTCGTAGGTGTGCAGATTCCGACGCGCCTGAGCATGTAGCCAGGAGTTCGTGGCCTCAAGAACACGAAAGCCCGACGTTTTGACGGACCAGGCTTCTGACGTGCAATAGTAATCGCTGAGGAAGCTCTGAACTGCGGTCGCACTGGCTTCCTGACTGACGCTGCTGCTGCTGATTCCGTCGGCCAGGGCCAACGCAATGCCCTTGCTCTGGAGTAACGCGTGTTCTGGAATATGGGCGGCGTGGAAGTCCTGGTTAACAGGTTTTACACCCTTGTCCGTACATTGTCCGGTACTGACTTTCAGGAATTCAGACATCTGCAGCTCTTATTACTCTCGGGAAAAAAGAAACCCGCTGTGGAACAGGGTTCCAGCAGCAGGTAGTTATCATAGCGCACAAGCACTGATGATTTTATGCAGTGACTTTACCCAGCGATATCACAGGGTGCGGTCAGCACTCTGACGTACGTGAGTGAAGTACAGTGGCAGAGCGACAAAGACAAAGCCGCCTACCAGGTTACCCAGTGCAGTTGGCAGTTCGTTCCAGATGATGTAGTCCATCACAGTAAAGTCACCACCCATGATCATTGAGAATGGGAACAGGAACATGTTTACGATGGAGTGTTCGAAACCCATGAAAAAGAAGAGCATGATTGGCATCCACATGGCGAACATTTTACTGATCGCAGATGTTGAAATCATGGCGCCTACAACACCCATAGATACCATCCAGTTGCACAGCATGCCGCGGATGAAAATAGTAATCCAGCCGTCTACACCGTGAGCAGCATAACCAACAGTACGTGATTCACCGATAGACGAAACCTTTGCAGCAATGGCGCCACCGTCAGTGTTGTAGCCGTAGGTCAGAACGAAGGAAATCATGATCGCTACGCTCAGTGCGCCCCCAAGGTTACCCAGGAAAACCAGGCCCCAGTTACGCAGAAGTTGTGGCCAGGTACAGCCCGGACGCTTGTCGATAATTGCCAGAGGCACCAGAGTAAATACACCGGTCAGCAGGTCGAATTTCATCAGGTAGAGCATGATGAAGCCGACGGGGAAGAGCACCGCGCCCAGAATAGCTGAGCCACTTTTCATGGCGACAGTGATGGCGAATACGGCCGCCAGGGCCAGAATAGCACCGGCCATGAAGGCACGGATCAGGGTATCTTTAGTGGACATAAAGATTTTTTCTGCACCGCTGTCCACCATCTTTGTGGCGAATTCGGAGGGCATTAAATAGGACATAAGTCTTCCTCAGTAGTTGATAGTTCTTTGCGGCTTTCTGATGCATAAAAAAACGGCGTCGCCCCAGTCAGTTTCCTGATGGGTATCGACGCCGTTATCGAATCAGTTCTTCGTTTTTTAGACGAGCCGCCGTTGGCTCATGTAAAGATTTGCAACCAGTGTGCCAGAAATATAAAACCTTAGATATTCAAGGGGTTAGCAAGAAACAGGACGCTTATTGAGCGTTATCAGGTGCGGCTTGGTGCAACCGGTGAGTGCAAAGTATAAAAAGAGTGCGCTGTTAACGCGCACTCGTTTAATGATTGTTATCTATGTCTTTAATCAGCTGAAAGAGCTTTTTAAAAGCAGTGCCAGGCTTGGGAGGCTCGGCCTGAACTTCTTTGCGGGCATTACGGATCATATTCCGTAGTTGCTGACGGTCAGTGTCAGGGTAGGTGTCAAGAAACTCATTCATTGCCTGGTCGTCATCAATAAGACGGGTACGCCATTGTTCGAGCTGACGGATTCTGCGACCAAAGGCATCGCTGGAAGGATCGAGCATATCTACCGCTTCCTGCAGCGCGTCCAGATCTTCTGAGCGCATTAACTTACCAATGTACTGAAAATGACGACGACGGGCTTCGTGCTTTTTAATGCGCTTACTTTCTTCGAGTGCTGCCATCAGGGTGCTACTGACGGGCAGAGTAGCCCATTTTGCTGGTGACATGTCACACAGAACTTCCCCCAGCTCCTGATAACGCTGCATTTCGCGCTTCATTTCTGTCTTGCTGACAAGCTCGTATTCGATGTCATCATCTTCGTGGGTCATCGTAACTCCGGTGATAAGTACATGGGTGGCAGGCGATATCAGGACGCTGATTCAGAGGTAAAAGAGCGTAGCAAGGCCGAGGAAAGATAGAAAGCCGATGACGTCTGTTACTGTGGTCAGAACAACCCCTCCGGCAAGAGCCGGGTCAATTCCCCGTGCTTTCAGTATCAGCGGCAGTGCCGCTCCGGTAATCGCCGCAACGATCAGGTTGATGATGATCGCTGCTCCGATAATAAGTGCGATTCCCGGGTCGTTAAACCAGAGTAGCGTGATCACTGCGATGACACTTGCCCAGAGCACGCCGTTAATGCTGGCAACGATGACTTCGCGGTTAAAGAGCCAGCGGAAGTTGGCGCTGGACAGGTGACCTAACGCCTGCCCACGAATGACCAGTGTCAGTACCTGGCTACCTGCGATGCCGCCCATGCTCGCCACAATGGGCATCAGTACAGCGAGAGCTACAACCTGTTCAATGGTTTTATCGAACAGACCAATAACGGCAGAGGCGGCGAGTGCGGTCAGCAGGTTGATACCGAGCCAGACCGCGCGACGACGACTGGTTTTTAACGCCGGGGCAAAGGTGTCTTCTTCTTCATCAAGGCCTACGGAACTCATCAGTGAGTGATCGGCTGTTTCCCGGATAACGTCAACCACGTCATCGATGGTAATACGTCCGATGAGTTTGCCCTCGGCATCGACTACCGGTGCAGACACCAGGTCATGACGTTCAAACAGTTTGGCGACGTCGGTGTCCTGTAAGGTGGCAGGAATAACTCGCGCATCGGTGGTCATGACTTCCCGGACAGTCTGATTCGGATCACTGACCAGAAGCTTGTTGATGGTCAGGATACCGATGAACTCATTATTACGGTTAACAACCAGCAGGTTATCGGTCATCTCTGGCAGCGTTGGATGACGGCGGAGATAACGCATGACTACTTCGAGGGTGATGTCCGGACGGATGGTCACCGTATCGGTGTTCATCAGACCACCGGCGCTGTCCTCAGGGTAACCCAGAACCTGCTCCAGACGGCTACGGTCCTGCTGGTCCATCGCATCGAGCACTTCCTGTGTAACGCGCTCAGGAAGCTGCTGCAGAATATCCGCCACGTCATCGGCGTCGAGGTCGGAGGTAATATCGACCAGTTCGGCGGCACTCAGGTCAGACAGGAACTGCGCCTGCAGGTCTTCGCTCAGGTACTGGAGGACTTCACCTTCGAGTTCTTTATCGACAAGGTCCCAGAGTACCTTACGCGCTTTCGGCGGTGAGGACTCAATGAGGTGGGCGATGTCAGCAGGAGCAAGACCGGAGTTAAGGATGCGTTGTACTTTATTCAGCGCACCACTTTCCAGGGCAGCATTAAGGCTGTGGAGTTTCGCTTTTGCCTTTTCTGTGTGCTGAGCCATGGACTGAACCCGGGGTGAATCAGAAGTTATCTGATTCTAGCCTGAATAGTGCGTGAAAGCACTCGCAGAATTGGTGCTAATTGGCTGTTTTTGCGGGGGTATTCGGGTGAATCGCGGCGGGCTTATTCGCCTTCATCAAAGCACCGGTTAATCAGGTCTTTGATGGCATCCACGGCGGCTTCTTCATCGGAGCCCTCAGCCGTCAGTTCCAGTTCAGTGCCTTTACTGGCGGCCAGCATCATCACCGACATGATGCTTTTGCAGTCCACCATGCGGCCACCGTGTCCGATCTTCAGCTGGCTGGAAAAGGCCGATGCGGTAGACACCAGTTTGGCGGCCGCGCGGGCATGCAGTCCCAGCTTGTTAATAATCAGCACGTTTTCCTGAATCATATAAAGTTCCGGCGTTAGGGGGTCGGTAAGTTAGCAGCACGAGACAGTTCGCGATGACGAACCTGAACGTTGGGGTATTTCATGCGGTATTCGGTTGCCAGTTGCTCAGCGAGATACACAGACCGGTGCTGCCCACCGGTACAACCGATGGCGATGGTCATGTAACTGCGGTTGGCATCTATCAGACGATCGGTCCAGCGTGCCAGAAAGTCGCTGATCGATTTACGCATTTCTGCCACCACGTCGTAGCTGTTAAGAAATAACTGCACTTCACTGTCAAGTCCGGTGAGCTCACGCAGTTCTTCATTCCAGTAGGGGTTAGGCAGGTGACGGACATCGAATACGTAATCGGCGTCGGTCGGAATACCGTGCTTGAAACCAAAAGATTCAAACAGAATCGACATCTCACCATTCGGGCGGTCAGCAACTCTGAGACGTATTAAACTGCGCAACTCGTGGACTGACATGTAGGTTGTGTCGAGCGACAGGTCGGCCATGTTAGCAAGTGGGTCCAGCAGGGACTTTTCACGCTCGATGGCTTCGGCAAGAGACAACTTGTCGGTGGTTAAGGGGTGTTTGCGGCGAGTGGCGCTGAAGCGTTGTAGCAGAACGTTTTCAGAGGCGTCGAGATAGACCACATCCAGCTGATACTGCTCATTAGGCAGATCAAGAAGCAGTTTCTCAATGGACTCTTCAGTGGCTGACAGGTTACGCGCATCAATACTGACGGCAATCCGGGTTAATCTGTCATTTGCTTCGGCCTGACTGGCAAGCGCGGGTAACAATCCGATCGGAAGGTTATCAATGCAGTAGAAACCGAGATCTTCCAGCACATGCAGTGCGCTCGATTTGCCCGATCCGGATCTTCCACTGATGACTACCAGGCGCATAACAATCTCCGTGCTTACTCGCGCTCAGCGATGGCTCGTTGGAAGAGCTGCTTGGCATCCGGCGCCTTGCGCAGAGCTTCGCGATATTCTTCCTGGCTGAAATTACTGGCCAGCGCGGCCAGTATCTGGAGGTGTTCGTCTGTGGCCTCTTCGGGGACCAGCAAAGCAAACACCAGATCGACGGGTTTACCATCGATGGCATCGTAATCAATCGGCTCATCCAGCCTGAGCAGAATCCCCAACGCCTGTTGGCACTGAAGTAGCCGGCAGTGGGGGATCGCAATCCCCTCACCAATGCCAGTACTGCCCATTTTCTCCCTGCTCAGCAGACGCTCATAAATGGCGTCTGCAGAGGCTTCTCCGATTTCCTCAGCGACCAGGCCTGAAAGCTGCTCCAGCAACTTCTTTTTGCTGGAAACGGTCACGTCTATGACAGACCGTTCCGGTGAGAGGATATCTTTGATGCTCAGAGACATGCTTCAGCCTTGTCCGTGTTGACGTGCTACCTGCTTCTCTTTGTATTTCAGAACCTGACGATCCAGCTTATCAACCATCTGATCGATTGCTGTGTACATGTCTTCGTTTTCAGCTTTGGCGTGCAGGTCATGCCCGGTGATATGAATGGTGGCTTCGGCCGTCTGACGGTCTTTGACTACGGTCAGGGTGACCTGGCCGGTTGTGATGCTGTCGCTATGGCGCGTCAGCTTTGACATTTTATCTTCCACGTGTGACTGCATGGCGTCTGTTACTTCTACATGATGACCACTGATATTGATTTGCATGCCAAGTCTCCTGTTTCGCTGGCGGATCGTGAATCAGATTAACTGTTTACGTTCATTTGATGGTGGTATCAGCATGGCTTCGCGATATTTTGCGACCGTGCGTCGTGCCACCTTGATGCCCTTTTCTCCGAGCATCGTTGCAATCTTGTTGTCACTGAGTGGTTTACGCTGATTTTCTTCGGCAATCAGTTTCTTGATCATCGCGCGTATGGCGGTCGATGAACATTCTCCGCCGCTGTCCGTGCTGACATGACTGGAGAAGAAATACTTGAGCTCGAAAATGCCACGTGGGGTGTGCATGTACTTCTGAGTCGTTACCCGTGAAATGGTCGATTCATGCATGCCTACCGCTTCTGCAATATCGTGAAGTACCAGCGGTTTCATTCCTTCGTCGCCTTCTTCAAAGAAGTCTATCTGGAATTCAACAATTTTGGTCGCGACTTTGAGCAGAGTGTCATTACGGCTTTGCAGACTTTTGATAAACCAACGGGCTTCCTGCAGGTGATCTTTCAGGAAAGTATTGTCCGCGCTGGTGTCGGAGCGGCGTATCAGGGCCGCATAGTCCGCATTAACCCGCAGTTTGGGCGCAATTTCCGGATTCAGCTCTACGCGCCATTCGTCGCGAATCTGGCGCACTATGACATCCGGAATGACATATTCGGATTCTTCGGAAGCAATGCCCGAACCCGGTTTCGGGTTCAGCTCTTTGATCAGGCGCATGACCGCCTTCAGATCGTCTTCCTTGAGTTTGGTACGACGCATGAGTGACTGGTAATCGCGACTACCAAGCAGGTCGATATGGTCGCGGATGACGAGACGGGCCTCTGTCAGCCACGGAGTGCCTTCAGGCAACTGGTGTAGTTGCAGCATCAGGCACTCGCGCAAGTCGCGGCAGAATACGCCCGCAGGATCAAATTGCTGCAGACGATGAAGTACGGCCATGACTTCCTCTTCCTCGATTTCGAGGGCGGGGTCCATTGCTTCAATCACGTCTTCAACGGTGGTGTGCAGGTAACCGTCGTCATCAATGCCATCGATCAGCATGGTGGCAACATCGCGGTCAGCATCAGACATAGGCGTCAGGTTCAGCTGCCACAGCAGGTGATCCTGAAGGTTGTCGCTGGTGGCGTAACGGGAGTCGTAATCAAAGTCTTCATCGACCGGGCCGGAGCCTGAGGCGACGCCCGCACTGACCTGGTAGGTATCTTCCCACTGGCTGTCGACAGGCAGGTCATCGGGCAGTTTGTCGTTGGACCACTGCTCATCGAGGGATTCCTGACCGTTGTTGTCGTCGTAGGAGCTGTCATCATACGAGCTTTCTTCGTAGGAGCGCTCGCTACCGTCATCGCCAGTGTTTCGGTCGTCAGAGGAGTTATTGCTGTCGTTGCTGTCAGAATCCCGGGACTCATTGCCAGAGTCATTACTGGATTCACTGCCAGAGTCAGAGTTGTCATCGAACTCTTCGCTTTCCAGCATAGGGTTAGAGTCCAGCGCTTCCTGAATCTCCTGTTGCAGGTCCAGTGTCGAGAGCTGGAGCAGCCGGATTGCCTGTTGCAGCTGAGGTGTCATCGTCAGCTGCTGGCCCATCTTTAACTGAAGGGATGTCTTCATATAATTCGGTAATTACGACCTGAGTATCGAACCACTTTTATTTCCGGTATGCAGAGCATTATAGGCAAAGTCCCTGTATTTGGAATCTATTTTGCAAGCGTTTGCCCGAGTCTGATGGCGTAATGTGATCTGGCGCAGCTGTTGGATGAAAACCAACCAGTTGCTGTAAACCATCCGTCGAACGATCAGCATAACGCGATAGCGGGATGGGTTTCAAAGGCGGAAATCGTCACCCAGGTAGACCTCACGTACCTGCTCATTGGCCAGTACGTCTTCTGCGGTTCCCTCTGCGATGATATGCCCACCACCGACGATAAATGCCTTTTCGCAGATAGCGAGTGTTTCACGCACGTTGTGATCGGTAATCAGTACTCCGATGCCTCGCGCTTTCAGCTGGCGGATAATATCCATGATGTCCGAGACCGAAATTGGGTCTACCCCGGCAAAAGGTTCATCCAGCAGAATAAAGGATGGCTCAGCAGCCAGAGCACGTGCGATTTCAACACGGCGACGTTCACCACCTGACAGCGCCATGCCCGCGCTATTGCGGATATGTTGAATGTGGAATTCATCCAGAAGCTGCTCAAGATGCTCGTTACGCTGCTGTCGATTGAGATCCGCACGCGTTTCCAGAATCGCCATAATGTTATCCGCGACGCTGAGCTTACGGAAAATAGAGGCTTCCTGCGGCAGGTAACCGATGCCCTTGCGCGCCCGGCCATGCATTGGCAGGTGGCTGATATCTTCGTCGTCGATCAGGATACGGCCCCGGTCGGCCTGAACAAGATTGACGATCATGTAAAAGCAGGTGGTTTTACCAGCACCATTGGGGCCGAGCAGGCCAACGATCTGACCACTGTCCACACGGATGGAGACATCTTTTACGACTTCGCGGCCGGCGTAGCTTTTGGCCAGGTGCTCAGCTTTGAGTGTTTTCATTCTTCTATGGTGTCCGTGTCGGAGTCCGTATTTGTTTCTGCATCAGGCTTTGGCGGTTGAATAACAACTTTGATGCGTCCGGTGTCTTTATCGGTCGCTTCTTCAGTATCAGCGTTGCTGGCTGTGTTGTCGGTGCTGCCTTCTGCACGTACGGTTTCTGTGGCCATGTCGTAGGTAATACGTTCACCACTGAACAGATTGCCTTCCTGTTCCAACTCGGCTTCC
>Ga0181593_10006850_pt1 | contig 10198 bp, 9 predicted proteins | sample 071ome_19_FD_133756 | JGI IMG/M metagenome (GOLD analysis project Ga0181593, IMG submission 133756) | Coastal salt marsh microbial communities from the Groves Creek Marsh, Skidaway Island, Georgia - 071413AT metaG (megahit assembly) | ecosystem: Environmental > Aquatic > Marine > Intertidal zone...
AACGCAGAGAAAATGGTGGCCGACCTCCAGGACGCCTACATCCTGCTGCACGAAAAGAAGCTCTCCAGCCTGCAGCCGCTGCTGCCGGTGCTCGAGACCGTGGTGCAGACCGGTAAACCGTTGGTCATCGTCGCCGAAGATATCGAAGGCGAAGCCTTGGCCACTCTGGTGGTCAACAAGCTGCGCGGCGGTCTGAAAATTGCTGCCGTCAAGGCGCCCGGCTTCGGCGATCGGCGTAAAGCGCAACTCGAAGACATCGCCATCCTCACGGGCGGCACGGTGATTTCCGAGGATCTCGGCATCAAGCTCGAAAACGTCACGATCGACATGCTCGGCGTCGCCAAGACGGTCAACATCACCAAAGAAGACACCACGATCGTCGAGGGTGCCGGCAAGAAAAAAGACATCCAGGACCGGGTCAACCAGATCCGCGCCCAAATCGAGGAAACCTCCTCCGAATACGACAAGGAAAAGCTGCAAGAACGTCTCGCCAAGTTGGCCGGCGGCGTGGCGGTCATCCGCGTCGGCGGGGCCACCGAGGTCGAGGTGAAAGAGCGCAAGGACCGCGTCGACGACGCCCTGCACTCCACCCGCGCGGCGGTCGAAGAGGGCGTTGTCCCGGGTGGCGGGGTGACGTTGCTCTATGCCAGCCGTGCGCTCGCCAAACTCAAAGGCGAAAACCACGACGAAGACATGGGCATCCAGATCATCAAGCGTGCGCTGGAACAGCCCCTGCGGCGAATTGTCGAGAACGCCGGGATTAGCGGCTCGGTCGTCGCCAGCAAATTGCTCGAAGGCAAAGACAACAGAAAGGGCTTCAACGCCCAGACCGAAGAGTACGTCGACATGATCAAAGCGGGCATCATCGATCCCGCCAAGGTCGTTCGCATCGCGCTCGAAGACGCGGCCTCGGTCGCCGGCCTGATCATCACTACCGAAGCAATGATCGCCGATCGTCCGGAAGACAAAGCCTCTGGGCCCGCCATGCCTCCCGACATGGGTGGTATGGGCGGCATGGGCGGCATGGGCGGCATGGGTGGTATGGGCGGCATGATGTAACCCACCGGCCATCCGGTAACGCTACAATGGGCCGCGGGTTTCCCCCGCGGCCCTTTCTTTTCTGGCGCATCCCATGACCATCGACACATCCAAAGTTGCCAGCTTTATCAGAGCTTGCGCGGACGACATCGTGCTCCCGGCATTTCGCAATCTCGATGCGATCGAGATCGGCCTCAAGGGCCCCAACGACGTCGTGACCGAGACCGACATCGCGGCCGAAGCCTTCCTCACCCCAAAACTCTTGGACCTGCTCCCGGGCTCTGTCGTCGTCGGCGAGGAAACCGCCGGCGCTGAAGCCGTGTGGCGCGAAACGCTAGGCAGCGCCCCGGCGGTATGGCTGATCGACCCGATCGACGGCACCGCCAATTTCGCTGCCGGCATCCCACTGTTCGGGATCATGGTGGCCTTAGCCGAACACGGCCAAACCACCCACGCCTGGATTTACGATCCCAACACCGAAGAAATGGCCACCGCGCACCGCGGGGCAGGGGCCTGGCTCGGCGAAACCCGCCTCGGTGTCGCCAAGACCAAGGACATCGCGGCCATGCGCGGCAGCATGAACACCCAATTCGCGGCCGAAGAAGAGGCGGGGCAACTGTTTCGCGCCGCCCGCCAAATGCAGCCGACCCTAGAACTGCGCTGTGCGGCGCAAACCTACCTCCTGCTCGCAACGGCGCGCAGCGACTATGTCCTGTACCACAAGCTCTATCCCTGGGATCACGCCGCCGGCGTTCTGGTGCACACCGAGGCGGGCGGCGTCGTCCGTCACCGCGACGGCCAGCCCTACACGCCGAATGGCCCGATCTTCGGCAACACCCTCATCGCGGCCCCCAACCAAACCGGTTGGCAGGCCCTGACAGATCACCTCTATAAGACGCCCTAGGGCCGCCTAATCTCGCCGCACGAAGTTGAACCCGGCAAAGCCCTGCTGGGCCGCCATGATCTCGATCCGATTGATATTGATATTGGCCGGGGCGGTCAGCACGTAGTCGATCACGTCCGCCACGTCCTCGGCCGTGATCGGGTCGAGGCCCTTGTAGGTCGCATCGGCCTTGTCGGCATCGCCGTGAAAGCGTACCAGCGAGAACTCGGTCTCGGCCGCGCCGGGCTCGACCGAGGTCACCCGAATGTTCTTCTCCACCAGGTCGGCCCTGAGATCGAGCGAGAACTGGTGCACGAAGGCTTTCGAGGCGCCGTACACATTGGCGCCGAAATAGGGATAGGTCCCGGCCACCGAGCCCAAATTGACGACATGCCCCGCACCACGCGCCACCATCCCCGGCAGCACCGCGCGGGTGACGTACATCAGCCCCTTGATGTTGGCGTCGACCATCTCGTTCCAGTCCTCGAGATCGGCCTCGTCGGACGCGTTCAGTCCGCGCGCCAGCCCGGCGTTATTCACCAAGCCATAGATGTCGGCGACCTCGGCCGGCAGCCCCTCGATCGCCGCCGCCACCGCGCCCTGGTCGCGCACGTCCAAGGGGACGGGGTGGAGGCGGGGCCCGAGTTCCTCGGCCAACGTCGTCAGGCGCTCGGCCCGCCGCCCCGCCGCGATGATGGTCGCGCCCGCCGCATGCAGCCGTCGCGCCGTCGCCGCGCCAAATCCGGAGGTGGCGCCGGTCACCAAAATAACGCGGTCGTTTAGGTCGACTCTCATGATCCCTCGTGTCCCTTTGCTTCCCACCAAAGCGCCTCCATCCGATCCAAGGAGGCACCTTCAATTGGCTCGTTATTTTGTTTAAGAGTGGATTCTATGTATTTGAAACGGCGAGTAAATTTGTCGTTTGTTCGACGCAACGCTTCCTCGGGGTCGAGCCCGAGGTGGCGCGCCGCATTGACCACCGCAAACAGCACGTCGCCCAGCTCCTCGGCCATACGGCCCGCATCGCCGCCGGCCACCGCCTCGTCCAATTCGGCCCGTTCTTCGTCCAGTTTGGCCAGAACCGGTGCCAAATCGGGCCAGTCGAATCCCACCCGGGCCGCGCGCTTCTGCAACTTTTCGGCCCGCTGCAAGGCGGGCAGGGCAGGCGGCACGTCATCCAGCACGCTGCCGTCGCCGTTGGCCTTCTGCGCGCGTTCGGCGGCCTTTTGGCGCTCCCAAGCGTCGGTTTGGGCTTCAGCACTGGCAATGTCCGCGTCCCCGAACACATGCGGATGGCGTCGGATCATCTTGTCGCAGATCGCCGCCACCACATCGTCGAAGGTAAAGGCGTCTTCTTCGGCCGCCATCTGGGCGTGGAACACCACCTGGAACAGCAAATCGCCCAGCTCGTCCTTCAACGCGGCCCGGTCGCCACGCTGGATCGCATCGCGCACCTCGTAGGCTTCCTCGATCGTGTAAGGCGCGATCGTCTCGAAGGTCTGCTCCAAATCCCACGGACAGCCACCATCGCGCGCACGCAACCGGTTCATGATGGTCAGGAGCTGGTCGATCGAGGCAGGGTCGTCGGCTGGAGGCAGGGTCATGGCGCGGGATTATGGGTGGCGGTCGGAGCGAGAACAACCAGCCGAGCGAAAGGGACAATCCGTCCAACCCCGTGCCCAGCCATATCCATTTGTCGCATAATATATATTATGACAAATGTTGTAAGTTATTTAAGACCAATGGGTTATCGGTGTTTCCTACGAACCCGCGCGAATCATACCCCATCCAGCACCATCCCGTCATACGCCGGCTCCACACCCGTCGGCAACTCGTCCACCAGGCTCTGGTAGTCCATGGAGGTATTCATATGGGTCAGCACCGCGCGGCGCGGCTGCAGGCGTTCGATCCAGGACAGCGTGAGCTCGAGATGGGCGTGCGTCGGATGGGGTTTGCGCTGTAGGCAATCCACGATCCAGGTATCGACGCCCGCCAGCACCTCGAACGCCTCATCCGACAGCGCCTGGACATCGGTGGAATAGGCCACCGCCCCCACCCTGAACCCTAGTGTGCCGATCGGCCCATGTTTCTGGCGAAACGGCACGATCTCGCTACCGCCGACCGCAAACGGCCCGACGATCTCGTGGGCGTTCAAAATGGGCGGATACAGCCGATTTGAGTCTTGTTCGAAGGTATAACCAAAGCGCTGCGTCAACTGCGCCAGGGTCTCGGGGTCGGCCCAAGCATCGACCGGACCCCCGTTGCGAATAGCGATAAAGCGTAAATCGTCGATCCCGTGGGCATGATCGGCATGGGCATGGGTGAACAACACCGCATCCAACCGTTCGATCCCGGCATTCAGGCCTTGTTGGCGCAAATCGGGCGAGGCGTCGATCAAGATCTCGGTGTCGCCGTCACGCAGCAAGATCGAAGCTCGCGTGCGCCGATTGCGCGGCTCGTTCGGATCGCACGCGCCCCAGTCGTTGCCGATCCGCGGCGTGCCGCCGGCCGTCCCACATCCCAGGATGACGACCTGCATCGCGGGCTAGGGCGCTGGGGCTGGCGGCGTCGCGCGATCGAACAGCCGGTAGAAATTGGCCGTGGTCAGGTCGGCTAAATCTTCAAGCGCCATGCCGCGCAGGTCGGCGACATGCGCCGCGGTATAAGCGACATAGGCGGGCTCGTTGGTCTTGCCGCGTTTGGGTACCGGGGCCAGATAAGGCGCGTCGGTCTCGATCAACAACCGATCCGCGGGCACCGATTTGGCGGTTTGCCGGATGTCCTCGGCGCTCTTGAACGTCACGATCCCCGATAGCGAGATGTAGAAGCCCAGATCAAGCGCCGTGGTGGCGAACTCGCGTGTCGCGCTAAAGCAGTGAATCACCCCGCGCAGCGCCCCTGCCCCAGACTCCTCTTTCAGGATTGCGGCGGTTTCGGCGTCGGCGTTCCGGGTATGCACGATCACCGGCAACCCGGTCTCGCGCCCGGCCACGCAATGCGCGCGAAAGCTCTCGGCCTGCCGTGCCCGATCCGAGTGATCGTAATAGAAATCGAGCCCGGTCTCGCCGATCCCCACGACCTTGCGGTGTTGGGTCAGGTTTACGATCTCCTCGGCCAGCAACGAATCCGAGTCCGCCTCATGCGGATGTATCCCCACCGAACACCAAATATCGTCCGCACTGTCGGCAATGTCCTTCACCACGTGATGATTGGCCCGGTGCGTGCCGATCGTCAGCATCGCGCCGACCCCAGCCGACCGCGCCCGCGCCAACACCCCGGCGCGATCTTCCGACAGCGCATCGAAGTCCAGGTGGCAGTGGCTATCGACCAGCATCACGCCGGATCGTCGACATAGCGCGGAAACACGCCCTGCGGCTTGGGCAAGGCGGTCCCGGGCTGCAAGCGGGCGCCATCGGCAATTGCGGCAAAGTTGCGCGCGGCCCCATCGACCGCGAGCAAATCCAACAGCGCCGCGGCAGATTTCGGCACGAACGGCTGCACCAGAATGGCCAGCCGCCGCACAGTCTCGGCCACCACGTACAGCACCGTCGCCATCCGGTCGGGATCGGTCTTGCGGAGCGTCCAAGGCGCCTGCGCATCGACATAGCGGTTGGCATCGCCCACGACGCTCCAAATCGCCGCCAGCGCATTGTGGAACGCAAGATCGGCGTCCAACAGATCGCGCGCCGCCGGCAGCGCCGCCAGCGCCGCATCGAGCAACGCGGTGTCCGCGTCGGTCAACGGCCCCGGGCTGGGCACTTGGCCGTCGCAGTTCTTGCTGATCATCGACAAGATGCGTTGCGCCAAATTGCCCAAATCGTTGGCCAAATCGCTGTTGATTCGGTTGACGATCGACTCGTGCGAGAAACTTCCGTCCTGGCCGAACGGCACTTCGCGCAGCAGGAAGTAGCGCATCTGATCGAGCCCGTAGCGGCCGATCATGTCGCGCGGCGCCAGCACGTTGCCGAGCGACTTCGACATCTTCTCGCCCTCGATGTTGAGAAAGCCGTGACAGAAAACGTGCTTGGGCAACTCAATCCCGGCCGCCATCAAAAACGCCGGCCAGTACACGGTGTGAAACCGCACGATGTCTTTGCCGATGACATGGAAATCCGCCGGCCAAAAGCGCTTGAACTTCTCGCTGTCGGTATCGGGATAGCCCACGCCGGTGATGTAGTTGGTCAGCGCATCGAGCCAGACATACATCACGTGCTCGTTGTCGCCCGGCACCGGAATGCCCCATTTCAATCGGCGGCGCGAAACCGAGAGATCGCGCAGACCCGACTTCACAAAGCTGATCACCTCGTTGCGCCGGCTTTGCGGTTGGATGAAGTCGGGGTTGGCCTCGTACAACGCCAACAGCTTGTCGGCCCACTGCGACAGCCGGAAGAAATAGCTGTCTTCCTCGACCCACTCGACCTCGGCGCCCGACGGCGCAAAGAACGCACCCCCCTCGCCTTTCGTCAGCTCGTCCTCGGTGAAATAGGCCTCGTCGCGCACCGAGTACCAGCCCTCGTAGCTGCCGCGGTAGATCTCGCCCGCATCGGCCAGTTTTTGCCAAATGGCCTGCGCCGCGGCGTGATGGCGCGGTTGGCTGGTGCGTAGGAAATCGTCTTTCGAGATGTCGAGATAGTCCGTCATCTCCTCGAACAGCGCCGCGTTCCGGTCGACGAACGCCTGAGGTTCGATGCCCTCTTTGGCCGCCGTCCGCGCGTTCTTCTCGCCGTATTCGTCGGTGCCCGACAGGAACATGACGTCGTACCCGTCGAGCCGCTTGAAGCGCGCCAACGCATCGCACGCGATCGCCTCGTAGGCATGCCCCAAATGCGGCGCGCCGTTGACGTAGAAAATCGCGGTGGTCAGGTAGAATGTTTTTTTATCGGGCATCAAGACACTCTAGCGGCGCACAAACCCCTGCACGACCGCGCTTCATCACCTTGTCGCTAAGGCGGCGGACGATGGCCAATGGGTCTTAGCGTGTCAACCTATCGCGCGCCGCCGGCCGCCCGCGAGAGCGCGGTAAAGACGTTCAGCACGACGGTTTTCTTGTCGAGATTGACCGCCTCGGCCCGCGCGGTCAGATCGCGCGCCCGTTCCCAGGCATCCAGCCACGCGTCCGGCTTGCCGGCTTGCCATAATCGGTCGATCACGGTGCGCTCGTCGCCCAGGATCTGGACCGGACGACGCCCCTCGGCGCCGGCCCGCACCATACGGCTCAACCAATCCAGCAATAAACCCACCAGCGCGCGATAGGTCGCTTCCTGGCCGCGCCGCGCCACGCGGTCGCCGAGGGCTTGGATGCCGACGACATCGAGCTCCGGCAAAGGCACCAGCAACGTGACCAATTCGCGATACAGATCTAGGCCCCCCTGCGCGGCCAACTCGAGCGCGCGTCCCGCGCTGCCGTCGGCAAGGACCGTCAGCGCGAGGCGTTCCTCGTCGGTATAGTCCTCCAAGCGCTCGGCCAAGATCGTCGCCATGATGTCGGCCGACAGCGTCCGCAGCGTCAGGTTTTGGCACCGCGACAGAATGGTCGGCAACAACCGACCCGGCGCATGCGCCACCATGATCAACAAGCCACGTTGCGGCGGCTCTTCCAGTTGCTTCAACAACGCGTTCGCGCCGTTGGCGTTGACCTCGTCGACGGCATCGACGATCGCTACGCGCCATCCCCCCTCGCCCGCCGTCGCACCGAAAAAAGGGCGCAGCTTGCGAATCTCGTCGACCACGATTTCGCCGCGCAAGCGCTTCGCCTTTTCGTCATAAGTCCGCTCGAACGCCAGCAGCCCAGCGTGCGACTGCTGCGAAATCCGCCGAAACACCGGGTCGTCCGGCGCGACATAGAGCGATTCCGCGTCCTTCCCGTCATTCGCGGCATCGCCGTGCGCCAACACGAAACGCGCCAACCGATAGGCCAGTGTCGCTTTGCCAATCCCGCGCGGCCCACTGATCAACAAGGCGTGCGGCATCCGTCCGCTCTGCCACCAGCGCAGCAAATGGCCCTCGGCGGCCTCGTGCCCCAACAGGGTGTCGGTATCGCGCGGGTGTTGCGCGTCGGTCTCGTCGGTTTTGGCCATGCTTCAGATACTAAGCCGCGCTTGCACGCTGTCCCAGACCTGCGCCGCCACCTGATCGGGCGCCGCGGCCGCCCCAACCACCACGCAACGCTCCGGATTGTCTTTCGCGATGTCGAGGAACGCCGCGCGAATACGCTCGTGGAACCGCGATCCCATCCGCTCGTAGCGGTCCTCGGCGTCGCGCCGCTCTTGCGCCCGCGCCAATCCCTCCTCCACCGGCAGATCGAGCACGATCGTGAGGTCCGGCCATACGTCGCCCGCCGCCCAGCGGTTGATCTGCGCCACCGTTTTCAAGTCCACGTCCTGGGCATAGCCCTGATAGGCCATGGTCGAATCGGCAAACCGGTCGCATACCACCCATGTACCGGCGTTCAGCGCCGGCGCGACGGTTCTTTGGACATGATCGTGACGCGCCGCGTTGTGCAGCAACAGTTCGCTCAACGGCGCCCAGCGCTCGGGTGGCCCTTCGACCAACAGTCGCCGGATTTCCATCGCGCCGTCGGATCCGCCGGGTTCTCGGGTGGCGATAACGTCGTGGCCGACCGCGCGCAGTCGCGCGCTCAGCAACCCGACTTGGGTCGATTTTCCGGCGCCCTCGCCGCCTTCAAAAGTAATGAATCGACCCCGTGCCACGACATTTCCCTAAGGGCTTTGGCTGCCCCAAACGATATGGCTGATGGCCGCGCCCAGTCGGCCGACGAAACCAAGCCGGTCGACCGCTTCGCCCGCAACCAAATCGTGCACGATGGGCTCCATGTCCGGCGCTTCGATCCGCAATTCGGCGACCCGTGCGCCCTTGGCAATCGGCGCGGCGATCGGGCTTTCGTAAGCGACGGTGACCGTCATGTCGCGACGGGCCTTGCGCGACATCGTCAACAACACATCGTCTTCCAGAATCAGCGGCACGGTGGCCTCGGCGCCGAGCCAGACCTGCGCGTCTTCGACAACATCGTTCGCCGAAAACAGCGAATAGTTGTTGAAATCGCGAAAGCCCATGTCGATCAAACGTTCGCTCTCGCGCGATCGCTGATTGACGCTCTCCAGCCCGTTGACCACCAGAATCAAACGCCGACCCTTACGCTCGGCCGAGGCGACAAGCCCATACCCTGACTCTTCGGTATGCCCCGTCTTTAGCCCATCTGCGCCGATATCCTTGTAAAGCAACGGATTGCGGTTGCCCTGTTTGATGTCGTTGTAGGTGAATTCTTTTTCTTTGAAGATTGCGTAGTACATCGGATGCTCGCGAATCATTCGCGCCGCGATGGTCGCCAGATCGCGTGCCGTGGTACGGTGCTCGGGGTCAGGCCACCCCGTCGCGTTGCGAAACGTCGAGTTGGTCAACCCGATCTCCGCCGCCCGCCGGTTCATCTCCTCGGCAAAGGCTTCCTCGGTGCCGGCCAAGCCTTCGGCAAACACCACGCTGGCATCGTTGCCCGACTGCACAATGACGCCGCGCAGCAAGTCCGACACCGTTACCCGGGAGTTGGGCTCGACGAACATCCGCGAGCCCCCCATCCGCCAGGCGGCCTCGCTCACCCGCATCGTATCGTCCAGCGCGAGCGAGCCATCCTCCAGCCGCTCGAAGACCATCAGCAGCGTCATCAATTTGCTCATCGACGCCGGCGGCATCAGCGCATCGGCATTCTTTTCGAACAAGGTCGCACCGGTCGCCAGATCGATCATCACCGCATGCGTCGCCGGCGTCTCGACATTCTGCGCCCCCGCCGGTCGCCCGCCCAATAGACCGACCGCGATCAGCGCCAAAATCAGAAATGAAAACCTAGTCACCATGTGCCTTGTCCGATGTCTCAGTAAACGTGCAAACCCACCATATACGGGAATGGGTCAATTCGATGGCAGCGCGTCAGCGCGGACCGACAACAATACGCGCCTCGGGAAAACCCGATCCGATCATGTTCGCCAATACGGCATCGGCCTCCTCGACGGAGGCGAGCGGTCCGATCCGGACCCGAAAAAATTCCGTCTCGCCGACGATAGCCGACTGAATTTTGGTCTCGCCGAACGAAAACAGGCGCGCCGCCAGGCGGTTGGCGTTGTCGAAACGGGTAAACGCGCCGGCCTGCACGTAGAGATCGCTCGGCTCTACCGACACCATGGCTACCTGCGCGGGCGGCGGCGGTTCGACCACGGGCGCGGGCGCTTCGGCCACCCCGGGCGGTGGCGCCAGTGTCGCGGTTTC
>Ga0181593_10006851_pt1 | contig 10197 bp, 8 predicted proteins | sample 071ome_19_FD_133756 | JGI IMG/M metagenome (GOLD analysis project Ga0181593, IMG submission 133756) | Coastal salt marsh microbial communities from the Groves Creek Marsh, Skidaway Island, Georgia - 071413AT metaG (megahit assembly) | ecosystem: Environmental > Aquatic > Marine > Intertidal zone...
CGAGGCCTCCTAACCGTGTGTCCCGGCCATTGAGCACCTTATTGATGTGTTCAGTCGCCAGTCCTTGCCCGGCTGGTGCCAGCAACTCGATATACGTGTTTTCGAGTTGGAAAAGGGTATTAACGGTACCGTAATCCGGATGTGAGCCCTGCCAACTGGGTAATCTACCCAGAAGCGTGGTGTAGTCAGTTGTGGCTGTCAGTAGATCAGTGACGGCAATGATGATGTGGTCGACGGTGGTAAGCATACGTTCTTTCGCATTAGTGACGATGCTGATGGGACAGCTCCAATAGTGAGTCAAATTTCTATGCGATGTTCGGGGCGATAAAAAAAGGAGATCTCTGCGGAAGGGTTTCTTTTCCTTAAGTAATGTTTCAGTCGGTGTCCAATCCATGGTCAAGTGTCTACGATCCTAATTGGAATGGTTTTTTACCGCGGGCACGGTTGTGTTCTTGATTTCCCACATCTCACTTTTAGAATTTCTAGCACACGCCCGGCAGCATTTCGCGCTATGGCGTCGAGGCCCATACCCGATGCCCAGCTTACCAGTGCCTAACGAGCGTCGATTTAATACCGATAGGCAATGCACCGGACCCGGAGTCACTTATTTGTAAGTGCATTCGTCTGAGATACCCAGTACTGGCAAGAGCTGCCCCAACATAATAAACAGTGGTCAGGTCGAGAGCAGGAAGGGACCAGTTGCTCGCAAGAATTGAGCCGCTCCTAGTTACAGGCAGATCAGCTGTGTTATATCGCCACGTTGCTTTGCCTCATCCTGACCCTATCAAGGACCTCGGCAGTGTCTCCCGCTTGAAAAGTAACACCGAGGCAAGTTTCGAGTGCCAAGCCTCGCCTCGCTAAACAATGGATTGCGGATGTTGGTATTTCCCGAGAACCTCTAAGAGTTGGGATTCAGCAAGTCAATTCTGCCACTGTAACAAAATCCATTGAGCTTGTTTTTCGTCGCGTCTGTGTCGTCTACATAGATATTCAATTTGTTGCCAGTGACATAGGCAAGCTGTGCTGCTGAGAAATTGGTGGTGCCAGCACCTTTAGACGCTATTTTCCCTAAGCAGTCGAACGAGACCAGCGGGTCAGCTCCACAGGAAAAGCCGGAGGCTTGGATGTCGGTACTTAGCCTGGCCATACACCCACCAAACAGCGTGGAATCTTGGAGCGTTCCGATTATGGTGGTTTCAATCACGAATCCCGGAGCGGCAGCTGAACTGGCTGAAAACAAACAACAACCTATCGCTAGAGTAAGCCGTTTTCTAATACTAGAGTACATAAATCATCTCTCGCTAACCTTGTTACTTTGTTTGGGCAAGAACACCTGAGGCGCTCAGATGCGTCTATGCTTTAACACTATGGCATAATTGTAAAGGGCGCTGAGGGGTTTTGACCACGGGTAATTTACTTCAACAATCATTAAACTGGCTTTAGGCTCAGAGGAATTCGAAAAAATTTGGTGGAAACCCCAAGAAGGGCCCCTTTAGGCACTTTGAGGTAAAGGCGGCGCCCCTGACTAACTTTGACTTAGTCTGTTACTTTGATTTTTGCCGAGGTTGGGTCGATCAATTATATGAAAATCAATAGTTTAATTATCGGCTCCGTGAGTGCTGCTTTCACCAGTTGGTGGTTGATTCAGTTGCTGTTGAGCTGGCAAGCTCCCCAGGATGTGGGAGTGGGCAACTTGCAACATGAGGACACTGGCGCTGATTTGGCGTGCAACCACAATCGGGTTGTCCGCGAAACGTCGCTAAGGTGCTCGCACCTTGCAGGTCACGAAAGCGTCCGTACTGCGCCATCTATCGGACCGACGACGAAAACGGATCATATCGCCGGAGTTGCTATAAAAAAGTCCTTTGGAGCTAAAGACGTGGAAGCTCTGGGCCAGCGGATCCGGCTCGAGTACGCCAATGCAATTGACCTTTATGACCCGGCCACTTGGCCGAAAGAAGAGCCCGTGGAAGACGACAATGCTCCGACTCCTACCATTGACCCGTATGACCCCAACAGCTGGCCTCTAGAGATAAATCAAGACGTTGAGCCGGCACCGATTGATCCCGTGGATCCCTATGACCCCGCGACTTGGCCGACTGACGATCCCGCGGCGCCTCTCCGCGATATTAGTTTGGCGGACATGGGCGACATCACTATGGACATCTATGACCATTCTACGTGGCCGGGCTATGGCAGCATGCAAACCTCTGCCGAATATACAGAGGCGATAAACCCATACGACCCAGAGAGTTGGCCGGACAGATAGCCCATGAAAATGAGCAAGTGACGGCCCAAGTAGCATGCTGCGAACCTAGAACTCTAATTTGAGTTCAGTCGGCGGCTTTGTTTAGTAACGAAGATTTTTTAGGCTTAATGAGCACTCGCAGCTCGATGCGCAGTTTGCTCCATCATCGCTTTTTAGAGTTGAGGCGACAGGCGCTCAACGAGATAGTGATTTCTGCAGTGGACGTGCATGACATTCAGAGACTCGCAATGGCTACGCTAGTTCCTTGCGCAAACGCTCTCCATTGTAGTGTAAAGCCCAGTGAATCGATAAGCTGCTCGAAATAGGTCTTGTCGAAAATCAGTTCCATCCAACCATGGCAATGCATTTGGAACAAGGCCTCTCCGGCGGGGTTAAGGCCCCATGGGTAGGGTGCGTTTTCTATGATTGGTTCACCCGCGAAACAAATTCTCCCGTTTGGGACTAGGCAGTCTTTGAGAGCGTCGAGAAGCTTCGCGTGATCTATCGAGTGATGAAAGGATTCGTAGAACAAGATTGCGTCGTATCGTTCTCCAATCTTGACGATATCCAGAAACTCGGATTCTATAGTATTAATATGGAGTCCGAGACGATGGCTACGTTCATTAATAAGTTGCAAATACAGTGGATTAATATCGAGCACAGATACCTCTAAGCCACTCTGCGCTAGAAGTAAACTGGTATTTCCCCAGCCTGCTCCCATCTCCAATATCCGGGATCCCGCAGGTAGGCCAATAGCTTCTAATATATTTGCCCAGTCTCGCATCTGATTTGCAATGATGCTCGGTTCTTGCGAGGTGTATGGGTATGGCTTCTCGATAAGTTGCGAGAGTTCGAAGTCATACTTTTCATGTCGGCGAGCATCATAAGCTTCTCCCAGAATCGCGTAGTGGGTGCTTTCCCAAAAACCCCTGTATTCTCTCGAATGCGGCGAGCAACGGGGCGGAGTAATCTTTAGGCTATGGCTATTGAGATACTCAACAAATGCCACTTCACCTGATTGCCTTATCTTATTCGCCCTCAGCACCAGCGTTTCGATCTCTTCGACAGTCACTCGTTGAATCATTTATGGTACCCAAAATGATGTTGCGGCCTTCTCAAGAATTGATTGCACGGTATGCAACCGAAATGGCTACGGAAGGGCTATTTCCGTAAAAAGATTGACTACTGTACTGCACCTAGGCATTTAATCTAACTGATCTTCTGGGTAACTGCGATACAGCCACCTCGGCCGACGTGTTGGAGAAGCGAGCTTTGCTTTCGAGCGGGTGAACAAATACTGACCTAACCCATCCGCTCTGTAAGCCAGTAACCGCTCGAGCTCAGCAGATTCCCAATAGCCTCCCGCCATATTATCGTGAACATCGGCGGAATACATGATCTCTGGCTCGAAACCCTCGTGAGTGAGAAGTTCATACAATTCATGTTGGTTGTATTCACGGTTATGACGGCCGTACGCACCATATCCACTATATGGATCGTAGATGTTTGCTCCCGAGAGGATCTTCGCGACATTTTCCAGCCTTGCAACGTTAGGGGTGGTTAGAATCATATGCCCGTTTGGTTTAAGCACTCTTTTTATTTCTCTCAACACAGCACAGGGGTCTGTCAGTAAATGTTCGATTATTTCGGCAAAAATGACGACATCGAATGATCCTGTTTCATAGGGAAAGTGAGCTTCCTCTACATTGAAGTGGTCAAAGCTTAAGGCGATAGTTTCATCTGCACCTGTATCCATTTTTTTAAATCTAAGTTTTTGCACGCCTTGTGCCGCAAAATCTGCGTTAAAGAAATTTGCTGCCGTGGGTTCGAGATTAGTGAACTCCTTGATCAGGAGGGTAGTAAAGTAAGGGTTCGCTCCGAGTTCTAGGCATTTTCCTGTGAGGCCGTCGAGAAGCCCAACAGTTCGGAGAAATCTCTCAAAGTCCTGACTGGCGTAGTTAAACATTTCATCGGCTGGCGCGTCCTCGACGCAGATCGACGTGACAAATTTAAATAGTTCCTCCCGAGACGCGCCACCCAACAGCGGCAGATCTGGAGACGCAGTTAAATTTCTCCGGGCTGTGCTCGCCGACCCATAAATCTGAGTGTGAAAAATAGATTTTCCCAAGCTATTCAGAAGCTGTTTAAAACGGCTCATTAGAACCTCATGTTGTTAGCTGTTCGGTGACCTTGGCAAATATGGCTGCAGTGCTATCTCTCCAAGTGCAAAGTTTAATCTGACTGCTTTTGGGATGTTGATCGCTCGCAAACAATCCTATCCACTCCGAGAGGGCTTGAAAAAGCCCTGACCCTCCTGCCCCTCCAAAATAGTAAGCCTCGCTCCCAGCGATTTCCTGAAACACCGTTATGTTTCTAGCGATTATCGGCAATTTTCTTGCTGCAGCTTCAACAAGTGGAAGGCCAAATCCCTCACCGTAAGATGCTGCAATCAGGCAGTCACTCCTGAGGTATAACTCTTCCAATTCAGTATCGTTAGCATGTTTATACCAGCGCAACCGCCGGTTGAACTGAGCATGGTTGATAATGCGACGCTCTAGGTTTTCACACATCCACCCCTTTTTGCCGACTAACTTAAGATCAACGTTCATGCCTCGTTGCCACGCTAGATCAAATGCATCGAGTACCTCTGCATGTCCTTTCCGCGGTTCGATGGTGCCCACCATGAGGAAATTGACTGGATCGTGCGACGAACGTTTTCTTGAGCTCGCCTGGAATCCGTATTGGCTAGGCTCAGATTTACTATAGAAGTCGGAACCCAAATGAGCGTAGCTAATTTGGCAGTTGTCTGAGCGCTCGGGAGCATTTACCCGCATCCACTCAGCAAACTCGCCGGCAGTTGCCTCTGAAATGCACACCGCGCCATCGGAATTTGCAACCAGCGATAGCCATCGCGACATCACTTGTTCAGCGCCCAACGGGAAAAACTGCGGCATCGTTACTGGCAGTAAGTCATAGACCATAAACTTTACGATAGTCCCGAGGCGTTGCATCTCAAGAATTTTTTCTTGGCGTCGCACTTGTATGTGTGGTTGAAGATCAAGCGCGAAAAAGTAATCACCAGCGCTGTATTCTATGAAATCGTCTTGCTCTCCCGGTGCGGCTCCTTCGGGAAACGTTGACATAAATCTTTTAGCGTATTTATATCCATGGTCGCTGGTGGCATAAACCAGTTCCACTCTAAATCCTTCGGGCGGGCGATTAAGCCACTCCGAACATACGTTTTTGACGACTCTTTGAATGCCAGTTGCTGCGTCGTGCTGGATTAGCTCGGAAATGTCGACCATGAGCTGTCTTTTGGGATTTTTGGGATGTAAAAGCAATTGCTTTAAATTTTGTGTGCTTTGCTGCCATGAAGGCGATTTTAGCCCTTCGGAAGAAACGTGGTTGCCTTTCTGAAACTTTACAAGCCAGCGTCTTAAAACATTGGCTAAGTCTTCGGGGCCACTGGCCTCGAAGAACTGTGCGTGCCCGCCAGCAATTTCTCGAAATACCGGGATATTCCTGGCAAGTATGGCTTTTCCATGCTTTGCCGCTTCGACTAACGAGAGACCAAAGCCCTCATTTAAGCTCGCGGCAACCACGCAACAAGAGGCGTCGTATACCTCGGCCAGAAATTCGTCGCTGATTCCATCTAGCCAGAACAGGTGCCGATCCAACTCAGCATGAGAGCTGATATAAGTAGTTAGCTCCTCGGTCTTCCATCCCGGCCTGCCAACTAACACTAGATTAACGTCTTGATCTGTGGCCCACAGTAGCTCCACCGCTTTCAGGATGAGGTGTTGCTGTTTTCTCGGTTCAATCGTCGATACACAGAGAAAAGTTGGGGTCGCTCCGATTTTTTCTAGTACGGTATCGGCGTTAGGAGGTCGCCCGGTCGACGGCTGAGAGCCTTCCAAATCATTGCCGATGTGGTTGGATTCAATTTGAAAGTAAGGCGACGTATCAACATTGTTGGATGCAATCCATTTTTTAAGAGCATTTGCAGTGGCCTGAGAAATACAAATTGCTCCATCACTCTTGGCGACGATGCGGAGCCACTCTTCGTGCAGCAGCGGCAGGGTGTCATCAAAAAATAGATCGGGATACTGAATGGGCAGCAGATCGTAAACAATGAACTTGACGATTACCCCGTCCGATTGTAGTTGCCGATAGAATTCGCGGTGGTGCGCCTGCACGTGGTGCTGGCAGTCGAGTGCTAGAAAAATATCGCCTCTCTGCCAGTGTATGGGTTTGTCCTCTTGGGCGCAGAGAGCGCGTGTTTTGCGGAACGTGCTTTGGAACCTTGCCGCATAATGGTAGCCATGCTCCGTCGAGGCGTAAACAGCCGCGACGTTGTAGTCTTTTGGCGGATCATCCAGCAGGTTCTTGAGGTAACCTCGAACTACTCGCTGTATGCCCGTCCCGGCGTCATGTTGGCTCAGTTCAGAGACATCGAGAAACAGTTGGCGTCTTAGGCCGGTAGCGTCATTTTGAGAGATTTGAGTAGCGATGTCGCAAAAAAACGGATCTTCACTCTCGAATAGACCTAAAGCTGATGTGATCGTGGCCATGTGAGAATCGATAAAGCACCCGTTGGAGTATTCTCTGGTAACCCTCGCGCATTGGGAAAACAATATTCCCCACGCTTTCCATGAATCCGACCCTACTTTTTCCCAGGAGAATTTTTTTGCTTGTATCGGCCCCTGTCTTGACAGCGCCTTCGAGAAGGAATTGTTCTCTAGAACCTTGAGGATCTTGTTACGAATATCTTTTTCGTCAAGGGGGTCGAATAATGCCTCGGGATTTCCAATTACTTCGGGGAGGCTAGATGTGTTGGAGCCTAACACAGGCGCGCCACAAGCCATGGCCTCTAGTGGTGGTAGTCCGAACCCCTCGTAGATCGATGGGAAGACGAAGAGGCGGCAGTGAATATAGAGCTCCATGAGTTCCTCATCACTGACATGGCCTACTATTACCAACTGGTCCTTTTTTAAGCCCTTTTTTTTTGCAAGATGGTGCAGTTGCTGACGTATTGCTTCGGGCATTTTGCCTGCAAGCACGAGCTTAAGAGTAGCCAGCTGGGTCGCTGGTAGACTGGCGTATGCGGCCACCAATCTATTGAGATTTTTTGTCGGATCTGCGCCGCCAACGTACAGGATGAATGGCCGCTCTGTAATCGGGAGCTGCGGTGCGGGACCTCGTCCTTCTTTGGTAGCGGGTCGTTCGAAAAACTTGGAATCAATTCCAGCCGAGACATTCACGACGCTTTGACGAGTACCGCGCGCACACAGAAACTGCTCGATGTCTTGCTTGGCGGATTCTGAAATCGTAAGTATCAGTGAGGCATTTGCCAGTGATGCCAGTTTGGCGTTGTAGAATTCTTCATAAACTGGGTTTGCATCCAGAAAAAACTCCGCATGCAACATCGGAATTAGATCGTAGCAGTGGCAGCTAACAAGCGGAGTCAACGCCGGAGCATCGATATTTGTCGTGGCGTTGTCGAGATGCCCTTCAAAAAGGCTGGTTATGTGAACTATGTCTGGGTTGAGCGCCTCGATGAAGCGAGCCCTCATTGCAATTGCGATTTGTCTTATGCGGTCTTCTTGTTGGCTTGCGAAATCTGATCGCTTTGGTGAGGACCATACTCGAATCGCGTTAGCGGGTAAGATCCCAGTGAATTCTCTGCGGATTTCGGCAATAGATTCGGGAAATGCGTCGTTTAACGCCAAGATGACTTCATGGCGACCTCGGGTTCTCGATACGGACTTTGCGAATTCCAGGCTGTATCGTCCGATCCCTCTGAAACGACTTTCCGATTGTGCTCCCTGCATGTCGATGACAATGCGCACTATTTTTTTTCTCTATCTGCCGTTGCCGATGCTTGGAGCTTGAGACAAACCTCTCGGCTGGCTCGATTCATTTCATAACGCCGCGTGTGACTCGGTACGGACGCTTTATTCAACATCAGAGCCATCTCTGTTCGATGATGTATCTGCCTTAGATGGTTTGTCATGTGAGGGAATCTTGAGATATGTCTTAAGATATTGCTGGCAAGCGCGGGGCGTCGAAGTATCAATCGCACGGCCCATGAAAGTGGCCTTTCGAGAGCAGTTATTATTTGAGTAACAATTTTGTTGACCATAGATCTGAGGATTTTGACTGGCCGGAAAGAGCTTGGGCGGCCTGAGACCATGTCAGTATCTAAGTTAGTGTCGGGAGAGTCTGGGCGATTCGAAGCATCCACTTTTAAGATGTCCCATTTGCTGAGAGCGCTCTTATCGCGCCGAGTATCAGCCAGAGCTGACCCAGTATAATAAATAGCGATCCGGTAGAGAGCAGGAAGGGATCAATGAAAAGATTTTCATTGAAGGCAAACTCCCCCTTGGAGATTTTCACCCAGCCCATGAAGTTTTGGTTGACGGCGACCACCGCGCCAAGAAAACCGACCACCGAAGCGACATAGTTTGCAATCCAATGCCTTGGGGAGGGTAGCAACATTACGCAGCCCAATAGCAGGATGACGGTTCGCTGTACTCGGCAGTACGGGCACACGTACACGGCGCCCGCGAACTCCATGCCCCAAGCACCCAGCCCGATTACGATGCCGATGACGCCTAGAGCGCGTTGCTGCCGATACCAAAACTGAAGATCCAAAAGGTTCATGGCGCTGCTCCTAATCCCGTTTCCCTGAGTTTACTATGCGCAACGGTTTGCGCACCGACATTAGCTGCCGCAAAAACGGACGTAGAGGCTGAGCGAACTAGCGAGCGACGCCTGCCGGATGACCGAGACGTGCTCGCCATGGAGTAGTTTAGTGTCGGCTAGCTGAGGTTTATGCTGCCGCTTGCTCAGCCGACTCCTCCCCAGTTGAATCTTCGGGCTTGAGTGTCTCTAGCTGCGCTTCCAGCTCTTTGATTTTGTGTTCAAGCTGAGTGTTTTCCGTGCGCGCCTGATTTAGAAGCTTCTGTAGCTTGTCTGCAGCGGTGGTTTTTTCGGCGAGCTTCTTTTTTGAGGCATCCAGATTCTTGCGCAGACGCTGGGGATCGTATTTCTTGAGTTCCGCCAGCTCGGCGCGCTCAGCAGCAAGATCTTTCTGCAGCGCTTTGATACGGCTCTTTACCGTTGCGACTTCCTCTTTCATATTCTCGGAGCGATTATGAAGTTCTCGATTGCGCTGCTCCAGGGCTTGGTTGTTACCAGATTTGCTTGACAAGTCGGTGATCGTGGCTAGCTGCGTGGCGATGGTGTTCTCAAGTTCACTCAGCTTGGATTCGAGTGTTGCCTTGTCACTGTTGAGTTGTGCAATCGTTGCGTCTTTTGCATCCAGTTGCTGCTGATATTCGCCGCGCAACTTGTTTTCTACTTCGATGAGTTTTTCCAATTTGTTCAGTGTTAGCGTGTCGTTCATCAAGTGTCCTGTCGGTATTGGTGCGGTATAGCGGTTTGGTCGTAGCCGGCTTGGTAGTTGATCGCAGTTTTCTGACTGGGGGGTTGCCAGGCAAATGGCCTGGCACTGAGCACAGGCTTCACGCCATACCCCCAGTAGGTGTTGTTTTCGGACACCTCAATCGAGGCGCCGCATCGACAACGCTGATGATGGCTCTGAAAAAAACTTTGCCCCAGGGCGCACGGCGGGCGGGATTGTACCCCTTAATGGCCACGCAATAAAGCTGATTGCCCCAGAGTGGCATTGGGGCTATCGGGGCTATCGGGGCTGTCGTGGCAACGTCCGGGCCTTTAACTTAATGCCCATGATTCTTTGTCTGCCGGTGCGCCGGGATCATCTTTATCTCGGAGGCATCCGAATGCCCCCATCCATACGAATTACTTCGGCGTTCATGTACGGATTAGTGATGCACTCCATCACCGTAAAGGCCAGCTCTTCGGCAACACCCAGACGCTTGGGGAACAGTACCGACGCACCGAGCTTGGCTTTAAACGCCTCTGCC
>Ga0181593_10006857_pt1 | contig 10193 bp, 9 predicted proteins | sample 071ome_19_FD_133756 | JGI IMG/M metagenome (GOLD analysis project Ga0181593, IMG submission 133756) | Coastal salt marsh microbial communities from the Groves Creek Marsh, Skidaway Island, Georgia - 071413AT metaG (megahit assembly) | ecosystem: Environmental > Aquatic > Marine > Intertidal zone...
ACCGACCCCAATTTGCAGAATATTCCGGTGCGCAGCGAAGAAGGCCGCAAGATTCGTGAAGCCTTCGTCGCGGAAAAGGGCAACCGGCTGATCTCCGCCGACTATTCGCAGATCGAACTGCGCCTTCTTGCCCATGTTGCCGATATCACGGAACTCAAGGCGGCATTCAGGGAAGGCGCCGACATTCACGCGCTCACGGCGTCGGAAATGTTCGGCGTGCCGCTCAAGGGCATGGACCCGATGGTGCGCCGCGCTGCCAAGGCGATCAACTTCGGCATCATCTACGGGATTTCGGCTTTCGGACTGGCGCGTCAGCTGGCCATTCTCCAGAGCGAAGCGCGGGACTACATCAAGACCTATTTCGAGCGCTATCCCGGCATCCGCGATTACATGGAAGCGACCAAGGAATTTGCCCGCGAACACGGCTATGTCACGACGATCTTCGGGCGCAAGGTGCATACCCCCGGTATTGACGCGAAGGGACCGCAGCGGGCCTTCGCGGAACGTGCCGCCATCAACGCGCCGTTGCAGGGCGCGGCGGCGGATATCATCAAGCGCGCCATGATCCGTGTCGGCCCGGCCCTGAAGGCGGAAAAACTTTCGGCGCGAATGCTGCTGCAGGTGCATGACGAACTGATCCTCGAAGCCCCGACAAAGGAAGCCCCGGCGACGGCCAAGGCGGTGACCAGGGTCATGGTGGATGCCTGTCATCCGGTATGCGTGTTGAGTGTGCCGCTGGAAGTGGAAACCGGGATCGGCGGCAGCTGGGCCGAAGTCCATTAGGGAGCGATCGCTTCCCCAACGAAAAACGCCGGCCCACTGGGCCGGCGTTTTTGCGAACTGCGGGTCGTTCAGGCGGCGGAACGGATGGCCGCCTTCTTGACGCTGTCTTCGACGTGGGATTCGAACTCCTTGAAGTTCTCCTCGAACATGCGGGCGACGTCCTTGGCGGTGCTGTCGTATTCCGCCTTGTCGGACCAGGTGTTCTTGGGGTTGAGCACCGTGTCCGGCACGTCCGGGCAGGATGCGGGCACCAGAAGCCCGAAATTGGGATCGGGGGCAAAGTTGACGGTGTCGAGCTTCCCGTCCAGCGCGGCGCGCAGCATGGCGCGGGTTTGGGCAATCTTCATCCGCGTACCGACGCCGTACTTGCCGCCGGTCCAGCCGGTGTTGACCAGCCAGCAGGCGGTCTTGTGCTCGGCAATCAGCTTGCCCAGCAGCTTGGCATAGACGGTCGGGTGGCGCGGCATGAAGGGGGCGCCGAAGCAGGTGGAGAAAGTGGCTTCGGGTTCGGTGACGCCACGTTCGGTTCCGGCAACGCGCGCGGTATAGCCCGACAGGAAGTGATACATCGCCTGATCGGGGGTCATCTTGCTGATCGGGGGCAGCACGCCGAAGGCGTCTGCCGTCAGCATCACGATGTGCTTGGGATGGCCCGAGGTCAGGGTCTCGGAAATGTTGGGGATGAAGTCGATCGGGTAGGAGACGCGGGTGTTTTCCGTCAGCTCTTCCGAATCGAAATCCAGTTCGCGGGTTTCGGGGTCGATGACCACATTTTCCAGCACCGTGCCGAAACGGTGCGTGGTCGCGTAGATTTCCGGTTCCGCTTCGGCCGACAGCTTGATCGCCTTGGCGTAGCAGCCGCCTTCGAAGTTGAAGACGCCGTTGGGCGACCAGCCGTGTTCGTCGTCGCCAACCAGGGTGCGCGAACCGTCCGCCGAAAGCGTGGTCTTGCCGGTGCCCGACAGGCCGAAGAAGATCGCCGCGTCACCGTCGTCGCCGACATTGGCCGAACAATGCATCGGCATCACACCCTTCGCGGGCAGGAGGTAGTTGAGGATCGAGAACACCGACTTCTTGATTTCGCCCGCGTACCACGAACCGCAGATCAGCACTTCCTTGGCGGCGAAGTTCACCAGGATGCAGATGTCGGAATTGGTGCCGTCGGTCTTCGGATCGACGTTCAGCCCCGGCGCATGCAGGATGGTGAAGTCCGGTTTGAAGGTTGCCGCCGCGCCCGGTTCGGGCTGCAGGAACATGTTGCGGGTGAACAGCGAATGCCACGCGGTCTCGGTCACTACGCGCACGCCGATACGGTAATCCTTGTCGGCGCCGGCATTGACGTCCTGAACGAACAGATCGCGGTCCTTGTAATAGGCCATGAACTTGTCGCGGATCTTGGCGTAATTGGCTTCGGAAATCGGCTTGTTGACCGAACCCCACCAGATGTTGTCCTTGTTCGCCGCTTCTTCGACGATGAACTTGTCCTTGGGCGAGCGGCCGGTGTATTCGCCGGTCTCGACAACGAAGGATCCGCCGGGTGCGATCATGCCTTCATTGCGTCGGATGGCAAATTCGTAAAGCGCGGGCGCGGCAAGATTCCAGGCCACCGACTTGGCGGCGGTGATGCCGTGCTGATCCAGTCCGTAATTACTCTTGATCGATCCGCGCTGTTCCACTTGTCTCTCCCGTCATATGCCCAATGTGTTTACTGCGTGTTTACTGCGTGCGCTCAATGTATCCGGGCTGCCCGAAGGCCCCCTTATATACGAATTCACTTGGGCTCGCGCCACCCCCGCGATGCCCGATTTACGGCTTTTTTTGCCCTTATTTTTGTGGCCGGGCCGGCCTCGGTCGTCAAGTCCTTGTGGTGCCACGACAGGGCGCCGGAAGGGGCCGTTGACGAAGTTCGGAACAGAGCAGAAACATGCCACGGTCACCAGCGGTGACAGACCCTGATTCCGGGTGAAATTCAGACCAGCAGGCCCTCGGTAACCCCGATCCGCCACGCCACCGTGGCGCCGAGGATGATGGTCGCCACCCCGATCGCCGCCGAAAGGCCGCGCCAGGCCCAGGCCATGCGGTCGGCGGAAAGGCGCATCGGCACGGCGATGGCGCAGGACAGGGCCCCCATGCCAACGACCGAACCAAGCCCGAAGAGGAAAATATAGGCCACGCCCAGCCAAACCGACTGGATCGTGGACAGCGCCAGCAGCACCAGGGCCGCGGAACCGGCCATGCCGTGGATCAGGCCGACCAGCAGGGCGCGCAGCGGCAGGCCGCGCGGATGAGCATGCTGGTGAGCGGCGCTGTCGTGGCGCGGTGCGTCTGCGTGCTTGTGGGCGTGAAAATGGGGCGTGCCGTCATGGGCGTGGGCGTGAAAATGGGTGCGTTGGCGCCACATCCGCATCAGGACATCGGCGCCGAGGCCGATCAGCATGATGCCAACGACCAGTTCCAGGCCGCTGGCGATGCGTTCGGGAACGACCGTGTCGGCCAGCAGGACAGCGGTGCCCACGAGGAACAGGGTCACGGTGTGGCCAAGGCCCCAGGCAATGCCGAAACGTGCCGTTTCACCGACCGAGCGGGAACGGGTCGCGAGCGAGGCCACAGCGGCGACATGGTCGGCCTCCAGAGCGTGCTTCATACCGATCAGAAAACCAAGTCCGAGAACTGAAAGCATGGGGGGAGATCCTCACCTCAATATTTATACGTTTTTTTGCGGCTCCCCTCCGCCGGGCAGGGCCGGCGCCATCATAGGCGCCGGCGCCGGTGAGTCAATCGCCGCAGAAGGGCCGGAAAATGGCCCTCAAATCGCCTAAATGCGGGTTCTTTTTGAAGCGGCACCGGGGGTGTGCGACACTGTCGCCACGCTAGGGCCCAAACGGACCGGCCAAGACCGGCAAGGAGAAGACGGTTGCCCCGGACTATCGCGCTTGTAGACGACGACGAAAACATCCTGACCTCCGTATCCATCGCCCTGGAGGCCGAAGGCTTCAAGGTCGACACCTATACCGACGGGAGCAAGGCCCTGGACGGCCTTGCCGCGCATCCGGCGGACCTGGCCGTGCTGGATATCAAGATGCCCCGCATGGACGGTATGGAACTGTTGAACCGGATTCGGCGTTCTTCCCAGATGCCGGTCATTTTCCTGACCTCCAAGGACGATGAGGTTGATGAGTTGCTCGGCTTCCGCATGGGAGCGGACGACTATATCCGCAAGCCGTTTTCCCAACGCCTTCTGATCGAACGCATCCGGGCATTGCTGCGCCGTGTCGATCTGGGGCCCGCCCCCGCGCCCGCCAAGGGTGAGACAGCGGCGCCGGAGGGGGCTATCACGCGCGGCGAGCTGATGCTTGATCCGTCCCGTCACCTGTGCACCTGGAAAGGTGAGCCGGTGCAACTGACGGTCACCGAATTCCTGATCCTGGCGGCGCTGGCCCAGCGTCCCGGCCACGTAAAGACCCGCGACCAGTTGATGGACGCTGCTTATGGCGAGCATATCTATGTCGAGGATCGCACCGTCGATAGTCATATCAAGCGACTGCGCCGTAAATTCAAACGGGTTGATGACGATTTCGCCCAGATCGAAACGCTCTATGGCCTTGGCTATCGCTACCGTGAAAGCTGATCCGCCCGCGCGCTTCGGTTTCTTCTGCTGACGCCGGTTTCGCGATGGCTCCCGATACTCCGCCCCCTGCTTCCCCGGCCGCGCCGCGTTCGCGCCGTCGGCCCCGGTCCAAGCGCGCGCCGAAAGGCGTGCCCAGGGGGAAGTCCGGAACCGTGCCCGGCGCGGCGCCTGTCGCCGCTGCGGCATTGAGGCCGACCCCCGGTTTTCTGTCGGCCTTCCGGCTGCGTTCGCTGACGGCGCGGGTGCTGGCCGTCAACATGGTGGCGGTGGTGATCCTGGCGCTTGGCCTTCTGTATCTTGATCGCTACAGGCAGGACCTGATCGATTCCCACCTCGACTCGCTGGCGATCCAGGGCGGTATTTTTGCCGCGGCGCTCGGTGAAGCGGCGGTCACCACCAACCTTGTCGCCGGCCAGGACACGCTAACCGCGCTGGCGCGGCCCATGGTCCGCCGCCTGGCTGTGCCCGCGCGCCTGCGCGCGCGCCTGTTTGCTGCCAATGGCGACCTGATTGCCGACAGCCAGTACATCGGCATGGTGCGCGGCGGGGTTGAGGTCGCGCCCTTGCCGCTGCCGCGTGACCGTGGCGTGCTGGCGGCGCTGGTGGATGCCTATGACTGGCTCGTGGGTCATATCCCTACCGGGCGTGAATATCCGGAATATGTCGAACCCGTCACCGCGCGCGCCATCAGCTTGCCCGAAGCCATGAAGGCGCTGAACGGTGAGGGCGCGCGCATTGTCCGCAGTACGGCGGACGGCACGCTGATGCTTTCCGTGGCGGTGCCGGTGCAGCGTTACAAGCAGGTACTGGGAGCGCTGGTGGTTTCCGTCGATTCGGCGGCAATCGACGAGAGCCTGCGTGAGGTGCGTACGGAAATTCTCAGCGTTCTCGCCGTTGTCCTGGTGATTATCGTGGCGCTGTCGTTGTGGCTGGCGGGCACCATCGCCCGGCCGGTGCGCCGGCTGGCGGCGGCGGCGGAGAACGTGGGCGCGAGTTCCGGTGTCGGCGAGGTGGTGGAAATTCCCGACCTCACCGCGCGTGGGGACGAGATCGGCAACCTGTCGGGGGCGCTGCGCGAGATGACGGCGGCCTTGCGCGCGCGCATCGATGCCATCGAGGGCTTCGCCGCCGATGTCGCCCATGAAATCAAGAATCCGCTGACCAGCCTGCGCAGTGCCGTGGAAACCGCATCGCGGGTCGAAGACCCGGCCAAGCAGCGCCGCCTGATGGCGGTCATCCTTGACGATGTGCAGCGGCTTGACCGGCTGATTTCGGATATTTCGGACGCTTCGCGCCTGGATGCGGAACTGGGCCGCGCCCGGCTCGGCCGGGTCGATCTGTCGGGCCTGCTCGCCATCCTTGTCGAGGTCGAGCAGACCGCCGCCGATGCCCCTGGCGATGGTGCGCCGCGTTTGATCCTCGACTTGCCGCCGGGTGGACCCGTCACCGTGCGCGGTATCGAGGACCGCCTGGCCCAGGTGTTTCGCAACCTGATTGCCAACGCGGTGTCGTTCTCGCCGCCGGGCGGTGAAATCCGGATCGCGGTCAGCGTCGGGCGCAGGTCCGTCGTCGTCACGGTAGAGGACCAGGGGCCGGGCCTGCCCGAAGGCAAGCTCGAGGCAATTTTCAATCGCTTCTACACAGAGCGCCCGGCGGGGGAGAAATTCGGCACCCATTCGGGCCTTGGCCTTTCGATCTCGCGGCGGATCGTTGAAGCGCATCGCGGCCGCATCTGGGCCGAGAACATCGTGACCGATGGGCGCGTTACCGGCGCACGCTTCGCCGTCAGGCTGAACGCCGTCAACAATGGATGACATAGCCAACCTGCATGGTACCTGCGTCGCACTGGGCGGCCGCGGCGTGTTGCTGCGCGGCCCCGATGGCGCGGGCAAGTCGGATCTGGCCCTGCGCCTGATCGAGGGAGGTGCGCTTCTGGTCGCCGACGACAGGGTGGTGCTCGCGCGTGACGGCGACAGCGTTATTGCGCGCCCTCCCGAAGCGCTTGCCGGTCTGCTGGAGGTTCGTGGTCTCGGTATCGTTCGCCTGGCGCCCGCGGCCCTCGTTGCCGCCGTGCCCCTGCATCTGGTTGTCGACCTGGTGCCCGGTGCGGAGATCGAGCGCCTGCCGCCACCGATGCGGGCTGAGCTTCTGGGGCTTTCCTTTGCGCTGGCGCGGATCGACCCCTTCGCCGCTTCGGCTCCTGCCAAGGTCCGCCTTGCCGCCGATGCCGGACCGGGGTCTATAATGCCCACGCCATGACCCAGCCCGAAATGCGCCCACGTCTTGTTCTCGTCACCGGCATGTCCGGTGCGGGCCGGTCGTCGGCGCTCAAGGCGTTCGAGGACATGGGATTCGAGGCGGTGGACAACATGCCGCTGTCGTTGCTGGGCTCGCTTGCCGCGGGCGGCCCGACGGCGCGCTCCATCGCCGTCGGGGTGGATGTCCGGACCCGTAACTTCGGGGTCGAGCCGATCCTGGATGGCATGGACCGGCTGATCGCCGATGGCGGTTTCGATGCGCACCTCGTGTTCCTGGATTCCTCGGACGAAGTTCTGCGCCGCCGCTTCACCGAAACGCGTCGCCCTCACCCGCTCGCCGGCGACCGGCCGGTGGCGGACGGGATTGCCCATGAGCGCCAGATTCTGGCAGGGTTGCGTGAACGCGCCGATCTGGTCGTCGATACCACAGACCTGGCGCCGGGGGACTTGCGCCGCCTGCTCGCCGGCCATTTCACGCCGACCGAGGAAGCCGAGCCGGCGATTTTCGTGACCTCGTTTTCCTATCGTCACGGCATCCCGCGCGAAGCCGACCTGGTTTTCGATGTGCGCTTTCTTGCCAATCCCCATTACGATCCGGTGCTCAAACCGCTGACCGGGGCAGACCCCGCCTGCGGCGACTTCATTGCGCGCGATGCGGCGTGGAAGCCGTTCTTCGGCGCGCTGACGGGATTGTTCGACATCCTGCTGCCCGGCTTCGCCCGGGAGGGCAAGAGCTACCTCACCGTTGCCGTAGGCTGCACCGGCGGGCGGCATCGCTAGGTCTTTGCCGCCGCCCAGCTGGCCCAATGGCTGCGTGCGCACGGGCGCAAGGTTGACGTTGTCCACCGGGACGTGGATAAGCTAACGCGACCGTGAAACAGGAAACGTGCCCATGAACGATAATGCCGCCCCCGAAGATGCGCCTATCGGCCTGGTGATTGTCAGCCACGGCGCGCTTGGCGCGGCCATGCTGGATGCGCTTGAGCATATCGTCGGCACGCAGCCTCGGGCCGAAGCCATCGGTATCGGTCCCGATGACGATGTTGCCCAGCGCCGCACCGAAATCCTTTCCGCCATTGAAGCCGCCGACAGCGGCAAGGGCGTTATCGTCATGACCGACATGTTCGGCGGCACGCCGTCGAACCTGGCCCTGGCGGCGCTCAGCCGCGACAGCGTGGAGGTCGTTGCCGGGGTCAATCTGCCGATGTTGATCAAGTTCGCCTCGGTCCGGTCCGGACATTCCCTGGCCGAGGCCATCGCCGCGGTGCAGGAGGCGGGGCGCAAATACATCAACGTTGCCTCCAGTTTCCTCCCCGGCAAAACGGACGGGTAGGGCGGTGGCGGCGGATTCCGGTTCCGGCACCGAGGACGGCAGCCGCCTTGAGCGGCGGGTGTCGATCACCGGGCCGCTCGGCCTGCATGCCCGGCCCGCCGCGCGTTTCGTCAAGCTTGCCGGGCGTTTCGATGCCGCGATCGAGGTCAGCGCCAACGGTATTACCGTTTCCGGCGGCTCGATCATGGGGCTGATGATGCTGGGGGCGGGGGACGGCGCCGAAATGCTGCTCTCCGCGCACGGTCCCGAAGCGGCGGCGGCTCTCGACGCGTTGGCGGCGCTGGTGGCATCGGGCTTTGAAGGCGACAGCGAAGAGGGGGCGGGGGCAGATTAGGCCTTGCTCCGGGGGCGCCGGGGAAATATAAAGCACTCCTTATATTATAGGGATTTTAAGGGATTCGTGGCTACATCGCCCGGCCCAAGGCGCCCCGCGCCGCAACCCAAGGAGAGCCCACGTGAACGCCAAGACCCCTGCCGCCGCCGGCGCCGACTACAAGATCGCCGATATCAACCTCGCCACCTGGGGTCGCAAGGAAGTCTCCATCGCCGAGACCGAAATGCCCGGCCTGATGGCGCTGCGTGCGGAATACGGCAAGGAGCAGCCGCTCAAGGGCGCGCGCATCGCGGGCTGCCTGCACATGACGATCCAGACCGCGGTGCTGATCGAAACCCTGCAGAGCCTGGGTGCCGATGTGCGCTGGTCCTCGTGCAACATCTTTTCGACCCAGGATCAGGCCGCCGCCGCCGTTGCCGCGGCCGGTACGCCGGTATTTGCCTGGAAGGGCGAGACCGAGGAAGAAGCCGAATGGTGCATCATCCAGACCATCAATGGCCCCGATGGCTGGCACCCCAACATGATTCTTGATGATGGCGGTGACCTGACCCGCATCATGCACGATTCGTTTCCCGAACTGATGAAGGGCGTGAAGGGGATCTCGGAAGAGACCACCACCGGCGTCGTCCGTCTGTCCGAAATGCAGCGCCGGGGCGAACTGCTGGCGCCGGCGATCAACGTCAATGATTCGGTGACCAAGTCCAAGTTCGACAACCTCTATGGTTGCCGTGAAAGCCTGATCGACGGCATCAAGCGTGCTACCGACGTGATGCTTGGCGGCAAGACCGCCGTGGTTGCGGGCTATGGCGACGTCGGCAAGGGCTGTGCCGCGGCGCTGGCCGGCCAGGGCGCGCGCGTCATCGTGACCGAGATCGATCCCATCTGCGCCCTGCAGGCGGCGATGGAAGGTTTCCAGGTGCTGACCATGGAAGAGGCGGCGCCGCTGGGCGACATGTTTATTACGGCGACCGGCAACGTCGACATCATCACCATCGACCACATGCGGGCGATGAAAGACCGGGCGATCGTGTGCAACATCGGTCACTTCGACAGCGAGATCCAGATCGCCGCCCTGCGCAACGCGAAGTGGGACGAGATCAAGCCCCAGGTGCATGAAGTCACCATGGCCGACGGCAAGCGCCTGATCGTGCTGGCGGAAGGCCGCCTGGTGAACCTCGGTTGCGCCACCGGGCATCCCAGCTTCGTGATGAGCTTCTCCTTCACCAACCAGGTGATGGCCCAGATCGAGTTGTGGAAGAACCATACGTCTTACGACAACGAGGTTTATTTCCTGCCCAAGCAGCTTGATGAAAAGGTCGCGAGCCTGCATCTCGATCATGTCGGCGTGCATCTGACCAGGTTGAGCCCGGAACAGGCCGATTACATCGGCGTGCCGGTGGCCGGCCCCTTCAAGCCGGAACACTATCGCTACTGATTCCGGCGGGGGCCATGTGGGTGAAGGCCCGGTGGCGCCGCCTTGTGGTGATGGGCACGAACGCGTAGGATTCTGCCGTGCAGCGCCATGACATGATCCCTGCGGGCAGGTCCATGCAGCCCGCCCTTGTGTCCCTGCCGCCTTTGCCGCGATGTGGGCGTTCGATACGGACTGGCTCGACGGGTCGCCGACTTACGGGGAACTGCTGGAAGACTTGCGCACGCGGCGCATGTATCCCGAGCAGAACGACTTTCAGGATTTCAAACGCCAGCGCCAGGAAATGTTTACCTCGCTGCTCGACAGCCAGGAGGAACTGGTTCACTTGCCCGATGAACGGGTCATGCGGGTGGTTATCAGCCCCCATCCCCAGGGCGGGTTGATGTTCACCACCGAAGACGTGACCGATCGCCTGACGCTGGAAC
>Ga0181593_10006863_pt1 | contig 10187 bp, 8 predicted proteins | sample 071ome_19_FD_133756 | JGI IMG/M metagenome (GOLD analysis project Ga0181593, IMG submission 133756) | Coastal salt marsh microbial communities from the Groves Creek Marsh, Skidaway Island, Georgia - 071413AT metaG (megahit assembly) | ecosystem: Environmental > Aquatic > Marine > Intertidal zone...
ACAATCAATTGAGCGATCGAGAAAATGGATTTAAAATCGCTCTAAACATTCTCAACGTAGGAAGGATCAAATTGGCTGCGGCCACACTTGGCGCTGCGAAAGACGTGGTATCAGTAAGCGTAAACTACGCCAACGAGCGAAGTCAATTTGGTCGATCTATCGCTAAATATGGTGCGATTAAATATAAGTTGGGAGAAATGGCTATCCGCACCTACGCGCTGGAAAGTGCTGTTTATCGCATTAGTCAAAACATACAAGATAGAATCAATGGGCTAGAAAAAGAAGGCATGGACAAAGGAAAGGCCACGCTCAGGGGAATAGAAGAATATGCAGGCGAATGTGCTATGATGAAAGTGCTTGGTTCAGAGGTCTTGGATTACGTGACTGACGAAGGAGTACAAATTCATGGAGGTATGGGTTACTCTGCAGAAACGATTGTAGAAAAAGCGTATCGAGATAGCCGCATCAATAGAATTTTCGAAGGCACCAATGAGATAAATCGAATGCTTACGGTGGATATAATTCTCAAAAAAGCAATGAAGGGAGAGCTTGACCTAATGGGTGCCGCTAAAGCAGTGCAAGATGAGTTGCTTGGTATTCCTGATTTTGGTGGTGATGATGAAGGATTATTTGCTGCCGAATACAAGCTGATTGAGTCCTTTAAAAAAGCCATTTTAATGGTGGCGGGTGCTGCCGCTCAAAAACTCATGATGGAGCTTACCAAGGAGCAAGAGGTGCTGATGAATATTGCAGATATGGCTTTAGATGCCTACACTGCCGAATCAATCGTATTGAGAGTGCACAAGAGAATTAATCAAATGGATGAGGTCAATCAAGAGGAATACAAAGCCATGGCTCAGGTTTATGTGCATGATGCTGCAGATCGCATCAACAAAGCAGGAAAAGAAGCCCTATTGGCATTTGCAGAGGGCGATGAATTAAGAATGATGCTAATGGGTATGAAACGCTTCACCAAGACTCAGCCCCATAATATCAAGAATATGAGACGTAGCGTGGCAGAAAAACTCATTGCAGACAATAAGTACAAGTTTTAATGTGAAGTTTGATGGTTGAAAACAAGAAAGCCCGACCTATTGGTAGGGCTTTCTTGTTTCTATTCTCTGCTACGATTGCCGTCTTACTGTAATCCAAGCGTCCCACTCACCTGCTGCAATGCACTTCATGCGCAGCTTATCTGCTTCAGATCGCTTTGTGAACTTAGGCGCCATTAAGAAGCGAGTAATGCCATCTTCATATCCTTTAATATCCACTTCATCCAAACCTCTAAGGAATTGGTAATCAAATCTACCTGGGTTTCGATAAGCGCCCACCTGAACTCTAAAGTAACAACCTGAGGCAATCTCTTCTTCGTTCAATTCTTCTCGATCTGGACCTACATCACACAAGCTTGGAGGAACTTCGTCTTTAGGCGGAAAAACAATCGGACCGGGTAGTGAATCTGTTCCGAAATCATATCTGCGCTCAATTCGCAACACACCCTGATTCATTTCTGGCACATCTATATTATCAACTTTTGGTGGATAACCATCTACAAGCACACTTATCTTGTATTGATGTCCTGGAATTAAGGAGTAAAAGAATTCTCCAGTAACGCTGTCGCCTCCCAGCGTTGCCAATTCATCGCCAGTATTGTTATCATAGATGGTTGCAATGGATGCACTCGGAACATCATCCACATACACCGTTCCAATAAGGAGAACCAGAGCGTTTAGGCGCTCAAACGTTCCCGGCCTAATTCTATAAATGTCGTGTAAGTTTTCTCCAGTTGCTCTGGCAGAAGAAAAGTATCCCCAATCTCCGTCTTCCGTTATATAATAAAAGCGGTCGTCATCGGTGGTATTAATAGGGTATCCAAGATTGATTGGCTCTTGCCAGTCTGAGGCTGCGCTGTCATATTTAATATAAAACATATCAAACCCTCCCATAGAACCGTGAGCCTCTGATGAAAAGTAAAATGAAGAGCCATTGGAATACATAAATGGAGCATCCTCATCAAATTCGGTATTAATCTTTGGACCCAGATTTCTAACATTTCCATAAGTGCTGTCTGGCTTTAGTGTTGCCACCCAAATATCTCTTCCTCCAAAACCACCAGGTTTATCACTTGAAAAATAAAGCGTTCGGCCATCGGGATGCAAAAAGGCGTGCCCTTCGTAGTGAGGTGTGTTGACGTCACCTTTTAGTTGTTCAGGTTTTGTCCAAAGGGTATCTCCTTGATTATAACTCACATAAATATCTTCCTCCACTTTATCACCGCTGAGGTAGATGTACATAATCTTATTGTCATAAGAGACACTCATCGGGGCTTCATGCCGGTCTGGGGTGTTTATTGTGTCAGATATGCTCTTGCCCTCACCGAAGTTGAATTGGTCTTCGCCACCTTGATGTTTCGCCACGAAAATATCCTCGTAATATTGCCCAATATCTGTGGTTTTAGTCTGGTCGTTCATGAGCTCACCCTTGCTGTCTGGCCCACGATTGGTGTAATAGAGTCGCTCACCTTTGGAAGCAATCACCGGACTGTATTGCGAGTTTTTATCGTTGCTTGGAGGTGTCAATATTGAAAGCGACAAGGCCAGCTTCCGCTCCATTAATTGAACACCATTTTCGCAGTTTTCAATGAGTCTGAGTGTCTCTATTCGATCTGCACCACTGGCTCCAGAAGTCGTCAAGTACTCATTATACATTCTAATGGCATCTTCAAACTGATATTTAAAGTGTAGCGCTCGGGCCATATAAAAAGTAGCCTTAGGATAATCCTTGCTCCCACGTAAATCCTTCAGAATATCGTAAGCCTGATCTCTGCCTGTAGCACGAAACACGCAGCTAGCACCAGTCTTGTACTGCAGGTATGTGTCATTTGACCGAAGATCCCAAAGGCTATCGTAAATATGATAAGCACGTATATACTCTTCTAAATCAAAGAGTTGGTCCGCTTCATAAAGACGTTTCTTTAGAGGGGCGGAAAGGGCTTCTTGTGAGTGTCCGAAATGGGCAAAGCCTGCCATAAGCCCAATACACAGCAAAAAACGGAGGTTCTGTAGCATCAAAGGTCAATTGAATGCTATCAAAAGTATCATAATTGAGACGTTTTCAAAGCCATAGAATTGAGGTTTGCTAACTTTGAAATCTTAATGGATTGTGAACAGTTTGTCCTTACAAATGGTCTGAGAATAGTTTACATCGAAGACAAGACCATCCCTACGGTCCATTGTGGCCTGATGGTCAATGCAGGGTCTCGTGACGAACGCGCTAAAGAGCACGGCCTTGCCCATTTAATTGAGCACTGCCTTTTTAAGGGAACTAAAAATAGAAGAGCATTTCACATACTCACCAGATTAGATTCTGTCGGTGGTGAAATCAACGCTTACACCACAAAGGAAGAAACGTGTATATATTCTTCTAGCCTGAGTGAGCACTTTGACCGAAGTGCTGAATTAATTGCAGACATCGTGTTTCATTCTACGTTCCCAAGGCGAGAAATCGAAAAAGAGAAATCGGTGGTCATTGATGAGATCAACTCATATAAAGAATCGCCCGATGAGATGTTGCTCGATGAATTTGAAAGCCAACTTTATCCCAAGAGCTTGCTAGGGCGAAGTATTTTAGGGACCAAGGCTAGTGTATCAAAGTTTTCCGAAAACAGCATCGCAAAATTTGTAGATCGGCTATACACTACTGATCAAATGGTGTTTGCCGTAGTTGGAAATGTCTCTTCTAAAAAGCTTATTCGGTTTTGTAAAAAACACTTGGAGACAATTCCGAGAAATAGTCGAAAGTCCATCGATAGAAATACCCCATCTCGGGCACGTTTCGAGATCCAAAAAAACAAGAGTGTGCATCAATTACATGCCATATTAGGAGGGTCAACCATTGGCTTGAATAGTGAGAAGCGCAGAACGATGGTGTTACTCAATAACCTACTCGGTGGCCCAGCACTCAATAGTAGATTAAACATGAATATACGCGAACGCATGGGTTACTGCTACTACATCGAGAGCAACTACACTCCTTACAGTGATACTGGCTTATTTCAGATCTATTTTGGAACTGATGCTAAGCATGCAGACCGGACTAGTAAACTCGTGCAAAAGGAGCTTTTGATTCTTATGGATAAACCGCTCTCCGATAAGGCATTGAATGCTGCCAAAAAGCAACTTCTTGGACAAATGGCCTTATCACAAGAACAGCGGTCAAACCTTATGCTGTCTCTGGCTAAATCTGTGTTGCACTTCAACCGGGTTGATACCTATGATCAAATCCAAGAAAAGGTTAATACTATTATAGGGGCAGATGTGCAGCAAATGGCCATTGACACGTTCCAACCGAAGGACCTATCGACACTTATTTATGCTCCAAGAAAAAAATCTTGAACGCTTTCTTGACCTCAAAGCGTTAGCAGTTCTTGTGTTGCTGGGCATACTTCTTCCAGCTATTCCAATATTTCAAAATCCTACTCCTACCCTGTATCCCAAGTTGGTGCTCTGGGGTGTGATTAACATAGCTGGGCTCACCATTCTGAAAAACCGTGACCTTCCCCTCAAACTGAATGCACTTATTGCAGCATTCGTGGGCTTCGCTTTGTTACAATTACTAGGATTGCTTAGGAGCGACAATTTCGGTGAAGCACTCTTAAACATTGGGATAACCGTCCAAACCATTATCTCAAGCACTGTGATTGCTACATTGCTTCTATCAGAATTGATAAATCTTAAGCACCTAAGCATTCTCCTTTGCTCGGTATTAGTGATTCTACTGGTTTGGGCGAGCGCCCAATGGATGCTTTCATTGGATGGCTTAACACTCACCCATCAGGCAAGCTATATGGTGAAAGCGAGTTTGGGGCATAGAAATCTACTGGCCCATTTTATCATGCTGCTAACGCCTGTACTGTTGCCTTTAATATCCAACAATCATAAAACGAGAGTTTGGTTTTTGGCCATACTCATCTGGAGTATTGTATTGTGTATTGCAATGCTTTCTCGCGGAGCTTGGATACTCACCATTCCCCTGTTCGCTGCCGCTTTATGGATTCTCAATAGCAACCAATCCATATCCAAGACTACCATCATCGCTACGATTGCCATTACTATGGTTGTCATCGGAGTCTTTCTAGCATTCATCCTCGATGATTTCTACACTATTCAGCATCAGTTTATCACTGCATTAAATATTGAAGAGGGCAATACGCGAGACCGATTATTACTGGCATACAGAAGTATACTATTGTTTCTCGAAGCTCCATTATTTGGAATTGGACTTGGCGATTGGCCCATCGAAATCATGAAATTTGATCAAACGGGCATGGCCACTGCTTCTGGAATTATACAGTATCAAAATGCACATAATGACTTTGCTCAAAAGTTTGCGGAGAGTGGACTACTAGGTGGACTGAGCTATTTACTGGTTTTAAGTGCAGGAATGATCATGAGCTTGCTTCGCCTTAAACGCAATTTCAGTGAAGTGAATGTGATGATTGGCTTAACATGGGCTTTTTATTTCTGGATTTCACTGACGAATTATCCCATGGAGCGCATGGAGTTTCTCATAGTATTGGCTATATTAATGGCGATTACCCCATCAACCGTCATTAAGCTAAACCAACGATATCACTATTTGAACGCTGGTATTCTTGTTTCTGTTGGCATTGTTGTAGTGTTCAGTTTTCGACTACGCGATGAGTTCCTATTTCAGCAAGCCATAAAAGATCGGGATGATTCAAAATGGGCTGATTATTTCGATAAAATGAGCCGCATTTCATCACTGTTGGCATTTGATGACTCATCACGTCCCATATCCTGGCATATGGGACTTGCTAAAGCGGAGTTAGGTGAAGGTGCGCAAGCCAAAGCGTATTTTGAGCAAGCTCGCTCCTCTCATCCATTTCACTCGGATATACACTTTTGGTTGGGTAAGCTGGCATGGAATAATGGCCAATTAAGCGATGCAAGTGACCATATAGAAAATGCCGTCAGATATTCTCCAAGTCATCAACGGGCCCGAGTGTTGCAATCTGCAATCTTTGACAGGGAAGGAAAAAGGAAAAAAGCATTCAACATTTGGCTACAAGCCGACCACAATGATTTGTCAGATTCATACAAAAGCTTAGGCACCAAGTTGAGCATAGATAGCCTAAACCTCATGGTCGATAACTTTCCTGAACGTAGACTTATGCTAAGCGTATTGGCTTTTAGAAATACGCCACAATGGGCATTTGAAATCATTCACAAAACATCAAAAAACAACCTTTCTTTTCCCACACAAGTGTTGATTGAGGCTTGTTACTATATGTTTGAACATTGCGAAGGAGCTGAATGTGAGGAAGTGGCGCGTATTAAACTGAAATACATACCTGAGCATCAATTGAACCTTCCATCTAAAACCAACAAATAGCAATCAAATGGATTTTTTACCTCCTGATATCGAGGAATACAGCGAACGATTTACCAGCAATGAGCCGCCTCTTTTGACCGAACTGAATCGTTACACGCACAATAACGTGCTGCAACCGCGGATGCTTGCTGGTCACTTGCAAGGCAGAGTGATTGCCATGATGAGCAAGATGATTCAACCGAAATCGGTGCTAGAAATCGGTACATACACGGGATATTCTGCGCTATGTTGGGCTGAAGGTTTGGTAGAAGGTGGAGTAGTACACACCATTGAAGTTGATGACGAATTAGAACCTAAAATTCGGTCGTTCATAGACCGCTCTGCACATGCATCGAGCATTAAACTGCATATTGGGTACGCTCTAGAAGTAATCAATGATCTTGATGTCAAATTCGACATTGTGTACATCGATGCTGATAAGGAGAACTACTCCAATTACTTTGATGCCGTTTTTGACAAATTAGCAACAGGCGGATACATCATTGCTGACAATGTACTTTGGAGTGGCAAGGTCACACAGAACGAGTCAGAAATGGATCACGACACCAAATGCCTCTTCGAGTACGCCAAAAAGATTCAATCGGATCAACGGGTTGAGCAGGTTCTATTTCCAATTCGCGATGGTTTACTTATCGCACGAAAGCTATAGTTCAACGCTAAGATTATTGACCCAATGATTCATAATTCCAACTTTGATTTCCTAGAATCGTTCTAGCTTCGCAACGAATGTTTCTCCATTTCTCTTCAAACTTTTTTCAGCAAATACGGGCTGCATTCATTGACTAGATATGCGATACTCACTATTGATTTTATTGGCACTCATCTTTGGAGCAAATGTCTCGCTAGGCCAAAAAGGCCAAAGTGAAAGCACTTTAAAGTTTGAATTTCTAAACCGCTATTGGTTAGCCACGGTAAAGGCTCAAAATGGGATGGCATCCGAAACGTACAAACTAAAATATTCGAGCAAAGAGTTTTCTCACCTTGAGGTATCTGAGTTTCACGCATACTATAAAGACTATTTACTTGATCGCATATCGATCAGCGTTGACTCTATTCCGCATCCGTTAAATAAAGTGTCTTTAGAAATAAATAGTGCCAAGGCTAACGGTCAATTTATTTCTTCAAGACGGGAAACTGCAGGCTCCATTCTTCATGTTAAATCAAACGCTTTTGAAGAATTGGGCAACCACAAGACCAAACTGATCATTGTGGTGGAAGACCAAAAACATGTGGCATGGCTCACCACTGATAATAACTACAGCGCAATAGTTAAGCTCAAGTAGATCGGCTAAGCCTATTCTGGATGGCTTTGGCCATTGATATTGGCGCTTGATCATTCAACCTTAGCCACAATTCAGGCTCGATCAACTCTAACTCTGATACGCACATTTGGTCGGTATTACCCCAAATTACATCCACACGCCCATAAGTCGGTATGGGGTCAACGATGCGGATTGCATTCTGAGCAAATTCTATTTCGCTCACGCTGGCTTCATGGTGAGCCAGGGTGCCACTAAAATCATCTTGCACCCGAAAATCGCCATGCTTCGCATGCTTGATCAAGGAGTGACTGTGCTCCCCATCAAAAAGAACATGGGTCACTTCACCTTTTGTGGTAATGGAGTACTGAAACTCCTGAAGGAGCCACATTTCGTGCTCGTTCAATTCACTAAAAATCGACTCGTAGTTTTTCGCTTCAGCCCGCTTGAAACGATAGGTATGTCTCGCTGCACCGCCTATAGCTGGTTTTAATACAAACTCTTGCCAACCGCTTTGTTCACAATGACCGACTAGGCTTGTCAAACTTTTTTGGGGAATGAATTTGGTGGCTGGAATTCGAATACCATCATTCATCAAATCCTTTAGATACGATTTATGAATATTCCATTTTATGGTGTCTAAAGGATTGATCAGCATGGTATCCTGAGCCGCGCGATTCAGCCAAGGTTCAAATTCATCATAGCGATGAAAATAATCCCAAACTGCTCTTACCACAGCGCACCTCGTTTGGTTTAAATCGAGGGTTGGATCATCCCAATATCTGCGCTCCACGCTCATCCCGAAAGATTTCAATGCTTCGGCAAGCAATTGATCTTCAAGTATTACTTGCTTCACATACCAATCTGGATTCTTTGCTATGAGGAAGTCCTTTTTAGTAAGTATGGTTACGTCTGTCATAAATCTTGCGGTCTAACAAGAGATTGTAATGCATTCTGCCTCAAATTTGTGGAATGACAAAGTCAGACAAACCTCGGTTTTATATTCCAAATCTGACTCTCGAAGGCGAGCACAGGATATCGGAAGAGGAGTTTCGTCATGCCAAGGTTTTACGCATACAATCTGGGGATGAGGTAAACGCGGTTGATGGGCGTGGCAAACTATACAGTGCCATTATATCCATGTATAAACGAAATGCATCAATTACAATCAAAGACATTGAAGCAGAAGAGGATAAACCAACAGATGGGATAATACTGGCTGTGGCGCCCACAAAAAACATTGCGCGGTTTGAGTGGATTCTTGAAAAAGCCACAGAACTGGGAGTCATCAACATCATTCCTTTGCTATGTGAGCATTCCGAACGCGATCAACTCAAACCAGAGCGACTCGAAAAAATCATAGTCAGTGCTATGAAACAGTGCAAAAGGCTATGGATACCTGAATTGGCTCCATTGACTGATTTTCAATCGATGCTGAATCATCCGAGTCCCAACAAATTTATTGCGCACTGTGCTGATCAAACCAGACATTCAGCAAATGAGCTCATGAAATCAACGAATTTGGTTTTGATAGGGCCCGAAGGAGATTTTTCGGACAACGAAATTGAACTCGCTATAAATTCAGGATTTAAATCCTTGTCCTTAGGTGCAAACAGATTACGCACAGAAACTGCGGCTATTTCTATTTGTGCTGTCTATCATTTGGCTCACACTTAATTGAGGCGTACCTTCGAATTGGTGAAATTGCTCACATTAGCCATATTGCTCACATTCATAACCTCATCATGGGCACAAGAAATCAAACTGGGCTTGGTTCAATACCAAGGTGGAGGAGATTGGTATGCGAATCTAGATACCTCTTTGCCCAATTTGGCGGCATTTGCCAATAAAAACTTAGGGACAAAAATTGATGAAGAGCAAGCCATTGTATCCCTTGACGATCCTTCCTTGTATCAATACCCATTCTTACACCTCACAGGTCATGGTAACATTGTGCTATCCGATGCTGAAGTCAATAATTTGAGGAATTACCTCTTGGCGGGAGGTTTCTTGCATATTGATGACAACTATGGGATGGATAAATTCATTCGGCCACAGCTGAAGCGCGTTTTTCCCGAGCTCGATCTCGTGGAATTGCCATCGGGTCACCCTATATTTCACCAAACGTTTGATTTTGCTGAGGGCTTGCCAAAAATTCATGAGCATGATAATAATCGGCCGCAAGCCCTAGGCTTGATTAAGGATGGCAAACTTCTATGCTTATATACCTATGAAAGTGATTTGGGCGATGGTTGGGAAGACCCGCGAATTCACAACGATACTCAGGAGAATCACATCGAAGCCCTTCAAATGGGCGCCAATATTTTGGAGTACATTTTTATGAATGCTCAAAAAAATGGATAAGCCAAAAAGCAAGATCGAGCGAGTACGGCAGCAGCTTTACATCATCATATTTGGCACCGATACGCCTGCTGGAAAAAACTTTGATATTGCTTTGCTCTGGGCCATTGTATTGAGCACATTGGCATTGATGCTTGAAAGCGTTAGAGAAAT
>Ga0181593_10006866_pt1 | contig 10183 bp, 11 predicted proteins | sample 071ome_19_FD_133756 | JGI IMG/M metagenome (GOLD analysis project Ga0181593, IMG submission 133756) | Coastal salt marsh microbial communities from the Groves Creek Marsh, Skidaway Island, Georgia - 071413AT metaG (megahit assembly) | ecosystem: Environmental > Aquatic > Marine > Intertidal...
AGATGCTTGGCAAGATCGAATTAAAGCTTATCGATCAATGATGTTGCCAAATTACCCTAATTTCTTCTTGATGCTAGGACCCAACACTCCTATTGGTAATTTCAGCGTGATTGCCATGAGTGAGGTGCAAGGCGACTATGTGATTAAAATGATTCAAAAATGGCAGAAGAAGCTATTTGATGAAGTAGAAGCGAAACAAGAAGCGGTAGACGACTTTAATGCCTATGTGAAAAAAGGCTTGAAAGGTACAGCTTGGGTGGGAGGTTGCCAAAGTTGGTATTTGGATAAGGATGGAGATCCAATCTTATGGCCTTATACTTGGAAGCAATGGGTTAAGGAAATGAAAAAACATCAAATGGAGCATATGTATACCACGTCCATTAAAAAGAATTCATCGGATCAAGCCGCTTAGTTGATCGTAAAAATTAAAAAAGAATAAAAATAAAAAGATAGTTTAAACATGAAGAAAACAGTGTTGTTAACCGGTGCCGCTTCCGGTATCGGTCTAGCCACCGCGAAAGTGTTGTACGAACAGGGTTATACCTTAGGTCTTGCAGATATTCAGTATTCTGCTCTAAAAGAGTTGTTCACCTCATGGGATAAAAAGCGTGTTCAACTTTATGAAATGGATATAACCAATCCCGAAAACGTTGACAGCGTTTTAACGTCGTTTACCACACTTCATGGAGGCAAACTGGATGTACTTATTAATAATGCCGGTGTTTTGTTTATAGGGCCGTTTGAAAAGCTGAGTTATGACCAGCATAAGCTTACATTTGATGTAAACGTAATGGGATTAATGAATCTCACTCAAATGGCCTATCCATATTTAAAAGCAGCGGAATCACCAGTTGTTATTAATATGTCTTCAGCCAGTTCGAGCTATGGAATTCCTGAGTTCGCTAGTTATTCTGCTTCGAAGTTTGCGGTGCGAGGTTTTACCGAAGCGCTGGAGATTGAATGGGGTCGTCAGGGCATTCGTGTTGTTGACGTGGTCCCACCATTTGTAAATACCCACATGGTGCAATCCCAGCAATATAGTGCACGGATTATGGATGCAATGGGGGTTAATTTGGAGGCAAAAGATGTGGCTAATGTAATTGCGAAGCAAATACAGCGGCCCAAGTTACATAGACCCGTTGGTTGGCAGTTTTCTTTAATGAATTTCTTCTCAGAACTTATGCCAAATTGGACACAACGTTTAACCATTAAATTTTTGAGTCGTTAATTATGCCTAAGCTTGCACTGGGTCAACGTTTGTTTGGGTTAAGTTTAAAACTAATGCCGCCAACTCATAAGTTGCCGCCAAATGTGGTTCGTAAACTTTTTCACTGGACGGATAAACTAAGCGGGCTGCCTCGTATTTCCGTCCATAAAGTTGAAGAGCTAAAAATCCCAATTAGCACCAATGCCAAAGATGTCTTGCAAAAAACTGATGACAAGAAATCTGAAACCATTTCTGCGCGCCTATATCTTTCAGAGAGACTTTCAGAGTCATCTGAAGATGTTTTACCAACCATTGTTTTTTTTCATTCAGGAGGATGTGTAATAGGGAGTGTTGAAACCCATGACGGGTTTTGCCGGCACTTGGCTAATTATGCAAGAGCCAATGTGGTGTCTGTGGATTATCGTCTTGCACCCGAATACAAATTTCCCGTTTCTATCTGCGATGCAATTGATGCTTGGAATTGGGTGGTGAAGAACGGCGACCGTTTAGGATTAAACACCCAAAAGATAGGCGTCGCTGGGGACAGTGCAGGTGGCTATTTGTCTTTGCTACTAAACCTAAAATCATTGCAGCAGAATTTGCCTGTCCAAGTGACTCGTACGCCGGATTTTCAAGCGCTAATGTTCCCAATGCTGGATCTGCGAGCAGGAAGACCATCCTATGATGAATTCACATCTGGATTATTGCTTACCAAAGATATGATGCTGTACTTTCGGGACCATTATTTGAACTCGGAAGAGGAAAAACATTTAGCACTTGCCAGTCCCATTCTCCATGACGGGTTATCAGAATGTCCGCCCACTTATTTATTGACCGTGGAGTTTGACCCTCTGCGAGACGAGGGGTTGGAAATGGCGGATAAGCTAAAGCAAGCAGGCTTAAACCTTGAGCATCGGCATTTAAACGATTGCATGCACTCGTTCTTCTCGCTCACCAAAGTGAGCAAAACAGCCAAGGATAGAACCCTAACAACCATTGAACAGATTGGCGGATTTGTAAACTCGATTGTAGGCTCAGCATAAGCGCATACCTCGGTGTTGGACGAAGGCAGCATGGAACGGAAGGAAAAGGCCATGAACGCCCTATGCTGGAGGTGAAGTGATGCCAAGTCCAAATGGTCCGGGTATTGGCCCACAAGTTATCTCAGACTTATCATTCTGATTAATCAAAGGCCATAACGAAAAAAGCCGTTGATGGTATCCATCAACGGCTTTTTAATTGAAATCAGATTTGTCGAATCTTATTTCATGTTAGCAATTTCTTTCGCTAGCTCGTCGTGTGCTTTGCCAGCTTGGAATTTTTGCCATAGCGCTTTTTCATTGTTCATAGACGTTTTCAGAGCCGTCTCTTGAATGGCGCTAGCAGCGTTGTCGTCTAGACCAACTAGCACGTATAGGCTGCCGTTAGGGCTACGACGGGTTTTGTAGATACGAGTACCTACTAGGGTTTCGTTGGTGATCTGCTTAGTTACAGAGCTGTTCACCATATCTACGGTTTCGCTGTCGCCAACACCAGTGGTTTCAGCGTACTGCTTAACCATGTTTTGAACTTGAACTTTCATCATTTGAGCTAGTTGAACGCGAGCAGCGGTAGCAGCTTGCTGTTTCATGAAGTTGATACCAGCAGCAGATTTGTCAGCAGCACCAACAGCAGATACAGCTAGACCTTCTACAGGCTCGTCACAGATCCAACCAGGCGCAGCCATTTCTGGAGCGTCAGGGAAAGTACAGTCTGCAACTTCTTTAGCACCGCCGCCGAAACAGCCAGTTAGGGCCAAAGCTAGAGCGCCTGTTACAGCAGCTTGAGGGATGAATTTAGTAAGGGCCATCTTCTTCTCCTTGAAGGGTTTTATGGTTAAAGTGGGCATAACCTTAACCAATAACCACTTTTATGACTAGAGGCTTAAATGCAAAGGAATGTGAAATACGCATCTTTCTTAGCAAGTATTCTCGCTTTGACCACTTTGGTGGGCGGATGTTCCTCAACTCCTGCAAAACCGGATTGGCTTTATGACCCAGATCGTGATCAAGCGGTGGGGCACTGTGGACCTCACGCACTGGGTAAACATAAGCAAAAAGAATGTGCCGAAACCCGTGCCCGCATAGAGCTGGCTAGACGCCAAGGGGTGACGTTAAAGAACATCTCTTTGATGACTGAAAGTGCGGGCACTCGCGGCAATAGCTCGCAAATGGATCAGCAAACTCTGCAAGAGGTAAACACTAAGGTGAAAGCCCGAGTCGTGGATACCTATTATGACCAAAGCCGTGATGAAATTTGGGTACTAGTGGAAGAGAATTAGTTGCTAGCGGCGGGTTTTATCCTTATCTAGAAAGCGAAAAACCGGTTCAATAGTGAATTGAACCGGTTTTTCTTTTCAGTGATGTCTTACTTAAAATTGGGAAACTTGCTGACGGTTTTCATCATAGGCTCGCTCCCACATTTTCACTACGGATTCGGCCGAGTTCTCCAAATTGGTGATGTCGGCACCCACTTCTTTCAGGTCCCACAAATAAGCCGGTAGTAAACCAATGTGAGCTAGGCCCTTCTCATTGTATTCCTGAATGTAGTCGGGCAAGTCTGAGTCGGGCGTACCTTGAGCAGCCACTTGGCCAGCACGGACAGAATCGGCTGCAGAGGCACAGGCGTCGGCTCCGTATCGAGGCGGCGCCATTTCAATGAAGCCGTTAAAGTCTGAACCAAAGGCGGTGTTGACCCCTTTATCCACAGCGTAGCGATAGAACTGCGCCAGAGAACGAGCACTGCCGTCACAGTTATTTGCTACACCAGATGCTGGATAGTCTTTCATGCCTTCGATACCCGTTCTAAGTCCGATTACTCCACCAGTGGCACGATAAAACTCAAGGGTTTCATCTGTGGTCATATGTTCATTTAAACGCTCTATATCGCTATTAAGTAACAATGCTTCAATGCGTGTATGGGAATTGAAAAGCGGATAATAATTATGATCCTGCGATACCTTGGCAAAGATCTCTCGCTGAGATTTAAGCGGTAAATGGGCCATGTCGATGATCATATTAAGGCGGATCATTTCCTCTAGCAGTTCATAGCCTTGAGCGGTCATGCCTATATCGTTATGAACGCCATCTTCCGCTTCACCATATTCCACATTGCCCGCGAACCAAGCTTTTAGCTGGGTCATAATCTCGAAGATATCTGCGTGGTAAGCGGCACCGGAGAAATCATTATTGGTTTCGTGGGCGATTTGCAGTGCGCGAACACCCATGTCATAGACATCGTATAGTTGCTCTTTCCACGGCCCGTCGTCATCAGGGAACAAATGGCTCACTTCGATGGCTAAAATCACGGCCAGTTTGCCTTCGGCTACGGCTCGGCGTGCATGCCACGGATCTAATACAATCTCAAACCAATCGGTTTCTGCATCAAGGCGTTTGAGTTCGGTGATTTGATGACGTGCAGATTCCATATCAAATGGGGCTGAACGGTTGTCATGCAAGCCTGAGGCGACGGTGGCCGCCGATAATGTTTGATTATTCACAACCGACGTTACCATGACATTCAGGCCGCGGTCATGAGCATCTTTCAGCCACTCTAACGCCACCTGTTGATGCTTTATGTCATTCCATTTTGGCCAATGATCGAAGTCTGGAAAGCCTGTGGTTTTTCCATGATGTGGGTTCGCTAATTCGTGTAGCTCAATGCCAAGGGGTGTCAGTGTTGCATGATTGTCGCCGCTACATTGATGAACGGTTTCTGCGAGCGTGCCACTTTGGTGACTGCCCCAATACCAGCCTTTGCTATAAGCTAAATCAGCAGACTGGTGAACATGCACATCGGCAAACCCTGGAATCGGTCCAGTTGGAGCGGTTTTGTTCGGTACCCAAGGTTGGCCTTCATTGTCATTGCGAATTAAGTTGTAGCGAATGGTTGCTCCGCCAACGGCACCAATGCCTACAGCATGAATGGAAAGACGTTTGTCTTTTAGGCCGGTATACGTGCGTGTGATTTTGTCACCCACATTGCCTTTACCACCGCTGAATTTTATTTCTTCCAATTTTTGTATGTTGCCACTGGCATCTGTGGTGGAAACCACACTGATGACGCCTCCCCCTAACCATGAGCCTTTTTCTTTTGTGAACTCTACTTTTAGTTCATCAATATCCATTGGGTGAGGTTGGATAAAACGCTTGTCTGTGAATGCAACAATTTCAGTAATTTGGTTGGTGACCAATCGACGTGGGCCAAGGGTTCCCGGACCGTTACTGGTTTCGATTTCAGACAGCATGTCATAAAGGTTATAAATGACATCGGTATCGCCACAGTTTGCTGCGTAAGAAATAGAGCTGGATAGAGCGAGTATTAAACTGCCCGTAAGAGCTGCCTTTTTCATTTCCGTTATCCTATCGAAGAATGTACCTGCTAAACCCTAGAAGACAAAAAGAGTGACAACATGTGTCAAGGGGACAGAAATGGTTTCGATTACGACAATATGATGTTCCGTTGTCTTTTTAATTCGAATTGGCGACGAGCGTGAGAAAAATGAAAGAATGAGATACGAGTGGTATGAAGGGAATTTTAATTCGTTGTGATCAATAAAAAATCCAGTTAGCAACGAAGTCTAACTGGATTCTTATTTTAGCATTTAGCGAAAACTGTTTGCCTAAAAGCGAAGCATGACACTAATGGCCATGCCAGAACCATCGACTTTTACGCCAGCAAAGTTGTACTCGATATTGGTGTAGCGCAAGTTAAGATCAACTCGTTCAATGTTGTAACTGACTTCGGCTACTTGGCCTGTTGCAGCGCCATAAGATTTGCTGGTGGATTCTTCTTTATCGAAGCTGTCGTCGTTATCCCACTTGTATTCTAGGGTCGGATTCATATGGTGAGTTAGACCACCCGCAAAACGAAATTTACGGTACTGGCTGCCTAACATGAAATCCATGGGGATACGGGTGAAGGTTACTTCAGACTCATTAGAGCTTGCGTGGTCAGCCATGACATGAATATTTGCCGCCACAAACATTGGATAGCGTGTTTGTAAGTTATAGCTAAAGCCTGCGCCTAACATTAAACCACTACCCGCACTAACTTGGCTCTGTCCGTAGGCATCCGAAATTGCAGGGCCTATTTTATCGCTCCCTGCGCTGTAACCTAGACTCAGTTGATACTGCAACGCGCTTTCTTCGCTTCGTTCCATGAGCGAAGGTAAAACACTGCTTGCGCTTGCACTGAAAGATAGGACACTGGCTGCAATTGCACTTAATAAGGAAAGCTTATTCATTGTATCCCTCAGCTTCAGATTGAGCTTCTGACTCGTTTTTCTTGCCGTTAATTCGACCCATGATAAGACCCACTTCAAACAACAGCCACATCGGAACCGCTAATATGGTTTGGCTAATCACATCAGGCGGTGTGACCAACATGCCTATGACAAAACAGCCCACAAAGATGTAAGGACGTTTTTGACTCAAGCTATCAACAGTGGTGATGCCGGTTTTAATCATTAAATAAGTGGCAATAGGAATTTCAAATGCCAGACCAAAGGCCATAAAAATCTTAAGCGTGAAGTTCAGAATGTTATTGATGTCGGGCAGAAAGTTAACGCCTTCTGGGCCAATGGCTGTGAAGAACCCAAACACCAATGGCAACACAACAAAATAGGCAAAACAAACCCCAGCGTAGAACAACACAATGCTGCTTAACAAAAGTGGAATGCCGAATTTCTTTTCGTGTCGATACAAACCTGGTGCGATAAAGGACCAAGCTTGATGCAAGATAAATGGGATGGCTAAAAATACGGCCGCAATGAGCGTTAACTTGAAGGGCACAAGGAATGGCGATGCCACACCTGTGGCGATCATGTTGCTGCTATCTGGTAATAACTTTTCCAGAGGCGCGGACATGATTAAATACAAGTCGTTGGAAAACGCATACAAGCTACAGAATAAAACCAGTATGAGTAAAAAGCTCTTGAGTAGCCGGTTTCGCAATTCAATCAGATGACTGATTAGCGGTTGTTCGGGCATGGATGCGTCTTTTTGCTCTGACATGATCAGGACTGCTTATCTTCTGTGCCAGTTTTGGCGGGTGTTTCATTTTGTTGCATGGCTTCAGCTTCGATGCGTGCTTTATCAGCGGCATCTTGTTGCTGATTCAGAATGCTATTTTCAACTTCTTTTACTTCATCGCGAAAAGTAGCCATGGGGTCTTTCATCTTCTCGTGCAGTTCTTGATTACGCATTTCCTGCTCGATTTCCTGCTGGATGCCGCTCATGGTGCGACGCATCTTACCCACCATCAGTCCAATGGTGCGCGCAGCTTTGGGTAAACGTTCTGGCCCTAATATAATTAAACCAATAACGCCTACCAACATTAATTCGGTAAAGCCGATATCAAACATACAAATATACAAACATGATGGTTGAAACAGCAGAAAGCCTGACGTCGTTACTCAATTCAAAGTAAGCGGTCAGGCCATCTGAGATTCAAGGTTTTTACACCTTGTCTTTGTCTTTTTGCTCTGTTTTTTCAGCAAAGGTTGCGTCTTGTTCTTTAGACTCAAGCTTTTCTGGTTCCGCTTTTTTGTCTTCATTCACGGCTTTTTTGAAGCCTTTTACAGCACCGCCAAGATCGCCACCTAAAGTACGCAATTTCTTAGTACCGAAAATCAAAATAACGATGCCAAGAATGATCAACAGTTGCCAAATACTAATGCCACCTAACATAGGAGCCTCCGTTTACAAAATTCGGTTTCGCTAAAAACCGGGCAAATTCTTCCCAGCCAAGATATGCCAGTGCATGTGGAAAACTTCTTGTCCGCCTTGTTCACCGTTATTGGTGATGACGCGGAAGCCTTCTGCACCTTGCTCTTTGGCGATGGGAGTGAGCTTTTGCAGCAGGTGATGAATCACCGGCCAGTCTTCTTCACCAGCTGTTGTCAGGTTGGTGATGTGCTGTTTCGGGATCACCAGCAGATGGGTTTCTGCTTTAGGTGCGATATCCCGAAACGCCAGAATCTGATCGTCTTCGTAGACCTTGTTGGCTGGGATGTCTCCCGCCACGATTTTACAAAATATGCAGTCGCTCATGATGGTATCTTAAGGTCTATTTATTGCGATTTGCTTTCTCTTCCAGACCTGACAAGTTAAAGCGGCGCTTTAGCTCGTCTTCGATGGCAGTGGGGCTTTCACCTAGTTCTGCCAGCATGACCAGAGAGTGGAACCATAAATCAGCTACTTCGTAGATGACATCGCTGTTGTCACCACTGATTTTGGCATCCTTAGCTGCAATGATGGTTTCGGTGGCTTCTTCGCCTACCTTTTCCAGAATCTTGTTTAGGCCTTTGTGGTACAGGCTAGCTACGTAAGAGGAATCTGCATCAGCAGATTTACGTTCTTCCAGAATACGGCCTAGTTCGGTAAGTACTTCGCTCATAGTCACATGATTACCTTGATAACCCCGCAAGCATACAGGAATTGGGGGCGAGGCAACACTCGCAGAGAAAGGCGATGTCAGGGCAAATTGAGTCAGGTCAGTATGTGAAAGGCAATGGGTTTTAGGAAGTGAGTATCCACTAGCCATGATCGGCTGTGGATAACTCAAAAAGGAGGCGTTACAGGGTTAGCCTCGGATAACCAGCCAAACGAGGCCGCCAGCTAAAAAGGCAAAACTTAGTTCCTGAGGCCACAATAAAGGAGTATGCAATCCTAATAGACCCGTTGCAGCAACAATGACACCTAATGCACGCTGTTTGGTGCGTTCTGCCTGATGGGCTAATTGCTCTTTAAGTCCGCTGATTTGTTGCTCCATTTTGGCCTGTTCTTCAGGGTAGCGGGTAATCTGGCTGAGGGTTTCTCGTACCAGCTCTGGCATATGGGGGGCATGCTGGATCCAAGCGGGTGCCTGACGTTTGATTTCTTGCCACAGGTATTTAGGCCCTACTCGCTGGTTCATCCATTCTTCCATGTAGGGCTTGGCGGTGGTCCAAAGGTCCAGCTGTGGATAAAGCTGGCGTCCCAGCCCTTCAATGTTAAGCAGGGTTTTTTGCAGGAGTACCAGTTGCGGCTGCACTTCCATATTAAAGCGACGAGCCGTGGCGAACAGTTGAAGCAGCAGTTGGCCGAAACTGATCTCAGCCAGTGGTTTTTCAAAGATGGGCTCGCATACGGTTTGAATGGCCCGTTCAAATTCATGAATACGTGTATCACCTTGTACCCAACCGCTTTCTACATGTAAGCGGGCCACTTCATGATAATCCTGATTGAAGAAGGCCAATAGATTACGGGCCAAGTAGTCTTGATCCGTAGGGCTGAGCGTACCGACGATGCCGCAATCGATGGCAATGTATTGCGGGCTATTAGGATCATTGTGCGCCACAAAGATGTTGCCCGGATGCATATCGGCATGGAAGAAACTGTCGCGGAAAACCTGACGAAAGAAGATTTCTACACCGCGCTCTGCTAGCACTTTCATGTTGGTCCCACGGGCATGGAGTTCGTCAATTTGACCGATAGGTGTACCGTAAATTCGCTCCATGACCATGATGTTAGGGCGACAATAGTCCCAATGGACTTCAGGCACATATAACAGTGGACTGCCCTGGAAATTGCGTTTTAGCTGAGTGGCGTTACCGGCTTCGCTTAATAAATCTAACTCACCATAGATGGTGTGTTCGTAATCTTTGACCACTTCTACCGGATGCAAACGCTGGCCATCTTCTGCATATTTCTCTACTAACTGAGCAGCCAACATCATTAGTTTGATGTCTTTGTGGATTACCTTTTTGATGCCGGGGCGAATAATTTTGACGACGACTTCTTTTTGCCCTTCTGGGGTTTTTAGCGCAGCCGCATACACCTGGGCGATGGACGCACTGGCTAAAGGCTTGGTTTCAAAGTCTTCGAAGATGTCGTCAATGGGTTGTCCAAGACCCTGCTGAATCAAATGAAGGGCTTTCTGGTTATCAAAAGGTGG
>Ga0181593_10006868_pt1 | contig 10181 bp, 9 predicted proteins | sample 071ome_19_FD_133756 | JGI IMG/M metagenome (GOLD analysis project Ga0181593, IMG submission 133756) | Coastal salt marsh microbial communities from the Groves Creek Marsh, Skidaway Island, Georgia - 071413AT metaG (megahit assembly) | ecosystem: Environmental > Aquatic > Marine > Intertidal zone...
CAGGGAAGTCAGATGGCGGCACGCTTACTGGGCCGCTCACTGATATTCCTCATCGCCACTCTCTCCCACCAAGTTGCCACTGCTTACGCCTCCGGGCTTCAGTGGTTGCAACGTATGGCGGAAGCGATAGTGGTCCAGAACTATTCTGCTGTCGTTATGTATGGTGACAATGGTCGCTGGGAGTCCGCGCTGATCCGTCAGGCACACCACGATGATGTGCGCATCCAGCGTACCGATTATCTTACTGGACCTGCCCGTGCGCAGACCCGTACGGGCAACGATCTCGTATGCACACACGAAGGTCCTCATACTCCCGGTATTACCCCGGACGTTCTTAAGCCATTCAACAGCCGGTTGTTTTCGTATTCTGACTCCCTCGAAGAGCTTTACTCCGCCAGACGACTGCCCGGCAATGACACGCGTATTGCGGGCCGGTCTGCATTGGCCATTTCGGTGACGCCAATCCACCCAGACCGGTATGGCTATCTTGTGTGGCTTGATACCGAAACCGCCTTACCCTTAAAAGCCGAGGTGCTGAACCTTGAGTCTGAGGTCTTGCAACGCTTTCAGTTTGCGAGCCTTGATATCGGTGTAAACAGCCCTATATCTGAATTGACAGATACAGACGCTGGTCACACTGTTCACCTGAACGAAGGGGATGAGGCGGCGGCTGAAGTTGAATCTGAATGGGTGCCAGACTGGTTACCGGACGGTTTTGTGATGCAACGATACCGGGTGTCAGGCCATAGTGAACGCATGATGTTCAGCGATGGTCTTGCTGCATTTACCCTGTTCGTTGACCCAACCTCTGAACAGCACTCTATCAGTATGAGCCATCAATGGGGGCCGGTGTCGGCAACCGTGAAGGAAGTCCGTCATGGCGATCGTCGCTACAGGCTGAGCGCCGTGGGAGAACTTCCTACGCCAGTACTGATTCAGGTTCTCGATTCAGTCTCACCAGCGCCGTCCCTGGCGTATCATTGATATCCCGTCAGAAATATCTTCAGGTGATTGATTTCAGCGATTTGTCTGATTTCAGTAATGTGCCTTATGTATGTGATTTCAGTAAGGAACTGGCACGCTCAGAGTGCTAATGTAGAAAGCTGTAAATTAAGGTCAGATCAATGAATCAGGAAGTTGTGCAGGTCGTCGGTACGGGCGACGATGGTATCTGGGTTGAAGGTGTGCAACAAAGTGCCTGCGGCAGTTGTAGTGCTCGCAGTGGTTGTGGGCAGCACACTCTCAGTAAACTGGGTCGGCCAGTCCGCCTGTGGGTCAATACGAAAGATCGTTTTACGGTCGGTGAACAGGTGACCATATCTCTGCCGTCGGGCTCTCTCGCCTTCAGCGCACTGGGGATCTATGGCCTGCCACTGGTGGGTTTGATTATTGGTGCTGTGCTGGGGTTTCAGGGCGGCTCGGAACCTCAGTCCGTAATGGCTGGTGGGTTGGGTCTGGTTCTGGGGCTGGTCGCTGCCAGGGGACTGGGCAATCGCATGCAGCAGCAATGGCAGCCAGTGGTGCTGAAGCGACAGATAATTAAAACCGGAGTTTCGGATTAACGAGGAAAACGCTCAATGAGACGCATACTGGGTATTTTTACCATTCTATTCTCCCTTACTTTCATCAGCCTGGCGCATGCTGAGCTGCCTGATTTTCGTGACTTGGTTAAAGAGACATCGCCTGCGGTGGTGAACATCAGTACCGTCCAGCATGCACAGCGGAACAGCTCGCTGTCACGTCAGTACGGCATGCCGGATGATATGCCCGAGATTCTTCGTCATTTTTTTGGTCGTCAGTTTCCCCAATCTCCAGGACCGAGGCGTGACCACAACTCTCTGGGTTCTGGTTTTATCGTTTCTGAAGACGGGTATATCCTCACCAACAATCACGTCGTACAGGATGCCGATGAGATTATTGTGCGCCTGAGCGACCGTCGGGAACTGGAAGCAGTACTGATCGGCGCCGATCCAAGTTCGGACCTCGCCGTGCTGAAGGTGGAAGCCGATGATCTGCCCACCGTTGATCTCGGCGATTCTGACCGGCTGGATGTTGGGGAGTGGGTCGTCGCGATTGGTTCTCCATTCGGATTTGATTACTCCGTGACTGCCGGTATTGTCAGCGCAAAGGGACGTAGTCTTCCGAGTGAGAACTATGTTCCCTTCATTCAGACAGACGTTGCAATCAATCCCGGAAATTCGGGTGGCCCACTGTTTAATCTGGATGGTGAGGTCGTTGGTATTAACTCTCAGATTTACACTCGCTCCGGCGGTTTTATGGGCGTCTCGTTTGCCATCCCAATCAATGTTGCCATGGATGTGGCAGAGCAGTTAAAAACCAAAGGCAAGGTCAGTCGTGGTTGGCTCGGTGTGGTCATTCAGGAAGTCAGTAAAGATCTGGCAGAGTCATTCGGTCTGGACAGAGCCGCAGGAGCCCTCGTTGTGCAGGTTGTCGAAGGCAGCCCAGCTGAGGCCGCAGGTCTGGTCAGTGGCGATATTATCGTGAAGGTGAACGGTAAACAGGTTCAGCTTTCATCTGATCTGCCCCATCAGGTAGGCCGGTTGCGCGCGGGTGACACAGCAGAACTGTCGGTGGTGCGGGGCGGCAAACGCAAGACGATTGATGTTGAAATCGGCGCACTGCCAGACTCTGATGATATTCAGTTATCATCAAACTCAGCGCCCGCTGAGCGTAAAAGCAACCGGCTTGGTGTCGTTGTCAGCGAGCAGCCGGCCGGTAAGCAAAACGAGCCGGGTGTCGTCGTCACGGATATCGAGCGGGGCCCCGCGGCCATGTCAGGCGTTGTTCGTGGCGATATCATTACCATGATTAATGGTCAGCGTATTGATTCGGTGGTGGATTTCGACCGTGTGGTGGCTGATCTTCCATCGCGCCGCAGCGTCCCGATGCGGATAGTCCGTCGTGGGCAGGCGTCGTTCATTCCTCTGCGAGTTGACTGACCTCTTCATCACGAGGTGGAAGTGGGTAGCCACTTCCGCCTCCGGCCCCAGCCTTCATAGCCTTAGTGCGGTCCTTCAGGTAAAATCCCCCGATTGAATTCATAACCGGATGATTATTCCTTGAGCAAGCTGGACCACATTCGCAACTTTTCCATCATTGCCCACATCGACCATGGCAAATCAACGCTGTCTGACCGCTTTATTCAGGTCTGTGGCGGCCTGAGTGATCGTGAAATGCAGGCGCAGGTACTCGACTCGATGGATATCGAGCGTGAGCGTGGTATCACCATCAAAGCCCAGAGCGTGACTCTGAACTATACCGCCCGGAATGGCGAAACCTACCAGCTTAACTTCATTGACACCCCCGGACATGTTGACTTCAGCTATGAGGTCAGTCGTTCTCTGTCAGCCTGTGAGGGGGCGTTACTGGTGGTTGATGCCGCACAGGGCGTAGAGGCGCAATCGGTGGCCAACTGCTACACCGCAATTGAGCAGGGGCTCGAAGTGCGCCCCGTACTGAACAAAATGGATCTTCCGCAGGCAGACCCGGATGCCGTAGCGCAGGAAATCGAAGACATCATCGGCATTGACGCGACTGAGGCGGTGCGATGCTCTGCGAAAAGCGGTCTGAATGTTGAAGACGTTCTCGAAGATCTGGTGGCTAATATTCCGCCACCGGAAGGTGATCCGGATGCGCCACTCCAGGCGCTTATCATCGATTCATGGTTTGATCCGTATCTTGGCGTCGTCTCGCTTGTGCGGGTGAAGAATGGGTCATTGCGCAAGGGTGATAAAATCCGTCTGAAATCGACCGGCAAAGATCATATTGTCGATGATGTAGGTTACTTCTCACCGAAAATGACGAAGCGTCCGGAACTGGATACGGGTGAAGTGGGCTATCTTTGCGCCAGCATTAAAGACATTCATGGTGCGCCCGTCGGTGACACCATCGTGTCTACTAAGTATCCGGATGTAGACCCACTGCCGGGCTTCCAGAAAGTTAAGCCTCAGGTGTATGCGGGCCTGTTTCCTGTCTCGTCCGACGATTATGAATCTTTCCGTACTGCGTTAGATAAGCTTTCTCTGAACGATGCGTCGCTGTTTTTCGAACCAGAAAATTCAGACGCGTTGGGCTTTGGTTTCCGCTGTGGCTTCCTTGGCATGCTGCACATGGAAATTATTCAGGAGCGGCTTGAGCGTGAGTACGACCTGGACCTGATTACAACGGCACCGACCGTGATCTACGAAGTTGTCACCCGTAAGGGCGATACTCTGAGTGTCGATAACCCATCGAAGTTACCTGATATTGGCTCTATTGATGAAATGCGTGAACCTATCGCAGAGTGCAATATTCTTGTGCCGCAGGAATACCTGGGTAACGTGATATCTCTGTGTGTGGACAAACGTGGTGTGCAGGTGGACATGCAGTACACAGGGTCACAGGTATCGCTGCGATATGAAATACCGATGGCTGAAGTTGTCATGGATTTCTTTGACCGCCTGAAATCTGCAAGCCGTGGTTTTGCATCCCTGGATTATTCATTCCTGCGTTTTCAGGAGGCTCCGCTGGTACGACTGGATGTGCTGGTGAACGGAGAGCGTGTCGATGCACTTGCTGTCATTATGCACAAGGAAAGTGTTCGCCGCCGCGGAACCCTGCTGACTGAAAAAATGAAAGAACTGATTCCACGTCAGATGTTCGACGTGGCTATTCAGGCTGCCGTTGGTAATCAGGTAGTCGCACGGACGACGGTCAAAGCGTTGCGTAAGAACGTAACCGCGAAATGTTACGGTGGTGACGTCAGTCGTAAGAAGAAACTGCTTCAGAAGCAGAAAGAAGGCAAGAAGCGGATGAAACAGATCGGCAGTGTAGAAATTCCACAATCGGCGTTTCTTGCTGTCCTCAAAGTGGACGAATAATTATGAAACAGCACCAGCAAGGCATCACGACTGCGACAGCACTTTTAATGATTCTGGTCGGTATCATTCTGATCAGAGCCGTGCTGGTGATTATCCCTGTTTACTTTGACGATACTGAAGTTGGCATCGTACTCGATAATATGGAAGAGAGTGGGAAAATAAGTCCCCGCACCAGTGATCGGGCTGTCAAAGATGAACTTGAGCGCCGCTTACGCAATAACAATCTCAATATCTCGGTTGACGGTGTCAGTATTAAACGTAGCCGGAATTCTATGACCATCGACTGGACGTATGAAAATCGCAGGCACTTCCTTGCCAATATCGATTTTGTAGTGACCTTCCAGCGTCAGAAAGTTATCACCAGTGAATAATCCTTTATTAAAGTTATCTCAGCGTCTCGGATATACCTTCCGGGACGAGGCATTGATTAATCTGGCTCTGACTCATCGCAGTCTGTCCGGTACCAACAATGAGCGCCTGGAATTTCTTGGCGACTCTATCCTGAACTTCGTGATCGCTGAAGCGCTGTTCCACAAGTTTCCTTATGCGAAAGAAGGCAAACTCAGCCGTCTGCGCGCCCGGCTGGTGAAAGGCGATACGCTTGCAGAGGTCGCAAAAGAATTTGAACTGGGAGAATTTCTGCTGCTGGGCTCCGGGGAGATGAAGAGCGGAGGCCATCGCCGTGACTCAATTCTTGCCGATGCCGTTGAGGCCATTATTGGTGCCATCTATCTGGACGCCGGTCAGGATGCCGCTGCTGAGAGAATCCTTCATTGGTATGCCGGGCGTCTCGATGCGTTATCGCTGGAAGATCCGATTAAAGATCCGAAGACTCGCCTTCAGGAGCATCAGCAGGCCAACCGTCTGGGGCTGCCAAAATATACGGTACTCAATGTAGGTGGCCCCGGTAACGAGCAGATATTCACTGTCAGTTGTTGTGTTCCGCAGCAGGAAGGTGATGTCACTGCTGAAGGCAGCAGTCGCCGGGCGGCAGAGCAGGCCGCGGCCATGACATGGTTACAACGTTTAGGTCTGGAGGAAAAAACATCATGAGTACCCGTACAGGCTTTGTTGCTATCGTTGGTCGACCTAATGTAGGTAAATCGACACTGATGAACCGGATTCTCGGTCAGAAGCTGTCGATTACTTCCCGTAAGCCACAGACGACTCGCCACCAGATTCTGGGTATTCTTACTGAAGAAGACTCTCAGATTGTGTTTGTGGATACTCCAGGAATTCACAAAGCGCATGATAAAGCGATTAATCGTTATATGAACCGTGCCGCAACCACGGCGGTAAAAGACGTTGATCTTGTCGTGATGGTCGTTGACCGGATGCGCTGGACCGATGAAGACGAAATGGTTTTGCAGACGGTTAAACAGCAGCGTGCGCCCGTGATTCTGGTGGTAAATAAAATCGACTTTGTCCGCGAAAAAGACGAATTACTCCCATACCTGGAAGAACTCAGTAGCCGCCATCCGTTCGATCAGATTATTCCTCTCAGTGCTAAGACCGGCCATAACGTCGAGCGGATAGAGCATCTTATTCGCAGTTATCTGCCAGAGAATCCTTATTTTTATCCGGAAGATCAGATCACTGACCGTAGCTCCCGCTTTCTCGCTGCCGAGCTGGTACGAGAAAAAATCATGCGCCAGCTTGGTGACGAGCTGCCCTATGAAATGACGGTCGAAATTGAAGAGTTTGCCCATACCGGAACGCTGATCGAAATCAGCGCGTTGATCATGGTCGAGCGTCAGTCACAGAAACGCATTGTTATTGGTGATGCAGGGTACCGGATTAAGCAGATCGGTATTGAGGCACGCAAAGATATGGAGTCACTTTTCGACTGTAAGGTAATGCTTAACCTCTGGGTGAAAGTGAAATCGAACTGGTCTGACGACGAGCGCGCTCTGCGCAGCCTTGGGTACGACGACCGGGAGATATGAAAGACTGGTGGCTACTCCGGCGTGAGCCGTTGGGAGGCGGTCAGGACTGGCTTTATACTATTTTTTCCCGAAGTGACGGCATTCTTCGTGTGAGTTGTGTCAATCGTACGGATGATGAACGCCGTCTTCCTGATCTGCACCAGCGGTGCCGGGGGGACTGGCAGAGCACCCGGGAATTTCCCAGATTAAAGGCGCCTGAGGTCACTGGTTCGCTGGAGCTGGCTGGAAACAATCTGATCTGTGCGCTCTACCTCGACGAACTTCTCCTGACGATTCTCCCCCTTTCTGAGCCCGCACCAGAACTGTTTGACCTGTACTCCACAACGCTGTCTGAATTGAATAAAGGACAGCGTGCGGATGTCTGGCTGCGTCTTTTTGAACAACGCCTTCTCAGTCACTGTGGCTCCGGTATAAACTGGTCTGAAGATACGAACGGCGATGCCATCGATGCGGCGCGCACCTATGAATTCGAGTCTGGTGGTGGCTTTATTTTTGCCGCCGATGACACGCAGGGATGGCCGGGCCAGATACTTCTGGCCATCGCTGATGGCGATCTTCGCTTTCCGGGTGCTTTGACCGCTGCCCGGAATATTCTCCGGCAGGCAATTGATTTCGCCGCGAGTCGCCCACTTATAAGCCGTGAATTATTAATTAACAGTACCTGAGCCAGGCACTGAACAAGGAACTGAACATGACAGAAAAACGCGTATTGCTAGGCGTTAATATCGACCATGTAGCCACGTTACGACAGGCCCGGGGAACTCGCTATCCCGATCCGGTGCAGGCCGCTTTTATTGCTGAGCAGGCGGGAGCTGATGGTATTACTATTCACCCCCGTGAAGACGCGCGTCATATTCAGGTACGCGACGTCCGGTTGCTCGCCGGAACTTTGCAAACGCGGATGAACCTCGAAATGGCGGTCACCGAAGCAATGATTCAGCTGGCGGAAGAGGTTAAGCCTGCAGCCTGTTGTCTGGTGCCCGAGAAGCGTGAAGAGCTGACGACGGAAGGCGGTCTCGACGTCGCAGGTCAGGAGTCCACGATCAAAAGCGCGGTGGCACGTCTTAAAGCAGTCGGTGCCGAAGTGTCGTTGTTTATTGACCCTGACTACGAGCAGATTGATGCCACGGTGCGTACAGGCGCTCCTGTCATTGAGCTGCATACCGGCGGCTATGCTGATGCAGAAACACCGGCCGAGCAACAACGTGAATTAGAACGCATCCGTGAGGCCGCCGGATACGCTGCTCAGAAAGGACTGATTGTTAACGCTGGGCATGGCCTGCATTATCATAATGTCGAAGCGATTGCTGCGATTCCTCAGATGAATGAGCTGAATATTGGTCATGCCATTATTGCTCAGGCTCTGTTCAGCGGGCTTGAGACCGCAGTCAGGGATATGCGTAATATTATTGAGCGCGCGCGGAGCTGACGTGTGTCGTTTCTGACCGCGAGCGGTGTGGGCACCGATCTGTTGCGCGTTGACCGCATCCGCAAGGCGTTGGACCGGCATGGAGAACGCTTTGCAAAGCGGGTGTTGTGTCCTGAAGAGCTTGCCATCTATCGTAGTCACCGTGATCCTGCTGGGTATCTGGCCAAAGCCTTTGCGGCAAAAGAAGCTCTGTCTAAGTCACTGGGGACAGGGATTGCCGGGGGGGTCAGTTTTCAGGACTTTCTGATCCGCCGTGAACCGTCTGGAAAACCGGTCGTGAAAGTGTCCGGAGAGGCGGAACGCCTGCTCAGAGAGAAGGGAGAGCAGGCCTGCCTGCTCCTCAGTCTGTCTGATGATGGGGACTGGATTCAGGCTTTTTCCGTACTGTCGCTGGTCGCCGCCGAACCCTGAAGTTCGCTCTGCCAGTCTGTTTCTCCGGACCACTGTAATAAACGTTCTATCTCGGTCATCAACTGGCGTAGCTGCTCAGGGTAGGCCGCTGAATTCTTTTCTTTGAGGCTGGTTTCAAAATTTTCCAGCGCCGTTCTCAACGCTGGTACCCCACAGTAGCGGGCTGCGCCGTGGAGTTTGTGTGTCGTGTCCAGTAAAGCGTCGAGTGATTCGTCTTCCCATAATTCGAGAATCGTATCTTTCTCGTTACGCAGGCTGCCGATCAGCATGTCGAACATATCAATGGCCAGTCCGGCGTTTCCGTTTGCCTGATGTAAGGCAAGTGATGCATTAAAGGTATCCGTATTCTGGTACGACTCCTGCCGTACCGGAGGTGGGCTCTGCTCACTGACGGCTTTATAACCTGTCCAGCGTTCGATGATCCGCGCCAGTTGTTCCATTGATACCGGCTTCGTCTGGTAGTCGCTGAATCCATTTGCGATCAATGCCTGGCGTTCGTCTGACATGGCGTGTGCAGTCAGAGCTACAACCGGAAGATTACGTTTCCCTGGGAGTTTACGGATTCTGGCAGTGGCTTCGTTGCCCGACATTCCCGGCATCTGAATATCCATCAGAATCAGGTCTGGAGAATCCCGTGTTGTCATGGCCACGGCGTCAAAGCCCGAAGGCGCTTGCAGCACTTTAACCCCGAGTTCTTCGAGCAGGGTGACGACCAGCTTGAGGTTGGCCTCGTTATCATCGACCGCCAGGACGGTGGGTATTTCCTGAACCGCAGGCGTATCCTGATATTCCTGCGATTCATAATCGCGTCCACTTAACTGGAGTATCTGACGGATCAATTGATGCTGAGTGAAAGGTGCCGTGAGCAATGGGGTGTTAGTGACTTCCTCATCGCAGCTGGCAATCGCATTGCGGCTGATGTTCAGCGCCGGAATCCCTTTTTGCTTACAGATACTTAACCAGTTTGTCAGATCGTCCAGTCCGAACATATCGCGATCACAGAAAATAATAGCAACGTCTGTGGGCTGCTCGCCGCAGCTTACTGGTACTTCGGTAACCGACTGATACTCCTGCAATGTCGCGCCGCGTTTTCTTAATAGTTCAACGGTGTCCGGTGACGGTGCATGATCCGGATTAATTAATGACAGCTTGAGACCCTTCAGGGACATCGGAAGCATCATGTGCGCCTCATCGACTTCGGCGTCAATCGTGAAAGAGAAGGTTGAACCTGAACCTTCTTCACTGTGAACCCTGATGTCACCGCCCATAGCTTCGATCAGCGCTTTTGAAATAATCAGGCCCAGACCGGTACCACCATACTGGCGCGCTATTCCGGGGTCCGCCTGAGCGAACGCCTGGAATAATTTGGCCTGCTGTTCTGCGCTCATGCCGATGCCGGTATCCGTAACGTCAAACTGGATACTGATGTGGCCATACTCCTGCTTGATCGGGAATACGCTGATAGAGACACCGCCCTCATGCGTAAACTTAATTGCGTTACTGCACAGGTTGGTC
>Ga0181593_10006869_pt1 | contig 10181 bp, 10 predicted proteins | sample 071ome_19_FD_133756 | JGI IMG/M metagenome (GOLD analysis project Ga0181593, IMG submission 133756) | Coastal salt marsh microbial communities from the Groves Creek Marsh, Skidaway Island, Georgia - 071413AT metaG (megahit assembly) | ecosystem: Environmental > Aquatic > Marine > Intertidal...
CAAGATTCTCGTGGTAGTCGGCCGCGGCAGGTGCCGGAGCAGGGGGAGCGATCTGCGCTTCAGTTTCACCGTCCATAACGGCGGCGCCCTGGCTCCCGCCGTCAACATAGCCATCCGGCCCGAACGCCGGCAGCAAAGCGCTGACCAGGAGAATACCTGCCGTCAACGCGGCCAGAACAAGGCTGAGCGGGTCCCGCAGAAGCGCTGCCGTCATGGCAGCTGCTCCATAAAAGCGCTCAGACGCAACCGCGCTGTGACCGTATCCGTCGTCTGCACCGCCGGCGCGCCACGACGAGCTCGGCGCCGCGCCGGGCGCCGCGTCTCGATCACCAGCTCATCGACAAAGACCCGCGGGATTCCGGTCTCGAGCTCATACAGGAGACTGTGCATATTGTCGTAGGCGCCCTCCAGCTGCGCGTTCAGCGAAAGCTGCGGCAGCGCCTGATCGGTGAGCGGCTGCAACGGCTGGATCGACAACTGACGTACGCCCTGCCCCGCCACCCGATCTGAGACCAGCCGCTGCAGCCCGGCACTCCCCTGCGACAACGAGCCCGCAGTGACGAGACTGGCGCTGGATTCGAGCCTGGAGCGATCGAGCGTCGCGAGCTCCTCACGTAGACGGGTCTCAGAGCGCGCAAGCCGCTGCAGGCGCTGCACGCGGTCCAGCGTAGCCGCATAGCGCTCACGCTGTTCATCACGATAATCCAGCAATGGGAGGTAAGCACCGGCAAAAAATGCAGCCAGCACGCACAGCAGCAGGCTCCAGGCCAGCAGTCCATGACGCCGCGCAGCGGTCACCTGGGCTGCCCCGCCGCGATGCCGGCGCCGAGGGTAAAGCGCTCTGCGTTGCTGCCGGGATTACGCACCAGCGGCGAGGTGAAACGCGGCTCAGTGATAACCCCCGTCGCCTCGAGCATGACCGGCAGCACCGCACCCTCCCGGCTCTCTCCCTGGAGCACGAGAGTATCGCCCTTCAGTTCAAAGCGGTGCAGCCAGGCGTGATCGGGCAGCGCGTGCGTCACCGCCCGCAGCACGTCGACTGCACGCACGTAATGCTGCTCCCGCTCAGTCAGAAATGCGCGCGCATGCTGCCGCGCCTCAATCTGCTCGCGCAGTTTCGCTGTCTGCGCAGCGGCGGCCTGCGCCTTCTCGGAAATCGCCTGCAGCGCCTCGATAGCATCATTGAGTTGCCAGGCTTCGCGCAGGGGGAAAGCCAGCGTGGCGAGCAGGCAGGTCATTGCCAGGAGCCAGCGCTGCGTGCTGGGCACAAAGGAAGGCCTGCGCCCCGGCGTTTCAATCAGATTGCAGCCGGTTTCGAGGTAAGGCGCTGACACGCAATCCACAATATCTATCGAAACACCCAGCGGCAGCAGCAAGCTACACAACCGATCAACATCGCTACGACGGGCCACGAGCAGCCTGACCTGAAGCTGTTTCTCATCCGCTCCCAGAATCTGGGCGGAGGCATAGACGTCCTCGTTTTTAAAGGGCGTCAGGCGATCCACATCGAAACGGGCGATGCGCTGAAGCTGCGCCCGCGCGGACGGCGGATAAGTGGTCACGGCACCCAGGATCTGTTCCTCCCGCAGGCGCAGGACTTTCGGCACGGCACGTGACAACAGCGCGTGACGCAGTCCCGCGGGCCAATCGGACAGCGCGGCCGACCCCTCGGCAGGGTCAAACGGGGTCGTGACAGCTTTGTCCCCGCCGTTGAGCGTGACCGTGAAATGTCCTTCCTGCTGCTCGAGCAGCAGCCACTGTTCCGGCAACAGACTGCGCCCGCGCCAGCGTGCCGGCAGTCCTTGAGCCAGTCCCGTGTTCCACCAGTCGAAGAACTCTCTCAGCTGAGCGCGAATGCCCATAAGTTATACGTCGCTATCCTCAGCGCTATCCGGCGCTCGATGGTACCAGCCATCCTGCCACTCAATGATGACAAAGCTGCCGAGGGCGCGGCCGCGCGCTTCAACAAGCACCCGGGTGCGCGCCACCGCCCGATCATCGCGCGCCTGCACCTGGATCGCATAGACTCGATCGCGCTGCTGCACCAACGTCGGCGCCGCCGATTCGGCGCCGCTTTGCGTGCGGGACGCGAGCAGGGCGTCCGTCCCGCCTGCGACCAGATCGGGCAGCGCACGCAGCACACTGTCGGGGGCGAGCGCGACCTGCACCTCGCCGCTCTGACTGTGTACCGTGAATAACGACGCCAGCGCATCGAACTGCGCCACCGGCAGATCCGCGACCCGGCCGAGCTCTTCGACCGTCCGGAAGGGTCTGGGACCCGCCGCGGCGGCTGCGCGCTGGCGCGCACCCTGTCGCGGGGCGCTGGCGGCTGCAGACGCGGTCAAAGAGTCACGCGCTTCACCGATGGCGGCTGCCAGAGCCTCAGCGCGTCCGGCGTCTTCCAGCACCGTCTCGACGGCCTGTTGAATCAAATCGATGGAAGTCCGGTTGAGATCGAGCAAGCCGGATTGCCCCTGCACCGCAATCTCAAGCTCGAAGTCGCCGAACGGAAACTCGATGGTGCGTCCGTTGATCGGCCAAGGCTCCTCCGCTGAGCGCGTGATTGCTTCAAGCGCAATCCAGATCCCCGACTCTGCCGCCGCGCGAGCCTGAGCCGCGGCGACTCTCGCGCCGACCTCTTTCACTTCCACACGAACCAGAGCGGATAGATTAAGCACGACCAGAGTGCCCAGCACGCCGAGCCACGTGACCATGACCAGGGCTACCCCGCTCTGTCGTTGTCGAGTCATAGCCGCTCGCTCCCTGATGTTCCCTGCGGCTCGTCACCCGCGCGCGGTACCGCCGGCCGCTCCGGTACATCTTCTTCCGCGGTCTGTACGGGGCCTGCCGCATCAGGCGACACCGCCGATGCGGCCGCGACCCGGAAGATCAGCTGCTCTGGCTCATCGCCGCTCTGTGCCAGGCTCAGGCGCACCAGCTCGGGCAGACCGTCAGCGTTGTCCCAGGTCTCCCGCCATTCGCCGTCCAGCGCACAATCGTCTGCTCTGCAATAGGCGAACCCTGCCTCGTCGAGTTCGCCAAGCAGGATCCTGTCACCCGCCTGTTCCAGCCCGCCAATATCAGCATCAGCCAGCTCCGCAACCGGCGGGAGCGGCGTGTAGTAGAGCACCAGGGCCTGCTGCGCGTCCTGTTTTTCCACACGAAGCTCGTTGATGAAGGTGCCTCCGGGCGCGCGATGGCTGGGCAACCGACCGATGTAGCGCAGTCGCTGTGATTCGCCGGAGAAGATCACCTCCTCCCCCGCAGACAGGGTCGAAAAAGGCAGCAGTTCCCTGAGTTGTCGCCGCAGGAAAAAAGCGGCCGCGTAATAACGGTCTTCGCGTTCAACAACGCCCGTCACTGCATGGCTGGCGCGCAAATAAGTCCCAAGTGCGCTGAACAACAGCGTCACCAGAATCGCGGTCAGCGCGACCGCGATCAGGACTTCCACCAGGGTAAATCCCCGCGGCCGTCGTGCCGGCATTGCATACCTGCCGGTTTGCCGGGGGGCGCGCCGGTTCATAGGTCAGCTCTGTCCTGCGCCCATGCAGGCCGCGGCATGAGACGTTCGATCGCAACCTGCTGACGGCTGCCCGCGCCGGTCTCCCAGCTGACCGTCACCGTCACGCGCATCAGCATCGAGGGCGCAAGCTCCGCGCCAGCGTCCGCGCTGTCCGCCGCCGATGACTCAAAATCGCTCCAGTCGATGACCCAGGCATAACGCCCGTCTTCTCCCTCGGACTGCTCTGCGGCAATGAAAGCTGCACGATCGAGCGTGGATTCTGCGACCAGCAGCGCTGCCTCGAAATCCCGCACGCGGGCCGCGTTGCGGCTGGCCGCCGTCACCACCTGACTCAGCAGCGTCACCACGAGGCCGGCAACGGCAAACGCGACAACGACCTCAATCAGGGTAAAACCGCGACTGCTGCGCACCCGATTCAGGGCTGGATCTCCACCAGACCAGTAAGCCAGTCAACATCAATCACCGCTTCACGCTGCGCGAGTCGTAGCGCTATCCGACCGCCCGTCGCGCTGCCGTCACCATAGAAGCGGATCCCTGCCCTGGAGCCATCAACCTCCTGCTCAGCAACGGTCATCTCGATTTCCATCGTTGCGGGCTCGAGCGCGTGGGAGCGCCCCTCTGTCAACTCAAAGGTGCGCGCTTCGGTGTCCACCTGCAGGACCACTTCGTCCTGCGTCATGACCGCCGCACTGTGCGCCTGCTTAAGCGCGGTTGCGAGCGCGCGCACAGAGCTCCGAAAGCGGCTGCCCTCAAGCGAACTGCCTACCTGCACGCTGACCGTGGCCAGCGCGACCACGCCTATGGCCAGCACCACCAGCAGCTCGATCAGCGTGAAGCCGGCCACCTCTCGGCGGCCGACGGTTCGGCTACTCCCAACTGAGGATATCGCGGTCATCTTTTTCACCGCCGGACGCGTTGTCCGCTCCCAGGGTGAAGAGATCAAACGCCCCGTGGTCTCCGGGCGAAACGTACTCGTAGGGGCGTCCCCACGGGTCATCCGGGATCTTCGTCTTCCTTAAATAGGGGCCGTTCCAGTTCTTCGCCGACTGGGGCTGCCTGACCAGCGCGTCGAGACCCTCGCTGCTCGTCGGGTAGCTGCCGTTTTCAAGGTAGTAAACCTCCAGCGCAGCACTGAGATCCTCAATCTGAAGGCGCGCAGCATCCGACTTGGCCCGGCCCAGGTGCTGGACTACGCGCGGTCCTACGATCCCGCCAAGCAAGGCCAGAATAACCAGCACGACGAGCAGTTCGATCATGGTGAAGCCCCGGCTCCGGGGTTTGTGCGAACGGAACATGACGTTGCTTTCTACTCCTTGATGGCCTTCAGGCCACGATTTCATTCAACCCGAGTACGGCAAGCAGAATAGACACGATGATACCGCCGACCACCACACCCATAAGGAGGATCAGGACCGGCTCCAGGATGGTCAGAAGCCGCTTGATCCCGCGCTCGACATCCTGCTCATAGATATCCGCGATCTTGGACAACATCGCCCCGAGCGCACCGGATTCCTCGCCAACGCGGACAAGCTGCACCGCGAGATCCGGAAATCGCTCGGAGGCGGCCATCGGCTGCGCGAGTCCACGCCCCTGAGACAGACTCGATTCAATCACACCGACCGCTTCCCGCATGACGAGATTACCCATCGAGTCCTGCACAATTTTCAGCGCGCTGAGCAGCGGCACGCCATTACTCAACAGGATACCGATGGAGCGACTGAAGCGAGCCGTCTCCACACTGAGAAACAAAGCCCCGAGAATCGGCAGACGGAGCAACAGCGCGTCCGTGCGGCGTTTTCGCGCTGCATCGCTTAGCCAGTGACGCACGGCGAACGGCAGCCCGACGATGCCGAGCACCCCCAGCCACCAGTAATTCTGCAACCCTTCAGCGACGCTGATGACCACTGTCGTCGACCAGGGCAAGGTCGCGCCGAGATCATCAAACAGCGGTTTGAAACGTGGCACCACGAAGGTCAGCAGCACCAGCAAAGATGCGCCCGCTACGACCACCAGAACCGCCGGGTAGGCCAGCGCGGAAAGGATCCCGTTGATGACTTCACGGGAACGCTCAAGATAGGCCGCCAGTCTGGCCAGCGCTTCTGACAGGGTGCCCGAAGCTTCGCCGGCCTTCACCATGTTGATGTAGAAAGGTGAAAAGGCACCTTCGCTACGCGCCAGCGCCTCAGATAGCGGGCGTCCCGCCTGCACCTCGCTCAGCAGCTGCTGGACGAGGTGCTTTAGCGCCGGTTTGCGCTGCATCCGTTCCAGCGCCCCAAGAGCATCGTCAAGCGCGAGGCCAGCATCGAGGAGAGTCGCGAGCTGCGCGGTCAGGAATTCAGTCTCCTTGCGCCAGGTCAGACCGGCGCGCTGCAGCTTGAGCGTCCGCCCGGCGCTTCGCGAGCGCTTTTCGACAGACACCGGATACAGGCCGCGTTCCTGCAGCCGAGAGACGGCGAGCTCCGCCGAATCTGCTTCAATCTCGCCGGCGAGGCTCGCACCGGCGCGGTCAACCGCCTCGTAGCTGAACAGGGTCATGCTCAACTCTCCTCGGTGACGCGCAATACCTCGTCGAGCGTCGTGATCCCGCGCAGCGCCTTGGAGATCCCGTCTTCGAACATGCTGCGCATCCCCGCCTGACACGCGGCTTCCTGTAGCGCCCGCCCATCCTTTCGATCGAGGATCAGGCGCTTCAGGGTATCGGTCATGGGCAGGAATTCGAAAATGACCGTGCGCCCTGAAAAGCCGGTTTGTGCGCAGCGCTCGCAGCCCCTCGCCTCGTGCAGCGCTGCACCAGCTGCTTCTTCACGCAGCCGCGGCAGGTCGAGCGCATCGACCGCCCCCCTGGCGGGCTCGCTCGGGACCCGGCAGTGCATGCACAGGGTCCGCACCAGACGCTGCGCGATAACGCCGCGAACCGTCGACGTCAGCAGATAATCGGCCACACCCATATCCAGCAGCCGGGTGATACTGCTGCCCGCATCATTGGTATGCAGCGTGGACAACACCAGGTGGCCGGTCAGGGCAGACTGCACAGCGATCGACGCGGTTTCGCGGTCACGCATTTCGCCAATCATGATGATGTCCGGATCCTGGCGCACGATTGAGCGCAGCGCGCTGGCAAAGTTGAGATCAATCTGCGGTTTGACCTGAATCTGGTTGATCCCCGCCAGCTGATACTCAACCGGATCTTCAACCGTCACGATCTTGCGCTCCGGATGATTTAGCCGATGGAGCGCCGCGTACAGAGTCGTCGTTTTGCCGCTGCCGGTCGGCCCGGTTACGAGCAGGATGCCATGCGGCTGAGCCAGCGCCTCGTGGAACTGCGCAGCGGCGTCACCTTCAAAGCCCAGCGCCTCGAAATCAAGCGGCAGGTTTTCCTTGTCCAGAATTCGCAACACCACGCTCTCGCCATGCATGGTCGGAATCGTCGATACGCGGAGCTCGATGGTTTTGCCCTGGACCCGCACCTGCATGCGACCGTCCTGAGGCAGGCGTCGCTCAGCGATATCCAGCTTAGCCATGATCTTGATGCGCGAGGTCACCGCCGCCGTCGAACGCGCAGGCGGTGCATCGACATTCTTCAGCACACCGTCGATGCGATACCGCACCACCAGTCGGCCATCAAACGGTTCAATGTGTATGTCTGAGGCCCGCGAGTCGATAGCCCGGCTGATCAGCGCATTCACCATGCGCACCACAGGCGTCTCGCTGGCCAGGTTCAATAATCGCTGAACCGACTCCTCGGAGCCGTCGTCATCGATCGCCTCGACAAGTTCGTCAAGCGCTTCGTCGTCACCGTTTTCGTACAGGCGCTCGAGCACACGCTCGATTTCTATCGGTGTCGCAACCACCAGCTGGACCGGCCGGCCAAGCGCCATCCGCCAGGCATCAGCAACATAGGGGTCCGTCGGATCCAGCGCCGCCACCACCGTGTGGTCGTCAGCTTCTGTGACCGGCAGGCTCTGCGAGGATTTCAGGAACTTGAGCGACAGACGTCGGCTTTCAAGGTCGAAGACCTGCACTGCCGCCTCGTCCAGCCTGGCCAGTGAAAAATGTTGCGCAAGGATGTTCGCGACAAGGCCCGGCTGGTCGCCCGACAGCGTCCCCAGCGTCCGGAGCAGCGGCGTGCCCCCATGAACGAGCGCTTCGCGCACCCTGGGCAGGCTGTTGGGGGCGATGACCCCGGCACTCCTGAGTGCTTCAAGCAGCGCATCCGGCCCCGCGTCAGCGAATGATGTCGAGCGCAAAGCCGGGCTGTGGGTAACGGCGTTCAAAGTGCGTGCCCTGCAGGCTGGTTTTCAGTGCATTTAAGCACAACGTCATGGCGAATCCATGACAGCTGATAACGAGCGGCCCGACAGAAGAGAGCAACACGTTTTGGTCTCGCAGAGCATGAGAACAGAGTCTACTCACTCTCAACGGATCTTAGAAAAACAGTCGCGCAACCAAGCGGGTCCCGTGCAACTTTCGCAGCGTCCAGGACCGTACACCCGCAAAAATCCGCGAATGTCCGGATCGGGATCGTCGCTTGTGATCTACAAGGAAACGGCAGGAAGAGCGCCCCCTCGGCTCAGTGGGAAGCTAGCGACCGCTTAAGAAGCATCCCGTTGCTAACGCTGTCGGGGGCGTTGCGCCCTACCCCGTCGAGGAACCACATTGAGGCTCCAGCCAGTTCGACAGCCAGTCTTCTATAGACCGCTTTGAACCCCCTGGCAGAACCGCCCTACCGAGCACAGCACGACAGCACACACCTGGCGCATTCAAAAAACACCGCTGGCGCAGTTCCCTTCGTCACCCTGAAACACCAGCCCGGCCGCCGCCGCGCTTTCAACACAGAATGTCGCAGAAACCGGGGCACTCAGGCGCTCACCCGACGAAAACGTGATGACACCAGCGCTGTCGCTCGTGCCCTGCAACGTCTCACTCAGGTCGCCACCGAAACTGCCCGTAACGACCGCACCGGCGACTGCCTCTCCCCCTGCATCGACCACGGTGACCAGCGCGGAAACCTTGATCCATTTACGACCTCCTCCGCTGAGCTCAATCGAGCCGATGCTGAACGTTCCCCTCGCCGGACCCGCCTCCGGGGTTGCCTGCATGACCGCGCTGAGAGCACTCTCATTACCCGCGCCATCCACAGCCGCCACGGCATAGTGGTAGGTCACCCCGTTCTCCGCGGTGTGATCAACATATTCAGGCGCGGTCAGAAGTCCTGCCGTCAGAGGGTCGAATGGCCCGCTCGCGGCGCCCGCGCGATAGGCGATGTAACCCGCCAGATCCGGCTCCGAGTTGTCCGCCCAGCTGAGCGCCACTCGTCCGTCGCCGGCCACCGCGAGCAGACTCTGCGGCGCGGCCGGCGCGACTGTGTCGCCATCGCCGTCGTCGCTGTAAGTCACGCGCAGCGCGTCCACCCGCACCTCGTCAAACCCGAGCGCACCAGCCGTCCGATCGGCGTCGACCAGCCGCAGATAGAGAGTCCCACCCGGGCCGGTATTAAAACTGTGGGTATAGAGCTGGTCGACAGGTGAGGCCTGAACAGAGAACGCCGGGGTGAAACTGCTCCCGTCAGCGCTCATCTCCATGACGAAATGGCTGTCATCAGACTGCACGTCAAACGCCAGCTCAGCGCTCAGTTCCGCCTGTTTTGCGCCCGCCACCTGAAACAGCCAGGTGTGTTCCGCGACGCTGGTCCTCCTGCTTGGCTTACCGCCACTGCTCCCTTCGACAATGCGCTGATACTGGTCGTCGCTGACCTGCGTATCGAGGTAGCTGCCGGAGACCGTGCCAGAACCGCTGTAAAGTTCGCTGCTCGCAAGCACCACAATCGGACCACCGCCGCCGCCCCCTCCGCCGCCGGAACCCAGCCCGCTGCAGTCGTCAGCGAAGATGCAGTCCGCCCACGCCGGCTTGTCCACGAATGGGTTGCGGTTGCCCTGGAAGCCGAAGACCACGTCATTACGCCGGCGCTCAAGGTCGTCGACCGGATCGCTGGCGTGCCATTGCACAAGATGACTCAGCATCCCCATGTAGCCGAACGCCTCGTTGGCACCGGTGTTGGAGCTCTCGATCAGCTGGATGTCGTCCGTGAGCTCAAGATCTGGCTCTTCGCGCCCAGTTGCACCATGCAGGCCGCCCTCATAGCGCACTGCCATGTAGAACAGGGCCCTGGCGACATCGCCCTGTCGCCCGCCCCAGGTCTGCCAGGCCTCACTGCCGCTGGAGCCGCGCGTCCAGTTGGAATTACCCGGGTATATCCCGCTGCCGCCCCCGCGGCCATTGGTTGCAAGCGTCACTTTTTCGTTACAACTTGCATCGCAGTCGAGGAACGGGTGGTTATTCCGTGAACTGTTGTAGCCCGCGTCTGCAGCGAACAGGTGATGCGCGTCGGTGTAGGGGTAGTTACCAGCGTTATCGCTGGGGAACCCGTAGCTCTTGGGCCAGCTGTGCTCGCGGTTGTACGCGCCGGTCCCGCCAGCAATCTTCGGGTAACTCGCGTTCAGGTACAGGTCAAGAATATTGCCAGGCTGCAGCGCGTCCTCGTCGGCCACATTGATGATGTCCCAGGTATCGGTGGCGGTCGACGTGTAGGGGAAACGGAGGTGGTCGTCGATGATCTTGTGCAGCGATGAGCGCAGCGTCAGGGCAGACGTTTCGTCGA
>Ga0181593_10006875_pt1 | contig 10176 bp, 9 predicted proteins | sample 071ome_19_FD_133756 | JGI IMG/M metagenome (GOLD analysis project Ga0181593, IMG submission 133756) | Coastal salt marsh microbial communities from the Groves Creek Marsh, Skidaway Island, Georgia - 071413AT metaG (megahit assembly) | ecosystem: Environmental > Aquatic > Marine > Intertidal zone...
CGGCGGTGCAACGGTCTAAGACCATCACGCACATCGGGAATCCGCCGTGAAACAATCACGCTCATCGCATAATCGAGGTAGGATTTCCTAAATCGAAAGGTGCTGGTAATGTTATATTGGCTGCCTCGGAAACGGGGAGCAGAAGGTGGATTTTGGTCTGACAAGAGATGGCCTCAATTCATAGTGATTACGCTAGATATTATAGCACTTTGTTGCCAGTAATACTAGATATTGTGTCAAAATCACAAAATTGAGTTTCGTTAGGAGCAATCCTCGATCTTCATCTCAGTGTCCCCTAAAAGGGCACATCATCATCCAGATCATTGCCCATGGGTGGCGCGACCGAGGGCTGGTTGCCGCCGCTCATCGCACCGGTTGATCCGCTATCGCTCATGCTGTTGTTTTGATAATCGCCGCCGCCGCTGTCACCCCGTCCACCAAGCATGGTTAATTCGCCCCGATAGCGTTGCAACACCACTTCAGTCGAGTATTTCTCAACACCAGATTGATCCGTCCATTTCCGTGTCTGAAGCTGGCCTTCGATATAGACCATACTTCCCTTACGCAGATATTGCTCAGCTACTCTTGCGAGGTTCTCATTGAAAATGACCACACGATGCCATTCGGTGCGCTCACGCGCTTCACCGCTGTTGCGGTCTTTCCAACGCTCTGATGTGGCAAGCGATATATTAACCACCTTGTCGCCACTGTTTAGAGTTGCTATCTGTGGATCATTGCCTAGGCGACCAATCAGGATGACCTTGTTGACGCTACCGCTCATGTGTTTTCTCCGGTTCAGGTGTTTGTTTTTTTCATTAAAGCCATTTGCTTAAACAATTGGCAAACTTGTTATCGTCAGCGATTGAAAAAAGTGAAACGCATCCAATGTTGTATAGGTAACCTTATTAGTATTTTGCCTTTTTTGAAACCCCATTTATAGTGATGCCATGCCAGAAACAACAATCCCCTCATCCTCTGCCCAAGCATTGAAAAGCATCAGCGTTAAAGGTGCGCGGGAACACAACCTCAAGGATATTTCCGTTGATTTGCCGCGAGATCGTTTCGTTGTGATCACTGGACTTTCTGGTTCTGGTAAATCCAGTCTTGCGTTTGATACCATCTATTCCGAAGGCCAACGCCGCTATGTCGAATCGCTGTCGGCATATGCGCGGCAATTTTTGGAAATGATGCAAAAGCCTGATGTCGATTTGATTGAAGGGTTGTCACCAGCCATTTCGATCGAACAGAAAACCACCTCACGCAACCCGCGTTCGACAGTGGGAACGGTCACAGAGATTTATGACTATATGCGGTTGCTCTGGGCACGCGTGGGGATACCTTACTCTCCAGCAACGGGTTTGCCTATCCGAAGCCAGTCAGTGAGCCAGATGGTCGATAGTTTGATGGCTATGCCAGATGGCACACGGCTATATCTGATGGCCCCTGTGGTGCGTGGCCGTAAAGGGGAATACCGTAAGGAACTCGCCAGCTATCACGCCAGTGGCTTTCAGCGCGTGAAAATTGATGGCAAAATGTTTGAGATGGACGCCCTACCAACCTTAGACAAAAAGAAAAAGCATGATATTTCTTTGGTCGTTGATCGGGTTGTGATCCGTCACGATGATGAAGATTTGCCCACGCGACTTGCGGATTCAACCGAAACCTCTCTGAGGCACTCTGACGGTTTGCTTATCGCTGAAGAAGCAGATGGTGGGGCTGAACATGTTTTTTCGGCCAGATTTTCTTGTCCGGTCAGTGGGTTTTCTATTGATGAAATTGAACCAAGGCTGTTTTCATTTAACAACCCCTATGGGGCTTGTCCGGATTGTGACGGACTTGGCAAGACGAGTCATTTTGATTCGCAATTGGTCGTTCCTAACACCGCGAAAACTCTGTCTGATGGGGCGATTGCGCCTTGGGCATCAGGAACGGCAAAATATTACCAGCAAACCTTAATGTCCTTGGCGCGGCATTATGGGTTTTCTATGACCGCGCCTTTTGATCAGTTGTCCGAAGACCATCAACGCGCCATTCTTTATGGGTCAGACAATATGCCTATTGTCATGGAATATGATGACGGGTTGCGATCCTACCGCAACAAAAAGCCCTTTGAAGGGGTTATTCCCAATTTGGAACGCCGGATGCGTGAAACGGATTCCGCATGGATCAGAGAAGAATTAGGCAAATATCAAGCGGATCACCCGTGTGATAGCTGTGGCGGCAAACGCCTAAAACCCGAATCGCTGGCGGTTAAGGTAACGGATAAAGATATTGCAGAGATATCCACCTTATCTATCGGCGATGCTTTGGATTGGTTCGGTTCTGTGTCGCAAGACTTAAGCGATCAAGAAAACCTTATTGCTAGCCGGATTTTGAAAGAAATCTTGGAACGCCTGACCTTTTTATCCAATGTTGGGTTGAGGTATTTGTCGCTTGGGCGTGCATCGGGAACATTATCTGGCGGCGAATCTCAGCGCATTCGTCTGGCTTCGCAAATTGGTTCTGGCTTGACAGGCGTTCTTTATGTGCTGGATGAGCCATCTATCGGCCTGCATCAGCGTGATAATGACCGTTTGATCAAAACCCTTAAACGCCTTCGGGATTTAGGAAATACGGTTCTGGTGGTCGAGCATGACGAAGAGGCCATATTGGCCGCTGACCATGTTATTGATATGGGGCCCGGCGCAGGGGTGCATGGTGGCTATGTTGTTGCTGAAGGTGTTCCCGATGATATTTTGGCTAACCCCAAATCTCTGACAGGCAAATATCTATCAGGGGTTGAGGAAATTGCCATTCCGGCAAAGCGCAGAAAACGCAACAAAAGCCGAATGATCAGCCTGAAAGGCGCGCGCGGCAACAATCTTAAGAATCTGGATGTTGATTTCCCCTTGGGCATCTTTACCTGCATCACCGGGGTATCTGGTGGCGGCAAATCCACATTGGTTCTGGAAACCTTATGGAAAACGATGGCGCGGCGTCTTCACAACGCGCGTGAGGTGCCTGCCCCGCTTGACCGCATTGAAGGCCTCCATCAAGTGGATAAAGTCGTAGATATTGACCAGTCCCCTATTGGACGAACACCGCGTTCAAATCCAGCGACCTATACCGGGGCTTTTACCCCTATTCGGGAATGGTTTGCTGGGCTTCCGGAATCACGGTCACGCGGTTACAACGCAGGGCGGTTCAGCTTTAATGTTAAAGGCGGGCGGTGCGAGGCTTGCCAAGGGGATGGTCTGATCAAAATTGAGATGCATTTCTTGCCTGATGTTTATGTCACATGCGAGAGCTGTAAGGGCAAACGCTATAACCGTGAGACCTTGGATATCACATGGCGCGAAAAATCTATTGCTGATGTGTTGGATATGACCATTGATGATGGCTTGGCTTTTTTTAAGGCTGTGCCGTCGGTCAGGGATAAACTGGCCACCATGCAACGGGTCGGGCTTGGGTATATCAAAATTGGTCAGCAAGCCACGACATTATCTGGCGGTGAGGCGCAACGCATTAAACTGTCTAAAGAATTGTCGCGTCGTGCAACGGGGCGAACGGTTTATATTCTGGATGAACCGACCACTGGGCTTCATTTTGAGGATATTCGCCGCCTGCTTGAGGTGTTGCAAGAATTGGTTGACGCTGGAAACACGGTCATCGTCATTGAACATAATCTGGATGTGGTGAAAACAGCAGATTGGATCATTGATATCGGCCCTGAAGGTGGTGATGGGGGCGGTGAAATTGTTGCCATCGGCACCCCTGAAGATATCATGAAGAACACCAAATCTATTACAGGGGAATATCTCAAGATACTTATGGATAGGCAGGCCGAAAGAGGACGCTATAAGCGCGCCATGACCGGATCATGATCAAAACCCAACCTATTCATATTATTGGTGGAGGCTTGGCCGGAAGTGAGGCGGCTTGGCAATTAGCCCATCAAGATGTTCCTGTGGTATTGCATGAAATGCGCCCTCATAGGCCAACCGAAGTGCATAAAACCGATCATCTGGCTGAATTGGTGTGTTCCAATTCTTTCCGCTCGGATGACCATAACGCTAATGCTGTTGGGGTTTTGCATCAGGAAATGCGGATGCTCAATTCCCTGATTATGGCCATGGCTGATCAACATTCTGTCCCTGCTGGGGGGGCATTGGCGGTTGACCGTGATGGTTTTGCCATGGCGGTTGAGAACGCCATTACCAGCCATCCTATGATCACCTTAGCGCGTGAAGAAATTGAAACCCTTGATGCTTTTGGTGATGCCCCCGTAATCGTCGCGACTGGGCCTTTAACGGCGTCCCCCCTTGCAAGTGCCATTCGTAAAGCCACAGGTGAAGATGATTTGGCCTTTTTTGATGCGATTGCCCCAATTGTTTATCGCGACAGCATCAATATGGATAAAGCCTGGTTTCAATCGCGATACGATAAAGGCAGTGGCAAGGATTATATCAACTGTCCTCTCGAAAAAGAGGAATATGACAGTTTTATCGCAGAAATGTTGGATGCTGAAAAAATCAGTTTTCATGAATGGGAAGAAAACACCCCTTATTTTAATGGCTGTATGCCGATTGAGGTCATGGCAGAGCGCGGCCATGATACGCCGCGTTTTGGCCCTATGAAACCTGTTGGCCTGACCAATCCGGTCACGGGTAAGAGACCTTATGCAGTGATTCAATTGCGTCAGGATAATGCCCTTGGCACGCTTTATAATATTGTCGGCTTTCAAACAAAGATGAAATACGCAGATCAAGTTAGGGTTTTTCGCATGATCCCGGGATTAGAAGAGGCCGAATTTGCCCGGCTTGGCGGATTGCACCGCAACACTTTTATCCGTTCCCCAAAATTGTTAGATCATCACTTGCGATTAAAATCTCGACCTAATCTTCGTTTTGCTGGACAAATCACAGGGGTTGAAGGCTATGTGGAATCTGCGGCTATCGGATTAATGGCAGGGCGCATGATCGCGGCGGAATTCCATGATGAGGAATTCGCCCCTCCTCCGCCGGAAACTGCGCATGGCGCTTTGCTCAATCATATTACCGGCGGCGCAGAAAGCGACAGTTTTCAGCCAATGAATATCAATTTTGGCCTGTTTGCCCTGCCTCCAGAAGATCAGATGGTTCAGATCACGGCTAATGGCAAGAAACGAAAACTCAAAGGCGCAGACAGAAAATCTGTGTTGGCACGTCGCGCCCTTACCGCTATGGCCTCTTGGTCAGGTCAGAAAGCGTTTCATTAAATCCGGCGAAACAATACCGCCATCATCATCTGAAATGCCAGCATAGGATGCGCTTCGGGATAATTCAGCCTTGTGGGGTCAGACAAGAGCCATCGCATCACCCGAAACGGCAATGCGGTTTTGGTATCATGCGGGGGCAAGGGATGATCCGCATCATCAAATCCCATGAGAATATCAGTTGCGATATCGGCATCAGGCTTGGCGTTAAGCGTTTCTGCCAATAGCCCCCCGATCATCCTATGCCAAGGGGTTAAGACTTGACCGCCTGACGAACCGCCAGCGAGATCAGAAATCATTTGATCTAAACCTGTTACCAGCTCGGTCAGGTTTAACTTTCCCTCACTTTGATGGGTGATAAGGCGTTCGGCTAATGGCACGCCATGGGTGTTTTGGTCTTTGATCGCATCGCGCCACCACGCTAATCTGACCGCGGCGATCATGCCCTCATTCGCGCTGGCCGCACGCCGTCCTTCAATCCATAACAACAAAAGATCAGCAAAAACAAAACGGGTTTTGCGGTGGATAAAGCCTGTTACTAAACCAAGGGCAGGAAACTCATGCCGCAAGCTTAGGGCACCGTTTTCAGCCATTGACCTTTTGCCTTTTGTGATCTGCAGATTTTGCTGCTGGCACGGCGAGAAACGCGACTTTACGCCCTTCTGAAAGCAGCAAGTTCCAAGTTCGGCACGCGGCGCTTGTTGGCAGAATCTCACCCTTTAGGCCAATTTCCATGAGCTTTCCGCGCAAATCATAATAAGGATGCGTCATGCTCTCCCCTACCCCAATCACCAGCAGATGGGGATCTTCGGCAAGATCAGAAAACATATGCAAATCATCAGCTGATAATTCGGCATTGGCGTTAACGCTTGTGATGGCGTAACCATACTCCTCAACGCCCAGAACGCTAATCGCGCCGTTAAAACGAACATGATCAACGACAAATCCCTGTTGGTCATATTCGGTGATAATTGGGGTATCGGTGTGATGAATATCAGCCATTCCGTTCATGTTCCGGAAGCATATCATCATCATCACTTGGCCTGAGATCAAAGCGTGACAATAATGACGATGCCACATAAATGGATGAATATGTTCCGATGAGCACACCCCAAATCATAGCAAAGGCAAAACCGCTCAACACCGCGCCACCAAAGAAATAGATAGCCAGCAATGCAATAAGGGTTGTGACCGAAGTAATTAAGGTTCGGGACAGGGTCTGGCTTAGTGAGAAATTGATAATCTCAATATTTGACCATGATTTATATTTCCGCAAATTGTCGCGTATGCGATCAAAAATGACCACCGTATCGTTGATAGAATAACCAGCAATGGTCAGCAAAGCCGCAACGGTGGCCAGATTAAACTCAATCCCCGTCAGGGCAAATAAGCCAACAGTGGTGATCACATCATGAGCCAAGGCAAGGATGGCCGAGATAGCAAACGGCCATTCAAACCGAAACCAAATATAGATCATGATAGAGCCAAGTGCCGCGATAATGGCATAAAGTGCCTTTTGTTGTAACTCAGAGCCAACCACCGCGCCGACATATTCGGTGCGCCTGATTTCATAACTATCGCTGATGGACTGTTGCACTTGTTTGATGGCTTCTTTGTTCACATCGGTTAGGCCATTACCAGCGTCTTCATCTTGAGACTGGATGCGAATTAAAACCTCGCTCTCACTCCCAAATTCTTGCAAACTGATATCCCCAAGATTCAAATCTCCAAGTGATTTTCTCAAGCCCTCAATATCTGCTGGCCCCGATAATGATTTTGCCTCCAGCACAAAACCGCCACGAAAATCAATGCCTGTATTAAGGCCAGCAACAACCCATAACAGCAAAGACCCAGCAACCAGAAAAACCGAAAAGATACCGGTTAGAAATTTCAATTTCAAAAACGAAATGGTCTTATCCGTTGGAAGCAGACGCAACATTGGCATGATCATACCTCCTGATAAAATAAGCGGCGCGGCTTAGTGATATTGATCCATAAGGCCAATAAAAGCCGAGTGATAAGAATAGCGGAAAACATGGATGAGATCACGCCAACCGAAATGGTCACAGAAAAGCCTTTGATAGGCCCTGATCCAATAAGAAAAAGACAAAGCGTGGCGGCTAAAGTCGTCAAGTTGGCGTCAATTATTGTTCCCGTGGCCTGATTAAACCCTGTCTTAAAGGCAGTGGCTAATTTGCGGCCTGCCGCCAATTCCTCTTTGATGCGCTCAAAGATGATAATATTGGCATCCACCGCCATGCCGATGGTCAGCACAATACCGGCAATGCCCGGCAAGGTTAGGGTTGCCCCAAGGATAGTTAACTGCCCAAACAGCAACAGCATATTGGCAAAAATCGCAATCACCGCCAAAACGCCAACAACGCCGTAATTGATAATCATAAAGATAGCAACGCCAATTAAGCCAATGACGGCGGCAATCTCACCGGCTTTGATCGAATCGCTTCCTAGGCCGGGGCCAATGGATCGTTCCTCTACCACTTCAAGCGGTGCAGGTAATGCCCCTGATCGCAACAGCAAAGACAGATCATTGGTCTCCTCAACAGAAAAATCACCTGATATCTGCCCATTGGCAAAGATTTGCGCGCGAATGACAGGGGCGGAAATCACCTGATCATCCAGAACAATGGCGAATTGCCGACCAATATTTTGCCCTGTCACCCTGCCAAAACGCTCTGCCCCTGTTGCGTTAAGCGTAAAAGATACCACAGGTTCATTGGTGTTACCGTCAAACCCCGGCCTTGCATCCTCTAGCATCTCACCGCTAACCATGACCCGTTTATTAAGCAGATAAAACACTTCCGGATCATCGCGAGATGGCAACAATTCTGATCCCGGCGGCACGCGGCCAGATGCCCGAACATCAACCGCAGAAGCGGATATATCAACCAATTGAAAGCCTAATTTAGCCGTCCGTCCAAGCAACAATTTGACTTGTTCCGGATCATCAATTCCTGGCAATTGTAATAAGATACGATTATATCCTTGGCGTTGGATAATTGGCTCTTTCGTGCCGGTTTCATCCACTCTGGCGCGAACAATTTCAATCGCCTGACCTACGGTTAAAGTTGTCAGACGATCTCGCCCTGCCTCATCAAAACTAATGACAAAGCGATTATCGGTTGGCGTGATCACCATATCGCTGGTCACTAGGCCATTGAGAATATCACGCGCCTCAATGAAATGAATGGGCTCGCGCAATTCAAAGCGAACCTCTGTTGCATCTGATTCCAGATTGCTAATCCCAATGCGTTTGTCACGCATTTCCACGCGGATTGTCTCGGCCAGACTGGATACGCGTTCTTCAATCACGGCGTCCATATCCACCTCAAGCAAGAGATATGATCCGCCTTGAAGATCAAGGCCAAGGTTAATGCCAAAACGGCTATCGCTTTGGCGCGGCATAAGATTGCCGATGGCCAAAAATCCAAGCGCGGCCACCACCAAAATGCTGAGGCCATAATGCCATGAAGGAATGCGTATCATAAACAAATTATCCGATCTGAGGCTAACTTACTTTTTCGCCTTAGCGGATGGTGCTTGCTGTGCCTGTTGTTGGGCGTTACGGGTAATCACCTGACCGTCTTTATCGCGGCATTCTGTGATAAAATGACGAAGAACAGCAACCGTAACATCTTTGGCAATTTCCACATCAACGGTTTCGTTGCCGTCAACAGATTTGATAACTTTGCCTTTGATCCCACCAGAGGTGATAACGATATCACCCTTTTTCAAACTGTTGACTAAGGCCTGATGCTCTCTTGCGCGTTTTTGTTGTGGTCTGATTAACAGGAAATAGAAAACAACAAAAATTAGCAGAAATGGCAACAACGCACCAAAAACTCCAGCCGCCGCGGCGGCATCCTGCGCATACGCTGGGGAAATGATCATGAAAAGCTCCACTTTATGAATAGCTGTATATGGTCAACAACATACAATGCCGAAGGTCAGAAAACAAACGCAAATCCATGTTTTTTTGTTCTATTGGAAAAAGGAATAAGCATTGACCAAAACGCTAGCTAGGCGATAGATATATGATCATGTCATCTGATCAAAAGGATATCCTTACTGAAGTCCGCCGCATTGCCAATGCGCTTGAGCGCATGTCAGCGTCATCTGATACGCCAATCATGGATCATGACCATCAGGCCTATGTTTGGAACACGAACCCAGATCGGTTTTACGCTGTCCCACGCGTTAATCACATCCCTTTGGCTTTGCTGAAGGGGATTGATCATCAAACTGACGCGCTTTATGCCAATACCAGCCGTTTTGCCCAAGGCCTGCCAGCCAATAACGCCTTATTATGGGGGGCACGCGGCACAGGCAAATCATCCTTGGTAAAAGCCGTTCATGCGGATATTGCTTCATCCTCGTCTTTGACTTTAGTTGAAATTCACCGCGAAGACCTTGAAAGCCTGCCACGCTTATTGTCCCATCTATCCGCCGAGCGTGACCGTCGCTTTATTGTGTTTTGTGATGATCTTGCCTTTGAAGGGGCTGAGACTTCATATAAGTCTCTCAAAGCGGTTCTTGAAGGCGGCATTGAGGGCAAACCCGAAGGGGTGATTTTTTATGCGACTTCAAATCGCCGCCATTTAATGTCTAGGGATATGATTGATAATGAACGTTCAACCGCCATCAATCCATCTGAAGCGGTTGAAGAAAAAGTCTCGCTTTCCGATCGGTTTGGATTGTGGCTAGGCTTTCATAGCATTGATCAAGAGACCTATCTTGCCATGATTGATGCTTACGCGGATGCGATTGGTCTTGCGGCGGCGGCTGATGCCCGCTCTGCCCTTCACCGCGATGCGCTGGAATGGTCAGTGACAAGAGGCAGTCGTTCAGGTCGGGTGGCATGGCAATTTATAACTGATATGGCCGGGGCTTCTGGAATAAAGGTTCAGTTGACCTAATCGCGATGC
>Ga0181593_10006881_pt1 | contig 10172 bp, 8 predicted proteins | sample 071ome_19_FD_133756 | JGI IMG/M metagenome (GOLD analysis project Ga0181593, IMG submission 133756) | Coastal salt marsh microbial communities from the Groves Creek Marsh, Skidaway Island, Georgia - 071413AT metaG (megahit assembly) | ecosystem: Environmental > Aquatic > Marine > Intertidal zone...
GAGGCATTCCACTTTGCTGCAGGCGAAGACGCAGAAGCTGCAGGAGTCGAGCAGATATTTTCTCTGGGGGAGCTGGCTGCGCATGCGGCTGCAGGTTTCAGCGGCACGTTTCACCGGTGCGCCAACGCGGATGAACTCATAGGGCGGCTCACCGAGGCTTTGAACACTGCAGAGTCTCCGCCGACAGTGCTTTTGAAAGGTTCACGCTCGATGTTTCTGGATCGGGTGGCAGACGCGATTGCGCTGGAGGGACGGCCATGCTGATGGCGCTTGCCGAGTACCTCGAGCGCGTTCACTCCGGATTCAATGTGTTTCAGTACATCACGCTCCGGACGATTCTGGGCGTGTTGACGGCGTTGTTCATTTCGCTCTGGACCGGACCGGCGGTTATCCGCCGGCTCGCGCGCTATCAGATCGGGCAGACTGTTCGGGACGACGGCCCGCAGTCACACCTGGCAAAAGCAGGCACGCCCACCATGGGTGGTGCGTTAATTCTGGTATCCATCGTTGCAAGCACGCTGCTCTGGGCCGACCTCAGCAATCGGTTCATCTGGATCATCCTTGCCACAACCCTTCTGTTCGGTGCGATCGGGTGGTGGGACGACTATCTCAAAATCAAGAAGAAAGACCCTCGAGGTCTGCGCGCCAGACAGAAATATCTTTACCAGTCTTTGGTAGCCATCGGTGCGGCACTGATTCTTTATCGCACGGCAGGGTCTCCAACGGAGACTCAGCTCATCGTGCCGCTGATCAAATCTGTAGTCGTCGATCTGGGCTGGCTATATGTCGTGCTGGCTTATTTTGTGATTGTCGGAACGAGCAATGCGGTCAATCTGACCGACGGTCTGGACGGACTTGCGATTCTTCCTACTGTGCTGGTGGCGGCTGCGTTAATCATCTTCGCGTATGTCGCAGGAAATGTGCAGTTCTCCCGTTATCTGGGCGTGCCGTACGTCAGCGGGGTCGGAGAGGTCTGCGTGCTGTGTGGCGCGCTGGTGGGAGCGGGTCTCGGGTTTCTCTGGTTCAACACCTACCCGGCGCAGGTTTTTATGGGCGATATCGGCGCGCTGGCGCTTGGTGCGGCTCTGGGAATTATCGCAGTCGTCGTTAGGCAGGAACTTGTGCTCCTGATCATGGGGGGCGTTTTCGTGATGGAGACTGTTTCCGTGATCCTGCAAGTGCTGTCTTTCAAGCTGACCGGCCGCCGCATCTTTCGTATGGCACCGCTACACCATCACTTCGAGCTGAAGGGATGGCCGGAACCACGGGTGATAGTCCGCTTCTGGATTGTCACGGTGATTCTGGTCCTGGCCGCCCTCGCCACGCTCAAAATCCGGTGATGCGCTTACCATGAGAACCCAGGCCACAAGCACCTCACCAATAGCTGCAACATCCGCCGGCGGACGTTGGGTAGTGCTTGGTCTTGGCGCAACCGGATTCTCATCTGCAGGTTTTCTGCATCGGCTGGGCCACGCAGTGACAGTTATGGATTCTCGCGCCCGTCCTCCGATGTTGGAGCGGCTTGGTGAGCTAGCCCCAGCGATCTCGGTCACTCTCGGCAAATTCGATCGCTCAGCTCTTGAGGCGGCTGATTACGTGTTGCTGAGTCCGGGGCTGTCAAGCGAACTTCCCGATGTGCAGGCAGCAAAGGCCGCCGGTGCTGGGATCCTGGGGGATATCGAGCTCTTCGCGAGATACGCGAAAGCTCCGGTCATCGCGGTGACAGGAACCAATGGGAAGAGCACGGTCACTGAGCTGATCAGTGCGATGCTGCGCAACGCAGGTAAAGAGGTGCGGAGTGGGGGAAATCTGGGAACACCAGCCCTCGACCTGCTTACAGACAACGAGCCGGATTGTTACGTGCTGGAGCTTTCCAGCTTCCAGCTAGAACTGACTGACTCGCTTGCCCCTAGCGTTGCCTGTCTGCTCAACGTCACCCCTGACCATCTCGACCGACACCATACGTTCGAGGCGTACCTCGCTGCTAAAGCGCGTATTTTTGAGCATGCCAGTACCGCAGTGACCAATGCTGACGACGAGGCGCTCAGCGCACTCGGCTATCTGGAAAGACGCGTTGAATTCACTCTGGGCGAACCGGGTGATCGACGATACGGTGTGACGGAGATTGCCGGGGAACATTATTTCGCGTCGCCGGACGATGCTCTGATGCCGGTGCGGGAGTGTCCGCTGATAGGGCGGCATAACATCGCCAACGCGCTGGCTGCGATCGCTGTCTGCGAGGCGTTCGGCACGGAACGAGCGGCGGTGCTTGAGGCATTGCGAGGTTTTACAGGACTCCCGCATCGCACGGAAAAAGTCGCGGAGTTTCAGAGTGTCGTCTTTGTTGATGATTCCAAGGCGACCAACCCCGGGGCCGCAATAGCCAGCGTGGAAGGACTGCTTGCGGACTGCGGCGGAGTGGTCATCGCCGGCGGCGAATCCAAGGGCGTCGCTTTCGATGCTTTTGCAGATTGCGTGAGCCGCTATGCCCACGACCTTATTTTGATTGGCAAAGCCGCGAGCGAAATTCGAGCGGTCATTGCCGGGCGGGTTCCTTGCTTCTCCGCCGACTGCATGGAGTCCGCGGTGCGCGCGGCAGCTGAGAGAGCCAGAAGCGGGGAGGTCGTCCTGCTTGCACCGGCCTGCGCGAGTTTCGATATGTTCCGCGACTATCGGCATAGAGGCACCGCGTTCCGAGACGCAGTGCTACAGCTGAGGCAGCAGTGATGGATACCGCGCTGCAGCTTCAGGCGGTGCTGCATAGCGAACGCTCGCAGCGACCGGTGTTCGACTATGACCTGTGGCTCATAGCAGCCTCTCTCATCCTGCTGTCGATCGGCGTCATCATGGTCGCGTCTACTTCTGTCGCAATTGCTGAGCGTCGTGAGCTGGACCCGCTGTATTACTTCTGGAAGCAGGTTGCAGGCGCTCTGCTCGGGATCATCGTCGCCGCCGTGTTTCTCCATATTCCGCTCGCTACGCTTGAGCGGTTCAGTGCTGTCCTCCTGTTTGCGGGGATAGTCGTTGCCATTGCCGTGTTGCTGCCCGGCCTTGGACACGAAGTGAATGGCAGTCGGCGTTGGCTGAGTCTGGGTTTCATCACCATCCAGACTTCGGAGCTGTCGAAGCTCGCCATTGCCGTTTACCTCGCGGCCTACCTCGTCCGGCACCAGCAGCAGGTAAAAACCGAATTTCTCGGCTTTATCAAACCGATCGGCGTGCTGACACTGGTTGGTGGTTTATTTGTATTGCAGCCGGATTTCGGGGCTGCAGTGGTGCTTTTCACCGCGGGTCTGGGGATGTTGTTCCTCGGCGGTGTGCCTTTGCTCCGTTTTTTCTCCTGGGGAGTTGTTGCCGTTGCGCTGCTCTCCTGTCTGGCCATGCTGGCGCCATACCGGGTGCAGCGCTTCCTGACCTTCCTGGATCCTTGGGCAGACCCGTTCAACAGCGGATTTCAGCTCACCCAGGCCCTGATCGCGTTTGGTAGAGGAGAGTGGTTCGGGGTGGGCCTAGGTAACAGCGTGCAGAAGCTTTACTACCTGCCTGAGGTACATACCGATTTTGTCTTCGCCGTCATTGCCGAGGAGCTTGGCCTGATTGGTTCCGTTGCCACGATTCTCCTGTTCGCCTTCCTGGTGTGGCGTATTTTTCATCTCGGTGGTTCGGCTGCGCGCGCGGGCCAGCTTTTTGGGGCCTATGTCACCTATGGGATCGGCCTCCTGGTCGGGCTACAGGCGTTTTTTAACATCGGCGTGAATATGGGCCTGTTACCGACCAAAGGACTGCCCTTGCCATACCTGAGCTACGCGAGCAATAACCTTGTCATCATCTGCGCGGCCACCGGGATCGTGCTGCGCGCCGGTTATGAGGCCCGGCATCGATTACAGCTGGAGCCGACGCCATGACCCGGGGGTCGGTGCTGATTCTGGCAGGCGGCACAGGCGGTCACGTCTACCCCGCCCTTGCCGTCGCCGAGGTGCTGCGCGAGCAACAGTGCGCTCTGTATTGGCTGGGCACCCGTTCTGGTCTCGAGGCGGATGTGGCCCGGAGGGCCGGCATTCCTTTCTTCGTTGTACCCATCAAAGGCCTGCGCCGTGCCGGCATGCTGCGATGGCTGAGCGCGCCGCTGCTCTTAATCTGGGCAACGCTCCGTGCGCTGGTACACGTGATACATCTCAGACCGGATGTCGTGCTGGGAATGGGTGGGTTTGTCAGTGGTCCGGCCGGTATCGCTGCCTGGTTTTGTCGAAGACCTCTGATCATCCATGAGCAAAATGCGGTCGCGGGACTGACAAACCGGATCCTCGCCCGATTTGCCACTCGAGCGCTGGCTGGCTTCCCGCGCAGCTTTCCTGCACCCATCACGCCTGAGATTGTTGGAAATCCGGTCCGACAGGCAATCAGCACGCTCGATCCGCCGGATCTCAGGGGGCAGGACCCAAAGGCTTTCCGTATCCTGGTTTTCGGCGGGAGCCGAGGTGCGCATGCGCTGAATAGGATCGTTCCGGGAGCGCTGCGCATGTTGGGTCCGGCCTGTCTGAATGTGTTGCATCAATGTGGTGCTGCGGAGGTTGAAAAAGCGCGAGTGCTGTATGGGCGGCTTGATGGCCACTCGACAGTCAAGGTCTGTGCGTTCATTGATGACATGGCTGCGGCCTACGCAGATGCGGATCTGGTGATCGCACGGGCCGGCGCAATCACCGTCGCTGAAATCACAGCCTGCGGGGTCGCAGCGATCCTGATCCCATACCCGTACGCGGTTGATGACCATCAGACGGCTAACGCGCAGTTTCTGGTGGAGCAGGGCGCGGCTGTGCTGTTGCCCGAAAGCGAGCTGACCGCCGCACGTTTGTTTGAGGTTGTAAGCGAGCTGCATGCCGACCAGGAAAAACGATTGAGTATGGCGCGCCGGGCGCGGGCTCTGGCGGTCCCCGACGCGGCCCGCTCTGTCGCACGATGCTGTCAGGAGCTTGTGCGATGAGCGTCGTGCAGCACGAGCTGATGCATCGCGTCAGGCGGATCCACTTCATAGGTGTCGGCGGCGCCGGCATGAGCGGCATCGCAGAGGTGCTAAGTAACCTGGGTTACAGCGTGTCTGGTTCTGACACTTCGTCCTCCCGCGTGCTCGACCATCTGAGTCAGGTCGGTGTCGCCGTCATGAGACACCACGCTGAGGAACACGTCGAGGACGCCGACGTGGTCGTTGTTTCCAGCGCTATAGGTGCTGACAACGTTGAGCTCAGGGCGGCGCGCGCGCACCGGATACCTGTCGTTCCAAGAGCGGAGATGCTCGCCGAACTGATGCGCTTTAGGCAGGGCGTCGCGATTGCTGGCACGCATGGAAAAACGACGACCACCAGCCTTGTTTCCGCGGTTCTGGCAGAAGCCGGGCTTGACCCGACTTTTGTGGTGGGCGGGTTGGTGAAAAGCATTAATGCTCACGCACGGCTTGGTACAGGGCGTTATCTCGTCGCCGAAGCGGATGAAAGTGATGCGTCGTTTTTGCTGCTCCAGCCGTTGATGGCGGTGCTGACCAACGTTGACGCGGACCACATGGAAACCTACGAAGGCGACTTCTCGGTTTTGAAAGATAACTTCGCGGCGTTCCTGCGCCGCCTCCCGTTCTATGGTGTTGCTCTCATCTGCGTGGATGATGAGCATGCTGCAGCGCTGGCCGATGAGGTGCGTGCCCGGGTCATCAAGTACGGTTTTTCTGACCAGGCGGACGTGCGGGGATTTGTGCTTGGACATGACAACGGTCGTGAGCGTTTCCGTGTGGAATGTGCTGCTGCAGGGCTCAAGGCCGAATTCGAGCTGAACCTGTCGGGGGAGCACAACGTTCAGAATGCCCTGGCTGCGGTCGCAGTTGCTACAGAGCTTGGCGTGTCGAAAGAGTGTATCGGACGAGCGCTGGCACGGTTCGAAGGTATAGCTCGGCGCTGTCAGGTACACCCAGAGATCCGTCTCGGCGAAGCGCGCGTGTGTGTGGTCGATGATTACGGTCATCATCCGCGCGAACTCGAAGCGGTTCTCCGAACAATTTCAAGACGTTGGCCAGATCGGCGCGTGGTCGTGGTGTTCCAGCCGCACCGCTATACCCGGACACGGGACTTGCTGGACGATTTCGCCGAGGTTCTTGCCAGGGTCGATCTCCTGCTCCTGCTTGAAGTCTATGCCGCCGGCGAAAACCCGATCGCCGGTGCGGATAGCCGCGCGCTCGCTCGCGCCGTGCGGACCCGAGGCACGGTAGAGCCGGTATTGGTGAGTCACCTGGAACAGGTGCGCAGTGTGCTCGAACGAATCGTTGTTGATGACGATGTGGTTGCCATGCTGGGCGCGGGAAACATTGGTCAGCTCGCAGAAGAATTTGTGACTGCCGGTGGTGTCGCGGCATGACCACGAGCCACATGAGCGCTGAGCGAAAAGTCCGAGGGCTGCTGCTTGCGAATGAGCCCATGGCACGGCACTCGAGTTGGCGCTGCGGAGGTCCAGCGCGGCGCTATTTTGAGCCGGATGATCGTGAAGATCTGCTCTCTTTCGTGATAGCTCAACAGCTGACCCATGAGGTTCTTTGGGTAGGTTTGGGGAGTAATTTATTGGTGCGTGATGGCGGTCTTGATGAAACTGTGGTCGCAACGCCGCGCTTGAATTCCATGCGCTGGGAGACGCCCGAGCTGCTTTATGCGGAGTGCGGTGTGCCCTGCGCGCGATTGGCTCGGGAGGCTGCGGCGAAGGATCGCGGCGGTCTCGAGTTTCTCGCCGGTATTCCCGGCACTGTTGGTGGCGCCCTGACGATGAATGCGGGCGCGCTGGGCAGTCAAACCTGGGAATTCATCGAGTCTGTCGACATGCTGGATGAGGCGGGCAGTCAGGTAACCCTGCTGGCGAGCGATTTCTCTGCCTGCTACCGGGGAGTGCGGGGCGCAGTGGGGTGGTTTCTCGGCGCGCGCTTCAAATTACCGGTGAGCGCGGGTGGTCATGGCCCGGCCCGTATCCGGGAGGTGCTCGCACAGCGCAGCGCCACTCAACCTACGGGACAGGCGAGCTGTGGTTCAGTGTTCAAGAATCCACCGGGCGATTTTGCCGGACGGCTGATCGAGCTCAGCGGTCTCAAGGGAACTCGCTGTGGAGGCTGCAAAGTCTCCGAGCGGCATGCCAACTTCATTGTCAATGATTGTGCGGCTACGGCGGCAGACATCGAGACGCTGATCAACCAGATCATTGACGCGGTGCGCGAGAAAACGGGAATCACATTAGAAACAGAAGTGCGCATTGTGGGTAACTATCGGTCAGATGACCCGGAGAATCCGGCGTGAGCGCCCGTTTACCCATAGATGCTCTCCGCGGAGCGCTCGGGCGGGTAGGGGTGCTCATGGGTGGCGATTCTGCTGAGCGTGAGGTGTCCCTGCGAAGTGGTCGTGCGGTGGTTGCAGCCCTGACTGAAACCGGCGTGGACGCTGTGCCGATCGACTGGTCAGGGCGGATTGACGAGGGCCTGATGCAGGTCGAGGTCGATCGCTATTTCATCGCGTTGCATGGGCGGGGTGGTGAGGACGGGCAAATGCAGGCTTTGCTCAGCCTGCTTGGGAAGCCTTACACCGGTAGCGGGGTCGCGGCCTGCGCTTTGGCAATGGACAAAATCAAATCGAAACTGGTGTGGCGTGGAGCGGGGCTGCCCACGCCGGACTTTCGCGTGGTGAGCAAGGATTGTGAACCGCGTGCGGTATTTGCGGAGCTCGGCGATACGGTGTTTGTCAAGCCGGCATGCGAAGGGTCCAGCCTTGGTGTTTCAAAAGTCGTGCGCAGCTCCGAGGCGTTAATGGCAGCTATCGAGCGCGCGCTGCATTACGACGCAGTGGTACTTGCCGAGCGTGCCGTAATCGGCGGTGAATTCACCGCTAGCATTCTCAACGGTCGGGCTCTGCCTTTGATAAAGCTCGAAACGTCCCGCGAGTTTTATGACTTTGAAGCGAAATATGCCGCTGACGACACGCGCTATCTCTGTCCTTGCGGGCTGGATCCCGCGACGGAGCGCGCAGCAGCAGAAGTTTGCATGAGGGCGTTCGATGCGATTGGCGCCAGCGGTTGGGGGCGGGTGGATTTCATGCTCTGTCCGCAGCGTGGTGTCCAGCTCATTGAGCTCAACACGGTCCCGGGGCTGACGGATCACTCGCTCGTACCGATGGCCGCGACAAAGATTGGACTCTCTTTCTCGGAGCTGGTCATGGCCATTCTTGAGCAGACCTTATTGGATGGAAAAAGCCTCTGATGCAAGCGGTTAAACGGTCATCGAATTCCGACGGACGGTTCTCCCGTCTGATGAATCTGTTGTTTTCCGGCCTGTTTGTGCTCACTTTGGGTGGCGTTGGCTGGCTCCTGGAGCTGTTCTCGGACCCCGCCACATTGCCAATTCGACGCGTTCAGGTCGAAGGCGAGTTTCAGGCTGTTCAACCAGTACACCTTGAGCAGGTGATTGCGGCGGCGGTGGACGGTGGGTTCTTCAGTTTGGACATGGCGGCGATCCGCGAACAGGTCATTAGCGAGCCCTGGATCAGTGATGCAACCGTTCGTCGCATCTGGCCGGATACCTTGCGTGTAAGCATCGTGGAGCAAGTTGCGGTCGCCTGTTGGAACGACACCGCCTTGTTGAATTCCCTCGGTGATGTATTTACTCCCGAGCCGTCTGAGATACCCCATGGGCTGCCTGCACTCTATGGGCCGCAAGGAACGGGGCCGGAAGTACTCCGGATGTTTGAGGAGCTCGCAGCGCGTCTCGCGTCCGTTGAGATAGGCGTCGAGGCGGTGTCCGTATCACCGCGCAAGGCATGGACTGTGGGGATATCAGGCTCGCGCAAGCTCGTCCTTGGACGCCAACAGGTGGAAAGCCGACTCCAGCGTTTTTTGATGGCCTACCGGAACGGGCTTAATGACGTCTGGCGTGAGGTTTCAGCAGTTGATTTGCGCTATCCGAACGGGCTGTCCGTCGTTGGTCTGGCAAAAGCCAGAGAGCCGGTAGAGCAAATTCTTGATAGGGGACCGGCTGTGGCAGGGGAAAGGATCTGATGGTCAAGAAGACGGATAAAAAGCTGCTCGTCGGGTTGGATATTGGGACCTCTAAAGTAGTCGCGATTGTGGGTGAAATCACTCCGGATAACGGCGTAGAGGTTATCGGCCTTGGCTCGCATGCCTCGCGCGGGCTCAAGAAAGGCGTAGTGGTCAATATCGAGTCGACCGTCCAGTCGATACAGCGTGCGGTCGAAGAAGCGGAGTTGATGGCCGGATGTGAAATCCATTCAGTGCATGCCGGAATCGCCGGCGGCCATATTCGAAGTCTCAATTCCCATGGCATCGTCGCAATCAGAGACCACGAGGTCGCGCATAACGATGTTGATCGGGTGATTGATGCGGCCCGTGCCCAGGCGATTCCGGCCGATCAGAAGGTTCTGCACATCCTTCCCCAGGAATTCATCATCGATGGTCAGGAAGGGATCCGTGAGCCGATCGGGATGTCAGGTGTGCGGCTTGAAGCGCGAGTGCACATGGTTACCGGAGCGGTATCAGCAGCGCAGAACATCATCAAGTGCGTACGCCGATGTGGGCTCGAAGTTGACGACATCATTCTGCAGCAGCTCGCGTCCTCTCATGCTGTCCTGACTGAAGACGAGAAAGAACTGGGCGTGTGTCTGTGCGATATCGGTGGTGGCACGACAGACATTGCGATCTTTATCAATGGCGCAATTCACCACTCCGCGGTCATACCCATTGCGGGCGACCAGGTTACGAACGACATCGCAATTGCACTGCGAACTCCGACGCATCATGCCGAGGACATCAAGATTCGTTACGCCTGCGCGCTGACTCAGTTAGCGAATCCGGACGAGACGATCGAGGTAGCCAGTGTGGGTGACCGACCCCCGCGGCGCCTGGTGCGCCAGACGCTTGCTGAAGTAGTAGAGCCACGTTACGAGGAGCTTTTTTCGTTAGTGGCCACAGAACTGCGGCGCAGCGGATTCGAAGAAATGATTGCAGGCGGGGTCGTGCTGACCGGAGGTGGCGCCAAGATGGAAGGCGCAATCGACCTGGCCGAAGAAGTCTTTCACATGCCGGTAAGGCTCGGGATCCCGCAATACGTCTCCGGCTTAGTCGATGTTGTTCGGAATCCTATCTATGCC
>Ga0181593_10006889_pt1 | contig 10165 bp, 9 predicted proteins | sample 071ome_19_FD_133756 | JGI IMG/M metagenome (GOLD analysis project Ga0181593, IMG submission 133756) | Coastal salt marsh microbial communities from the Groves Creek Marsh, Skidaway Island, Georgia - 071413AT metaG (megahit assembly) | ecosystem: Environmental > Aquatic > Marine > Intertidal zone...
CGGGAATCCGGGATATTCGGGAACATTTGGGACCCGCCAACGCGGAACGTTTTTTTAATTACAGGGGCAAGGGCATCACATGGTAGATCCGATAGACAGGCTAATCGCAGGATTTCGCGGGTTTCGTGCCCGTTACTATGAGCAGCGGCCCGAACGCATGCAGGAGCTCGCCCGGGAGGGCCAGTCCCCGGAAGTCATGTTGATTGCGTGTTCGGACTCGCGTGTCGATCCCGCATTGTTGCTTGGTTCTGAACCGGGTGAACTCTTCATCGTGCGCAACGTGGCCAACCTGGTCCCGCCCTACGGACCCGATAACGGGCACCACGGCACCAGTGCGGCGCTGGAGTTTGCCGTCCGGGATCTGCAAGTGAAGCATATTGTGATCCTCGGCCATTCTATGTGCGGCGGTGTTAATGCGCTGCGCGCGGCCATGTCAGGCGAGCCGCCGTCACGCGAGTTTATTGCGCCGTGGATGGAGATTGCCGCGGCAGCGTGCCCCTGCGGTGCGGATGGGAAGGTGCCGGAGCAATCCAAGGTCGAGCGCGACGGCATTCGAATTTCGCTGCGCAATCTCATCACCTTCCCTTGGATTGCCGACAAGGTTTCCTCGGGAGAATTGGGTCTTCACGGCTGGTGGATCGACCTTGATGGCGGGCGGCTGTGCGCTGTGCAACCCCAAGGTGAGGGACTGCGTGAACTTGTGGGCGGAGCAGATTCCGCTGACTGACGAAAAGGTCATGCTGCAAGGCGATCAATGAACACGAGGCTATTGTCTCCCGATTGGCCGAGATGCGCACCAAGATCAAGGCGGCGATGGCGAAGCTCTATGCATCGGAAATCTTAGAGGAGATCTGCTCCGACGGCATCCAGGTCCATGGTTACTTCGGCCACCTGCGGGAACCCCCAGCCTAGCGAATCTTCCAGGATGTTCGGGTCACACAAATCCACGAAGGCACCAGCGACATTCAGAAACTAATCATTGGCCACGAAATCGCGGAGGGAGATTGACCACGAACTGCGGACCAATCGCCCTTCGAGGCGGGCCTCCGGCCCTCCTTAGATGAGAATAGACCTGCACACTTCGTGCTGAGTAACCCAGGGACGTTCGGCATCTCGAAGCATGCTTTAGGAGAAACACAAACATGTCCAACGCACCCGTCGAGTTCTTTTTCGACTTTAACAGCCCCTACAGCTACATCGCGGCGCACCTGATCGACGATCTGGCGGCGAAGCATGGCCGGTTCGTGGACTGGAAGCCTTTCCTGCTTGGTGCAGTATTTGAGGTGACGGGCTCCAAACCGCTGCCGCACGTGCCCATGAAGGGCGAGTACGCGACCCATGACTTTGCGCGCTCGGCCCGGTTCCACAATGTAGACTTCAATCCGCCGGCCAAGCATCCGTTCTCGCCGACTGCGGCCTCACGCGCGGTCTATTGGGCGAAGTCGCAGGACCCGGCGGACGCGTCCGGAATGGGGCTTGCGCTGTTCCAGGCTGTGATGCGCGATGCCCAGGATATCTCGAGCCCCGACGCGGTGGCCGATATCGCCGCCGGGGCCGGGTTCGACCGTGACGCCGTCGCTGCAGGCCTTCAGGACCCTGCGGTGAAGGCGAAGGTGAAGGAAGAGACCGACGATGCCATCGCGCGCAACATCTTCGGCGCACCGTTCATCGTGGTGGACGGCGAGGCCTTCTGGGGAGTGGACCGGCTCGACATGGTCGAGAAGTGGCTTGAGACCGGCGGCTGGTAGTTTTTCTGCCTGGGGGAGTTAGAGGCCTTGGGAGAGAATGGTTTGATAGAGCGCGCGGTCGATGTTGCCGCCCGAAAGCACCACACCCGCCGTGCGCCCCGACTGGGCCGCGCGCTCCTTCATCAGTCCCGCCAGCGCCGCTGCGCCCGCGCCCTCGGCGATGTTGTGGGTCGCTCGGTAGAAGAGGCATATCGCCGCGCGGATGTCGTCCTCGCTGACCGTTATGATGCGCGCGGCGTGCTTGCAGATCACCGTTACCGCGTCCGCGGCGGGCACGCGGCAGGCCAGCCCATCTGCGAAGGTGTCGGCGGAGTTGGTCGAGACTGGCTCGCCCTTCGCGAAGGACAGGGCATAGGTAGGCGCGTTCTCCGCCACCACACCAATGATCTCGGTCTTCAGCCCCAGCGCCTCGCGTGCCGCGATGCAGCCGGTGATGCCGGAGCCCAACCCGATGGGCACATACAGCGTGTCGATCTCGGTTGCGACGGTCAGCAGCTCCATGCCGTAGGTGGCCACCCCATTGGCCAGGTCAATGGCGTAGGACGGAACCATTTCCAGCCCGCGTTCGTCCGCCAAACTGACCGCGTACTCCAGCGCTGCCTGGAAATCGTGCCCATGCTCGATCAGCTTCGCGCCGAAGGCGCGCATTGCAGCGTTCTTCTCGGCAGAATTGCCCTCGGGCACGACGACGGTCGCCGCGATGCCGCTAGCCCGGGCGGCGAAGGCGATAGACTGTCCGTGATTGCCACGTGTGGCAGCGACGACGCCCTCGACCCCAGGCCGGGTGCGGCGCAGGTCTGCCATGTAGGCCAGCCCCCCGCGCACCTTGAAGGCGCCGGTAGGTGTATGGTTTTCATGCTTGACCCACACTGTCGTGCCCGCCGCCTCGCAGATCAGTGGCCAGACATACTGGGGCGTCGGCGGCATCGCCGCATAGACGGTATCCGCCGCACGTTCGATTTCGCTTATGTTGGGCAGCTTAAGCATCCGATGCTTCTATCACGGGAAATGCGGCCATGACCGTTCTCAAATCTGCACTCGATAGCAGCTCTGACCTGTTCGCAAAGAACACCGAAGCGATGCAGGCGGTTGTGGGCGATCTGCGCGAAAAGGCGGCACAAATCGAACTGGGGGGCGGCGCGCGCGCGCGTGAGCGTCATCTGTCGCGTGGCAAGCTGCTGCCGCGCGACCGAATTGATACGCTGCTCGACGAGGGCTCGCCTTTCCTCGAGTTCTCCCAGTTCGCGGGCTGGGAGATGTACGAGGATGTGATCCCGGCGGGGGGCATCCTGACGGGCATCGGGCGGGTGTCGGGCCGTGAATGCGTGATCGTTGTTAACGATGCGACTGTGAAGGGGGGAACCTATTACCCGGTCACCGTGAAGAAGCACCTGCGCGCGCAGGAGATTGCGCGGCAGAACAACCTGCCGTGTATCTACCTAGTCGATTCGGGCGGCGCAAACCTGCCCCAGCAGGATGAGGTTTTCCCTGACCGGGAACATTTCGGGCGCATCTTCTACAACCAGGCCACCATGTCGGCGGAGGGCATTCCTCAGATTGCCGCCGTGATGGGGTCGTGCACCGCAGGCGGCGCCTATGTGCCCGCTATGTCAGACGAGGCCGTAATAGTAAAGGAGCAGGGCACGATCTTCCTGGCGGGCCCGCCTCTAGTGAAGGCAGCGACGGGTGAGGTGGTTTCGGCGGAAGACCTAGGCGGGGCGGTTGTGCACACGCGAACGAGCGGTGTGGCAGACCATCTGGCGAACGATGATGCCCACGCGCTGGCCATTGTTCGAAACATCGTCGCCAACCTGAACCGATCTAAGCGCATTGATCTGGAGACGCGCCCCGCTGTCGATCCGCTCTATGGGCAGGAAGAACTCTACGGTGTGGTCAACGCCGATATTCGTAAGCCCTATGACGTCCGCGAGGTGATCGCACGTATCGTCGATGGTTCGCAGTTCGATGAGTTCAAGGCGTTGTTTGGTGACACTTTGGTGACGGGTTTCGCGCATATCTTCGGGTATCCGGTCGGGATCGTCGCCAACAACGGTATCCTGTTCTCAGAATCCGCGCTCAAGGGCGCGCACTTTGTGGAGCTGTGTTCGCAGCGGGGCATTCCGCTGATCTTCCTGCAGAATATCTCCGGCTTCATGGTCGGCCAGAAATACGAGACTGGTGGCATCGCCAAGGACGGCGCGAAGATGGTGACCGCAGTCGCCTGCGCCAACGTGCCCAAGTTCACCGTCATCATCGGTGGAAGCTTCGGGGCCGGCAACTACGGCATGTGCGGACGCGCATACAGTCCAAGGTTTCTGTGGATGTGGCCCAATGCGCGCATCTCGGTGATGGGCGGAACACAGGCTGCCAATGTGCTGGGACAGGTCCGGCGCGACGGTTTGGTGGCGCGCGGTGAGGAATGGAGCGCGGAGGCCGAGGAGGAATTCAAGCGGCCGATACGCGAACAGTATGAGCATCAGGGCCACCCGTACTACGCCAGTGCACGCCTGTGGGACGACGGTATCATCGACCCCGCCGACACACGCCGCATTCTGGGACTGGGGATATCGGCCGCGCTTAATGCGCCCATCGCGCCGACGAAGTTTGGCATCTTCAGAATGTGATGCGATGAGCAATGACGCACTGAGACTCGAGAAATCAAACGGCGTTGCCTATGTCGTGATGGCGCGCCCCGATAAGCACAATGCGTTCGACGACGAGCTGATTGCCGGCCTGACCGAAATCTTCGAGGCGGTCGGGCAGGATGATGGTGTCCGCGTCGTGGTGCTGAGCGGCGAGGGTAGAAGCTTTTCTGCCGGGGCCGATCTCGGCTGGATGGCGCGCATGGCTGACTATTCTGCGGCCCAGAACCTGGAGGATGCGCGCCGGCTCGCTCACATGATGCGGGCCCTCAATGGGATGCCCAAGCCGACGGTCGCGCGTGTGCATGGCGCAGCCATCGGCGGCGGTGTGGGCCTCGTCGCGGCCTGCGATATCGCGATTGCGTCCGAGAAGGCGGTGTTTTGCCTGTCGGAAGTGCGACTGGGCCTGATTCCCGCGGTGATCAGCCCCTATGTGGTCGAGGCCATCGGCGCGCGCACGGCGAGGCGGTATTTTCAGACCGCCGAGCGTTTCGATGCGCAGACGGCACGCCGCCTCGGGCTGGTGCATGAGGTCGTGAAAGACAAGGCGCTTGACGGCGGTGTTGATGAGATCGTCGATATGCTTCAGCGCAACGGCCCGGCGGCGATGGCCGCCGCGAAAGAACTGATCCGGCGTGTATCGTCGGCTCCGGTCGATGAAGCCATGGTGCGCGATACCGCGGAGCGGATCGCCAACATCCGCGCGACGGAAGAGGGACGGGAAGGCGTTCGTGCATTTCTGGACAAGAGGGAGCCTGCATGGCGCGCGAAGATCACACAGTCCTGATAGGCGGTATCACTCGCCGGGGGTGGCTCGGCGCGGCGCTGTTCTCGACGGTCATCATCCTACTGGTCGCGATGGGTTCGACGGATTCCGTCGGCTGGCTGACATTGATCATTCTCGGCGCGACCTTCGGTGCGACGGGGTTTTTCCTTTGGCTATTTCCGGGTAGCCGTTTCTTTGTCCTGACCTTTGCCAATTCGCTGGCGATCTACACCAGCATCTTCCTGTTCCTTCGCCAGGCAAATTTCGATGCAGCCGCCGGCTGGGCAGTGGGTATCGGCTACCTGTTGCCGATTTATGTCTTCATGGTCGGTGTCTGGCTGCAGCGGGAGGGTATCCGACAACTGTCGCTTGAGGAGGAGATCCGGCGCCGCCCGGTGCTGGGGCGCAAGTTTATGTGGATCCTTCCGATGACCGCGCTGTCGATCCTTACCTTCAGTATCCCGCGTATCGGCTTCGAGGCGGGATCCCAGGGTGTAATCCTCGTGATGGCAATGTGTGTGGTGAGCGGTTTTGTCGGGCTGGCCTGCCGACAAATCAGTTTGTTTCTGATCGATACAGGTCTGATGTTCGACTATTTTTTTATTCGAATTGGTCGCCTGTTTCGCCCGGCCTTCGCCTTCCTGACGCTGTACTCGTTCATCGTGATCGTCTTCGCGATGGTGTTCCGGATCATGGACCGGCTATCGCCGGATCCGATTTTCTTGATCAATGCCAGGCCCGCGCCGATCGGCTTCACCGAGAGCCTGTATTTTTCCCTAATCACTATGTCTACGGTCGGGTATGGCGACATCACCCCGGCGGACGAGGCCGTCCGTATCGCGGCAGCGATCGAGGTGGTTCTGGGGATCCTGCTCTTCCTCTTCGGCTTCGCTGAAATTATGCGTTATGCGCGCGAGCCGGACTGGCACCTGGATGAATCGAATGATTGAACGCCTGCTTATCGCCAACCGGGGAGAAATTGCGGTGCGCGTGGCGCGTACGGCGAAACGACTTGGCATCCACGTCATCGCGGTCTATTCCGATGCCGATTCTCAAGCCATGCACGTCGCCGTGGCGGATGAGGCAATTCGGATCGGACCCGAGGCCGCCGCACAAAGCTACCTCGATATCGAGGCTGTGATCGGCGCGGCGCGAACGTCCGGAGCCGACGCCATCCATCCCGGCTACGGCTTCCTGTCGGAGAATGCGAGCTTTGCCGAGGCTTGCACGGCGGCGGGGATCGCCTTCATCGGGCCGAGCGCAAATGCCATTCGCACTATGGGTGACAAGGCGGCCTCGAAGGTGGCGATGGCGGCGGCGGGCGTGCCGCTAGTGCCGGGATATCACGATGAGGCTCAGGACCCCACTGTGCTGGCGGATGCGGCGGGCGAAATTGGCTATCCGGTCCTCATCAAGGCGTCGGCGGGTGGCGGTGGTCGTGGCATGCGGATTGTTAAGGAGGCCTCAGACCTCGGTGCGGCGTTAGAATCCGCGAAACGCGAGGCGCAGGGCGCGTTCGGCGACGATCGTGTGCTGATCGAGAGGTACCTGACGACCCCGCGCCATATTGAGGTCCAGGTGTTCGGGGACACCCACGGAAACGCCATTCACCTGTTCGAGCGCGATTGTTCGCTGCAGCGGCGCTACCAGAAGGTGATCGAGGAGGCTCCCGCGCCCGGCATGTCCGAAGCGCGCCGTTCCGAGATCGGTGCGGCAGCAATCGCTGCGGCCCGGGCTATCGATTATGTCGGTGCGGGCACAGTGGAATTCATCGTCGATGCTACGGAGGACGGTGCCAATGGTCCTTTCTACTTCATGGAAATGAACACGCGCCTGCAGGTTGAGCACCCCGTGACCGAGTACATCACCGGCCTCGATCTGGTGGCGTGGCAGCTCGCCGTAGCCGATGGGCTCCCCCTCCCGATCCGCCAGGAGGAGGTCGCACTCAACGGCCACGCCATTGAGGCGCGGCTCTATGCCGAGGATCCGGCGCGCGATTTCCTACCGTCGCCAGGGCATGTGGTGGCATTCGAGGCGCCCGAATTCGGCGGGGAGGTTCGAATCGATGCCGGCGTTCGGACAGGTGACGACATTGCCGCCGTCTACGATCCGATGATTGCCAAGGTCATTGCGCACGGCGCGGACCGGGATGCCGCGATTGCGAACCTCGATCGCGCTCTGACAGAACTCGTCTGCGCGGGCCCGACCACCAACCAGGCCTTCCTGCGCCGGGCGGTGACACATCCCGACTTTATCGCGGCGCGGCTCGATACGGGTTTCATCGGCCGCCACGCAGCGGAACTGGTCGGGGAGCCGGGCGAGGGACTTTTCGCGGCTCTGCTGTCGGCCGTTACCCAACTTCTCGACACACGCGCCCGTGCGGCGCGTGAAGATGCCGCTGCGCGTGGCGAGGCGGATACGCCCTGGGCGGACACCGGGAACTGGCGTGTGAACCTGCATCCGCGCGAGACTTTGCGCATCCGTTGCGGCGAAGAGGAGCGTGCTGTGGAGATTCGCCAAGGAGCCGCGAGTACCTCAGTCAGTTTTGAGGACGGCACCACGATGTGCCTCCCGGACGACTTGCCCCATGGTTGGCGTGTGATCCCCGGCGGTCGTGTGCTCCACGTGATCTCGGGCGGGATACAGTATCGCCTTGAGCAGATCATGGCCGCCGATGTCTCGGAGTCCCGGTCGGGCGGGGTGGGGAGCCTCAACGCCCCGATGCCTGGCAAGGTGGTGCGCGTGTCGGTGTCGCAGGGTGAACGCGTCTCGTGCGGCCAGACGCTGGTGGTCCTCGAAGCAATGAAGATGGAGCATACGATTACCGCTCCGGCGGACGGCGTAGTGAGCGAGGTCTTCCACGCCGACGGCGATCAGGTGACCGAGGGGGCGGAACTGCTGCGTCTCGATGCGGAGGAGAACGAGGAATGAGCCGTCCGGACAACGTCACGATTGTTGATGTCGGACCGCGAGATGGTCTGCAGGCTGAGGCGGCGATCGTGCCGACGGCGGCCAAAATCGAATTGATCGACCGTCTTTCGGCGGCGGGCGTTCCGTCGGTTGAGGCGGGCGCGTTCGTTTCCCCGAAATGGGTACCGCAGATGGCTGATACTGCCGATGTGCTGGCCGGGATCCACAGGACGCCCGGCACGCGCTACCCGGTCCTCGTGCCGAACGAAAAGGGGCTCGAACGCGCGCTGGAATGCGATGTCGCGGAGATCGCGATATTTGGGGCGGCGTCGGAGACTTTCTCCCAGAAGAACATCAACTGCTCGATCGCTGAAAGCCTTGATCGGTTTCGTCCGGTCGCCGAAACGGCCTTGAAACAGGGACTGCGGGTTCGTGGCTACATATCCTGCGTCCTGGGGTGTCCGTATGAGGGCGATGTCGATGTTGCCCGTGTGGTGCAGGTCGCGCGCGAGCTCGATGCGATGGGCTGTTGCGAAGTCAGTTTGGGCGACACCATCGGGGTCGGCACGCCGGTGCGCGCTCGCGCCATGATCGATGCGGTGACCGCTGTTGTCCCGGTGGAGCGCCTGGCGCTGCATTTCCACGACACTTACGGCCAAGCGCTTGCGAACATCCTTGCATGCCTCGAGGCAGGTGTTGCTCGTGTGGATGCAGCCGTGGCCGGGCTCGGAGGGTGTCCCTATGCACCTGGTGCGTCTGGTAATGTCGCTACGGAAGACGTCGTTTACATGCTTCACGGCATGGGGATTCGTACGGGAATAGATCTCCAGGCGCTTGTCGCAGCCGGAGCCGCTATCAGCGGCTTACTGGGTCGTGAACCTGCGTCAAAAGTGGGACGGGCCTTGGGTGCAAAGCACTAAGGGAGACAGGAACCCCGGCAAACATAAACAATTTGGCAACCATTAAAGGTTAGTTTTAACCGGACTGAAAATCATCCGCCTCCAGATGGTAATGGCTAAATGGCTGCCGAGTGACATATCGCCTTGAGCATTTGTGGATTCTGATCGTCGATGACAACGATCATATGAGCCAGTCGCATGATCTAGGCCTAATGGAGGAGCCGGCTCCGGCTTGGTTCACTGCTACTTCTCCAGCTGCTATCTTCCCGAGATGGCCGTACACCTCATTAAGCTCGCGGTGGGGATCGAATCCGTCGATCAGCTGCGCGAACGCCAGAAGCAACGAATCGCAGACAACAAGGCCGCCCGAAATGGAGCGCACTTACGAATTCTGACTCGCAATACGCCGCGCCGTGCCGATGAACTCGTAGCCGGGGATGGCTCGCTTTACTGGGTCGTGCGTGGCCAGATCCTGGTGCGCCAGAGGATCACGAAAATCGAGCCGGCGACCGGGAATGACGGCACGCCGCGTTGCGCGATCCATCTCGACCGCAGGCTCGTGCGCGTGCATCCCCGGCGGTCGCGACCCTTTCAGGGCTGGCGTTATCTAGAAACCGACAGTGCGCCTGCGGATTTGCCACCTGGAGCAGAGGCAGGTACCGAGCCACCGCCGGAGATGGCCGAGGAACTTCGGGAACTGGGCCTGATCTAGGCGGACAACTGCCAGTGTTGCTATTGAGAACGACCAGCAGTCGCAGGTCTGGCCCACTCTATTCTCTAGTCGTCGCCCGCATCCGCTGGCGGTACGGCGGGTGGCAGCGTGGCCGCGCCGCCGAACCCTGAGCGTCGGGAGCGCTGTTCCTGCGCGCTGCGCATGGCGCGGCTCAGCAGGATGACTGGCACAATCCCCGCGATCACGATGGTCAGCGCGGACAGCGCGCTCTGTTCGAGCAGTTCGTCCGAGGCAAACTGATAGACGTGGGTGGCCAGTGTGTCGAAGTTAAAAGGCCGCAGGATCAGCGTGGCGGGCAGTTCCTTCATGCTGTCTACGAAGACAATGGTGGCAGCGGCGATCAGGCTGCCGCGGATCAGGGGTAGATGAATACGCCACAGGGTTCGGACCGTTCCCGCACCTAGGCTGCGCGCGGCCATATCCATGGTCGGCTGTATCTTACCTAGGCTGGCCTCGACCGCCCCGAA
>Ga0181593_10006891_pt1 | contig 10164 bp, 7 predicted proteins | sample 071ome_19_FD_133756 | JGI IMG/M metagenome (GOLD analysis project Ga0181593, IMG submission 133756) | Coastal salt marsh microbial communities from the Groves Creek Marsh, Skidaway Island, Georgia - 071413AT metaG (megahit assembly) | ecosystem: Environmental > Aquatic > Marine > Intertidal zone...
GACCAATGAAGATGTGGTCGAGGAGAATTTCAACGAGGCGACAACCTTCGGGGGTCGTGCTGCACTCCGTATTGATCTGAACGATTCATGGACCTTTACCGCGGGTGCGATGTTCCAGGACCTTGAGCGCGAGGGCGTCTGGGATCACGACCCAACAGTGGGTGATTTACAGGTGATGTTGTTGCTTCCCGAGACGATGGATGACAAGTGGAGCCAATACTCAGCCAAGATCGAAGGCGAGCTATTTGGCGGCACGCTCATGGCGACAGCCGCGATGCTGGATCGTGAGTACGAGATTGCCAGTGACTACTCGCTGTACAGTGACCAAGACATTGCGTCGGGTTATGTTGAGCCCTACTACAACTGCTACGTGAGCTACTTTGGCACCTGCGGCGATCCTCGCCAGCAGTACACCAACGACTCGGAGCAGGATCGCACCACTTTCGAAGTGCGCTACACCTCTGACCCCGACAGGCGCTTCCGCTATATGCTCGGTTACTACAGCGTCGAGGTAGAGAACACCAGTGATAACGAGTGGCACGTGCTCGGCCTGGCCGAGACGCCACAAGCAGCGGTTGATGCCCCCGATATCTACTGGACCACCGACTTTGGCCGTGACTATGAAGAAACCTCGATCTTTGGTGAGGTGTCTTTTGATATTACCGATCGTTTGACGGTCACAGCCAGCGCCCGCCAGTTCGACTACGACAGTACGCTGGACGGCTTCTCGGGCACGGTCTGGTGGCCCTGTGGTGGCTTCGGGCCGCAAGGTGATCGTCCCGAGAGTAACTATGGTGCGGACTGTGCCTCAACAGCTCGCACGGTGACTAGCAAGGACGAGGTCTATCGCGCTAGCCTGGAGTGGAGCGTGACGGATGACATCATGCTCTATACCACATGGGGTGAGGGTTACCGACCCGGTGGCCTGAATCGCTTCTGTGAGACGCGTATCCCGGACGGTTTGGGTGGTCAGGGCAACGTGAACATCGGTTGCGCCTTTGAGTCTGACATCCTCACGGCTTACGAGCTCGGCTTTAAGTCAACGCTGTTTGACGGCCGACTGCGTTTGAACGCGGCCGCGTTCTGGCAGGAGTGGGATGACTTCCAGCTGTCGCGATTGGATACCTCCATCTCGCCGATCACACTGACCTTCAACGTCGGTAACGCCGAGAGTAATGGTGTTGAGTTCGACTTTACCTCGATGATTACCGACAACTGGACCCTGAGCGGTGCGGCAAGCTTCCTCGACTCGACGTTGACGGAAGATTATCGTCGATCGGCGAGCAGTCCTGACCCTGATGCACCGGCGGGCTCGCGACTGCCGCGTGTGCCGGAGTTGAAGTGGAATCTTTCTACCCGCTATACCTTCGCCAACGAGTGGTTCGCTCAGGCGGCTTATATGTATACGGGTGATTCCTACAATGACCTGTTCGGTGGTTTCCGGCAGTTGCAGGGCTCTTACGATGTGGTAAATGCCTCATTCGGTTTGGAGCGTAGCAACTGGACCGCAGAGCTCTACGTGCAAAACCTGACGGATGAGCGCGGTGATGTCTGGATCAACGACGTGAACTGGGATCAGCGTGTGACCATCAACCAACCCCGCACTATAGGGTTCCGGTGGCAGCAGCGATTCTGATCGCGAAGCTCAGGTAAGAACGGAAAGGGCGCCTCTTGGGGCGCCCTTTGCATTGATGGGATCCGGACTCCATACTCCCGATTTATTCGCATCCTGCCTACAACGCGAGTTCACTCAACTGACCATGTCATCTGTCGAGACACTTTTCGCGCAAGCCAGCGACGCGCTGAGAAATCAGGATGCAGAGCGCGCGCGAGACTTGTGTGCTAGAGCCCGGCAGCAGGATCCAGATGACCCTCGTTTGGTGATGCTGCATGGATTTGCACTGCGGCGCTCGGGTGATCACTCTGGAGCCGAGCCGTTACTGCGCCGCACCCTGAGCGTGGACCCCGGTCTGGAAATTGCCCACCATGAACTGGGATTGGCGCTGAGAGGGCTGGGGCGTCTGAGTGAGGCGGGTCGGGCGATGGAACAGGCTGTGGCCCTGAACCCTAAGATGACCGCGGCATGGCGTGACCTGTATGAGGTGCGTGCGGCCGAGGGGGATGATGTCGCGGCTGCCGAGGCCTATCGGCAGGCAATGGGCAACAAGGAGCTCGACCCCCTGCTGCATAAGGCGCTGGAGCTGGTAGGTCAGGGTCGGTTGGGCGTTGCCGAGGGCATTTGCCGCGAGTATCTCAAACGGCGCCCCCATGATGTTGACGCCATTCGATTGCTGGCAGAGGTGGGTATCTCGATTGGCTCGATTGGCGAGGCAGTGCTGCTCCTCGAACGGTGCCTGGAGTTGGCGCCGGAGTTTCACGTGGCGCGAGCCAATTACGTGACAGCGCTCTCGCGCCATCAGCGTTTTGACGAGGCGCTGGCTGAGAACGAACAGCTGAGAAAAGCACAGCCCAACAATCTGGCACACCAAGTCCAATTCGCCACCACACTCTCGATGGCCGGGCGATTCGAGCCGGCGCACGGTGAGTTTGTCAAAGTTCTGGAGCAGGCCCCGGACAACGAACGCATTCTGACCAGCTACGGCCATTCGCTGCGCTACGGTGGTAAAGGGGAAGAGGCGATTGCGATCTACTTGCGCGCCATCGAGTCAGAGCCGTCAGCGGGGGAGGCCTACTGGAGCTTGGCGAACCTGAAGACGTTTCGGTTTGACGATATCCAGCTGACAAGCATGCAGACCCAACTCGCCGCACTGACTCAGCCGAGTGAGGACAAGACCCATCTAGCCTTTGCGGTGGGGAAGGCATTGGAAGACCGCGAGGCCTACGACTCGTCTTTTGCCGCCTATGCCGAGGGCAACGCTATCAAGCGCCAGACGAGTGGCTACGACGCCGACAAGACCAGCGCACGAGTCGATCGACTGATTGCGCAATGCGGTGCCGAACTCTGGGACGGTGACGGCCACTCATCCGATGAGCCGATCTTCATTATCGGTTTGCCCAGGGCAGGCTCGACACTACTGGAGCAGATCTTGGCGAGTCACTCGCAGGTTGAGGCCACGGCCGAACTACCCTTTGTTGGCCGAATCATCGGCGAGATGGTCGCCGAAAGAGATCGCGGTGATGAACCGCTCTACCCACGTATCCTGAATGAGCTCACGGTTGAAGAGCGTGTGGCCCGGGGCCAGCAGTATCTCGATCTGGCGGCGGGTTACCGTACAGGTAAGGCGCGGTTTATCGACAAACTACCCAACAACTGGGAGCATGTGGCGCTCATTAAAACCATCCTGCCCAATGCCACGATTATCGATGCGCGGCGCCATCCCATGGCGGCGTGTTTCGCCAACTTCAAGCAGTTGTTTGCCCGGGGTCAGGAGTTCACCTATTCGCTGGACGATATTGGCCGTTACTACGCCGATTATCTGCGGCTAATGAACCACTGGCACAGCGTCTTTCCTGGCGGTTTGATCACCGTCCAGTATGAGGAGGTCGTTGAGGGTCTCGACACTCAGGTGCGCCAGTTGCTCTCTCATACCAAGCTAGATTTCGAGGAGGCCTGTCTGCGCTACTACGAGAAAGATCGCGCGGTACGTACAGCGAGTTCAGAGCAGGTTCGGCAACCGATTTATCGCGACGCCCTTAATCTCTGGGAGCGTTACCGGGCGCATCTCGGCCCATTGGAGTCGCTGCTTGAGGAGCGGGGCATACCGCTTTAGGCAGACGCCGAATCGGTCAAGATTGATGCTCCGAATGTTCTGTTACACCCATGTTCTTTGATCCGAGGTGGCCTATCAGCTACTGTGATATTGTCAGAAATATCATGTCGGATTAACAATGTTGGCGATATGGTCTGACCATCAGAAGGCAATCGTGAGCTAGGTGGAGGAGCGGAGATGGAGCACGATATCTTTAGCCAAGAGACTAAAATCTTAGCGGCGGCAAAGAAGCTTTCGGAGGATGCGGGCGTATCTCCTGAGGCCTATACCGAACTCGTGGGTCATTACAGCAAGCTCCTTCGAACAACAAAAAAAATTATTAAACTCAGCGATAAGAACGAACAAAGATTGAATGAATTAAAAAAGGAAGCTCAGGAAACCAATAGTCAATTAGAGGGGATGTCGGCTCAGCTCTCAAAATTTCTCTCCCCACAGCTCTATAATTCTATTTTCACCGGTTCAAGGGCAGGTACGCGGGTCACTCGGCGTAAAAAGCTCACCGTGTTCTTCTCAGATCTATGCGGCTTCACAAATTTCGTTGAGAGCATGGAGTCTGAGGACGTTACGAGTCTTCTAAATCTTTACCTCGAGACCATGACCACGATCGCGCTAGATTACGGCGCGACCATCGACAAATATATTGGTGATGGAATCATGCTTTTCTTCGGAGATCCCGAGACAAAAGGTTTAAGGGAAGACGCAACAAGTTGCGTCAAAATGAGCTTGGATATGCTTAAAGAGCTCGATGACCTGTCAGACCAGTGGGTTAATTATGGGCTGAAAGAACCCTTGCAGATGCGGATAGGTATCGATACGGGATTCGCAACGGTGGGTAATTTTGGCAGCGAAACAAGACTGGACTATACGGCTATCGGTTCGGCAGTGAACCGCGCCTCGCGGTTAGAGACGGCGGCTGATCATGGCTCCATTTTTATCTCTGAGGACACATACAACTTATGCAAAGATTCCATCGAGGCGATTGAATTAGAGCCCATTGACTTAAAGGGCATTGGTAAGTTCAAAGCTAGGAAAGTCGTCGGAACGTTAAATTCCTCAATGATCTCCGTTAATTTAGGAAAGCGGAATTTATCTCTCGTTTTAGACCGACTGTCAGATACGGATATTGAAGCGACCACGAATAGCCTAGAGCAGGCCCTCGAAGAACTTAAGGCCTATAATCGAGGTTGATCATGACAGCCTTTGTTAGCTCACCCAGCCTCGATAGACAAATAAAGCCCCGTGGTCAGACTCAACGAAGTCGAACTCGAACTTTTTGACGCGCCTCGCCATTTCGATAAACCCTAGACCGGCGCCGGCAGAATCTTCTGGTGGTCCTTCCCGCAACCGCTTTTTGTAGAGTTCGCGGAGTTCTTTCTGATCTTTCAAGCTAATTTCACCTAACGTAGCTTCCAGAACATCTCTTTTCTGAGGATCCACGACGTTCACGGCCTCGATCAAAAAGCCTTCGTCAGCGACACTGATTGCAATTGTTCCAATGCTGTCCCCAGTCGCTTTGGTTTTTCGATATGAGTATCTGATGATGTTTTGTGCCTGCTCGATGAAAACGCCAAATACACGCTTTGCAACGACTTCCTCGGTTTCCTTGTCAGAGAGTTGATGCTTGACCGGGTTGGAAATGGTTGTCAATAAATCCTCTGTCAACGGACCTGAGTAGCAAAAAAGCGTTCGTCTGTCCTGCATAAAGCTGTGCAGTGCGACGGTATCCTTACTTTTGATCTTTTTGGCCATGGCTTATGTCCCGAATACTAATTCGTATCAACAGGTTATTCTGACTCGCCCTCTACCAGCACCATGTTGTAAGTACAGGCAGATAAATCTTCCTCAAAGTCCTCGCCGGCTTCCTGCATGGTGTCGTCCTCGGCCCGATATCTCCAGTTAATGGTGATCGCTTTGCCGTTTTCAGCGCTTTCCTCAAGAAACTCAAAGAAGTCGAATAGGAATTTGGCAGATGAGCTATTGAAATAATAAAGTTCAATATCCACCTTGAATTCACTTTGGTCGTTGCCCAGGCATTCCTCCAATGCCGTAAACACCGGTTCAGACCATTCCGAAATATTTTCGGGGTAGCACTCCCCCCTGATCAAGCATGAGGAAGGCGTCAGCTCGACAAGAGGTGTGCGGGAACCAGCTTCAAAAATCATGGATCTTCTCCAACTGCTGCTGCATGAATTTCACTGTCACCCTCAATTAAAGAGAAGGCAAGTAGCGTTAGATCGTCCCTGAAGGGCGCATCTCCCCGGTACAGGTTCACGCTACTCATAATGTTTTTGACAATTGAGGTCGGGGACTTGTCAGAGGACTCTTTAAGAATCTTGATGACTCTGCGTCGTCCAAAAGCGATAGGCCTCTCTTCAGGACTCATGACATCGGTAATGCCGTCCGTCAGCATTACGAAGGCGCCCTTTGGGGAGGTAATCTTATGCGTAGTGAATTTGAAATCTGCTGCCATTCTGCTTGAACCGACAGATTTGCGGTCTCCGCTGGTTTCGATGGCCTCGAAGCCGTCAACGTTAAAGATTGAAGACTTCGAGCCCGCAAACTCCAAGTTGTGCTCCTTCCGGTAGTAGATGCAGACGCCGCCATCAAAACCTTCCTCGCTTGTGTTCTTCTGGTCGGAGCGAGAGAGCGTCTCTTTAAGCAATTCGTTTACTGAGGAAAGGTAGTCCCCTGCGCTCTGGTAGTTATCAGCGTCGATGGCCTTATCGAGATGACTGCGCGCGATGATGGAGAGAAACGCTCCCGGTACACCGTGACCGGTACAGTCCACCACCGCGATGTAGACCCTGTCAGGAAAATCCTTAATAAAGTAAATATCTCCACCAACAAGGTCTCTGGGTCGCCACTCAACATTGATGTCGAAATCTCCCGGCATTGTTTTCGGGAGCAGTGCGTTCTGCAGTTTCGCGGCATAGCGAATAGAGCTGTTGATTTCATCTTTCGCCGCAACTAATTCATGTGTTCTTGCGTCAATTAGGGTGGAAACCTCGTCCGACATACGAGAAAACGCCTGCGACATCACTTCGATCGACGCGCGTTCCTTTTCTTCGTCGCTACCAGACGAGACACTATCTCGCATGATGCTGATCTCTTGCGTCAGCATATCTTTGGCCTGCCCTTCCAACTGCGCCGCAAGCAAGGACATTTTCTCAAACATGATGGTGTCGCGCTCATCTCGCCGCTTTGCGCGCTCTTGTCTGTGCTCCTCTGCTTCGAGTCGGTGGGTTCGGTAGTCCTCGATGGCGCTTTGTAGTCGGCTCACTTCGTCATTCTTGGATGACAGAAGCCTAGAGTGGTCGTCTGCTTCAGCAGATAGATCCCCCTCACCCATTCTCTCTAAAAGATGAATCGCTTTAAGAATTCGGTTAAACGATGAGGTGGTAACAAGGAAGACCAAAGCCAGTATGACAAGGGCCACGCCCACAAAAATAACGTAGGCGATTGTCTCCGATTTTTTGAGTGCGCTGAGAAGTTCGCTTTGATCGTCAAATATCAGGATCCTAAGATCGCTGGCCCTAACCTCTTTACTAAAAGGTATTGAAGACACTCGAGTGTTTTGTTCTGTAGCGATGAAGCTATAAGTGAACGCGCCAGTTTCTCGCCCGTGAGACAGCCCTGCTCGGACTAAATTGTTGAGCTCTGCGGGGCGCTCTTCTTCGTAATAGTCGTGGACAGTCAGCGCCTGTTCGCCGATCGCAATCGCAGATTCAATTTCAAAGTTTTCAGCGAATTGTTCCAGACTGTCAATGACATTGCGGCCCACAACAACCATGCCAATGACTTCCTCATCTAGGGTTACCAAGGGAAATGCTAGCGTGTCGTTGATGGATACCGGCTGTTCTCCAGAGAGGTCGGTAATCTTTGTAACACGACGGACAGAGCCAGTTTCGAGGCTGTTGACGAACGATCCAAATTTTAAAAAGTAGTCGGGTTGTGCAGTTTCGGCACATGGATCAACGCCCACCAGGTACAGGCTTGATTCGCAATATAGTTGCAGCCCTCTCTTGTCATAGGCTACGGCGAAGGTGATTTGCTCCTCCATGATCGGATCTGAGAATACTTGCTCGAAAAGCGAGGCGGCAGTCTCGGCGTCTTTGCCATTGATCGCCGTAAACAACGGGTTGGTATTGTCAGTCGCGCCAAATGCGTCCAAGCCCGGATCCCAAAAGCTGGCATTGCGCTCTGAGCCGTCCAGCGGGTCGAAGGTAAGCAAATTACTCACAAATTGAGTATCCATATTGCTAAACCATGCGGAGGAGTGTGCAGTCAGGCTCTCTTCTGAGCTGTACTGCTTATATGCAGAGTTCAGTTGTACCGACGAATAAAAGTTGGCCAAAAACAAGCCGCCAATCCCCAATAGGATGATCAGCAGCATTTTGCTCTTTATCGTCATATCAATAATCCAACGCTACTTAAGTTGAAAGCGCACTCTGAAGGTGATGTTTGTTGCTGGGACAGCACTCCCATCCTCTTCGGGGACGGCGAACTCAAAGTCGCCGACAAACTTCATTGCGCTTTTATCGAACATGAGACGGGGTTGACTCTCGATGACCCTCAAGTCCAAAACCTCACCGTCTTTAGAGAGGTCAAAACCCAAGAGTACAAACCCTTCAACGTCTAACCGCTGGGCTCTTCTGGGATACACGAGCCTGGGTGTTTTGACGATCTCAATATCGACCTCGTCTCCTGAGGGGAGAGTACCTCTCACTGACGCGGCAAAAGAGGGCGTGGCAACCAGACATAACAGGCACCCGATTAACGCCCAAATATTCCCATTATTTTGTTTAGTGCTCAGCATTGGTCTGTCCAAATGATTCTCTAATTTAGTGTGGCAAGAAGTTCCCAACCAAACTGCGCATCACCTTGGTGGATTTGCCTCTGCTTATTGGCTCGATTTGCCTACCAGCAGGCGTAACTTCTGTGCCGTATAACAGTCGTCAACTTAGAGTGCTGACAAGAGTTTTTCAACAATTAAGGGCAGATATGACATGAAAAGCTTATCCGGGCCGCCCCCACGTCCAGCCTGAACTTGGAATGCTCCACTGTTCGTCGGCGCAAATTTAGCCGATATCGCGTCCTGTCGCAGAGTCATCGAGTAGAGTGTGTCAGATGATCATCTCTATAAGCGAAGGACGTTAGCCTCTGCGACGGCGTCCGCGGCGTCGCTCACCGCCGGCACCACTCTCAGGCTTACCGAGTGCTGCCCACGGATTCCCGAGTGCGGCGGTCATCGCCTCGGCATCCAGAGCCCTTCGTGGAGTAGTGTCGAGTGCGCTCACCATCGCTGCAATGTGCTCAGGCGTTGTGCCACAGCAGCCCCCGATAATGGTGGCGCCGGCGTCGCGGGCATAAAGGGCATATTGCGCCATCAGTTCCGGGCTGCCGTGGAAATGAATCGCGCCATCGACATACTGTGGGATGCCACAGTTCCCCTTCGCAACAACCGGGATCTCAATACCGGCGGCGATCAGCCCCTGGGTCGAATCCATCAACTCGGCGGGCCCCACGCCGCAGTTGGCACCCGCCATATCCAGACCAATCTCTGCTGCAAATTGGGCGAAATCCGCTGGGGTGACGCCCATCATCGAGCGCCTCGCGGTATCAAAGGTCAGCGTGGCGCACACCGGCAAACTGGTTGCGCGCGCCGCTTCTGCAGCGGCGGCCACCTCTTCAAGCGAGGACATGGTCTCGATCCAGATGACTTCAGCACCGCCTTCAGCCAACGCATTCGCCTGTTCGGCAAAAAAAGCCACGGTGTCGGTGTGAGTCAGGGTGCCCATGGGTTCAAACAGCTCCCCTGTGGGCCCCATCGCGCCCGCCACGACGGCTTTTCGACCGGTATCCTCAAAGTGCTGGCGGGTCGCTTCGCGAGCCAGCCGTGCTGCGGCAGCATTGAGTTCTCCCACGCGGTTCTGGGCCTTATGGAGTTTGAGTCTGGGTGCATTGGCACCAAAGCTGTTGGTCAGGATGATGTCGGCGCCGGCCTCTAAAAATGCGCCGTGCAGCCACAGCACTTCTTCCGGCTTTTCCACACACCAGAGATCGGGCGGGTAGCCCGCTTCCAAGCCTCGTCCGAAAAAGTTCGAGCCGGTGGCGCCGTCTGCGACGCACCAGCCTCTCTCGGCGATGAGGTCAGTGATGGGGTTAGACATGTCCTGGATTCCTTGTCCGTGTCATTTTAGGTAGGGCGCGTATGATAAAGCGAAAAAACGCGATCAACGATTGTGAGTGTGCAAAAACACAGAGGTTTCAGTTGGGCAAGCAGACGGCTATCCACGAGCAGGTGCTTAGAACTCAATCGACAGACGAGCTCATGGATCTCTACGAGGACTGGGCGGCTTTTTACGACAGAGACGTCAATGACACCTGGGGGTATAGCGGCCCCGAACGTACGTTATTCTGGCTGCGCCACTAC